>Ga0315296_10001451_pt1 | contig 20741 bp, 32 predicted proteins | sample YL17G14_18_MG_FD_203921 | JGI IMG/M metagenome (GOLD analysis project Ga0315296, IMG submission 203921) | Sediment microbial communities from Yellowstone Lake, YNP, Wyoming, USA - YL17G14_18 | ecosystem: Environmental > Aquatic > Freshwater > Lake > Sediment | place: USA: Wyoming | collected...
AGAGGACGAAGCCAATTCACATGAACCACAAGCTGTTGAAGTACCTGAAGTGGCTGTACAAGGTCGGAGAGAAGGGAGAGGACCTGGAAGGGTTCTACTCGTCACTGTCGTTATACAGGGAGATACTAAAGACGAACTACACAGCAGCATTGAAGGTGACGAACACGATAGAGACGATCACGAACAAGCTGATCACACAGTTCAGGAAGGACGACGTGATCAAGTTCTGCGAGAAGAACGACGTGTCATTCATGGAGGAAGCTATGAAGGAGCTGTTCACGCAGAAGGTGAAGTTCTTCGGATTCGAGATAGACGCAGACGTGGAGGGGTTCGTTAGGGTGTTGAAGCCACTGCTGTACCCATACGTGCAGTACGTTCAGATAATGAGGGTACTGGAGCTGAAGAGACCTGAGGTATACAGGTATCTCATATCGAACAAAGAGAGGACGTGGTGGATGGTGGAATGCTGCAGGAAGCTGAACGAATACGTGAAGTTCGAGCCAGTGAACCTGATGCTGTCCATAGATGAGATATTCGGTACCCAATTCAAGGAGGAGGAATCTGATGGTAAAGAATAAGAGACCTAAGAGAGTCGATGGTATCCTGAAGTGGGCTTACGGGATGGGAAAGACAGGCAAGACCTGGAACCCAAGGTGTAGGAGATGCAAAGGAGAGCTGAACGTAATCGATGGCCAGCCTGGGATAGAGATATGCCGAGTGTGTGCTATCGCCTACTGTGCTGACAAGTCCCTTCACGGCTCGATATACCATCTCACGGATATAATCTGGCCGAAGGATACTAAATTGAGGAAGGAGTACTCGTACTATAGGAGCGCAAACATCTCCTGGCATCCAGAAGGACACCCATGCGTTATATGTGGAACTGCACGTAAGCCAACTGGTGCTGAGGTTATAGAGAAGCTGAGCAAACCTAAAGAACTCGTACCCATTATGAGGGGTAGCGTCATAGTCGGATTCGAGAAGGAGTGATCTAAAATGCAAGGAGAAAAGAAACTACCGTCTAAAGACGAGGTACTGAAGGAGCTAGGATTTGAAGGAGAAAAGAAACTACCGTCTAAGGAAGAGGTACTGAAGAAGCTAGGATTTGAGACAGAGGAACGACTAAAGGAGCAGGAGCCCCAGGAGATCGTGAATGTGATCCATCCGAAGGAGAAGATCATCACTCTAGACCTAAGCACAATAGAGAAGGCGGAGAGAACAAGAGTCAGACTACTCGAGGACGGCCAATGTTTCATCGAACCCGGAAGGACCTGTCTGCTTCCTACTGGGATCAGAAAGATACACGACTTCTCAGGGTACTGCAAAGCGTGTGTCGATAGGATCAACACCATCCAGCTCATCCAGATGCAGACGGCAGCTATGGGAGGATTCGCCAAGATGACTGGTGCTATAGCGGCGCAGAAGATGAACGAAAAGAAGGTGGTATAGACATGGACGAAGATGACGAGTTCGATGAGGACAACGTGAAGGAAACGCCACACTATCTCAGGTTCGGTAAGGGAAAGAACAGTATACTGGTCGGTAAGAACCAGCTCACTGAACTACTAGATAGAGGGATGACGACACATCAAGCCCTACTCGAGCTGGCTAACAGGAACGAGATAGGATGGGTTAAGGGCGGAGAGATATGCCAGAAGATGATGACGAACCAGTACATCTATCTCCGAAACCTAGGAGTACCCCATGAGAAGATCATCGAGCACTTCCAGAAGGAGTTCCCAGTCGAGTACCACTGTCTTGTAGGTGAAGCCCTCTCTCCGGAGGACATCAAGAAGAACATCTCGATGCTCATCATGCGGTTCTCGAGACCAAAGACCGAGAATGCCCCAGGAACCCCCCCTGTTGAGCCCCAGAGCGATGTTCCCGAGCCTGTCCATGAACCCGATGAGGAGGAGGAGTCCCCTGCAGAAGAAGAGAGCGATGCCCCTGAAGCCCCGTTACTGATGCTCGGCAAAGAACCTGTGGAGACCGAAGAAGATCTCGAGCTGTGGATCCAGGAGAAGGAGGGATGGTGTTGCGGGACGAATCCGAAGGTCCTATCCATGATGTTCGCCGTCGAGCACATCAAATCAGAGGACTTCGCCAAAGCTCTGATGAAGGACTACATAATAAACCACTGGAAAGAACCTCAGCTCTTCGAGGAGGCGTGTAAGCATTGCGACAAGAACGAGCTGATAACCATAGCGTTCAACAGCATAGCCACGTCGAAGCTCAAGGAGATAGTCAACGACATCATAGAGATCGAGGGCGAGGAGAAGGCAAAGGAGCTGTACGGAAAGTACCTCTCCGGAGAGATCAAGTCACTCTGGTCGTACTTCGACAAGAACTACGCTTCAGACAAGTCCGAACCATCGTCTACCTGAGCACCTTTATAATCCGTCCTCTCGAGCTGCTTCTTTGCGTGAAGTACCTTAGAGTAGTTCTTGTAGAGCAGGTACAGTATCACGTCCTCGAGTGACGGGAATAGATACGTCAGCTTGATCCTGCTGAGCATCCTCCACGTACCCGTCTTGATGGGTACCGCCGTCCTTACAGATACGTCCCTCGGCTTGAACGTGTAGTACATCCCCTTTACCTTCGTCACTCCAATGTTCATCTCTACCAGCTCGTCCAGTCGAGCTCTGCACGAACCCTTTATCCTGCTCTTGCTCATTATGTACCTCTCGGTGATGTACTTCCCCTTGAACTTCAGGAGAAGCATCAGAGGTTTGTCGATCTGCTTGTGGTCACTGATGAGGTTCAGGAACTTGTCGTATGTCATCCTCAGCTCCTCTGACAACTTCAATAGCTCATCCTTCGTCTGAAAACTGACTGAAACCTCTCGGAATTGCATCGGCATGAAGAGTAGGAATGTTACTTGTAATATTTAAGTCAAATGGTTATGGAAATAATCTCTCCTTCGTCGGAGTTCGCCCATGCTCACATCGCCTCCACCGCAGCATTCTGTGCCGTGAATGTCCCTACCGAACATGCGCAAGTAATGTCGATGTACCACTGCGATGTCGAAACTATTGCCGCCGTGGCAGGTGCTCCGATGAGTTGAGGCAATACCACCGCACCGGCCAGAGCGCATCCGGAGGCTTGAACTGCTATTGCAGATCGTAACGTTATCAAGACATCGACCTCGGCCCAGGCGTTCGCCACCTGCGCTGCGCTCGTTGTCGAGATCCACGCCTGATTGTCGGCAATAGATCCGTTCGCTCCCACCCTCGCTCGGAATAGTAGAGTGCCAGTGCTGGACGAGACACCGAATAGAGTCACCCGGAAGGTATCCCCTATCTGCGCCCCTGCCGGTATCAACGCCTTGAAGAGCAATGTTTCGCCCGTTCCCGATGTGGGCACGGCGGCTGGCATGGTGGTAGCTCGCCTTCCGAGTATCGATATGAGACCAGCATCATCTATCTGTTTCACGATCTTATCGGTTCCAGCAAATACCCTTACTTTCCCCGCTGCTGGCGTGCTTGGTACTGCTACTACATTTAATTTCAATATCGACATCTCTCTACCTTCCTATGATATTTCCAATTCTGCATCACTCCCTATTTCCAGTTCATATCCCGATACAATCTCATACTCACCAACTACGATAGCACAATGTCCCGCTGGGATTGTCCGGTCTCCTATTGGTGCGAGATTGCTCATTGCTATGTCGCTTGCACCTGGTGGTGTGTCACCCACGACGTTGGACCCGCTGCGCTTTAGGTATTGTCCATCTGCAACTACTCCTATCGTTAGAAGAGTAGGTCCTGATGTCTCCCTTATTCCTCTAACGTCTGGTGATGATGCTGAACCTCCGATCTGACCACCGACCTGAAGATGACCTGAATGCGGTGCTACTGCCCCAAGATGAATATCTATCGTCGAATGGGTATTCGTTCCCTTATCAGTTAGAGATACATGACTTTTCTCATTAATACTTGCTAGTCTGAGTACCGATTCTCCCCTTAGTATCTCAATCCATGAAACACCATTGTCCTGATAAAGAATCAACGTGTCAGTAGCAAAGTATAGTCTACCTGGGTATGCTGCTGCTGGTTTACTTGTATCTAACCCCGAGGAGATCCGAGCTGAACCCTGCTGTTGGTCAGCAACACCATGATATTGAGGATGTCCTGCCATGTTATCACGACATCTCTACTTTCTTGTTTCCACCAGTCGTACCGTCAGTACCGTATATGAGCCACCACTTGCTATTTCCTGTATCCTTCCATACTCTCCATTCTCCTGCTGCCACTGCTGGTTCTGATGCGTTTGACGTGTATGGAGCTATCTTATGATTGTCATCAAAGTGCTTTCTTGTCATTGCGTCCTGATCGGCTGCCGGATTACCGAGGTTCGTTATCTTATGAGTACCTAGACTCTGATCGCCTGAAAATGCTCTCGTACCATCGGCTTTTATGTACTGTGGGTGATCGTCATCTCCCAGACCTATGAGAGAACCGTGATCCATCGTGGAACCCATCTTCACCCATGCTGCCCCGTTCCACGTGTAGATAAGGTCCTCATCCTCTACCCACGTGGTCATTCCCTCGTTCGTTTCAGTGAAAACCCATGCGCTGTTCTTCCACTCAGCTATATCGTCATCGTGACCAGTCCAACTACCAGTAGCACCAGTACCTACGATATACCTATCACCCGGATTTGGAGTACCCGGGGGAGATGTCAGATCCTTGTCAAGTACTGATTCCTGCCAGTCCACCCCACCCGCTAGTCCATCAACGTAGCCCTTAGTAACAGCGTCTGTCGGATCTCCAGGAGTACCCAGACCAGTTATCTTCTTCGTACCCATCGCCAGGTCGCCAGTCATCGACCTAGTACCATCCAGCAATAGAAACTTTGAGTGTCCAACTGAATTAGCTACACCCTGAATGCTATCGTGAGAGATGTAACTGTGAACATCATCTACCTGTCCTACAGCATGCTCGTCAGCATGATTTTTCTTATGTGCTCCCATATTCTCCCACCTCCACTATGAATACCTTACCTGAGAAGTTAGCGATGATCCATGTCATTCCACTAGTCGGCTGTTGCCATAGTGCTATTGAATTTCTCTCGATAACTGGTATCTCGTCCTGAATATACTTATTGGGATGACAACTACTCTTTTTCGTCCTCTTCTCGAGCTCGTTCACCCTCTGCTCCATGTCGTCCATCTGAATGAACTTGTAGAGGTCGCTGCTTAAGAATGAGCTACGCATCATCTCTCAATCACCTCGGTTATCCTTCCTGATGAGTCCCTAGTTATGAGAGTCGTCTTACTCCTATTGTTACCGAACATGTACGCTATGAATAGACCGAGCATCAGAGCACCTATGAACACACCGAGCCACACACCAATAGACGATGCGCTGCTATTATTATCGCATGCACATCGGCAATCTGTACCCTTACACATCAGCACCTGAATGGACGCTGAATTATTAAAGAGTTGTTGTTCAGATGAAAATCCCCAATATCATCCACATTACCATACCCAGAATGAAGCTCCCTATCGACACGCTGATGACTACCCCTGTAACGTAGAGTACCGTTCTTTTAGGACTCATAGTATGACCTCTCGAACGTCCTTCTTGAAGAGACTGCTTACATATAATCTAACTGCCAGAATAACGAATTGATCATGGACACCATCAAGAACATATACGAGAAAGTTATCTAAAAACTTTCCAATAGCTTCAGCAAATATTGTACTTAAGTTTTTCCGAGTAAATCTTCTACCTCCAGGTATTTGAAGGATATGAAGATATGTACTATGCTCTACATTTCTCAGATACTCTAAAACTACCTTACCATATTCCCTAATTATCAATCCAGCAACAGTAATGTACCAATCAGATTCAGGAACATCTATATCATATAATTTTGAATATATTGAATGTTCTAAATTCATAATAGGACCATCAGGATTCGTAAACTGAGAATTTGGAACATACCAACATCTACTACCCTGCATATGATGTAACCTAATGATGATATTATCATCTATTCCAATTTTTCTCAAATTACTATACACAAGTGGTAAGATGATGTTGCTTAGGTCATTCTTCGTTATTCTTCTGGTCGCTACTATTGTCATAGTATTGTCTCCCTCATGCTCACTCCGATCTTGCTACAGAATACGATCCATCGAGCCTTCACGTCCCTAAGATAAGCGTCCCTGTCGATCAGGTCAGTCGCTCCCGTCGCTCCGTGCAGCTCGAGACACTTGTACTTGATCTCATCGAACACGTCCTGAAGATAGCTATCCATGTTACTTACTGTGACATCGTACTGTGACATGAAGTCCAAGAGCTGTTGCATATCGGCTACAGAGTAGACGATGTACCCGCACTTGTAGAATACCGCATCCTCGTACTGGGCTATCTCCTCTTTACCGTATCCCTGAACCACCAGGTTGAACGCATCTTGTATGACGATGGATATGTCCCTGCTCGACGGCATGCATGAGAAGTAGAGCCTATTAGGTACGTCCTCCTCCGGATGAATGTGGACCACGCACGTACACTCCGGATGAGATCCTGCACGGCTAACCGAAGTCATGTCTCCCTTGTTAGCGCTACGAGCACCGCAATTATCTACCAGACATACCGATACCTCGCTGCCATACTCCTTAGCTAGCTGGTGGAATTTAGTGATCCTTTCGGGAGTGAGACAGTTCTGACAGCCCATTATTACAATTCTCCTTACCTATAAGATCTCATCAATGACAGAGTTAAGTTTCTCAAGTAATTTACTCTCCACTGCGTGAACTACCTCATCCAATGCTTTTATCTTAATCTTAATTTTCATATATTTTTTTTGTTCATCTTCATCCAAATGAGAAAATATAGCCTCTGCACCAGCACTAAGTCTAGATAGTTCTATCGTATCTTCATATGATAGATACCCATCCTTCTTGCATCTATTGATGAGAACCATCATATCTCTCATGTAATTCCCGATGTCCTCAATCATCTCTTCTGCTGACGATACCATGTTTTTTCACCGATACCTGTAATACATGGGAGATATAAAAAGGGTGTGGGAAAGACCTATAGGGTGACGGGTACAGTTCACCACACCGGGTATCATCTCGTCAGACGGAAAATCTTCAGGTGAACTCTATCTCGTCGTCCTCTATGAACACCTGCTGGTTCGTGAACCCCTTCGTGTGGCACTTCTTACACTCGAGTACGGACTTCCCGTCACCCAGGTCCTGTACAGGCTCGAAGGTGTGTTCGCACCTTTCCTCGCTCCTCATTTCAGGTATCATCACATATAGTAATACATTACCAAATATAAATATCTTGTTACTCTAATGGTATGGTGTACCACGAATATATAAATATTAGACTCGCATTCATAGTTATTTATGCCATATAACAAGAAGTATGCACGTGAGTACTATAAGAAATATTATCAGGTTAATAAAGAGTACTATAAGAAATATTATCAAGAACATAAGCAGCAATACAGGGATGCTAATAAGAAGCATGTTGAGAAATTAAAAGCAGATGATATAGATGAATGGCGTAGATATTGGAATACATACAATAGGAAGCGATACGAAAAGCTGAGGAATATGGTTTTTAATAAGCTTGGAAATCAGTGTGCCAAATGTGGATTTAAGGATAGAAGGGCTCTTCAGTTAGATCATATCAATGGTGGTGGGAGTAGAGAATTAAAAGAGATTAAAGCTACTGGTATTTACCTAAAAATACTGAAGAGTGAGAATGTGACCGATTACCAGTTACTCTGTGCTAACTGCAACTGGATTAAGAGAGCAGAGAAAAAAGAATACTAAAATTAACCTATTGATTCCTGTTCGACGGTACACTCCCCTGAGATTGGACATCCCTTACACTTCCACTCCTCGACGGCCATTGTTAGTATCTCTGGGTGGACCTGCCCTATCGACTCACTATAGAACATCAGGTCTGCACGATGCTTCATATCTTCCCAGAGATTCATATCCAATTTTCCTAGATGCTCAGCTACCCTGTATCCCTGAGAATCGATGTACACGACCTTATAGTTCTTAGCTCCCTTCATGAAAGCGTAGGCATTTGCCTGTTCCATGTGGAAGTCCTTTGGCTTGACCGATACTCCAGGTACGCCCTTCCACCCGTCGAATGCTGCCTGCCTAACACTCTTCATCTCGATGATCATGTCCTCGTCATGGTCGTATAGGTCGTACTTCCCTGTCATCGAAAACGTCCTTTCTGGAAGGAGTTTTGATTTCGCAACTAAGCGAAGTCTCTTGATGCCGCCAGCCTCGAGTCCTACTTTAACGCAGATGCTTGTGAAGAACTCATGGATCACGTCCCCCCTCTTCATATCCCTAAGCATCTGAACCTGTCCCCTGAGCATATCATCTCTGCCCGTAGTGACTCCCTCTTCAACGTCCTTCATTATGATCCTTCTGGTCGCAAGAGACCTGAGAAGGCACTCCACACTAGTCAGACCTGATACGTGGTACGTCCCCTTCATAACCTCGTATTCATCACCAGGTTCGGACTTCCTTATCTGAGCGTTTATCAGTTCCTCGTCCAGTATCTTTTGTAGGTCTACCATGCTACACCAGCTCCGTACACGTCCCTTACTACTACCAGTGAGGCGTGAACCATGTGCTTAGTCATATCTGGATACCGCAGCGTCCCCTTCCCCCTCTCGAGTACCACCGCCGTCATCTTGAACGGATCCTCGAGCCTCTTCTGTAGGTCCTCGTCCGGTGTCGAATTGAGCACGACTATCCTATCGTCCTCTCGAACCTTGATGTAGACCACGTGCTCTCTCCTATCTTCCTTCTCCCTCTCTGACGTAGTACCGATAGTGTAGAGCTGTGTCGTGGGATTGTACTCGATAATCCTGTGATTCCCCTGAGCCAACAGATAACAACCCTTCACCAGCTTCCTGAACTTGAGCCATGCGTCCTTGTATCCTCCCGGAAGGTCCACGTCGACTAGTCCCTGAAGGTTTATCCATGCTCCCTCTATTAACGTTGTGAGTAGGTCCAGCTCTTCCCTCTCCGGCTGCGGATCGATGTCACTGTAAGCCCAGAAGAGTGCTGCAACCACGTCCTGAGTCTTTTGTATCGGCCTCGGAACCTTTACCGTCGATGGCGATGCGAGCGTATGTATAGGCACGACAATCACTTACCTGCACTTACCTGTATCCGTGTTCATGCTCTTTCTTGTACTCTTGCTCTCTCTCGAACATATCCTCTTCCTCTCTCCTTCGTTGAGCTTCAGATTCTCCTGCTGCTTCATCTGCCTCAATTCCGGCTGCCTCTTCCATCGCTGCCTCGGAGTAGATTCTACGTTTCACCATCAGCGTCTCCGCTTCTTTGATGTGGCGTAGAGTCTCCTTCATTGTCAGAACCGTATCAGCAAAGTCCCTCTCGAGCTGCGATTGCTCCCCGGTCTCGAGATACCCTGAACTTATCGCTCCCTTGAGCCACTGGTCAAGTAACTGGTCTAACCTCAAGACCTCTTTCTCTATCTCGAAGGATAGACCGTCCGTCATTGAACTCACCCCTGTAACTCCACAGACATCGTACCAGTAATACGCAGCATGTCTGGATTATTTTTAGCTAACAAATAAAGTATCATCTGATGTACTGGAATACTAGTCTTTGAGAATGTCTTAACTACTGGAAATGATGTCACTGGTATTCTAGCCCATTCAACGTTCTCATATCCTTTTTCTGTGCTTGTCGAATAGATCCAAAGTACACCCTCATTGATTGGGTACTGATTTCCTGTATTATATCCCTTGAATGAGCTTGATATGTTAACATTAACCTTATTCACTATGCCATCAACATCGAGACTAATTCCTGCATCATCGGTTACTGTCTTTGTCTTAGTATTTGCTTTCTTTCTACTGAAGGATGCGAATAATGAGGATAGAAAATTACTGAAGTTAAAACCGCCAGAAGGTGACAATGACCTAGTAACATTTCCACTAGACAGCATCGTGTTAATATCTGCATAGCTCATTTGCTTTGACATTATTAACTGCTTGAACGAATACTGTATCGACATGAACCTCACCTCTTCGACAGAACGACTACTATATCGTTCATCTCTGTGGTGAGTCCAGCTCTCCTTACCCTGAATAAGAAGAAGTCCAGGTACTTGTTGATCGGGATGTCGAACTCGTAGTGGACTCCCACTTCAACGTGCCTGTGAGTACTCCCATCCGGGAACTTGTGGATCTCTGGTAGCTTCCCATGTTCCTGCATGATGATGTACAGTAGCCCTGTATCTCCCACTGCTGGCGGTCCCCCATCAATGAGCGTTGGCGTGAACTCGAACTCTGCCGTCAGAACGTACCTCGTCCCCTCTGGAAACAATATCTTGACTTCCTTCGTACCGTCTGCCGGAGTGTACGTCTGTACCTCTGTCTCTCCTGTTGGCGGAGCTGTCGGCTGAGCTGCTTGCTGTGCTAATAGCTGAGCCTGAGTCGCCTGAGCGTTCTGACTTGCTGCTAGCATGATTAACCCTACTAATGCTCCACCACCGAGAATCGCTGCGCCTGCAGCCACTCCATTACCATTCGACATGAGGGAGAGAATGTCTGTTTAAGTAATTAACGTTTTTCTATCGAGAAACATAAACGAAGTAGACCAGTTCATAACTCATCCTTCCGGTATAAGCTGCAATTATAATGTATGGAGTGTCGGAATCCTCAAGTCTTGCAGTTATATCATCGAGCAACTGCTTATCATCTTGATTGATCTCAATTATCCGCCCGGAGTCACTACCCTTAAGCGGATAGTATGTTCTCATGCCAATCCTAAGATGCGCTTCAATCTTCATCGGTATTTCCTGCATATGTGTCACCTCATGTAACGTAAATTAGGGATTATATTCCAATTCCATCTTCATTGTCTCATGATCTATAATCTCTTCTACTTGATCCGCATTGAGGACCTGCTTCGATGCCAACATCAGCACGAAGTATTTCCCATCCCCACTAGTAATGTACTCGTAGACGAGCCTCGTACCACGCTCAGTATCAAGTATAAATTCAGTCACCTTTGAACTTAATTGATGAAAGTCTATTAAATCGAATATCCCTGATTCTATCATCGGATTCAATTCGTCTATCACATGCTTCTGACCGAGATACTTTACATCGTACTCTATCAGTTCCATTGGGCTAGCCATGTCATCATCCTATCTGGAAATCGACTTTTATCTTCTTGTTCTTCAGGTCTATCTCAGCTTCAATAGGATAGAACCCATAACGTTCTGAAATATGAACAGTACTCGGCTCGAACTCCCACTCTGGACTCTCGGCATTAAGCTCGACCTCTTCTTCACCTTCACCATCGGCACGAATCATTGTGATTGTACCGTGAACTCTTCGAATGAATGCACCTATATCTTTTATTCCCCATTCCCTTGATTCAATTTGAACTTCCCACTCTACCGTAACCTCACCGATCTCCATATCTGATATTCCTTCTAGTGACTCAGGCTTAGGCCAGAGCATCGCATCGACTTCTTCACTCACATAGAGTACCATGCTGTTCACCTCATATCGAGAACGTCTTTTTCGTTCCAAAGAAGTCATCCATGATGAAAAGTCTTTCCTTCGCTCGAGACATCCCCACGTACCATACCCTAGCCTCGTCCTCGTACTTGTCCTTTGATTGGCTCATCGCTCTCTGGATCCTGCGAGTGATGTTGTTGATCAGGTACACCGTATCCGCCTGTAGTCCCTTCGATGAGTGAATCGTACCTATCCTGAGCTTTACTGGCATCTCGATCTCCTTCTTCTGCAGGTGTCTCTTCCTTATCTGGAACGACTCGAGGTCTGCCAGCTTTAGGTTATGTATCACTTCCTCAACCAGCATCGGTTCCATGAACATCTTGACGATGGTCTCGAACGTGTACTCGTTCTTCGGCCTCTTCACGAACTCCGTGATCATCCCCGGCTTGAATACCCCGATTTCGAGCTTCGATGTGAGAGCGTAGAACTCGTCATACGATAGTGGTCTCTCGTCCTCGTACTTGATTATCGCATTCGTGAGGTTCACGAAGTCCTTGTTGAAGAACGACATCGCATCCGGTCTGATGTACGTGTATGGAGTCGTATAGACCTGATTCGACAGGAGCTGCTTTGTTATCTCCTTGACGTGGTAGTTCGTCCTGCAGAGTATGAACCCAGTACCTATCATCGTATCATTGATTAACTGTGACAAGTTCCTCATTTTCATTACCCTAACGATACCGCCCTGCGCTCGAGGCTCGATATACTTGTCCTCTCTCATCTCCGGCCTGACCTCTCTCCTGATGTACCGAGTGCAGACGTGGAGGATCAACGAAGGCAACCTGAACGAGTGTGGTAGGATAGTTACCCTATCCGCTACGTCCCTCTCTGTCAGAAGGAATTTAGGGTTTGCTGCTATGAACGCAAAGATACTGTTGTGTACCAAGACGTTATTAACTGCAAAGTTGTGTGTCCTTTCTACTTCAAGGTCGTAGACAGTAGTATCTATTTCAGTATCGTCAATAGACTCTACTACCTGATATATCGGTTCTCCATTATCAATAATGGGTATCATCATACCAGGCAAAACATTAGATGCAGGGACTACAGTAGCTCTTAACCACCTGCCATCAATTCCTTTAGCTATTGTCATTCTTGTTACAACTTGTATATCTGGAAGTGCTGATTTTATTAATCCAACGATTTCTTGAAGCTCATTGAGACTAGAGCGATAAACTACCAGAACCATCTCCTTACCATGCTGTCTGAATTTGAGACCTACAGACTCAAGCTTTTTTATGGTATTAGTATCGTGAGTCGATATTGAAAGAACGTGCCTAATACATTCATGCTCTGCACACATCGATATGTTGCACACAACTCTTGTAACACTACCCCTAACTACTGCAGATTGTACGAATTGTGGATACCTTAAATCTATACCTGACTTCTCTGTCAGAACCATAACGCTATTATCAACATCGAGACATGAGTATAATTCATTCACGAAATCTTCATCCTCGAAATACGTGTCTCTCCCGAGTCGTGATATGGTACCCTTTGGTATCCCATATTTAAGAGAGCATAATTCCTCGAATAATCGAGCATCTTTCTTATCTTCGAATGACCTCAATAGAACGTATTTATCTGTTCCTCTCTCGAATCTAACCCGCATTCGTGGATCGTTAGTCATCCCCACTCTCCACTTTCCTCTCGTATTCATTAGATACACGAACCAGTAGTCCCCCTTCTCGCCTCTCTCCCAATTTGTTTCAGGTATACGACAGAACATCTTATGATTCAATGTCGTAACTACCTCAGTACCATTACGTATTTTGAATTTCCTAATCTTGAATCTGCCAGTATTTCTTTTTATCCCCAATACTGGCATAGTAATTAGACCAGCAGTACCACATGATGATACTACCAGGTCTCCCTCTTTTATTTGTTCTATTGGAACCATACCATTAGGAGTGTTCACAAGAGAACCTTCAGGTATACACTGGTCATCGTCACCGCAAATATACGTCCTCTCATGCCCCGCCTTCCACATCTTGTAAATATCGTACTTCAGTGGCGATAGGTCGTGGAACTCGTCAATGAACATTACCCTCGTTGGTGGACAGAACTTCCTCTCGTATGCGTAGAGCAACATATCGCAGTAGTCTATCTTACCCGTATTGTCCTTGTACTTCTCGTACTCCCACCAGTACTCGGGTAGTCTGCTCTCGTCCAGCTTTACCGTCGATTCCTGAAGTATCGGAGCATCGTATATGAATTCCTGAAAGTCCTGGAAGAGCTTCTTCAGTATGATGTCGTGGTGAGTGTGCTTAACCCATTCTATCGCTTGAAGGACCACACCAGCTTGCGTGTCCTGTGGCTCGATCATTCCGTACTTGAGTATTGTCTGCTGCGTTACCAGCTTTGTTCTTCCGAAGTCGTACTTGTGCTCGAGACCGCACTTCTCTGCCCATACCTTGAAGTCGATTGGTCCCATGACGTTCTTGACCTTCAATCCACTCTCTCTCATAAATGAGAAACATATCGAATGAATAGTCCCCATCCACATTTTCTGCTTTATTTCCTTTATCTTTTCTGGATCCTGAATACCGAGCTTTGTCATGATTCTTTGAATGATCTCATTGCTCGCATCAACAGTGAACGAGGAGACGAGACAGTCCGAGAGTGCTACTCCTCTTGTAAGTTCAACATTCACAACGATGTCTGCTAGAGCTTCCGTGTTGTGTAGAACGAGTAGGTCATCTGTTACAAATGTCTCAGTGTTACCAACGCTTATGTCATATACATACTTACCCTCATAGCCTACCTCGCTCACAGACGTTATCTCCGTCCATGATACATCAGAATTGTACATCTTCATCAGTTTTGAATAATACCTGTTTTGTGGGGATAGTTCAGATATATATTTACCAAGCAATCTTCTCGATACCATTCCCCTAGCCGAATCTCTCCTCGCACATTTAGTCCATAATCTACCTAATCCATCATGTTCACTCATTACATCATCGAATAGTGTGCCAATTGGAATCATATCAGTACAATACTCATTCGCAGTGGATGTAATTATGTCCAGTTTCTCTTTTTTACTTTTTATAATGAAGCCGATATTGTCCCTGAACTTATCTATCTCTGAGGCATGGATATACAAATTATTATAATAGTCCCCATGATGTGTTAACGAATTTGTCGCTATTTTAAATGTCTTGGAGAATGATGTTCTAATATCAAATCTTGCGAGAAGTATTGATATTCCTCTAATTAGTTCTAATGACTTGGATACCACTGTTATCTCGTTTTCTCCAACAGTTCCATCGCCATCGAAGTATCCAGATAACAGTCCTCCAATGAACTCGATATTATCTTGTAATGCCCAATCTGGTATTTTTTTGCCATCAGAATATCTACCAAAGTTATCAGTGATGAAATCGCATAGCTTTCTATTACTAACCACTGTACATTTAGTACCAGTACGTTGATCTACATATATCTGGTGCTTCGAGGATAACCTAGATACAAAGCGATGTAACTGCTTGTGCATTTCATCATTGGAATTAGTAATCCTTACTGACCTATCTTTGTTTATGTCTCCCTCACTAAGATAAGCACCGCAGAAGTATCCGAAATCCCTGTCGAGAGTATAAATTATATCCGCATTGGTTGGTATAGCATCAAATCTTTTTACGTATGGTATGTAGTCTCCAGCACGAAGTTCTATTGATCTGATAGCAACTAGTTCTCCATCTTTAAGAACCATGAAATTATGATCTTTTGTACATAGTATTTCTCGCCCACTATCGGTACAAATTCTGAATAATTCTATCGGTGAATCGTGCCTGATGTATTTGTCAATCCTTGACCACACTATCTTTAGATTCCTATCGAGAGTAAGTGCCTGATATGTTTTATTGGTATCTCTATTATCAACGAGTTTCCCTATTTCTATTCTCTCTATAGTATCATCCGACTTTATTACTATTTTTGTGTTTCCTGGTATGCTTTTCCCGGTCCCGGGAGCACCAAAGAGAACGTGAAGGAATCCATCACTCATTGCGATACCTGATTGCTGACTCTCGATTTAACGTTATCGGAAAAAAAAGAGAGGAGGCGTAGTATTCGAGTCATCAGAAAACATAGAGGAGACTTAGGATACTGTTGTTACCACCCTTGCCCTTCTTTCCCGGATTATCCTTCTCAGTCTCCTCAGACTTTGCGTCCCCTACCGTTTCCTCTTTCTGTGCAATCGATTCATCCTGATCCTCTGCCTCTGTCCTCAGCTCGAGACAGAATACTGCACCAGCATTTACGAAAGCGATCAGAGTACATACCTTGACGTACTCCCAGAATGGTATGTGAAGATTGAACATCGTGTCAGCAGAGAAGAACCCTACCAGCATCCAGAAGAAGATGTATCCGCTGTTCGCTGCGACCTTGAGCCAGTTGATTCGATGCTTCGCCATGAGAAGGAGAATGTCTGGCATTGTATTTATTCGTATTGGTTCTCACTTTCTCTCGAGTGCCGATACCCTTACGTTCAATGTTGCTATCTGAGTAGAGAGACCTGTAATGGCAGTCATTATGTCTCTGGACCATGGTTCAAAACCACCACCACCACCGCCGAATCCTGGAAGTCCTGGAAGGCTCGGTAGTTTGAACCCTGGTAACTTGAACTTCCCATACTTGTCCTGAAGGTCCTTAACTGCACACTGTAGAGGTTCTAGGACGCTGGTATTGAACGTAATCACAACGCTGTTATAGACTTGTGATAGACTATTTGAGAATGTATTCAGGCCATCTACGGTTTTAGCCAATGCTTCATTTACCGCATTCTTCACCTGAGATATGATTGCCTGAACTAGCTGATCTGCAAATACAGCCAACTTAGCACCTATCTGCGTCAATGCGTCTGAAATGATGGATACTATGCTCTTTATGGCATTACCTATCTCTGGTATGATCGCCTTGATCGCATTTGCTATGGCAGTTAGAATATTCTTGATTGCGGTACCAATATCAGTAACTATCCTCTTAAGGAACTCGCCAATGTTGCCAACAATGGACTTCAGGCCATCAGTCATATTTTTCATTGCACTATTCATTCCACTATTGACGACGTGATCCAACTCCTCTTTGTTGTTTGATAGACTAACCCACTTCTCGTATAGGCCAATAATACCCCATATGGCCATAAAGACCTTCCACCACTCATCTCCACCCAGTCCCAAAGCACTCCTGATTGTTCCCATCACCTGTAGCTTATATGTCAACCATCCAATACCATCTGCATAGTAAACATAGTATTTTCCTTTCCCCAGTTCATATTTGTAGATATAGAACCTGTGTGAGTTCACGAACATATCATCGAATCCAATTTTCATCTGGTCAAGGCCAGTTTTTATCAGTGAATTGTAATCGAGAGTTATATTATCCTGGATTTTCTTTATTTCACCATCGATGGATCCCTTTGCTGTATCTAATTGTTTAGAGATATTCTCATTTGCTGTAGCCATTGCAGTATCAACCTTCACCTTTGATTGAGTCATTATGGTCTGTATGTCCTGCTGCAATGTCGTCAGGCGTGGATACGATACCTGCTCCGCAGTTGGTTTAGTGAACTTGAGCGTTGGCAATACTACCTTGGACATCCCCTTACCACACTTGAGGGTTACTGCCTCAGTCCTTCCAGGAATTACCTCGAGTGGTTTAGTAGTAACCATTTCTAATGGACCAATAATCACGCTTCCAGCGATTGTTGCTTTACCGAATGCCATTGAGTAAACATAATGTCCACATTGCATTTAAATCTTTGGGGAGGAAACATTTATGATGTCGAACCGATATTCACCCACACATGATACCGGACCTGTCCCAACTCCATGCGATGCAGAACATACTTACCGAACTTCAGTCTATGATAAACGAGATTCAACAAATCTATCTTAAGATAATGTCATGCAAGAACCCTGAAGAGATCAGACAGCTCGAGGGACAGTTGAAACTGACGATGGAGAAGGTCGAATTGTTCAAGAATCAGTATGGAATCACTGAACCGACTCAGGCATCCTCAGAGCCACCAGTCCCCTAGCACTATCGTAGATGATTATCCTCCACTTGTGGATGCGCATGTACTTCACTACCCTGTTACCGCTAGCGTATTCCTTGTCGCTAACCTTGTAAGTAGCACCAACTGAATCAGCATACTCTCTGACCTTCTCGAGTACCTTCTTCGCCAGGTTCTTCATCTCCTTATCTTCTTTCTTGCTCCCCTTCCTATCTTCGTATGCCTGCCAGCACGATACACCAGCTCCGAGTACTGTCACGAAGTTGTCGATGTTCTCCTTTCCCTCGAACTTCCTCCTCGAGAGCTGCTTCAACGCCAGGGACACGTCGTACATCGCTTTGTTCGTGTTGTAGTCGAATACCTCTGTCTGCTGATGGTCCAGCTCCTTTCTCAACATCTGGATCTCCCGCAAGTCCTCAACGGCAAATGCGCCCTGCTTGAGCACTATAGCCGAGTACCTTAACAGCTTTCTCAGACCTTCATCTCCGCCCATCGTCCACCTCGTTATATTTACACCATGCGAACCACATCATTACTGTTCCTAGTACAATAATAAATGGTCCATCTACTCCAGGAAATCTCATCATTGACTCGAGCATTAGAATAAGAACACCAAGAACCATTCCTATAAATGCCATTACGAATACGCTCTTGTCTCTCCTCCTAATGGTATGACGTACCATGATCATGTCCTTTTCGTTCTTTCCTGATCAACCCAATCTGGTATATCTCCCTCTTCCCATTCGACCATCCGAACTATATCATCGTTAGTTGGTGTTTCTGGTAGTTCTCCCTCTGGAAGATGTGACCAATTAGGACCATATTGTTCCCTGCAGATAGCTTGTCCCCAATCCCATCTCTTTCCATTCTTCTCGTAGACTGTTCCACCATATTTCATAGCCATTCTATAGGTCCAGTCAAGAGTTATGTTCACTCTTTTCCTTTCTTCCTCTGGTAAATCATGTCTTCCCATATTTTTCACCCCATCGTGAAGAGTATCAATGCCGATACCATATGCTTCGTTATGAACTTCTCGACCTGTCTCTTACCATCGACTGAGATACCGACAACCACGTCGTTCATTCGGTCCGGCTCGTCACTATCCATCACGAAGAAATCCTCTCTGACAGTGATGCTCACCCTATACATCTTGTCCTTGTCCTTCGGGTTCTCTGACCGAGACTCGAATACGTATGTTTTCCTATCCTTCGTGCCGATGAGCCTTGTCAGTCCTCGAACAAAGATGCTGATACCTCTTATCGTCCTCATCCAGTCCTTTCTCAGTGCGTAGTGTATCTGGTATTCCGCATCGTACTCGAGACACTTGTTCAAGAGGTTGTCCCACAGCGTAGGGTAGTACTCCAGTACCATCTTGATCTCTTCAGGCATGATCTTCCTCTTGTACGACAGGGACTTCTTGATCATCTCGATTGCCTTCTCCTCTGTATCGGGTATCGGAACCTCTTCTGGCTTACCCTCTACTTCAGGCAGACCTATCTCAACGTCTATCTTCTTCTTCAGAAATGACTTCATCAGGTCTCTTATCAGTCTGAGAATGTTCTTGTCGAAGTCCTTGTTGAATATCAATACTATGAACTTGTCCTTGTACCCAAAGTACAGAGTCTTGAATCCCAATGCCAGAAATCGTATCCTCTTGAAATCCGCTTCCTCCTTCGTGTCGAGCATCAGTACCGATATGTCCTTCTCCTGCAGGGACAGCTTGAACCCCTCGTACCCCTTCGGCTTTGGCGATGTTATGTGCTTCTCTTCCTTGATCCTCTCCACTGGCGGTTTCTCTGGTTCCGGTGCTTGCATCGGTGGCTCGACTACCGGAGTGATTGGGACCTTCTTCTCCAGATTGAAGATGTTCGTCGCTGCCTTCTTCTCCTCTTCTGGCAACAGCTCCCATATCTCCGGACATCGTACCGCCAGGGACTCGTCATATCCGCTACTGTATATTCCGCCCAACCTGAGAACGTCATCAGTATACGCTTTGATGTCTTTCGGGATGTAGACGTATGGATCGAGTGACGTACCCAGAGCTGGTTTCTTCGTCTCCCTCTCGATTGCTACAATCAGCTCCATCTCTGATTCAGCGCACCCATAGATATAAGCACTACTCAATCCGGCATCGGGTACTCCTTTGTACTGAATCCTGAAATGAACGACCATGACTAACAGTAATGCCACAGAGAGATTTAATACTTGTGAAAGAAAAGCTATCAGAGTCTCTTCACGAACTCGATGTATTGAAAGACCGTCGTTTGAGTATATCCATCCCTCAGAGCATCATATTTAGCACCAATGAGGTATCCATTGGTACCACCGGCACGCATTGTTTCAGTAACTGGTCCACCCGATAATATTTTGCAGAAAGAGGGTTTATTGAGGTAATCCTTACCGCCTTTCGCCATCACTGTCGCACTCGGTGGTTCCAGTAAAATCTCCACTACTCTACTGATCTGACAATCGTATGGAGCCTTTATCGTCATTACCATGACCTGCTTCGCTCCACTATTCCAGTATGATTGAAGTCCGATCATCGCATATTTAGGACCTCTATAACTATATCCTGTTATCTCGAAGTCCCTAAAATCACCAGACTTACCTTCACCGATTTGTGGCATGGTTCCGTTAATGCAACCAAAGGATTTAATACTTTCGAGAGATACTGTAACTCACTCTATGTACATAGATGACGTGTCCCTAATAATACTCGTCCTAGGATGCGTAGGACTAACCCTTATCACCTCAATGGGACACGTCTTAAAACCACTCAAGCTGAAGATAAAGAACGAGCCCTGGATTACCTTCAGTATGTGTCCACAGTGTCAAGGGTTCTGGATTGGACTTATCGGACATATCGTATTCTTCTGGTCCCCCTTCGATGTCTGGTTCTGGCTCTGGTCGGTTATTTTCGGTGGGATGATTTCCCTTCTTTCAATGGTTGCTCAGAGACTGGTTTCATAGTACTTGATGAACAAATATCATCCATAAGTATCGAGAGTACAGAACCTTCCTTGAGACCATGAATATTTCTAATCTCTATGGGTACAGTAAGCCTTCCATCTTTGCTCATGGTCGCAAAGAAGTGTCTGTACCTATAGTCTCCTGCCTGAATCCTGTACTGATCAAGTACCCTTAGTAGAGACTCGATGTA
>Ga0315296_10001453_pt1 | contig 20738 bp, 18 predicted proteins | sample YL17G14_18_MG_FD_203921 | JGI IMG/M metagenome (GOLD analysis project Ga0315296, IMG submission 203921) | Sediment microbial communities from Yellowstone Lake, YNP, Wyoming, USA - YL17G14_18 | ecosystem: Environmental > Aquatic > Freshwater > Lake > Sediment | place: USA: Wyoming | collected...
TTTCTTACCTTCTTAGCATAAGACTGAATGAATTTTTTTCTGGGTAAGACCTCGTCTCCCATCAAAACATCAAAAATTTTATCTGCCTCTCGGGCTGATTCAATGGCTACCTGAAGCAAAACCCTGTTTTCCGGATTCATTGTGGTTGACCACAATTCTTCAGGATTCATTTCTCCCAGACCTTTGTATCTTTGAATAGAAACAGAAGTTATTTTTTGTTTTTTCAGGGAACTTAAAATTTCCGCCTTATCATTCTCAGTGTAAGCGTATTCAATTTGCTTTCCGGTTTGAATTTTATAAAGTGGGGGTTGAGCAATATATAAATAGCCTTTTTCAATCAAAGGCAGAAAATAGCGGTAAAAAAAAGTTAATAATAAAGTTCTAATGTGGTTTCCATCACTGTCGGCATCAGTCATTAAAACGACGCGGTGATATCTTATTTTTTCCAAATTAAAATCTTCGGCAATAGCTGTCCCCAAAGCGATAATGAGAGACCTGATTTCTTTTGAAGCCAGAATTTTATCAAGTCGAGACCTTTCAACATTTAAAATTTTCCCCCGTAAAGGTAATATCGCCTGAAAACGTCTATCCCTGGCCTGACGGGAACTTCCGCCGGCTGATTCTCCTTCTACAATATAAAGTTCTGATTCCTCCGGTCTTCGATTAGTACAATCGGCTAATTTTCCCGGCAGAGCCAGGCCCTCCAGAATTCCTTTTCTCAAAACTGTTTCTCTGGCTGCTTTGGCTGCTTTTCTGGCTTTGGAAGATAAAATACATTTTTCAATAATAAGTCTGGCATCCTGAGGATTTCTTTCCAAATAGTCATTTAGGGTTTCTGAAACCACGCCTTCCACTACTACTTTTGCCTCGGGATTTCCCAGTTTTGCTTTGGTCTGACCCTCAAACTGGGGTTCTCTTATTTTCATTGCCACCACCCCAATCAAACCTTCTTTAATGTCTTCACCGGTTAAATTTTCATCTGATTCCTTTAAAAAGCCGTTTTTCCTGGCATAATCATTGAAAGTTCTGGTCAAAGCCGTTCTAAAACCAGTCAAATGGGTACCGCCTTCGGCAGTGTAGATGTTGTTGGCAAAACTTTCTTCATAGGATTCATACTCTTCGGTATACTGAAAAGCAGCCTCCACCATTATTCCATTTTTTTCGCCCGAACCGTAAAAAATATTGAAATGACGGGGGGTAGTTCCCCGAACCAAATGCTTGATATAAGAAGCCAGCCCTCCCTCAAAATAAAAATTATAATCTTTTTCTGGTTTTTCTCTCTCATCAAATACGCTGATTTTTACCCCTTTGGTTAAATATGCCTGTTGCCGGAGATGGTCTAAAATTCTTTTCCGGTCAAATTTAATTTCTTTAAAAATCTCTGGATCAGGTTCAAAAATCACCATTGTCCCTCTTTGTTTGCAGGCACTGATTTTTTTAACTTTATTTTTTATTTTTCCTTTTGAATATTCCTGAAAATATTTCAAGCCATCCCGGCAAACCTCAACCCTCATCCATTTAGAAAGAGCGCAAACTACCGAAACCCCTACTCCATGCAAACCGCCGGCTACCTGATAAGCCTTGCCGCCGAATTTGGCTCCGGCATGAAGGGTGGTCATTACCGTTTCCAGGGCTGATTTTTTTGTCTGAGGATGTTTTTCAACCGGTATTCCCCGACCATCATCAACAGTTTTTACTTTGTTTCCGGGTGAAAGAGTAACCTCAATATTTTTACAATAACCGGCCATTGCCTCATCTAAAGAATTGTCCACGCATTCCCAGATTAAGTGGTGCAATCCGTCGGGTCCGGTAGAACCGATATACATTGCCGGCCTTCTCCGTACCGGCTCCAAACCTTCCAAAACATAAATATCTTTGGCTTCATAAGTTGATTCTGGTTTTTTAGTTTTTGTTTTTTTGATTTTTTTCATCATTTCTAATTAAATTTCCTAAATTCTATATTCTAAATTCTAAATTCTATTTTCTCACTTGCCATTCCGGTTCTTCCTCCAAAGATTTAATAATTTTTTGCTGAACCTCATCTATTTCTTTCGAAGATAAGGTTCGGTCTTCGGCCTGATAAATAAGATGAAAGGCTAAATTCTTTTTTCCCCCAGGAAGCTCTTCTCCTTCATAAATATCAAAAAGGTCAATATCTATAACCAATAGAGAACCGGCTATCTCAATTTTATTTAAAACCTCCTCAACTTTTACCTCTCTTGGAACCAGAACGGCCAAATCTCTCACTGCTGCCGGATAACGAGAAATGGGGCGGTATTCATGCTCTTCTGAACAGAGTTTTTGTGATTTTTCAAAATCTAAATCAAAAACAGTAATTTTTTTCTCAATCTTCAACTCATCTAAAATTCTTGGCGAAATCTCACCCAAAAAACCAATCTCTGTATTATTTAATTTAATTTCGGCAGATTTTTTAAGATGCCAGACTGAGATTTTTGATTCCTCGGGTGTTGGTTTATATTCGTCATACCAGATATTGCTGATTCCCAATTCACTAAAAAGTAAATCAATCACCCCCTTTGCCTGATAGAAAGCGTCTCCGGTGATTAATCCGGTGAGCATTCTTTTTTCTTCTGTTTTTGGTTTTTTAAAAATTTTTCCCAACTCAAATATTTTGATTTCATCAAATTGTTTAAGATTATTCCTAACATTTTTCAAGAGATTGGGAATTAAACTCGGTCTTAAATATCTTTGTTCAAGGCTAATGGGATTTTCTACCTCAATTAAATTATCTGGCTGATATTTAAAAATTTTTGTTTCTTTTTCGCCAATAAAAGAATAATTATAAACCTCGCCAAAACCGGCTTCCTTTAAGGTGTTTTTTGAAAAATCTTCCCAGAAAATATCTAAATTTCTTTTCGCAGGAATTAAGGCAACAATCGGAAAAACAGAGGGAATTTTTTCATAACCATAAATTCTGCCAATTTCTTCAATTAAATCCTCGGGTATAGAAATGTCTAATCTAAAAGTTGGCACCTCTATTGTTATAATTTTTAATTTCAAATTTTTAATTTTTAAACCCAATTTTTCTAAAATTTTTTTAACTTTGGTTTTGGGGATTTCCACTCCTAATAACCTTTTTAGATAATCTAAATCTAATTTAATTATTTTGGGGGAAATTTTTTTGGGATAAAAATCAACTAAACCCTGGCAAATTTTACCGCCGGCCCCATAGGAATCTCTCCGAGATCCTACGGGACAAGCAATTTTCTGAATTAAAAGGGCGGCTCGATTTATGGCAAATTCTGTTAAATTTGGGTCAATTCCATGCTCAAAACGCCAGGAAGCATCGGTTTTTAAATCTATTTTTTTGGAGCTCCGACGGATAATCCGGGAGTTAAAATTTGCCGATTCAATGACAATCATTTTTGTTTTTGAATCAATCTCAGCTTTCTTCCCTCCTTTAATTCCAGCGATAGCCAGAGGCGATTTTGAATCAGCAATAACTAAAATATCTTCATCCAAATCATATTTCTCTTCGTCTAAGGTAGTAATCCTTTCTCCCCTCTTTGCTTTTCTTACAATAATTTTTTTATTCGTAATTTTTTTAAATTCGTGGTTGGTAGAAGATAATTTCTCAAAATCAAAAGCATGCAGAGGTTGGCCGGTTTCCAGCATCACATAATTTGCAATATCAACAACATTATTAATCGGTCTTAAACCGCAAACCAAAAGCCTGTCTCGAATCCATTTTGGAGAAGGACCAACTTTTAAATCAGTAATTACCCTGGCAGTATATCTCGGACAAACCTGGGAATCCTTAATATTTACACTCACGAAATCTTTTGCTTTTAAAACTTTGTCTTCTTCAATTCCGGAATCGGGAATCTGAAATTGAGAATCGGTGATTACGGCGATTTCTCGGGCAATGCCCAAATGAGAAAAGCAGTCCGGTCCCCGGTTTGGTAAAACATCGATGTCCAATACCCAATCACTGCCTGTTTTTTTAACTTCCGGAACTTCAAAAGAATGCATTGTTAAAAACTCAGCCAGTTTTTCAGGTTTAGGCAACTTTTTTTTAAAAAAAGATTGTAACCAATTGTATGAAAACACCATGTCAATAAACAGTAAACAATCAACAATTAACAATAAATTTATTCTCTGCCATCTGTTAATTGTTACCTGATTAAAATTGCTGTAAAAATCTTAAATCTCCGCTGTAAAACAAGCGGATATCATTAATTTTATACTTCATCATCGCCAACCTATCCAAACCCATTCCAAAAGCAAAACCTTGCCAGAATTTTGGATTTAAACCGGCATTTTTAAATACATTTGGATGAACCATTCCTGCTCCCATCATTTCCAACCAACCGGTTTTCTGGCAGGCTGAGCATCCTTTTCCCAGACAATTAATGCAAAGTAAATCAACCTCAAAAGATGGCTCGGTAAAAGGGAAAAAAGAAGGTCTCAACCGAATTTTAATTTCTTTCTGAAAAAATTTTTTGAAAAATTCTTTAATGATGGCTTTAAAATTAGCCGTTGAAATATTTTTATCAACCATTAATCCTTCAATCTGGTAAAAATTTATTTCATGAGAGGCATCGGTGGCTTCGTGACGAAAAACCCGACCGGGAACGATAATTCTTAAAGGAGGATTATTTTTTTCCATATAGCGAATCTGAACCGGCGAGGTATGGGTTCTTAACAAAAGTCCGTTTTTTAAATAAAAAGTATCCCAAAAATCTCTGGCCGGATGCTCGGATGGAATGTTAAGAGTATCAAAATTATACCATTCACTTTCAATTTCCGGACCTTCAACTATTTCAAAACCCATTCCTTGAAAAATTTCCTCAACCTTTCTTTTCACCAGGGTTAAGGGATGCAAATAACCCAAAATAGGTCTTTTCCCGGGAACAGTAATATCAATCCTCTCCAGTTCCTCACTAGATTTTCTAAGCCTTTCTTTAATTTCGCCGGCTTTTTTATCAATCTGAGATTTAAAAAATTTCTTCAAATCATTTGCCTCTTTTCCGATTTTAATTCTTTTTTTCTTTGGCAATTTCTCCAATCTTTTCAAAATACTGGTAATCTTCCCTCTTTTCCCTAAATATTTTTTATAAACCCCATCTAATTCTTTTAAATCCTGGGTTTTTCCTATCTCTTTTTTAGCCTGGTTTTTGAGTGTTTTTAAGTTAATTTTTGACATACCCCGTAGAAGAATTTCAAATGAAAAATTTCAAAAGAAATTTTCAGATTTAGCCCCATAGAGGCTGTTTGAAATTTCTCTACGGGGCATGGTTATATCTTATTTTAACCTATTTTTAAGACAAAATCAAACCAAACATGTGGAAAAATAAAAGGAGACCCGCCGGGAGTTTAACTGCCGAGAGGTCCCTTAAAATCAATGGGGGCTTCGAATGTCGTTATCTCTTTCCCGTTAATTCCGGCCAGTGGGTTTTTGGCCGATAACGGACAGAACCGGCTTTACATAACGGACAGGGGGGTTCAACCGCCCAGATTTCTTTTTCAATCAGGGCAACAACTTCCCGATTTCCATAGTCCACAGGTAATTTTGGTGGCCGGTGAACCAAGGCACCGACAATCGGCAGAATGTTTACCGGTTCACCGTTACCTTCTTCAACCGCTCGCCAAACTTCCGTCATTGTGCCGCTGGTCGTGATTAACTCCTCAACCTGAAGAACATAGCTGCCAGCGGGAATCCTCATTCTCTGCCAGAGCATCCTTTTGCCTTTTGGGTCAGTTGGGTCTTTCTCAACAAAGCCGTGAATGGCTCCTAAGGTTTTTGCCACCTCATAAGAAAAGGTAATTGCCGCATACGGAGAGCCGATCACCCAATCTACTTTTTCTACCCCTTCCCTTCTCAGTAATTGAGCAAGTTGATGGCCGAGAATTTCATTGAGATTTGGATATTTCAGAACACGCATACAGTCGAAAAAGCCGTTACTACACAGGCCGGAAGTCAGTTCAGCGTGGGGCTTTTTCGGATCGCCGTCGTGAATCCAGGCAGCATCACAGATATCAAACCAATGAAGAATCCACTCTTGGGGCAAAATTTTCCATTCATAATCTCCAGGGTAAATCTCCAAAAGATTTGTCTTTTTCATCTTTCACCTCCTTACAGCCTCGATTTCTTCAACGATCTTTTTCGCTGCCTCTACTGGACCACCGATTTCTTTTGGTGGTTGAGTGATTGGCCGACCGATGACTAAATAATCAGCCCCGGCCTTAATCGCTTCGCCAGGAGTCATCACCCGCTTTTGGTCACCAGCCGCGGCCCAGAAAGGCCGTACGCCAGGGGTTACCACAAGGAAGTCTAGCGGAAGGCGAGGGTAGTCGCGAGGGACGCCGTAGCCACAAATTGTTCGGACTTCTTGCGGCGAGGCGATTACCCCATCAAGACCACTTTCTTTGGCTAACAAGGCAAGATTATGAACAAATTTTTGTATCTTGTCGGTTTTTCCTGCCTCGGCTATCTCCTTAGGGACAGTAGTATCAGCCGGACTCATAATTCGCATTTTAACCAAATCTTGGTAATCCAAACTGGTCAAAACAGTCACGCCAAGAACGAGTGGCCGGCTAACACCCAGCAATTTTGCCTCTTCTTCGGCGGCTTCTCTGGCTTTTTTCATCATAGCCGGTCCGCCGAGACAGTGAACATTAAACATTTGAACACCGAGGCGGGTAACCGCTCTGGCCGCTCCAGCGACTGTGTTGGGAATATCTTTAAACTTCCCGTCATAGAAGATTTTTCCTCCGGCTTCCTTAATCCCCTGAACCACTTTCGGTGCACCTTCGCTGGTCAGAAGTTCCAAACCCACCTTAAAATAACCAACGTAAGGATGAAGTTTCTCTACCAGTCCCAAGGCTTTTCCTAGGGTGTCTACATCCAAAGCCACAATAATTCTTTCTTTTGTTTCCATTTAAACCTCCTTTCTTTAAATTTGTCTTAAATCGAAGACCCTTAATCAAATTACTTATATTCTTTTGTTAAAAATCACCTCCTTTCAATTTATAAAAAAAGGGACTATCATCCCTCCTGATTTTGAAATTAACAAATTTAAAAATATATGTCAATAAAACAATTCATAATAAGATAAAAAAAGCCACCAAAGGGCTCAGCGACTTTGATGACTGATTTTTCTTTCTCGCCATCTTTTTTTCTCCTTTTAAAAAAACTTGCTTTTGCAAGGGCTGAATTTGGGAAAACGAAGTGCAACGAGGTTTCCATATAAGCCGTGTTAAATGCTTTGAGCGAAGCGACTGAAAGTGCAACATGGTTCGGAGCGAAACGGAGAAAGTTCGCCGTAGCCCGCCGCTAAGAATTCAATAATGCCTCTTTCGCTACTTGAAAGAGCATTTCCCAATTTTTTTCTGATAAATGAAATTTTGGTTTCCATTTAAGTTCTACAAGTGAATCACTTATTGAAAATATTACTGCAATATCAACATTTCTGTATTTTGCGACTGCAAATAGCGCTGAAGCTTCCATTTCAACGGTCGCTACTCCTTCTTTTTGATATTGTTTTGCTTCTGCAACTGTTTCTCTATATGGCGCGTCGATTGTCCAGCTAGCTCCAATAATAAACTTTTGACCAATTCTTTGTAATACTTTTTCCACTTTTTCAGTTAGTTCTTTAGATGCATAGGCATACTTAGAATGTTTAAGGTAATGATGCGATGTTCCTTCATCACGAATTGCCCTATTGCAAACGACAATATCTCTAATTTTCAAGGTTTTTTGTAAAGTACCGGCTTCGCCTATGGAAATAAATTTTTTAACACCAAATGCGATAAGTTCTTCCATTAATGTTACAACAACAGGAGCGCCAATTCCAAATTTAGCCAAAACACCTATTTGATTTTTTGTTTCGTTCAATAAATAGAATTCTCCATAAAAACCTTCAACCTTCGTTGTTTTATGATTTTTTAAAATATGTTCTAATAATCTTCTGCTGTAACAAAAAATTACTCCTTTCGGTAGTTTGAATTTTGGGTACTTACCAATTTTCTTTTGGTAATTTAAAAACTCTTTCGGGGTAAACATCGAATCGTGCGCGTGTTTATTTTTTAAATTGGGAAATGCCATAATATCTTGATATATTTCATGATTTAATAAATTTACTTATTTCAGGCGGGCGGAGGCGGACGTAAATCATGAAATTTTCAAACCTAAAATTTTTCTCTATAAGGGCAAAAACCATCAAATGTTTTGAAATTATGAACAGGGAATTTTTCAATAATCATCTTTTTTAATTCTTCAATGGAATGGGTTTTCGCATTCCCAACAATAGTTTCATTTCCAGGACAGGGGCTTACTCTTCCGTCGCCATAAATACACATAAATTCAACACAACGGGACGTTAAAAAATTATTAACAATCTCGTGTTTGAAACCATATTCTTCATCAACTTTTCTTACAACCTCTCGTATTTTTCTTTTTTCGTCTTTTGTAAGCATAAGGGATTTATCAAAATCTCCTCTAGTGCATCTACCAACCGGGAGATAGAAAGCAAAAATTACCCAGAGATTATTTTTTCTGCAATAACGCAGAGTTTTTTCAACTTCATACATGTTTTTCTTGCACACAACCATGTCAAAACCCATTCTGGTTGTCCCGTCTTTTTCTGGCTTATTAAAACCTTCTTCCATCAGAATTTTTATTGCCTCATTTCGCTGGTCAAAATAATTTCCTGTTTTATCGCCAACAACCCAGTTTTGAAATTCTTTATTCCATAAGCTATCACATTTCGGAATAACACATGCGCCAGATTTTTTTATTCTTCTCACAAAATCTCTGTCTCTCAGTTTTACGGCAGCCTCAGTAAAAATTATTGGTTGAATGCCTTTTTTTGCAGTATATTCAATTATCTCAAAAAAGTCCTTATCAAGAGTAGGTTCACCTTCACCAAGATAATCAATAGCAATTGTTTTCATTTCTGCTAGCTGGTCAATTACATTTTTGATTTCATTAAGAGTCAATGTTTTTTTTAATTTGTCCGTAAAACAATGAAAACAATCGTGAGGACAGGCAGGAGTCATGGCTCTAAAATCAACAACAGGAAGAACATCTGGATTTCTATAATGTTCTTCGGTTATATTCCAGCCTTTTATAACTGCCCCAATTCCAACAGGGACATGACCCAATCCAATATATTTTTCTTTTGAAAATTTCATCTTCATAAGTTTAATCAATTGTTATAATTATTAAACATTTCTAAAAGCGCCCCGTAGCCCGGTTGCATTTAATTCGTTTCTAGACGAAGTAATTGTGAAAAATCGGCTTTGATTTTACGCCGAAAATTTGGCGGGGATGATGGGATTTGAACCCACGATTTTCTGCTCGACAAGCAGACGTGTTATCCGGGCTACACTACATCCCCAGGATTTTGGTGCGAGGTATTCTATTTAATTAAGCTACGGATGCCGGAGGTGGGATTCGAACCTTCACCCGCCTAACTTTTGTTATCAAAAGTTTGGAGGGCAAGCGACCTTCGCCTTACTTGCCCCGCACTAAATTTCTGTAGCGGTGGAGGGATTCGAACCCACGACACATGGATTATGATTCCATTGCTCTAACCACTGAGCTACACCGCCGTATTTGGTGCGGGGTGAAAGTGCAAGGCTCTAACCACTGAGCTACACAGCCAAATTTTGGCGGGCAAGCGACCTCTCGCTTATGAAACGAATGCTCTAACCACTGAGCTACCTTGGCCCTATAGGATTTCCATACTTTATTAAATTTTCTTTCTTTTCTCTCCGCCATCCTTTAATTTGTTTTTCTCTTCTTAGTGCCTCTTCTTTTTTAAAATATATTTCATAATAAACTAATTTGTCTACTTTAGATAATCTTGTATATTTTCCACCGCGCCCTTCTTTATGTTCTTGAATTCTTCTTTTTAAATTAGGTGTGGTTCCTGTATAAAAACTTCTATCTTTACATCCTAAAATATAAACATACCACATTTATTTTATCCGGACGATCTTAGAAAGAATTGGGCTTCGACAGGCTCAGCCCCCTTTGACTCGCTGACTCGCTCCGGCTGAAAATATATAATTGCATGCTATAAAATCAAAAGGCTTGCCCTGAGCGAACGGAGCGAGTCGAAGTGCTTGCACTGAGCGGAGCGAAGCGTTCGCAGTAAAAAAAATAAATTGGGCTTCGACAGGCTCAGCCCCCTTCGCCACGCCTCGATACTCGCTCGGGACGAGCGAGGTAAGTCGAAGTGCTCGCCCTGAGCAAGCCCGAAGCGCAGCGAGGGCGCGTCGAAGGGTTGCGGCGGCCGGAATTGCACCGGCGATCTCGAGGTTATGGGCCTCGCAAGGTACTACTCCTCTACGCCGCGTAATTATTGTATCTCAATCTTTGACAAAAATCAAGAGCTAAAGGACGCCTAAATCAATCAGGGTTTTTTCATAATCTGAAATTAATTTTTGGGCTACGTCTAAATTTAACCGATAATCCGGGTCGTGAATAATGTTGTTGCGGATTTTATGGGCCTCTAAAATATCTCCCAGATTGGGTAAAACAACATCAGTAAGATTTTTAAGCCGCTCCCCGGTAGTCTCACCCTTATAACCCATTTTCTCCAAGTTTTCGTTAAGTATTGAATCAGCCTCAATTATAGATAGTTTATATTCAGATTCCAAACCGGTGTCTAATCTTTTCTTAATTTCTAGCCATTGTCGAGCAATTTTTTTTGTTCCGAAGGGTCGATAGGTTAAAAATTCTATTAAATTCCAGATAAAAAGTCTTCTAAGCCAGGTGGTTTTAGTCAGAATAAAAAGGATAAAAAAAAGAAAAAAGGAACATAAAACAATAAAAATAATTTTTACTACAAGTAACCAACCGGTAAAATTTGGAGAAATGAGAAATTGAATTATATTATTTAAAGTAATCATCTTATTTGTTCAAAGAATTGGCCAATTTTGAAAATTTTTTCTTCTTCAAATGTTTTTCCAATAATCTGAAGACCAACCGGTAAATCTTGTGGTGAGGACGTTCGGCTGAGCTCAGTCGAAGTCCTTGTCGAACCATCCTTCACCTTACCTGCCGGAATGGAAATGGCAGGTAAGCCGGCTAAATTTACGGCAATGGTAAAGATATCAGAAAGATACATCATTAAAGGGTCAGCAATTCTCTCTCCCAGTTTGAAAGCCGGGCTGGGAGAGGTTGGTGTTAAAATGAAATCAACAATTTTGAAGGCTTTTTCAAAATCTTCTTTAATTTTAGTCCTTATTTTTTGAGCCCTCAAGTAATAGGCTTCATAATAACCGGCTGACAAAGCATAGGTTCCCAGCATAATCCTTCTTCTCACCTCATCACCGAACCCCTCTCCCCTGGTTTTTAAATATCCATTTAAAAGATTTGATATTTGAGATTTGACATTTGACATTCCGTATTTAATTCCGTCATAACGGGCTAAATTAGCCGAGGCTTCAGCCGGTACAATTATATAATAACAGGGTAAAGCATATTCAGTATGGGGCAGGCTGATTTCTTCAATTTTTACTCTCCCTCCTTCAAATTTCTTTATCGCCTCTTTTATTACTTTTTCCACCTCTGGCTCAATTCCTTTAACGAAATATTCCTTAGGAACCCCGAGTTTCAAATTTTTAATTTCAAATTTTAAATTTTTAATTTCTTTTGGATTTTGGATTTTGGATTTTGGATTTACTGAAGTACTATCCATTTCGTCTTTTCCGGAAATAACATCAAAGACAATTTTGGCATCCTCTACATTTTTTGTTATCGGTCCAATCTGGTCTAAAGAAGAGGCAAAAGCAATTAAACCATATCTGGAAACCGCTCCATAAGTGGGTTTAAGCCCGACCACTCCACAAAAAGAAGCAGGTTGTCTTATGGAACCTCCGGTATCTGAACCTAAAGCAAATACAGATAAATTTCCGGCTACGGCGGCTGCCGAACCTCCGGAAGAACCGCCGGGTACTCTTTCTAAAGCCACCGGGTTTTTGGTTGGTCCAAAAGCTGAATTTTCAGTTGAAGAACCCATGGCAAATTCATCCAGATTGGTTTTCCCTAAAATCAGGCAGCCCTCTGCCCTAAGTTTCTTTATTACTGTAGCATCGTAAGGAGCGATATAATTTTCCAAAATCTTTGAACCGGCGGTACAGCGGATATTTTCAACTAAAATATTATCTTTTACGGCCAGAGGCACGCCAGCCAGAAGCGGTATTTCTCTCCCCTCCAAAATCAGGTCATCAATCTTTTTGGCTTGAGAAAGAGCAAAATTTTCTGTCACCGTCAGAAAGGCTGAAATTTTTTTATTTTCTTCTTTAATTTTTTCCAAATAGGTTTTTGCCAGTTCTAATGCCGAGAATTCCTTTTTTTGCAATCCCTGATGAACTTGAGTAATTGTGAAGTCGCTAATTTGCACAAATTTACCACGAATTACACGGAACACGAATTCCGTAAATATTTATGAAATTTGTGTTTAGATTAATTCGTGATTTAAAGAATTGATTTTACTTTTAAGTATCCATTTTTTGTTTCCGGCGCCATCTCAATTAATTTTTCATTTTTAATTTTTAATTTTTCATCTATTTCATCACTTCTCATCACGTTTTCAACTTCAACCGAATGGCTGGTGGGCAAAACATTGGAAATATCAACTTCCTTTAATTTTTCAATGTAATCCAAAATCTTTGAGAGTTCTTTCTGGAACTTTTCAATCTCTTTAGAAGTTAAACCCAGTCGGGCTAATTTTGCAATATGTTTGACCTCCTCTTTCGTAATCATAAATTAGCTTTTTAGCTTCTTAGCTGGTTAGTTTAATAGCAAATTTCCTAAAAAGCTAATAAGCTACTTTCCTAATAAGCTAACGGGGCGGTTCCAAATACTCTGTCTCTACCAAAACTTCCTGTAATTCATCAAGATTTTCCAAAACCAATCCCGCCCCCCTGACCACTGCTGTCATCGGGTCTTCAACAATCTTGGTGGGAATTTTTGTCTCTTTTTGAATTAAGGTATCCAATCCTCTTAAAAGACTTCCTCCGCCAGCTAAATAAATTCCTTTCCCCATAATATCAGCCAGAAGTTCAGGCGGAGTTTCTTCAACCGTACCTTTTATGGCGGCGATAATTTGTTTTATCGATTTTTCCATCGCTCTTCTGATATCTTCATCTGAAACCATAATTTCTTCCGGCAAACCAGTAATTATGTTTCTTCCTCTCATGGGAATTTGCTTTTTTTCTTTCAGGGGATAGGCCGAGCCAATGGCAATTTTAATTTCTTCAGCCGTTCTTTCTCCAATTAAAAGTTTATATTCTTCCTGGGCATATTGAATAATATCTTCATTTAGTTTATCTCCGGCAATTCTTAAACTTTTGGCAATCACTATTCCTCCCAGAGAAACTACCGCCACCTCGGTTGTTCCGCCGCCAATATCAACAATAAAGTTGCCCCCGGCTTCCTGAACCGGTAATCTTGCACCAATTAAAGCAGCCATTGGCTGTTCAATCAAAAAAACTGCTCTGGCGCCGGCATTTCTGGTTGCGTCAATCACTGCTTTTTTTTCTACCTCGGTTACTCCGCAAGGAATACCGACAATCACCCGGGGTCTAAGATTAAAAAGAAATTTCTTTTTGTTAACCTTTTCAATAAAATATTTCAACATCTGTTCAGTCACCTCAAAATCAGAAATTACTCCTTTGACCAAAGGTCGGGTGGCTACAATATAACCGGGGGTCCGGCCAACCATCTTTTTTGCTTCTTCACCGATGGCTAAAATCTGGCCGGTTTTTTGATTGACTGCCACTACCGAGGGCTCGGTAATGACAATTCCCCTGCCCCGAACATAAACCAGGGAATTAGCCGTTCCCAAATCAATGGCAACATCTTTTGTAAAATTTTTTAAAATATTAATTTTATTTAGTATAACGGGCATAATTTTTTATTTCATTTATTTTTATAAGTTTTGTTTTGCCCTCGCTTCTCTTTTTCACTTCTACGCTCTTTTCAGCCAGGGTTTTTTCGCTCACCACCATTCTTAAGGGAATGCCGATTAAATCGGCTTCGGCAAATTTTTCTCCGGCCGTTTTATCTTCCCTGTCATCGTACAGCACTTCCAATCCCGCTCTTTTTAAATCATTAAATATTTTTTTAGAAGCCTCTTTCACTTTTTTGTTATTTTCTATCTGGATTAAATGAATTTGAAAAGGAGCAACTTCTTTTGGCCAGATAATTCCCCTTTCGTCACGGTGAATCTCAACAATAGCAGCCATTAATCTTCCCAAACCCATTCCATAACAACCCATTACTATAGGCTTTATCTTACCATCTTTGTCTACAAAATTAGCGCCCATCGCCTCGCTATATTTTGTTCCCAGACAAAAGGCATGAGCAGCTTCAATACAATTTTTTTTCTCCAATTTTCCCTTACATTTCTCACATTTATTTTTATTTTTGGCTAATTCTAATTTTATCTTCCTGCCGCATTTTTTACAAACCAATACCCTGTCCTCTCCGGTTTCAGCCAAAACCAGAAACTCATGGGATAATTTCCCGCCAATAGCCCCGGGGTCGGCCTGAACGCAAATTGCTCCTAAACTACATCTTTTAAATATTCTGAAATAAGCCTCTTTTACTTTTTTATAATATTGAACTAAATCTTTTTCCGAAGCATGGAAACTATACAAATCTTTCATCACAAATTCTCTTAGCCGCAAGAGTCCGCCCGAAGGCCTCATTTCATTTCTGAATTTATTTTGAATCTGGAAAAGATAAAAGGGTAAATCTTTATAAGATTTTGTTCTTTTTCTGATTAAATCAGTGATTACCTCCTCATGGGTGGGTCCTAAAGCAAATTCTTTCTGATGAATGTCTTTTAATTTAAATAGCGGGGGCTCAAATGTTTTCCAGCGACCGGTTTCTTGCCAGATTGATTTTGGTTGAACGGTCGGTAGAAAAACTTCCTGTCCACCGATTCTCTCCATTTCTTCCCTGATTATGTTTTCTATTTTTCGATGAACCATCCAGCCCAGAGGTAAAAAACTGTATATTCCCGAAGATAACTGGGAAATAAAATCGGCCCTCGTTAATAATTTATGAGAAATAATCTCAGCTTCTTTAGGTGCTATTTTTTGAGTTTTAAAAAAGAGTTTTGATTGTCTCATATTTTAGAAAATTCTGATGATATCTTTTATTGTTACCCAAATCATTAAACCAATTAAAAGGGTAAAGAAAACGGTGGTAATATTTTGCTCTATTTTCGGAGAAACCGGTTTTTTCCGCCAGGCCTCAATTCCTAAAAAAAGAAGTTTTCCTCCATCAAAAGAAGGAATGGGTAAAATGTTAAAAACGGCTAAATAAATGGAAATTACGGCGATAAATTGTAAAAAATAAACAGCCCCTAATTGACTCATCTGGGTGAATAAGGCGAAAATCCCGACTGGTCCCATTACCTGAGCTCCCGAAGGCAAACCCTTAAAGAGATTATTCAAAACCTGACCCCAGCCTTGAATTATGGCAATGGTTAAATTAAAAGTCCCTAAAATTCCTTTCCAGGGAGCCAGGTACCAGGGATAAGACCTTATTGCTGTCCTGACCAGAGTTATTCCCATCGGTCCCTCTCCGGCCGGCGGTTTTAATCTCGGAACCACCGAAACTTCCAAAACTTCCTTTCCTCGCTCAATTGTTAAAATAATTTCCTTTCCCTTATACTGCTCGGTTAAACTTTGAATGTCTTTAACTTTTTGAATGCCAAATTCAAAATTCTGAATTCTAAATTCTTTAATCGTATCGCCCGGTTTTAATCCGGCTATTTGAGCCGGTGAACCAGTAGTAACATTTACAATTTGAACCTTTGGATTTTTTAAATTAAAATCAGTCTCATCGCTCACGGCAATAGGTGCGCCCAAAACCATCACAATACTTAATAAAATGGCTGAAATGACCCAGAAAGAAAATACTCCGCCCAAAACAATCAAAACTCTCTGCCAGATTGGCTTTTGAGAAAAACTTCTTTTATCTTTAATTTCTTTTCCCTCCGGAAACTTAATTTCCTGGAAAGGAAGCTCAGCTTCCTCCCCGTAAATTTTAACAAAAGCTCCAAAGGGTAAAAGGTTTAAAGAATAAATAGTCTCCCCAATTTTTTTCCCGATTATTCTTGGAGGATAACCAATACCAAATTCCTCCACTTTTACTCCAAACTTTTTGGCTAATATAAAATGACCAAATTCGTGGAGGACTATTAAACCAATTAAACTGATAAAGGCAATGAGAATGGTTATTATCATAAAATGTCAAATTTCAAAGCTCAAATGTCAAATCAAATACTAAACCCAAATGTCAAAAATGTTTTGGATTTTGAGCTTGATTTGGAATTTGGATTTTGTCATTTGGATTTTTTATTCTATTATATCTTTTTTCTTTTTTTCGCCCATTTCATCAATTTTTTTATTATAATCATCAACTAATTTTTGAAGTTCGTCTTTTGCCCGAAATTTATCATCCTCCCTGATTTTTCCTTCCCGAAATCCATCCTGAATTTTTTTCCAGGCCTCCTCCCGCCATCTTCTTATAATTTTTCGGGCTTCCTCCTGTTTTTCAGATAAAATCCGCATTAAATTCTTCCGGTATTCCTCACTCAAGGGAGGTAAAGAAAGACGAATGAAATCTTTATCAACTATCGGACTTAATCCCAGACTTGACTGGGAAATGGCTTTTTGAATCGCCTCAACATACGATTTGTCCCAGGGCTGGATGACAATCTGACGGGGCTCCGGGCAGGAAATCATTCCTAATTGTTTTAAAGGCAATTTCTGACCAAAATATTCAATCTCCAGATTTTCAATCAAGGCCGGTGATGCCCTCCCGGTACGAATTTTGGTTAATTCTCCATCTAAAAAATCAGTTGCTTTTTTAAACTCGGGTTTAATTTTATCAATTATTTCGTTGTGTAAACCCATATTTATAATTTTTATAATTCCAATAATAATATCTCTAAAGCCAGTTTTGGATTAACATTGGTAGTTGAAATCAAAAAATTTATTTTTTGAATAGTTCTCAGAATATTTTTTAATTTTGATAATGAATAAATCTTCTCTTTTTTATCTACCGTTAAAATTAAGGCATTTCGGAAATATCTTAACCAAATCTCCAAAACCTCTCTTGTGTCTTCGGAATTCACCGCCAAATCCTTGGCATATTGAAAACGGGAAACCAGATCAGAATTACCAATTTTCAAAATTTCTTTTATTATTTTATCCTGTTTTTCCAGTTTTTGATTATCCAGAACGAATTCTAGGGCTACCCCCGGTTTACCCAGAGAAAGTTGAGAAATTAATTTTGTTTTCTCTTTTGGAACTCCCTGAGTGATGAGATAATTTTCAATTTCCTTTCTTTCCACCGGATAAAATTTGATTTTTTGAACCCGGGAAAGAATGGTCGAAAAAAGCATTTCCGGATACTCGGTAATCAGGATTAAAAGGGTTTTCCCTCTCGGTTCTTCCAAGGTTTTTAAAAAACAATTTTGGGCTTCTGAGGTCATTAAGTGAGCCTGGTCAATGATGGCTGCTTTAAAAGGGGCAGAATAGGGATGAAGGGACAATTTCCAGATTAAATCCCTGATCTGGAAAATCTGAATTTCTTTCTTGACTGGTGTAATCATTATCAAATCAGGATGTTGCCCCTTTTGAATATCCTGGCAGACCCGGCAACTTTGACAGGGCCGATTCTTTAAATTTTGACAATCTAAAAATTTAATAAATTCCATTGCTAAGGTTCTTTTTCCTAAATGAGACTGGCCGTAAAATAACAAAGCATGGGGAATTTTTTCCAATTCGGCTGATTTTTTTAAAAATTGCCACTGTTTCCGATGACCAATAAGCATAATAAATCCAAATGACAAAATCCAAATTCCAAATCAAGCTCAAAATCCAAAATCTAAATAGTTCTTTTTGGCATTTGGGCTTGGGATTTGGTTTGACATTTGAGCTTTGACATTTGACATTACTTCTTACTCATAATGCTCTTTTTGTAAGTATCTAAATTTTCCAAAACCACTCCCGTTCCTTTAGCCACGCACAAAAGAGGTTCTTCTGCCACAAAACAGGGTACCCCGGTTGAAAGACTGATTAGTTCATCAATATTTCTAAGTAAGGCTCCGCCCCCGGAAATAACCATTCCTTTGTCCATAATATCAGCCGATAATTCGGGCGGAGTTTCTCTTAAAACCGCTTTGATTATCTGAATAATTTCGGTCAAAGGGTCAGAAATTGCTTCGCAGATTTCATTGGAAGAAATTTTAAGATTCCGCGGCAGTCCCAAAATTAAATCCCGGCCTCGAATTTCCAGAAAAACCTCGTTTTTTTCCGGCAGGGCAGTCCCAATTTTTATTTTCAGTTCCTCGGCTGTCTGCTCGCCGATGGCTAAATTGTATTTTTTCTTTATATAATCGGAAATTGCCTGGTCTAATTTATCACCAGCCACTCTCAAAGAATGAGCAGCCACAATTCCGCCCAGAGAAATTACTGCCACCTCTGAGGTTCCGCCGCCAACATCAATAATCATATGCCCGGAGCAGGAGTTAATGGGAATGCCGGCTCCAATAGCAGCCAGAATTGGTTCTTTGGCGACAAAAACACCTTTGGCTCCGGCCGCCATTCCGGCTTCAATCACCGCCCTTCTTTCAGTAGAAGTAATCCCGACCGGCACGCCAATCATCATTTCCGGTTTGAAAAACCGGTATTTCCCGATGGTTTTATCTATAAAATATTTCAGCATTGCCTGAGTTACCCGATAATCAGCAATCACCCCGTCTTTTAACGGCCGGTAAACCTTAATGGTGTCAGGAGTTCGGCCCAGCATTTCTTTGGCTTCCTCTCCAACCGCCAAAATTTTATTTTCTGCCAGAGCCACCGCCACCACCGAGGGTTCTTGTAAAACCACTCCCTTTCCGGGAATAAAAACCACCGAGATGCAGGTACCTAAATCTATTCCAATTTTTTTGATAAACATACCAACTCGCGAATATATACTAATTTACCACGAATTTTCGCGAATTCCGAATTAAAAATTCGTGGTATTTGTGGTAAATTCGTGAAAATTAGTGAATACGTTTAATGTCGGCTCCCAGTTTTTGGAGTTTTTCTTCTATTCTCTCGTATCCCCTGTCAATCTGATAAATATTTTCAATGGTGGTCTGACCCTGAGCCAGAAGTCCGGCAATCACCAGAGAGGCGCCGGCTCTGATATCCCAGCTTTCAATTCTTACTCCCCGCAAGGGAGTTTTTCCGAAAATAAAGGCTCGGTGAGGATCAACAATTTCTATGTCAGCTCCCATTTTCCTTAATTCCTGGGTGTAATTCAGCCGGTTTTCATAAAGAGGGTCATGGATTAAACTTTTTCCTTCGGCCTGAGTTAAAAGAGGAACGACAATGGGCAACAAATCCGTGGGAAAACCGGGATAAGGCAGGGCTTGAATTTTGGTCGCTTTTATATTTGGCGAATAATTAATAATCACGGAATTATTTTCTTTTTTAAAATCAACCCCTATTTCCCTTAATTTATCTAAAAAAATATCCAGATGTTCCAGTTTGATATTCTTTATTATAACCCTACCCGGGGTAACCGCACCAGCCACAATAAATGTTCCGGCTTCTATGGGGTCGGAAACAATTGAATGAGAAACGCCGCCAAGTTCTTTAACCCCTTCAATTGAAATGGTATGGGTTCCGATTCCTTCTATTTTTGCTCCCATTTTTTTTAACATTTCTGCCAAATCCTGAACCTGAGGCTCAGCCGCCGCTCCTTTAATTATTGTTTTGCCTTTGGCTAAAACTCCTGCCATTATTAAATTTTCAGTGGCCGTGACGCTAAATTCCTTAAGGATAATTTCCTGTCCTCTTAAATCTTTGACTTCAAATTCATAAAAATCACCGTTTTCCGAAACCTCGGCTCCCAGTTTTTTTAAGGCTTCCAGGTGAGTGGAAATTGGTCTTAATCCAATTCTGTCTCCGCCCGGCCGGGAGATTCTAAAAGATTTAAAACGGGACAGAAGGGCGCCAATTAAAACTACTGACATTCTGATTTTAGAAACCTTGGCAAAATCCAAATTTTGAGGGGAAATATTATCTGCTTTCAGTTTTAAAATTCTTTTTCCTGTCCACTCCACTTTTACACCCAGACTTTTTAAAATTTCAATGGTATTAAAAACGTCTTCAACTAAAGGAAGATTATCAATAATTATTTCTCTGTCGGTCAATAAACTGGCAATTAAAATTGGTCCGGCGGCATTTTTATAACCCCCGATTTCCACTTCACCCTCCAAGGGTTTTCCGCCCTGAATGACAAATTTCTCAGGCATTTAATTATGAAGTTATTTTTTATTTTAAATTAAATAAAAAATTTTTGCAAGTAATTAAAAAGAGGGTTTCCGTTGCCAGGCACCCTCGAGCCCCGCTCCCCGGACAAGCATGTCTTACTCCGGGCAACAGTTTTTCAGATTTCCGTCGCACTAACTACTTGTAAAGTTTCTCAAATGCCTTGAGAAACTTTTTGATTCGTTTCTCCTTCCAGAGTGGCACTCTGGTGACGAGAAACTTCCCATCAGACCCCTTCTCCACCCTTACTCCTAACGGAGCAAGGAGAAGAGAAAGAGGTTGAACAAATTCCTCCGTTATCTCCACCTCAAATTCGGAGAAATCAGGACTTTTAAGTTTTTTCATCTTTCACTCCTTTTCTGCTTGGGTCAACCAAGCAAAATTTTTATTTCCTCCATCCAGGGAGAATTCTGCCT
>Ga0315296_10001454_pt1 | contig 20738 bp, 25 predicted proteins | sample YL17G14_18_MG_FD_203921 | JGI IMG/M metagenome (GOLD analysis project Ga0315296, IMG submission 203921) | Sediment microbial communities from Yellowstone Lake, YNP, Wyoming, USA - YL17G14_18 | ecosystem: Environmental > Aquatic > Freshwater > Lake > Sediment | place: USA: Wyoming | collected...
TCTGAAAATTCAAAAAGTTGAAGGAGAGGGAATTGGAGGCAGTCCAGTCTTTATCATCCAGACAAACCACAACCAGCCAAAGACCGAAGATAAGCCTCAAGATGTTTCAAAGCGGTTTCGTCTTGAGCCAGGCTCGCTATCCGGCGATGGTCTCGGCTTGGGCAACCGGGAAAACGATGTGCGGGATTCTTAGGTCGATGGTTTACTCAGAGATGATTCCCCATAATCTCGGTGTGATCTTCCGAAAGGAATTTGTCGATTTACGAGACAGCACTTTGATTGACTTTGAGAAATACACCAACAAGAAAGTCAATAGCCAAAGGAATGTGGATTTGAAGAACGGTTCAAGAATCATGTTCCGGCATCTTGAGGAGATGAATAATCTGCAAAACTTAAATCTCGGATGGTTCTTTATCGAGCAGGCAGAGGAACTTAAAAGCGACAATGAATTCATCACACTTTGGGGACGGCTCAGGAGACAAGTGAATCCCTCACAAGAATTTTTGAATCTTAATCTTCCTATGCATTCTGGTTTCGATACCGCCAATGTCAAAGGGCATAATTGGATTTATTCGCTCTGGAAAAATCCCCCTAAAATAGAAAAAGATTTTAGATTGACTGAAGCAGTTACTTGGGATAATGCTGATGTTCTCCCAAAAGATTTTCTTGAGAGTTTATTGAAACTCAAGGAGATTGATCCCAAGAAATATGCCCGCTTTGTGATGAATGACTGGGACGTCGAAGCCGAAGGCTTGGCTATTTCTGTTGATCTCATCGAGGCTTGCATCGGCGGGGAGCTTGCCGATCCGATCATGGGGCATGAATACGTTTTGGGTTCGGACTTTGCCAAGCATTCGGACTGGTGGGTGGTGATCGTTGCCGACAAGCAAAACGGGCAGATCGTATATTTTGACAGATTCCAAAAAGAGTCCTGGGGACTGATGAAAGGCAAGACTGTGGCGACCGCCAAGAGATATAATGATGCCGAAGTGATTCCCGACAGCACGGGCATAGGCGATCCGATCACAGAGGACTTAGAGCGGGCGGGATGCAGGATATACAAAGAGGGCGACCGTCCGGGCTATGTGTTTACCGCAAGGTCGAAAGAGCAACTCATCGAAAACCTGATTGTGACCATGACGAACAGAGGAATCAAATATCCCCATATTCCCAAACTTATTGATGAGATGAAAGAGTTTGAAAGGACGGAATCGAATGCGGGCAACATTCAATATTCGGCGCCACAAGGCAAGCATGACGATTGCGTGATAGCGCTGGCGTTGACGTGCTGGGGCTTGCCTCACATGATATTCGGCAATGTCGAGACTTCTGGCAAGCCAAGAGAATCTACGCAAACGCAGGAGTTTTAAGTGATCGGAAAAGTCCTTAAATTTTTAAATAAGAACTACGAGCGGATCGCTGGCAAGCCGGCGATGATAGAAGTCGCTCCGATCTCCAAGAGCATCGAGGCGATGAACTATTTTGTTGGGGACGTCCTTCTCAATCCCGACCGGGTGCTATCCTCTGTCCATGCGGGCTTATTCAACGCAGAAAAAGGATTGAATCTATATCAGGAGATGCTGGACAAGGACCCGCAGATAGCCTCTTGCATCCGATCACGCAAAAAGGCGGTATTGAATAATTCATGGGAGATCGTGCCTGCAAGCAAAAAACACCGGGACGTGCAGATTGCAGATTTTGTGGCAGAAGCCTTTAAATTCCCAAGACAAAGGGAGGCGTTTTACGAGCTTCTGGATTGCATTCCCAAAGGGCTGTCCGTATCCGAGATCATGTGGGGAATGAAAGACAACAAAGCAATGATATCGGATTTATTCGGTCGCAATCCAAATCGGTTCGTCTTTGACAAAGATTACCATCTTCGGCTGAAGACTGCGTCCTCTCCATGGATGGGAGAGGAGCTTTCTGCGGGCAAATTCATTTATCTTCGTAACGAACCCTTTGCCGAGAATCCCTATGGCAATGCAATCCTAAAGGAGATATACTGGTATTATTGGTTCAAGAAGAACGCCTTGAAATGGTGGAATATCTTTATGGAGAAATTCGGCTCCCCTACGGTGATAGCCGAGCATCCATCCGTTCAGCTTACCACTGCTCAACAGCAGGCATTAGACACAGTGCTTGAGACGTTGCAGAATAGCTCCCAGATAAAAGTGCCGGAGGGAATCAAGATTAGCTTTCTGGAGGCTTTGAGGCGTGGGGATGCGGGCTACTTGCAATTCATAAGCTATTGCGATGAACAGATGACCAAATCCATCAACGGGCAGACGTTGACAAGCGGACAAGGTTCTGGTGGAACAGGATCGTATGCTCTGGGCAAGGTGCATGCGGAGACCAAATACGAATACACTGCCGATGATTGCGAGCTTCTTATGGACGGAATAAACTCTCAGCTGATCCCTTTTTTGGTCGAATATAATTTCGCCAACGTGACGGCATATCCCAGGTTCGTAATTCATTATCAGCCACCGGAAGATTTGGAGAGCGAGGCGAAAAAGGATAAAATTATTTTTGTGGAGATAGGGCTCCCGGTCAGCAAAAATTTTCTTTACGAAAAATACAACGTGCCTAAGCCCGTAGAGAATGAAGAGCTTTTGGAAGTGCCTAAAAAATCAGCTTTGCCTTTCGGCGAAAGGGGTAAAAAAAAACCCTGGAGTTCAAGTCTAAGGGCTATCAGATAGCGTCCACGCTAAAGCTAAGAGACAAATATGCCAAGCAGATCGGGATCATAATCAAGGGCATGCAGAAGGAATATCTGGACATAATCGAAAGCAACGCCCCATTGCGGACGGCACTGGAGGAGTTGATCCGCAGGGACTATCAGCCCAAGATGTCGGATGTGCTGAGCAAGGGGCAGAGGGACGCCATCATATTGGGAACTCAAAGCATGGCGGATCAGCTTAACTTGACGGTCAATAAGAATGTTTTCAACAGGCTGATGGACGATTATTTTTCTAAGAGAACTTATGAGCTTGGAACGATTGAGGACATGGGGAGCACTTTAAGGAAACTGTTAGAGGGCAAGACTCAGGAGCTTTTTGATTTGAAGTTGACGCCTGCCGACATATCGGCACGGATCAGAGAGGAGTTTCCCGATATGGCGGAATGGAAGGCGGATCAGATAGCGGAGACGGAAATTAGCCGGGCGGCGGACTTTGCGGGGACAGAGATGGTCAAGGAGTCGGGCTTGGACGTGGACGCCTGGTTTCTGATCGACCCGGAGTCCTGCGATATTTGTCAAGAATTGGCGAGCGGGAATCCGTATACACTTCTGGATGCTGAATCGATGGGGCTTCCGCACCCAAGTTGTCGGGATCAGTGGAGTTTTACGCTGAAAGGAGAGGAGGCATAAATGCCAGGGAAGAAAAAGGGGAAGAAGAAAGTTGAGGTTTGGAAAATGGCAAGCAATATCGATCCGAAGATTCCAGATGATAATATTCCGTTTGAGGATGTGCCAGTAGCCGTAGCTTTAGAGGATAGCACATTTGACGGAAAAGAGCATCACGTCAAAGTAGAGTTGATTTCTTATAAGATCGGGGTTTTGACCGCCTGGTTTCTTAAAAAGCACCGCCAGTATTCCTATCGACAGCATGAAAACAAATTTTGCTTTGAGTTGGCAAAACGTCTTTTGGAGATCATTGAGCATGAACCCGACCATGAGATTGCGAAAGTGTTGAAGGAGTAGAATGAGAAAACCCAAGAAAGATTTTAGCTATATGTTCACAGCAAAGGCATGTCCAGAATGTTATGGTTCTGGTTCAGATTACAATAATGGTGATGCTTGTTTCTCTTGTAAAGGCTCTGGGCAGATAAAAAGAAATTTAACCTCTGATCAACGTAAAGCTATAAACATACATTTTGGAATCGTCTCATAAAATTGAAAAAAGAAAATAAAAAAGGAGACGTAAAATGAAAGAAGATTTGAAGACAACAAACATCCTGCTGGGCATCATAGCCTTTTTGTCCTTTGTGAAGATAATTCTGGACTTGGGGATTTTTTAAAAAATGCTTGACAAAAAGAACGAGGCATATTTAGATTATATCCGAGAACTTCTGGAGACGGACTTCACAGGGAATATAACGGTCAATGTGTTCAAGGGGGTAATCGGGAATGTGCAGAAAGGATTCGAGCCTCCGATAAAAGTGTTGGAGACGGTGATGGTGAAAAGATGAAAAAGAAGAAAACAAACAGCGTGACCGAATCACCCAGCGTGACTGACAGTGGCTGTCTTTTACATTGGAGCAGTTGGGTCACGAAAATAAATTGGGAACATTCGACACGCAAACGGAGACGAATATTATAATAGTGAGTTGGCTACATTGGAGGAAACTTTCAGTAAGTTAATGAAAACTATAAAATAAAATCTGAATAGCAGTTTCGGATGATCTGACACAGAAGCCGATTAGTTCTGTCCGAGTGGACAAGGCTAATCGGCTTTTTTTATTATTAAGAAAGAGAGGTGACAAAATGCCTTATGATAAATCGAGTCCGCCGGAAAAGATAAAGGGCTTGCCTGCCCATGCGCAGGACATCTGGATTTCCGCTTTTAACTCCGCTTACGAAAATACCCCCGAAGGCAGAGACAAGGAGGAATATGCAAGTCGAGTGGCTTGGTCGGCAGTCGAGAAGGCGGGATACAAAAAAAATAAAGAAGGGGATTGGGTGAAAATGTCCGATGTCAATGAGCCCAATTTCGATGAGGTCGAGATTTGGCAAGCGGGAGAATATCCGCAAGGGACGTTTACGGAAAAAGATATAGACGAAATGGTTGCTAACTTTGATCCGGGTTACCATGAACCGCCCGCTATAGTCGGGCATAATAAAGAAGGGGAGGATGAAAAACCGGCACATGCTTGGGTGGAGAAGATATGGCGAAACGGTTCTAAGTTAATGGCGAAATTCAAACAAGTTTCAAATGAATTGAAAACTTGGGTAAAAGAAGGCAAATACAAGAAAAAAAGCATCGAACTTTGGGATAACTTTGAAGGAACAGGCAAATTGGTTTTGAAGGCAGTGGCTTTTTTGGGACAAACCATCCCGCAAGTCAAGGGACTTCAGAATCAGTTTGGGTCTTTTGAAGATGCTCATGGCAAGGTGCTTTGTATTGGTCTTGAGGAGAAAGGCAGAAAGTTTAAACAAGGAGATATCGACATGACAAAAGAAGAGTTCGACAATATGTTCGCAGAGAAAGTCAAGCCCCTTGAGGCTAAGGTCGCCACCTTGACTACCGAGAATGCAGAGTTGAAAAAGAGTCAGGTGACCCAATTTTCAGATGAGGCGAAAAAAAGAAAGCAGGAGCGGATAGACGGGGTCGTAAGCCAGCTGTTGAAAGACGGGAAGATAACGCCTGCCTATATGGATGCCGGATTCAAGCAGTTTCTCATGGCACAGCCAGACGGGATAGTCTTGACTCTCGGCGAGGAGAACGAGAAGAAGGAAATCCCGGTCATAGACTTCGCCATAGAGTTTTTCAGCAACAAGATCAAGGGCGCTCCGGTAATTTTCAAGGAGATCAGCAAGGAGTCGGGAGATCCCATTGGGATGACAAACATGGGAATCTCATTCAAGGTCATCGATCCAAGCGACCAAATCACGGAAGATTCTTTGGATTTGCATGAGAAGACCGTGAAATTCATGGAGGAGTATAACGCCAAGAATCCGCAGCAAAGGATAGGTTACAAGGACGCCCTCTTTGAGATAAACAGAATCAATCCATAAAACCAATTTAGAAAAAGGAGCAAAAAAATGGCATACACACAGTCAGAAATAGTGTTGAGCGAAGTGCTAACACGCATCGCCGGGGCGGCAATAACAAGATATCGATGCGTGAAGCTTCATACCACCGACGGTCAGGTGATCATGAGCACCGACAATGACGTGCCTTTCGGCATATCTTTAGAGACGGTCGCCAGCGGAAAGCCGGTGCGGATTTGCACGCTTGGAGTAGCGCCCTGTTATAGCGAAGGTGGCACCGCCCTGAATGCAGTTGTTCATCCTTCCGGTGCCGACGGGGTGATTGATGACGATGGTGCCAACGGGGAATTCGCTCTGGGCTGGGCATTGCGGGCCGGGGTGGCCGGCGATGAGATTCCCGTCCGGGTGAGCGTTCACCAGATAGCGGCTTAAATTCGATTTAATATCAAAAGGAGAAGATAAAAATGGAAACAACAAGAGCGCTGAAATTCGGAAGTGTCAAAACTCCGGTGGTCAAGTTTTACGATGCGAAGGAGGCTCACATTTCCGCCTATTTGTCGCAAGTCAGCAAGATGCTGAAAAACGAGGCATTCATCTGGGATCAGCTTTTTCCCAGATTTGCGGTAGTCAAGGACAAGGACAAGGTTCCGGTCTACCAGACTGAGCATTTAAAGAGGCTCATCACCGATCGGGCGCCCAAAACCCAATCCAATATGGCGACAAGGCATCTGGGCACGGCGATAGAATACGAATGCACCGCTAAAGCCTTGCACGATCTTTGCGGAGACGAGGAGAAGGTCAATGCCGATCCGCCCATTAAGCCAGAGGTCGACACGATGGAGTTCGTCACTAACCTGATCGAGCTGGACTTGGAGTTCAGGGCATATGACTCCATCACCACCACGGGCAATTATGCCTCCTCAAGCCATTACAGGACGCTTGTGGCAGGCGAGCAGTGGGACGACTTTGTGAATTCCGATCCGCTGGCAAATATCGAGACGGCGAAGATTCAGATTTACAACGCCTGCGGAAAAAAGGCTAACAGGATAATGCTGCCTTATAAAGTCGCCACCAAAATCTGCCGCCATCCCGACATTCTGGAATTGAGGAAATATACCGATCCCAATCTTCTGACTGCGGGCGGACTTCCGCCTGTCCTTCAAAACCTTCGAGTTGTGGAAGCAGACGCCATTTATGACACCGCCATGCAAGGACAGACGGCCAACCTGTCTGGGTTATGGAGCGACTACGTATGGATCGGCTTCGTCAATCCAAGGATGGGTTTGAAGGACACCACCTGGGGAGTTTGCTTTGATCGGGGCGGAAGGATTGTCAGGACTTGGTATGAGCAGAAGGTGAAAGCCACCTGGATCGAGGTCGAAGAGCAAGGATTGGATTTGAAAATCTTCGACAACCGGTGCGGCTATCTGCTCATAGACGTCTTGTCCTAAAAGATCAACTTAAAAGGAGATTAAAAAAATGAAGAGATTATTTTTCTTGGCGGGATTTCTTGCGGTGGCGCTTTTGCCCTGCCTATGCTTTTCCCAGCAAAAGGTCAATGTGCATATTTGGGATATTGCCGATTTGGCGGAGGACAGTAGCGGTTCTACCACTTGGCTGATAAAGGGACCGGACAGTGATACGAGTGCGAAGATCATTGTCGGCGCATATACGACAGTTGCACATGCTTTAAGAATTAGGGGAGCATTCGCAACAGGGACAGATTCCCTCTCACTCAAAGCGGTGATGGAGGTTTCACTTGACGGCACTTATTGGGCTCGTTACGATTCAGTTGCCGCTATCACGACAGTCATGGGAGTGGATTCGGTCTATGTCAAAAAATGGACGCTTCCCCCGACCTATAAAGCACGATTGATATTGACAGGCAACGCCGCCCATGATGTGGGCGGAGGCGTGAACATTTACATTAAGACCATGAGGCAACAGTAAACTATGGCAGATTGGATTTCGATAGGCGATGTCAAGACCAGGCTGGGCGTGGCGGAGACCGCCAAGGGCTATACGGACACGGACATAACCTCCCGGATCGCCAGGGCGCAGAATCGGATCAAATCCAAACTGCAGTCTGTTTTTGACCTTGACACAATAGACGGTTGGGACGGAACGACCGCTCCGCCGGAGATCAGGGAATGGGCGAAGGACTTGGCGGCGGCATATGTCCTGAGCGACTACGGCGGACAGCCATTGGCGGACAGATCTACCCAGGCGGGATCGCTCTGGCGGATAGTGGAAGACGACCTTGAGGCGGTCAGGCTGGGGAAGATGCAGATAGTCGACACGTCCAATGCAAGTGTGGAGCCGGTGGTGGACTTGGTCTCAAGCACCACGCAAAGTCGAACTCCTGTCTATAGCATGAACCATCCTTCCGATTCGAATCATGGAGATGGCACCCTGGATGAGCTATGATAGTCAGATTCACCAGAAAGCATAATCGGACGACAAAAGACATCTTCGGCGAGAAGTTTCAGCAGAAGTTGAAAATGCAGTTGCAGGGCGCCACTCAGAAGATCGCCCACTACTGCAAGCACAACCACACCTGGCAGAACAGGACTGGAGCGCTGGAGGAGTCGATCAACTTCACTCCTCCAGTGCTTAAAGGAAACATGTGGACTTCGACTGTGTTCGCCGGCGGATGGGCTAAGGTGAAATATGCTTTTTCTGGAAAAGCATGGGCATGGAGAGTCTACGGTGAATCAAAGGTGTTGGATTATCGCAAGCGAAATATCGGATATTCGAGAGGGCAAAGATTCGCATTCAAAAGAGGCATGGGTCGGCTGGTGAACTACGCCCATTGGGTAGAGAAGAAGGGCTATCCTGTTTTGATACAGGGTATTGAAAAATACCGTCCTTTGCTTACGAGGATTTTTGCAGGTAACCTGAAGATCGAGAAGATAGGTCTGGGCAAATGAGCCATTACATAGACGAATACGCAGTCCTTTCGGCATTGAAGACAATCCTTGACGCTGATTCGACACTGGACACGCTTCTGAACGTCAAAGGCGGAAGCTCGAAGGTGATCATAGGAATGGAGCGACCTGACATCTGCGCCATGCCCACCGTCCATCTATCCTTTCTGACCCGCAATATTGATCCAGAAACCAAGATGAACAACGTGCTCTATCGGGTGACTTGGTTCGTGAGCGCCTATCCTGACAAGAAAGAGGACATAGACACTTTGACGAACATCGGCGAGCGGATTTACGACCTTCTTGACGATGTGCTCCCGACCGTGTCCGGGCACGGGGTCCAGGTCAATGTGGCGGAGTCGGGGGAAAGCTCGGCAGTAGACATAAAGGAGCCGGAGGGCAGACCGAACCATTTTCAGTCTTTGACCTTCAGGATGGTGGTCAAGAGAAACACATAGGAGGAGATGAGATGCCGTTAAACAAGACATTGCTCTATTCGGGACCGGTATCATACATTTCGATTAATTCAGCCAATCCTAATATTTATTATACTTTGGATGGGGTCAATATATCATTCGACACTCAGTGGATGGATATAAGCGTGGATCAGATACCGGGCACGGCAATCAAAAAGAAACTTTCACATAAAATCATAGTCAGTTTTAAAGTTCCCGAATTGTCTGGTGTGCTACTCAAATTTGCCTTTGCTCAACCCGATGAGAGCCTTGTTGGAACTAATCTGGAAATCAGTAATAATACACGTCCAACCGAAACACTTGATATCGTAATACCAACGGTTTCTGGAAGAGTGCGATTGTTTTCTTTTCTTAGGGCTTTTTGTTTGGGAGCGACAGAAATAAAATTTGGCAATGGCGAACAAACTGCGTGGGAATTAAAGTTTGAATGTTTATATGATATTTCATTGCTGGCTTATGGCGATGTAACGATAACTGCTTAATATATAAAGGAGGTTTTAAAATGGCAGTAGACACTACGCAATTGTATTCGGGTCCGGTCACCTTCGTCAAGATCGGCGGGGTGGACATGGGGTCGACCTTCGATGGCGTGGAGATTGCAAGGGAGGACGCCTTCGCCGATCTTCACTGCGATCAGATACTCGGCCCCGTAGTCAAGAACCTTACTTCAAGGAAATTTATAGTCTCCTTGAGGGGCGCCGAGCTTCAGCTTGGAAAGATAGAGAAACTTCTGGGACAAGAGGCCGGCAATCTCCAAAGCTCGTCATTAAAACTGAATGACGACGAGCAAGGCTCGACCACGCTTGAGATCGTGCATCCTTGCCCGACTGGAGTGGGCAACAGGACGTGGAAATTCGATACCGTCTATAACGTGAGCGGAGGGGCGATAGCCTTCAAAAAAGACGGCACGCAGGCCGTGATCCCGACCACCTTCGACTGCCTGCCGGACACAAGTGGAAACTTTGGCTATGTCAAAGACGCCTAAGGTTCTGTTTGAAAGCCACGCACGGGTCGGCGGCTACGGGAGTGCTTATCAGAATTTTATGCTTGAGCTTTTGAGGGGGGGCGTGGATTTGGTCGATCCCAATGAGGACAAGTCCGCCCTTGCGGATGTCCATGTCTATCTTGGACAGCCCGACCGCAGATGGCAAAACGAATGGAAGCGAAGAGGGAAAGCCTTCGGCGTCTTCACCATGTTTGAGACGGAATTGCTCCCGCCGACCTGGGCGCAGGACATAAACGATATTTGCGACTTTGTGATCGTGCCCTCAAGATGGTGCAAGGAGATATTTGAGAGGAACAAGGTTGGGAAGCCTGTCTTTGTCGTTCCGCTCGGCGTGAATCCCTCGTCTTTCTTTTATCTGGAGCGTCCTGAAAGGGACACTTTCACGGTCATCTGGCAGGGATTCCATGAGAAGGACAGGAAGGGATTCGCCATATTGGAAAAGGTCTTTGACGAGTTGGGTTTGCCAAATTCCTTGCTCATCAAAAAGATCAGCCCCTTTTCTTTGTTTTCGCCGGTTCAATATGACTTGAGGCACAAGCATTGGGCTATCTGCAAGAACATGACACAGGCGGAGATGCTCATGCTATTGCGTCAAGCTGACCTTTCGGTCAATCCCACATCGGGAGAGGGATTCGGACTGATACCGCTTGAGCACATGGCTACGGGTTTGCCGGTGATCGTCTCAGAGAACTCTGGATGCCTTGACTATCGGAATCCGCTTTACAACATCGGGATCGAATGCGAGGAGGGACTGAGCTGGTTCGGAGAGGATTTCGGAAAAATGATGGTGCCTTCTCCTGCCGAATTGAAAGCCAAAATCCAATGGACATATGATCACAAGGACGAGACAAGAGAAATGGGCAGGCGGGCTTCGGAATGGGTGCGGAAGGAGTGGACTTACGAAAAAGCCACCCAAAAACTTTTGGAGGTAATAAATGGATTTGTCTCTTGAGAAAAACAAAGAGATTCAAATCGATCATTATCACAGATGTAAATCAATGCCAATTGATCCGCAACGACAAAAGTCCGATCAAAAAAGCTATGAAACACTGAAAGATTTCTTGCCGAAAGAAAAGGGCAAAGTGCTCGACCTGGGATGCGGCGAGGCGAATGCCTATCAGGTCTTGGCTGGACATGAATATTACGGACTGGATTGTTGTGAGGAAGCTCTTGAGGTAGCCAAGAAAAAAGTTGACGATCCCGATTGTTTAAGATTTGGCATGATCGAAGAGATTCCCTTTGAGAATGATTGTTTTGATATGGTATGGGCAAGGCATGTCTTGGAGCATTCTTGCGACATAGAAAAGACGCTGGATGAAATCATCCGAGTATTGAAGCCTGACGGATTGTTGATCTACGCCGTTCCCCAGGGGATTCATGACGAGCCCGCCCACCGTTTCCAGACCGACAGGCAAGGATGGTTTGACCTTCTTTCCAAGAAATTCGGAATGCTCAAGGATGGCGTAAATGCAGACCCCGTGCTCTTAAACGAATATTACGGCGTTTGCCGAAACCAAAAACCAAAAGGAGGTTTTTATGAATGAACCAAGCGAATTGTCGATCTTATGCGAGGATTCGATAAGGGTGCACGTGGGAGAGGAGGAGGTCGAAGTGTTTCCGCCGACTTTGGCGAAGCTGAACGCCACCGTGCCTTTGTGGACGGCTTTGATAAAACACGGAGGCGAGAGGTTCGGCAAGCTCTCCGAATCGCCAAAAAAGGGCAAGGACAAGTCAGTAGAGCTTGACATAGGAGCGGTGCTCAAGGACATTTATGGATTCATAGATGATCTGCTTCCGATTGTGAAGGTTTACTTGGCTCCAAGAGGCAAGATCGATTCTAAGTTTACAGTGGATCAGTTGAGAGAAGGCTTGGACATAAGCGACATGAAGAAGATACTGAAATTCGTGCAGGTGGGTGATCTGCTAAAAAACGTGCTGAGCCCCGAGACGCCCCAGAAGGAGGCTCCGGGGGCTCTTGGGTAAAGGTTATAATGACGCTGATAGAGGCTACGGGCTGGAGCCTGCATTACATCACGCACGAGATCGGACTGCCGGCTTTGGTGATCCTCTTGACGGAAGAGGAAAAGGGCAAGCCGAAAGCCAAGGGGCTTCTTGCAAGCCCAAGCCTGAATAAGAAGGCGTTAGAAGAAATGGGACTGAAGGTGATGTGATGGCTACGACAGTCGACGTATTGCAGTATGTTTTGGGGATGGACATAAAAGGTTTGCAGGCTGGAGCCATACAGGGGGACAGGATTGTCTCTGGTATGGCGAGTTCGATCAAAAGGACTTTGATGGGGCTTGCGGGAGCTTTCGGCGTAGCCTTTAGCTTAAGTGCGGCGATAGGCGAATTGAAAAGCATGATTTCCGCCTCGATGGAATCGGAACGTGTCTATAATCGGATGCGAACTGCAGTAGAGTTGACAGGGGTAAGTTGGAATTCTGTAGAGGGAGAGATTAAAGATTATGCCATGGAGCTTCAAAAGACTACCCGATTCAGCGATGAGCAAGTGATAGGCGTCCTCCAAAGGATTACCCAGCTTACGGGAAGCCTCAAAAAGGGATATGAGGGAACAAGAATTGCCCTTGCAATGGAGGCAGCCGGACTCATGGATGCCGAGAATGCTGGGCGCATGCTGGCGAGAGCGATGGAGGGACAGATCGGAAGGTTGGGAATGCTCGTTCCTTTAATCGGGACGCACAAAAAACAAATTGAAGAAGCCGCATCCGCCGAAGCAAGATGGGTTTTGATAAAGAAGGATTTGATCACCACTTTTGGCGAAAGTGCCGGAGAGATAAGGACATTCGAAGGGTTGGTAGTTTCTTTGCGGAATTGGATCGATGAGTTAGAAGAAGGATTTGGGGCTGTAATAGCTTTGCAATTTGCTTCAAAAGTCAAAGAGTGGCGGGATGCCATAATAGAGTTCATAGAAAGCGGGAATTTGGAATTTTGGGCAAAAGAGTTGGGGCAAGCGATTAGCGGAACTATTGCTTTGATTAAAGATGTGACTTGGCTTTTGCAAGGATTAGGAATATTGCCTGAAGGCATTCCGAAAGATATTGATGGCATAAATAAAAAATTAGAGGAAACAAAAGGCAAATTAGATGAGGTTAAAAAGAAAATAGAATCATTGGGAGTTTCTTACGAACCGGGAATTGAGACGAAGCGATATATCAAGGAACTCGAAGACTATATAGCCATGTTGGAAAAGGCAGCATTGAGGCTTGAAACTCTTGGTCAAATGCCTGGTCGGAGGATCGAGTTGCCGGAAAAACCGCCACCCATTGACCAAGAGGCAGTTCAAAAAGCCTACGAGGGCGTAGCGAAGCAAAGAATGTGGCTCATGGATCAGATGCTCAAATACGACAAGATAAGCGAGCTTGAATACAAGGGTATGCTTGAGCGGATGCTGGAAGATGTGAGACTGACAGATGAACAAAAAGTGAACATAAGACAAAGAATTCTTGAAACTTTGTTTAATATGGAAAAAGAGGCAAAGGATATTCAAATACAAATGGATGCAGATGCTAATGCTATTATTGCTCAGGGCAAAGAGGACATGGTTCAGTTGGTTTTGGATCAGATGGAGGTTGAAACGGAAAGAAGAAAAGAATCCCTTGAGGCAAGCCAAGAATATTTGGAACAATACAGACAGAGAGCAATCGAGATATTTTCAGGCGTGGGGGATTTTTTCGGCAATGTCTTCAAGAATATGTTCGATAACACCAAAGACTGGCACGCAAAAATGAGGAGTGCATTTATGGCTTTGGGTAATTTCATAATAAATCTGCTTGCCAAGTGGCTGGCGTCATATATCACCAATTGTTTAGTCGAACTTGGAATATTCAGGGCGACCGAAAAGGCAAAGACGGCAATACTGGCAGAAGAATTAGCTAAAAGGGCAGCTATGCAGGCGGCTTATGGGGTTGCGACAGGAGCATTTGGCATTTTTGGATTTCTTTTCGGCGAAGGCGGCTTTGTCGGGAAGATGATGCAGGCGGGCGGTTTCTTGAGAAAGTTCGGGATAGCTGAGCCTGGCGAGTATGTGATTCCGGCTCCGGCGGTGGCGAGCATAGGAATACCTGCCCTTGAGTATATGAGAAGAATGGGAGAGATTCCGTCCCAGCCCCTTGTGATAAATATGGGGGGATTCAGCTTTAGCGGAATGAAAAAGGCGGACGCCTATTTCACCAAGGATGTATTTAGGACAGCGGTGGTGGAGGCGATAAAAGAGGCACGCAATAACCGGGATATAGATTGAGATGGCAATTCCTTACTTTTTAAAAACTGCGACTTATATTTATTTCGACAATGGAATGATTGTCTCCTATCCCATCGACTACGAGAAACCTCAATCGGTCGGCAGGGCGGAGAATCTAAAGCTGAAAGTCTACGACCATAGCCTCGAAGGGACTTACAAGCGGACATGGAGATTGAAGGCGATCATGGACAATAACGCCGTAGCCAATCATAAATTTTCAGACTGGCTGGCTTTCGTCACATTGACCATAGTTTATGCCAAGTATCAATTCAGCTATTACGACAAGGGCGGGACGGCATACACGGTAAGGTTGGTCGACTGGTCGGAGAAGATCATAGATGAGACGAATCATGAGGTCAACATAGTGATCGAGGAGGACTACGCTTGAAGACTCTGCCTGATGCCATCACGACTGGAAAGGTCGGGGATTCCGAAAGGGTGATCCTGTTTCGGATCGTGCCGGAAGCGGGGGACTCCTGGACTGAGTTTCTCTGGGCTACAAGGGACATAACTATAACCGCTTGGGAAGGCGGGGCGGGAACAAAGGTTTTTGTCGGCAATATGCTGGCGGAAAAGAAGCTGGGAAAGATCAGCCAGAGCGTGGACATCGAGAAGGGAGGGAACATAGCCAAGGTGAGTGGGCTGACGATAAGGATCATCAATCCCGAATATAGCGGATCGAATAGGTTCGATCAGTCCTTCGCCTCATACAATCTTGAAAACCGCACTTGCGAGATATATCTTGCCTTCTGGACGGGATCGAATCCAGCCTGGAGCGACATTCTCCGGCTGCACACCTTCTTGATAGATGATGTCTCCTTTGACTACGGCGAGTATGAGATCAAGCTGAGGGATGCGGGATTGAAGAGGCATAAGACAATTCCTGATTTAGTTCTTAATTTGAATGATTATCCGGCATTGCCGGAGACAAACAAGGGTTGCGTTATTCCACTCCTTTACGGGCAAATGTGCGATGGGGTTTTCGGTTACGGGAATAATTCGTTCGCCCCGATGTTTTTGGCTGACAAAAATAAACGGATTTATTTAGCGTCAAGAAACCAATCGGTCAATGTCGGAGACGGCTCAATGGTTTATTTATTTTTAAACGCAGTGAACCGTTTCGGACAAATCTTGCCGGTAAGCGGATCTTATAGCTCCACTTATACAAGGCCTACCAAGTTGGAGTTTCCCTTGGGCACTGAGTTCAAAGGGCGATTGAGGTCTCAATGTCATGGGCAAGGGTCTCAGACTTCGCCTACAAGCATGTCTTTGACGAATGCCACTGACGATGATGATACAACTTACCTGACCATAGGCAACAATGAAAAGCTTTACTTAAAGCCGATCCTACCCAGCATGTTCGGTAAATGGGTCGGCGTATTGGGAGATTTGGTTCTCTATATTCAATTTGGCACACGGACCGGGAACGGCGCCACCGTAAAAAGATACAATACAGAAACAGCCGTCTTTACCACTCTTGGCACGGCTCCGGCGGGAGTTCCATCTTTATTAAGTTTTTCATTGGGAACTTTGGAGTCGGGAGATTTGGATGCGATTTCGCTTTACGAATTCGGAATTGAATGCGACGCCTCTTCAACGGCACAAGTCGACACGATGTATTTTTACTTTCAGGGCTATCTTCTGCAGGGTGAATGGTTCAAATATACCACGCAGATCAATGAAAAATCGGGTCAAAGGGAAAGGGTCCTCGTTGAACAGGGCGTAGTGGAATGGGAGCAACGGGACAAACTTTACGTGGATGCCAAGGGCGAACAATATGGTTCGGCGATAGGCGGACGGGGCAATGGTCGATTTTCAACCGCCATAGCTGAATACGGCGCTTATATAATCGAGTTAATACTACGAAGTGAACTTGGCTTAGGTGATTCACAAATCAACGTAACTGCTTTTGACGGAATTGGCAACACGACTAATGGCACACGGAAAGATTGGAAATTCGCCAATATTGTGGATCGGCAAAGCTTGTCCTTGAATATAATCAAAGATTTTTGCGAGCAGTGCGCTATCGCCTATTTCGTCAATTATGAGAATAAAGAAAGCCTGTTCGCCTTAAAAAATAGCACCCCGGTCAAAACCATTGACAGAACCACGATACAAGAAGGCGGAATTAAACCAATTGGGTTTTCAGATTTAAAAAACACCTACAATGAGTTTTATGTTCAATATAGGAAAAATAATATCGACGCATTCGCAAGAACGCTATTTCTAACCGCCTCCAATCACAATCTTTCGAGCAACGTCCGGGGGGGCACGCCCGCCACTTACACCGGGCTTTGCGCCGACAGCCAGACAAAATATAACTTCACCCAGAGATTGACTTTGGACTGTAATTGGATCCGGGACGATGCCACCGCCGAACTTCTGATTAAATGGCTGACTGAGTGGTTTTGCTTCCGCAAGTGCATTGTGGAATTCGAGAGCGCGGGACTGGATCATATCGAGCTTGAATTGGGAGATCAAATCAACTTCGATCACACCCTTGTAACGAGCGGGGGCGCTCAAATGGGAGGATAAAAACATGGCACTTTTATTTGTGGATGGGATGCAACACTATGCCACCAACGATATAGAAAAAAAGTGGGATGTCGCCTATTCGGTCAATATTAACAATGAAAATCCGAGGAGACCCGGTGGAAAGCATCTCAGGATCGTCTGGCCTAATGCCTATGTCACCAAATATTTTCTATCCGTGAAAACTGGGATTACACTCGGATTCGCAATCAAGGTGACCCATTACGGCACTGATGGCGATCAATTGATCAAACTTGTGCGATTGGGGGATACGCAATGCTCTGTCTCGATATTGGCAGATGGAAGCATAACTGTGAGAAGAGGGGATGATATAGCAACACTGGGAACCTCCGCCATAGGAATCGTCCCTCTGAATGCATGGTTCTACTTGGAATTCAAGGTATATATACATGCGGAGTACGGACTATTTGACGTGCGGATCAATGAGACATCGGTCGTCAGCGGGTCTGGCGTTAATACAAGAGGGGCGGTTGGCATGGGAGCCGATTCCGTTAGAATCCTCGCTGACGCAGTGGTAGGCATTACTGATATTTGTGATCTCTATATTGATGATGGTCCCGACTTTCTGGGTGACTGCCGGATAGACTGCATCTGGCCGAACGGGGTCGGGGATCACACCATGTGGGATGCCGTGCCATCCGGGGACAACTGGGGGAATGCTCATGATGATAGCAACATCGACGACGATGCCACCTACAATAAGACCGGTATCGTAAATGACATCGACACTTATGAATTCGAGGATATAGCGGAAATAGCGGGCACCATAATAAAGGCAATCGTCTTGGATTTGTGCATCAGAAAAGATGATGCGGGCATGAGAAAATACAAAAGCGTATGTCGGATGACAGCAACCGATTATCTCGGTGATGAGCGTGATTTTTGGGATAGTTACAAAGTACACCAAACCATCTGGGAAAATCCGCCGAACAATCCAAGCAATCCCTGGACCAAGGCGGATGTGGACGCCGCTGAATTCGGCATAAAATTGACGGTGTAAATTTATGTCTCAAAACTCTACGGACTTTTCAAGTTATACAACTGGCGAACAGCCCTCCGATTGGGTCAAGATTTGGGCAGAGTATTGCACCTGGACAGTGCAAACCGCTGCCAGTCAGTCTCTGGCGACAGCCTTTGGGGCTAAGGTGCTGAGGGGAGATGTCTCAGGTGGCTTCCCTAACGGTCTTTATTGGCAGGTTCCGGGGACTCCCACAAATACAGACATTACAATCCGTGCTCAAGCCTATGATGTAAGTGGAAGCGGGAGAATTGGAATAGCGGTCAGAATGGATGCGGGCGTTGAAACTGGCTACATGCTTAGGTTTGTTGTTGCTGACAATGAATTAAAACTCACCAAAAGAGTAGGTGGGATTGAGACAGTTTTAGACACCTATGATACTGATGGTGCTTGTCTTTTTCTCGGATTCAATATATGGTATTGCATAAGATTCCAAGTCAACGAAACGGCATTGAAAGGGAAGATATGGAGAGCCGATGCCAGCGAACCCGCATCTTGGAATATCGAAGTAACCGATTCAGAAATTTCTGCCGCTGGTCGAGTGGGTTTAGTGTTTATGAATGACGGATACTGTGATTGGTTCGGCGTGGGCACGGACGGAGACGCTCCACCTTCATTCCCGTCAGTCGAGGGTTTGGGACGGTTTACGCAAACTATTGCCGAAGTTGCCAGGACAGGGGACTTCGTGGCACATATAACTCAATCCATAGTCGAAGTGCCGAGAGAAGGTTGGCGTGACGGTCGATTAACTCAGTCAGTTGTGGAGATACTGAGAGAAATACTCCTCCCTTCAGTTCCGCCGAATTTTCTCATCTTTGATATAGACCATGATTTAGAGGGTGATAAGGTGAAATATAAATGTATTCAACTTCCGAAGTTACTGCCATAACCAGATGCATTTCAAATTTATCGAAGTGCCGGACCTTTTGCCGTGAGAGGAGGTGAAAAAAGTATGTATCGTTTAATGATTTTGATAACCATAGCTTTGGTCTTCTGTGCCTTGATAATCGGTAAGGCACAGGGTCAGGACTTCATTCAAGGGAAGGGTGGAGTGACCGCCAACCTTAGCCAGCTTGAAAAGGGCAAGGTGAGTGGAGCCAGCGAGATATGTTTCTTGAAGAAAGCCTTTAAGAACGTATACCTGTCCGTCTCTTATTTGAATCAGTCCTCTGATTGGGAGAACTATTCGGGCAAAATCCTTTGGTTCACATCCGCACCCGATCCCACCAGGATCAACCTGTATCTTTTGACCTCTGGGGGTTATACTCATTCGGGTTTGAATGAGATAGACGCAGGCTCGCTGGGGATAGGCTTCGGATCGGTCTTTGCGGTGAAGGGATTCAATCCTCTTCTGGAGGTGGCTTTCTACCAGATTGACGGGGATTGGACAAGCTATATAAACGCAGGGTTACAAATCGGACTTTCTTTCTAACTCACATAAGGAGGCTTAATGCCTAAGAAGAAACCTACTGGCTATATCTTACCTGATGGTTCAGCATTTTTTGTGGCAACCGTGCCATCCAAAAAGAAAAAGCCAAAGGGCAAGCCAGAATAGACATGGACGGATTGGAGCGACCGTTTTCCGAAGTAACTGAGGAAGGGACTTCGGCGGTATGTATCCGAGCCGTCCGCCAAATCCGCAGGGTGGGGTCTTCTATTATAAAGGCAGTCTACAGCCTATCACCTCCTCATAATCCCCTGAAGACCCGCCCTGCAAAAAAAGTCTTGACAAAAAAATATTGATGTCGTATAGTAAATTGGGTATAATGAGAAGGTTGCCTTCTGTAAAAAGAAAGGGCGTATCATTATACCAAGTCGGTATGGGGATTAGCAACCTTACCCCATTTCGGCGAAACAAGGAGTATGTTCGCTTTTTGTTTACGCCCTTCTTTGGAGCGTGTTTGATGAGCAAGCCCCTTCAAACGATAATCCCAGTTATCCGAGAAAATGGTCTTTCTATTCTTGCTTTATTCCTAATAATAGTAAGCTCTTTTGAATGCTGGGATAAAAACATATTCTTTAACCATACTTGCACAATTCAAAGCACGTAATTTTTGTTTTTTGAGATTTTTTTTCAAATTTGTTTTTTTCTTATCTCGGAAACAAAGAAAGGGCGTGCTATCAAAAGCATAAGAGAATGCTTTTAAGGTTTTAAGTTTTAGATTTTAAGATTTTAGATTTTAAGGGTTTAAGATTTTAAAGACTTTAAAATCGGTGCGAGGTTTGTCTTGAAAAATATGAGGGCACCATCTTGCTTGCAAAATGCCGAGCTTGAATCTATCGTATCAGTCTCAATCTTGAACACTCGCAGGTTTTTCAGGGATGGTGCTCTCCTTAAATGTTTCAGAATAAAAAAATATATGAATAAAGAATACTATAGAAACTATATGAGAGTCTGGCGTAAAACTCATCCCCTGACACCAGAACAAAAGAAAAAAGATAATTGCCGTTCTTATCTGGGTGTCTATGTTAGGCGAGGCAAAATAAAGAAATTGGCATGTGAAGTATGTGATGATATAAATTCACAGTCTCATCATGATGATTATAATAAACCCCTATCGGTTAGATGGTTCTGTGTAAAACATCATCTGGAATATCATAAAAATAGATGTGGCACGTGAAACAATGATTGAATTTAAAACGCCCAGAATAGAAGAGGAATTCAGGTACTGGAAACTCTGCCATCCCCGATTAAGGGCGATGGTGCAGGAGATTTCTAATATGCTGGACTTCTTTTTCATTGGTCGAAGCAAGCTGATTGTCGTTTGTATCTATCGAAGCCCA
>Ga0315296_10001455_pt1 | contig 20733 bp, 20 predicted proteins | sample YL17G14_18_MG_FD_203921 | JGI IMG/M metagenome (GOLD analysis project Ga0315296, IMG submission 203921) | Sediment microbial communities from Yellowstone Lake, YNP, Wyoming, USA - YL17G14_18 | ecosystem: Environmental > Aquatic > Freshwater > Lake > Sediment | place: USA: Wyoming | collected...
AACTAGAACCTCGCCTCAACCAACCTTCCTCCTAACCACGCCCTCACTTTCCTTCACAAGCACCTCAACCAAAGCCAAACGAACATAACACCCATCCTCAACACGGAACAACTCTCTCAAACGCTTTGGAATCGTAACCTTTCCATCCTTAAACACCCTCGCAACAAACTCCTCCATGAAGTTTCACGGTGACAATTCACAACGACAAGGTATTTAGCAATTGTCAACATAGTATTACACAAAACACGAGCCTCGTTACTCAGGTCTTGACAAATCCAATGAGAAAATCGATCGATTTCTTTTCCAATACGATTCGCCGCTCATGGAAAACGGCGCTTCTGATCGCAATTGTTGCAGTGGCAACGATAGCCGTAAGCGCATTAGTGTCTTCGTGGCTAAGCAGATACCACAACCTACATTTCCCAAGCATAGGCACGATCTACACAATAGGCGTCGAGGCCTACTGGGACCAAAACCGCGATCGATCAATCGATTATTGTTCTAGAACATTTGCATAGATGTTATATAGAATATCGTTTAAGTACTAGAGTTCCGACTTGAAGGGTTGAGGAAGGAGAAGTCGAGGACGACCGTGTGAACGTTGGTGACAAGGTGAACGTTAGTGACAAGGTCTTCGTTTCCGCTCCTGTCAGGGAGGGATTGGGTTAGTGGAGAGTAAGACTCGTGATGAGCGGGATGCGTTTCGGAGTAGGCTTAAGGAGGAGTGGGGGCTTTTGTGGACGGAGCGGTTTGATGATAGGGTTAGGGCTGAAGGGGTTTCTGTTCGTGATTACCCGTTGCTTTTTATGAGTCGCGGCCACGTTATATTTGCGACTAGGGATGCTAAGGCTCCGAGTTTTTCGCAGATAATGGAGGTTTGGGCGTCTCAGGGTCTGGTTTATTCTCCTGATCCTGATGTTGGTGGATGGGGCAAGTTTGTTCGGGCAGAATTGAACAGGGCTGCTCATTCGAGAGCCAGAACCTATGTTAATGGTCAGTCCAAGTGTGAGAAGGAGAAGCAGCAACTGAAGAAGGGCGGTCGGGGCTGGCTTCATTATTAGCTAGTTGAGCCATCTTGAAACGTGAAGAATAGCTGAATCAGTTTCGGTTCTTGCTTCGATGGTCATTTCTGGGGAATGAGTTATGAGTAGTTATAGAAGTAGACTGGACATCATAGCGGACATGCTTGATGTCATAAGTGAGAACGGAAGGGCCAAGAAGACCCATATTATGTACCGTGCTAACTTGAGTTATAAGCTTCTCACTAAGTATCTGAACCATGTGTTAGTTGCGTGCTTGGTACGTTCGGAACGAAAAGAACGTTGCTACGTGCTTACGTCTAAGGGAGAGGAATTCTTGGAGATCTACAGGAACTACGCGAGGCATAATAAATTTGTGGAAAAAAGACTGCAAGAGGTTAACTCTAAGAGAAAAACACTTGAGGATTTGCTTGGGCTGAAGGGCGTCTAGCTATGCTGAAGAGAGACTACGCGTTTGCTTGTATTGTTGCGCTCACTCTAGTTCTTGCCATGCGCTTGAACGTTTGCTCTGCACTTGATCAGTCTGAGGCGCAAGCGGCAGTGGCCAACGCTGATGGTGGGTTGGCTTCCGCCTACGGGGCTGTTGCCGAGGCTGAACAGGCGGGAGGAAACGTCACCCAGTTGGTCGCGAGTCTTCGGGTTGCAGGCGGGTTGCTTGACGATGCTCACGATGCTTACCGAATTGGCGACTACGATAGGGCTTATTCGTCCGCGTCCAACTGCAGCAGTGAAGCATTGGGGATCGCGTCTCAGGCAGCAAGCTTGAAAGTTCAGGCGGAACAGGCCAGCAGCAACGCGTTGTTCTTTACGGTGACTTTGTCAAGCGTTGTTCTGAGCGTTTTCTTTGTTTTGAGCTTGCTTGGTTGGAGATATCTGAAGAACAGGTATGAAAAGCGTGTTCTTGGCTTGAGGCCAGAGTTGAGGTAGACTGAATGAATCTTGGTGATTACAGGCTGCTATATGTGCTAACCTGTATCGGATTGGCTTTAATCATTGTGTCCCCTACGCTGGCCATGTTTGTCAGGTTGCCTGGTAGCGAGAGTTTCTCAGAGCTTTGGATTTTGGGTCCAGGTCACATGGCCGAAGATTACCCGTTCAACGTGGGCGCGAATGAGACTTACAAGGTTTATTTGGGTGTGGGTAATCACATGGGCGGTTCGGAATATTACGTTGTCTACGTTAAGCTCCGAAATCAGACTGAATCCTTGCCGGATAATCTGAACAAGACACCGAGTAGCCTGCCTACGCTGTTTGAGTATCGGTTTTTTGTCAGAGATCAGGAAACTGATGAGAGAGAAGTGCTCTTTTCGTTTGACGGTGCCTCCTTTGACGGTAACACAAGCAGTGTTCAAACGTTGACTTTGGATGGATTAAGTGTTGATGTTAACGAGTGCGCGGCGTGGGACCAAACAAACAGCGGGTTCTATTACCAGCTGTTCTTTGAGTTGTGGCTTTACAACGCGACGACTTCGGGTTTTCAGTTTCACAACCGGTTTGTGGGTCTATGGCTGAATGTAACAAAGACGTGAGTTTTCTAGGTTCTTAGCATAGAAAATTGTTCTAGAAGTCACATCCTTATTATTTATATTTCACCCTTTAGTAGAGTGGATTGGAGAGGGCGCATGTTTGTCTGTCCTCACCCGTCTCGTTTGACTTCAATTGGCAGACATATGTCGTATGTTGAAATACGCGTTATATTTGCGCGCGAGGAAATTCAACATACTCTCGGTGTTAAGTGATGAAAACCAGAATAGAAAATAGCGGTCCTTCAACGCTGGTGTTGATTGCCGCGTTGAACGAAGAAGAAGGGATACTCCCCACCATAAGCGAGATCAGGGAGTTTGTTAGTGAACCGTCTATTCTGGTTGTTGATGGGAGAAGCGTTGACGGCACGGCCAAGATTGCGGAGGCGCTGGGTGCTCAAGTTATCTTTCAGAAGGGGCTCGGTAAAGGCGACGCGATGGCTACTGCCCTTGCACACATTAGGTTGTTGCGCCCAAAATACATGGTCTTGATTGATGCGGATTTCACTTACCCTGCCGAGTACCTGCCGCACATGATTAGCATCCTTGAGGAGAATCCGAGTGTTGGTATGGTCTGCGGAAACAGGTTTAACCATCATCTCAGCAAGAGAGCCATGCACAACGCGTTCTACTTTGGGAATAGGCTCTTAGCCTTCACACATAATATGCTGAATGGAGTAACCATGCGTGACCCTCTGACAGGCTTAAGAGTAATGCGCTGGGAAATACTCAAAGACTGGACGCCGAAATCCAAGGATTTCGACATAGAAGTTGAGTTGAATCATCATGTCGAGAGAAGAGGATACGGCATTAGGGAAATAGACATAAAGTATAGGCCACGATTGGGCGAGAAAAAGCTCAAGCTGAAGCATGGAGTCACGATCCTTAAGCGCATCATGTCAGAAAGCATATACTAGCCAGGGGAATGTTGACAGTATTTCTGTTTTACGAGTAGTAGTCTGCGTATAGTCCACACTCTGGTCGACTACTGCTTCTAATCAAGTTGCTTCGGTTCTGTTGTCTCAGGATGGGAGTGTGCGTTGGGGTTTTCGGACGGAAAGATGATGACGTGTCGCGGGGGTTGGTGTCATCATCTTCTATAGTGGTTTTGATGTTGAAGATGATGATGTCGTGGTGTTGGGTTTGATCTTAAGGTTTTTTAGCTTTTGAGAGTTGTAGTTCTGGTTTGTTAGGATATGGTGAACGTGGCTGAACGTAAGATGGCTGACGCAGTTGGGAAGGTTCTTGTTACCGGTGGCGCTGGTTTTATTGGCTCTCACTTAGTTGACAGTTTGATGGATCGAGGTTACAGTGTAAGAGTTCTTGACGATTTGAGTAATGGTAGCCTGAAGAATCTTGAACGATGGCTGGCTGATCCTAAATTTGAGTTTGTTCAAGGAGATCTCAGGAATCTGGATGTGGCCAAAAGGGGCGTTGAAGATGTTGAAACGGTGTTTCATTTGGCTGCGAACCCTGACATTAGATTGGGCGAGTCTGATCCTTCTGTTCATTTCAACGAGAACTTGCTGGTAACGTTTAACCTTCTAGAAGCCATGCGCAAGAGTGAGAAGGCTAAACTCATGGTTTTTGCGTCTACTTCCACCGTCTATGGTGAGCCTGACGAGTTTCCAACTCCCGAGGACTATGGACCTCTGTTGCCAATCTCCATATATGGCGCATCTAAGCTGGGATGCGAGTCGCTGCTTGCCTCGTATTGCCACACTTTTGGTCTGAGAGGAGTGATACTGAGGTTTGCGAACATTGTCGGATCAAGGTCAAACCACGGCGTGGTCATCGATTTTGTCAGAAAGCTTAGGCAGAATCCTGAGGAACTGGAAATACTTGGCGATGGGACTCAGAAGAAATCTTACCTGCATGTCAAAGATCTTGTCAACGCGTTTTTCGTTGTTCTGAGCGGGTTTCACGAAAGAAGCGGAATAGTAGAAGCATATAATGTTGGGTCTTCAGATCAGGTTGATGTTCGACGTATTGCAGAGATAGTCTGCGAAGAGATGAGGATTGCTAAGCCCAGATTCAGGTTCAACAACGCAGTTGAGGGTGGGCGAGGATGGAAAGGTGACGTCAAAATGATGCAGCTTTCCATAAAGAAGTTGCTGGATCTTGGATGGAAACCCGTCTACCTAAGTGAAGATGCTGTAAGAATGAGTTGTAGGGAGCTTCTTGATTATTCCCGGAAAGGTTGAGCTGTCGAAGTACGAGTTTATGTATTCACTGCGGTTTTGGGATGCACATGCGGGTTTTCTTTGTTGTTCTGGCCAGAGATGCGGCGAAAGTAGACGAGAAGACTAGAGAGCTAGATTCTCTAGGTTATCCGTATGTGGTGGTCTGTGGCGAGAAAGTGGGAGCTCCGAATGTTGTGTATAGGGCGCCTAAAGGAAAGTACGACGCTGTGAATTTTGGTTTGAGATTTGTCCCTTCTGATGTGGATGTTGTCGCATTCAACGATGTTGATGCTGAGATTCACGATTTTGAGGCCACGCTTCCTCTACTGCAGGATGGCAGTGTCTCATTGGTTTTTGTGAAGGTTCGTGTCACGGAGGGTCCACAATTAACGTTTTATTCTCTTCTGGATTTCCTGAGAAAGAAGGTTCCAATCGCGGCCAGTGGAGAATTAATGTTGATTAAGCAGAGTTTTTTGAGAAAAATACTGCCGTTGAAGGAATGTAAGGCTGAGGATAGCTATATTCTGTTCAAAGTTCTGGAAAAAGGTGGGAAGATAGCTTTTTGCGAGGATGCTTATGTTGTAACAAAGCGGACTGCTCTTGCAGAGCAGGAAGAAGTTTACAAGCGGAGGACGGTCGGAGGGATTTATCAGGCGCTTTCGATGACTAAGCCGCCGATTTTTGTGAGATTGTTTTATGTGCTTTTGCCGCTTGTGTCTCCTCTTCTGCTGGTTTTGGGCAGGAAGGGTTACTATTGGTCTAGAGGAATTATTCTAGGCTTTGTCGACTATGCAAGAGGAGATCGAACGGGGTCTTGGAAACCGATCTAGAGTTGCAGACAGCAAAGTTGGAGACGAAACGAATCTTGCCCAATATTACTAAAATCGTGGATGACGGGCTTTGCACTGGATGCGGCACGTGTGCGGGAGTGTGTCCAACCGAAGCCATTTCAATGCGCATTATTGACGGTCTCTTCCTGCCTGAGGTTGGTGATGGCTGCACAGATTGCGGCTTGTGCCTCAAATGCTGTCCCGGTCGTTCGGTGAATCTGAACGAGCTGGATTCTGCAGTTTTCGGCAGTAGTCCAGAAGATTCTGCCTTTGGGAACTTCATAAGTTGCTATGTTGGGCACTCAAATGACGAGGAAATACGGCGTGACTCGTCTTCTGGTGGAATCGTGACACAACTGCTTGCCTATGCTTTGGAGAAAGGAATAATTGACGGCGCTTTGGTTGTTCGAATGAAGAAAGATAGACCTCTGGAACCCGAACCGTTCATTGCAAGGAGTCGAGAAGAGCTCATTTCTGCTTCAAAAACGAAATATTGTCCTGTGGCAGCAAACGTGGTTTTGAAAGGGATCTTGTCTGAGAAAGGAAGGTTTGCTGTTGTCGGATTGCCCTGTCACATTTATGGGATTCGAAAAGCTGAGTCAGCCATGCCGGAGTTGAAGAAGAGAATAATCTTACATGTTGGTCTTTTTTGCTCCCATACCCAGAGTTTCTCTGGAACAGCCTGTCTTCTCGGGAAATTCGGAGTGGAAAGAAACGAAGTGGTGAAGCTTGATTATCGGGGAAAGAGCTGGCCAGGCTTCATGTCCATCAAGCTGAAGAACGGTCGGAGCTTTGATGTTAGGTTTAATAGAGGCTGGAGTGCTTACTGGAACGTCTTTTCGCCTTTCTTTTTCACTCCAATGCGCTGCATTATGTGCGGAAATCAGTTCAATGATTTGTCTGATGTTTCTGTTGGTGATGCTTGGCTTCCGGAGCTTAAGGGCGGCATGAAAGACGAATCAGTGATAGTTACGAGGAAGGCATCAGCCGAGGAACTGCTAACTCGTATGAAGGACAGCGGGTTAGTATCGCTTAGAACTGTTTCATCCGGCAAGGTGAAGGAGTCGCAGGCTTTCAGTCTTAATTTCAAGAAGGACAATCTTTCAGGACGACTGGCTTTCCTCAGATTGCTTGGGAAGAAGACACCAAATTTCGACTCGAAATCGAGTTTTCTGGCCTTTCCAAGTGCTTTTTTGTCTTACTTGAGTTTTCGCGTCTCTTCAAACAGACGGGTGGGGCGCCTGTTGGCCTTCGTTCCTCTGCCTGTTTTCAGGCTCTATTTTGGCTTGTTCAAATGTGTTTTTCTTTTCCAGACATAGTGTGCAATGAAAGTTGTGTGTGCTTTCGACTAGGACGAACGTGATTGCTGTGTACAGGAAACTGGCTAAGCTTTACTTTATGGCTTATGACAATTTTACGAGTAGACGGGTCTGCTGGTGTAGGCAGTATCTTGAGAAGACGCAGTGGTGGAAAAGGCGGGATTTGCAGCGTTTGCAGACTAAGCGGCTTAGAGCGTTGTTGAAGCATGCTTATGAGAATGTGCCCTATTACCATGAGTGTTTCAAGAAGAGTAGCATTCGTCCTGGCGACATAAAGTCTGTGAGTGATCTTTCTAAGCTTCCTATATTGAAGAAGAAGACTATACGCCGGCAATCAGATAGGATGATGGCTGAGAATTTTCCGAAGAGAGAGCTGGTTTTTCAGCGTACGAGTGGTACGACTTCCAGTCCTTTAGGATTGTATAGGACCAAGGCGGATCTGAGCTGGGGTGTTGGGGCGGAGTTTCGGGGGTATGGTTGGGCGGGTTATGAGGCTGGAGACAAAAGAGCCATGGTTTGGGTTCTTAGGCCGGATCAACTTGGTAGTTTCACATTTAGACTGAAGAGTTTCTTGATGAGGGACAAGGTTCTGAATACCAAGCACATTTCGCAGAGTGCAATAGCCTCTTTTGCCCAAAAAATGCATGTTCACAGACCGGATTTCGTACGAGGCTATTGTGGAGCAACGACCATGTTTGCGACTTTCCTGTTGCACAATGGCCGGTTCAAGATTTCCCCGAAGGCTGTTTTCACTTCGGGTGAGACGTTGCTTCCGCATTACAAGAAGACGATTGAACGAGCGTTTGGCTGTAAAATATTTGAGTATTATGCTTCTTCCGAAATGTCGCACATAGCCGCGCAGTGTGGGTGTCATGCGGGTCTCCACTTGTCGGAGGAGAACATTGTCTTTGAAGCGGTTGAGGATGGGGAAGCTGTTGGTCCTGGCGAAGAAGGACGTGTTTTGCTGACGAATCTGAACAATTATGCTATGCCCTCCATACGGTATGACATTGGTGACGTGGGGAAGGTTTTTCCTGATGTTTGTTCGTGTGGAAGAGGGTTGTCTCTTGTAAAGCCTATAGGGAGAACTTACGAGTATTTTGTGAGCAGCGGCGGAGAGTTTTCTGTCCTTCATGATCTTGAGACACTTTTTGAGGATTTGCCTGTGAGGGATTTTCAGGTTGTGCAGGGGAGCCTCGATGAGATAGTCATAAAAGTTGTAGCTGGACCCAGCTTCACAGAGGCTCATGAACGGTTCATACTTGAGAATATAGTGGAGCATGGACCAGCCAATGTCAGGGTGGAGTTGGTTGACTCGATACCTTTAGAGAGATCCGGGAAGGCGCGGCACTTTGTTTCGAAAATAGCGTCCGTTTACACTGGAGCCTCGAGTTCTGAAGCGTGAATCTCCCCGGATAGCGTTTGGCGAGAGTGAGTTCTGTATGGTCTGTTCTAAAGTTCACATTATTCATGTTGGCAATATGGCCAATAAAGGTACTCAGGCGTTGCTTTGCAGCGACGTGTCAATTATCAGAAGTATCGCGGGCGACGATGTTGCCATTTCTGTGTCCACAACGGACATCGCCGGAGTCCGGAAACTGGGGTTGCCCTTGGCTGCTGTACTGCCTGCGACTGTTGATATTCCGTATGAAAAGGCAGATTTGCTTGCGAAACGTTTTGGGTATAGTCGGAATAGTTTCAGGTACAAGTTTTTTGCGTTGTGCGGTCTGTTTCTCATGTTAGTTCAGATGAGTTTGTCCTTCGTTTCGATTGCGTTTGTCAAGGCTGGTTTGAAGGCGTGTTATCGTCCGAAGGTTTTGGCGGCCGTGAATGATTGTGATGTCGTCGTTTCTTGTAGTGATGAGAATTTCAAAGAATCTGCGTCGATGCTTCCATTGAACGCGTATTGGGTGGTCTCTTGGTGGTCGATGCTGTTTGTGAGAACTTGGGAGATTTTTGTTGCGAAGTCTTTCGGCAAGCCTGTTGTAATGTTCCCGAACTCGATGGGGCCCTTTCGAACAGCAATAGGTCGTCAGTTGTCAAGAATGGCGTTGAGCAATTGTGCTTCTGTTTTGATTAGGGAGCCTATTTCCTATGGCGTAGTGGACTCTTTGATGATAAGATCACGAAGGATTTTGACATCCGACACTGCGCTCACGTTAGATGTGGAATGCGATTTGAAGTTCGTCAAAGATGCTAAAGGAAGCATTGGGGTTTGTCCTGGTCTTTACGCTCATAGTCTTGCCGAAAAGAGGATTCAGCAATACATTCTTGACCATGCGAAGGCACTTGACAAGGCGATTGAGAAGCATGGTTTTTCAGTGGTTTTTCTGCCACATTACATTAGCGGTTTCCAGTTTGATGACTTAGACATGTGCAAGCTGATAATCAAGAGAATGGAACACTCCGATAAAGGTAGGATTATTGAGGCAAAGGATCTTGGGGAGTTCAGGTCTATAGTCAGTCAGATGGATCTGATTGTGTCCTCGAAGATGCATCCTGCGGTCTTGGCCGCATCAGTTCATGTGCCCATCGTATTTGTAGCCTATGACCATAAGCAGACTGGTTTCGCTGCAAGCCTGAGCTTAAGCGATTGCGTTATTTCACTGCACGAAGTTACTTGTGCAAGACTTTTCTCAAAAATTGATCACGTCTGGAATAGTAAGGATGAGATCAAGGCTTTGTTGAAGGCGCGTGTCCCTGAATTGCAGAAGAATGTCAGGAAATCTATTGAATCAGCCATGGCTCCGTTCATTCGGAAGCCTCCGATGTGAAAGGCTGGTGACTATTTGACCAATTACGTCAGAGCGTTCTATTATCTGCGCTGCATGATGAAACGCGCATATTGGGATCAAGATAAGCTGAGAGATTATCAGAACGACAAGCTTAGACGGATAGTGAAGTATGCTTTTGAAAACTCGCGTTTCTACAATGAAAAGTTCAAGGAGGCAGGTGTCAGGCCTGAGGATGTCCGGACAGTAGAGGATTTGAACAAGCTGTCCATAGTTAGGAAAAGCGAGCTTAGAACGCGTGCCAGTCAGGATGTTGTTTCCAGCGAGTTTGACATGGCTGATTTGATGGTTCAGCGGACGAGTGGTTCCACGGGACAACCATTATACATCTACATTGCTGGCAGGGAGAATGAGTTCAGGAAAGCTAAGCATCTGAGGGCGCAGATGGCTTTGGGACAGAAGCCTTGGGACAAGTGGGTTACGATAACTTCTCCTTTGCATTTTGCTGAAACGACGAAGCTTCAGAGAATGCTGGGGCTTTATGGAGTGTCTGCTGTTTCTGTTTTTGATGATCTTGCTACGCAGGTTTCGAAGATTGAGAAGCTGAAGCCAGATGTTATTGATGGGTATTCTAATTCCCTATTTCTGTTGGCTCGGGAAGTGAAGAGAAGAGGACTTGAAACCATAAGGCCGAAGTTTCTTGTGAGTGGAGCTGAACTGATTGATGGTAATTCGCGCAAATTCGTTGAAGAGGTTTTTGGCGTGCCTTTCTATGATCAGTATGCTTGTGTGGAGCTTGAGAGGATGGCTTGGCAGTGCAAAGAGAAAGATGGGTATCATATTGATGTTGACTCGGTTATTATGCAGTTTGTCGACAAGAACGGTGAGGAAGTCTCCCCTGGCGAGGAAGGCGAGGTAGTCTGCACAAGCCTGTTCAATTACGCTATGCCTTTCGTGAGATATGCGCTGGATGACATTGGTGTGCCTTCTGAGAAGACCCAGTGCGAGTGCGGTCGCGCTTTTCCTCTCATGAAGGTGATGGAAGGGCGCAAGACTGCTTTGCTGACTCTTCCTGGCGGACGGGTTTTGGCGCCATTTGCTTTTATGCTGGCAGTTTGGACGTTCAAGCACTACGGCTGCATTGACCTGTTTCGCATAGTTCAGAAGAAGAAGGATCTTTTGGTTTTCAGGCTTAAGGTCAAGGAATGCGATGCTGATAGGAGCGTTGTTGAGAAGGAGCTTTTGGCCCATATGCGAAATGTGCTCAACATCAGTGAGGATGAAATGGCTTTCGAAGTGGATTTTGTTGACGATATTCCACTTGATAAAAGTGGAAAGTTCAGTATAGTTGTTTCCGAACTAAATCAGGCAAACCAGTAGCCTACAATATTGGAAGAGAGATCAGGCTTGTATAACTACTTCAGGATAGCGTATGACATTGCTTCTCTTCTGCGGCATACGCACTGGAGTAGAGAGCAGTTGCTTGATTATCAGAACAGGAAGGTTCAGGAGATTGTGAGGTACGCTTTTGACAATGTTCCATTTTATCGTGAGAAGTTCTTGAAGTCAGGAATAAAGCCTGATGATGTGAAGTCAGTTCAAGACTTGAACAAGCTTCCGATAATTAGAAGAGAAGAACTGCAGGAAAACAGTAGCAAGCTCATCTCAAGCGAGTTTGACCAAAGCAAGCTCAAGGTGGTTTCGACTAGTGGTTCTTCTGGGAAGCCTTTGTTCACTTATCTTACCAAGAGAGAAGATGAGTTCAGGAAAGCGAAGCTTTTGAGGCCACACATTGTTTGTGGTCAGAAGCCTTGGGACAGATGGGTTTTGATTGAGCCTACTCAGCACATCAAACGTTTGGGTGGGCTTCAGAGGGTATTGAGTTTCTATGCGCCTGTTTTTGTGTCGATCTTTGATGATGTGGCTAAGCAAGTTTCATCCGTGGAAGAGCTTGATCCTGATGTTCTTGATGGTTATTCAAATTCTCTTTTCTTGCTGGCGGAAGAGGCGGAAAAAAGAGGCGTTGAGACCATTAAGCCAAAATTTGTCATGGGTGGGGCTGAGCTGATTGATGGTGCGTCGCGCAGGTTTGTGGAGAAAGTGTTCGATGCGCCTTTTCTGGATCAGTATGCGAGTGAGGAGCTTCAGATGATTGCTTGGCAGTGTCCTGAAAGGGCGGAGTATCATATTGATGCTGATTCTATTGTTATGCAGTTTGTAGACGAGAATGGTGAAGAGGTTGCGCCTGGAGAAAGAGCAGAACTAGTCTGTACGAGTTTGTTTAATTACGCGATGCCGTTTGTGCGTTATGCTCTTGGAGATGTCGGTATGCCTTCGGAACAAGCTTGTTGTGCTTGTGGTCGCAGTTTTCCGTTAATGAAGGTTATAGAGGGAAGAAAGGATTCAATGGTCGTTCTTCCGAGCGGTCGTAAGGTGCCTGCTTTGGTTTTCGGGTGGATAATGGAGTTTTACAGGTACTATCGTGATATCTACCAGTACAGGATTGTTCAGAAGAGAGTGGATCTTCTGAGAGTGTTCATCAAGAAGAGAGATGAGCGCGTTGAAGAACAAGAGATGGAGCTTGAGCTTGTGCGCCACATGAAGAAGATGCTGGACCTCGGCGAGTCCGAAGTCACTTTTGAAGTTGAGTTCGTTGACGAGATTCCTCTTGACAAATCAGGCAAACTTAGGAAAGTCGTGTCCGAACTTGAAGGAACCAAGCTTGGCAATTAACATGTTTGCATTCAGCTTCTAGGAGCTATGTTTGATGAGAATTTTGCAGGTTTGTCCGGATCCCTATGGAATGTCAGGCGGGATTCTGGTTCATGTGCAGAACATTTCCAATCGTCTGGCCAAGAAGCACGACGTGACTGTTTATGCAACAAATCATGGGCAGAGGTTTCCTAGATATGAGTTGAGGAATGGAGTGAAGATTGAGCGGTTTGATTGTTATGCTCCGAATGAAGCATATTATCTTTCTTTGGAAATGCTCATGAGATTGCGCAAAGTGCGGTTTGACATTGTTCATGCTCACGGTTATCATGCATTTCCGCTTCACTTTGCATCCATAGCAAAGTGCGATAAGTTCATAGTTACTCCGCACTTTCATGGCGTTGGGCATTCTACTTTTCGGAACTCGCTGGTTAGATTGTTAAAGCCTTTTGGAAAGAGGAGCTTTGAAAAGGCAGATAGGATAATTGCGGTTTCGGAATACGAGAAATCTCTGATACGTGAACAATTCGGATTCGGTGCGGATAGAGTCACGGTTATACCGAACGGGGTTAGCTTTAACGAGCTTTCGGGTTTGAAAAAGTGCAATCACAGTTTCAGATCTGTCTTGTATGTTGGTTATTTGACTGAGTTCAAGGGTGTGCAATATCTTGTTGAAGTCTTACCTAAGCTGGCAGATGATGTGATTTTGGAGATTGTAGGTAGAGGCCCTCTTAAGCCTTATTTGGAGAAGCGTGCGCGTGAGTTGAAAGTCTATGACAGAGTCCGATTTCTTCAGAATCTGAGCAGACAGGAGCTTTTGCAGAAGTATGTCGACGCAGACGTATTCACGATGTTGTCCAAGTATGAGGCGTATTCTATAGTGGTTGCTGAGGCGTTGACTGCTGGGACGCCTTGTGTGGTTGCTAGGGCGTCTGCTTTGAATGAATGGATTGATGATGAAACGTGTTTTGGTGTTGATCTTCCAGTTAGTTTGAGACAGCTGGCAAGTCAGATTAACCGTGTTCTTGATCACGGCGTGAATAAGCAAGCTTTAGGGAAGTGGATAGGCACTAAAATCCTAGACTGGGATGAAGTTGTGGAGAAGCTTGAAGGTGTTTATGAAGGCTGATTGAGGCATAGCTTTTGAATATCTTGTTTCTGAGCGAATTATTTTATCCCCATGGTGGAGGAGCTGAACTGGCTACTTATTTGTATGCTAAACTCTTGAGTGAAGAGGGTTTCCATGTTGTGGTTTTAACGAACAGGTTTGGCGAAGAGCCTGAGATATCTAAGGAAAGGAGGCTGACTGTCTATCGCTTACCGTTGTTTTCGGGAGCTGAAAGCGTTAAGTATTCCATTCTGTCCAGAATCGATGTGTTGCTTTCCGGTTTTATGAAGAAACTGATGAAGTGGGCGGATGTCGTTTATGTGCCGAGGTTTTGGTTCTCAGCTATTCCTTTAGCAAAGGCTTATCGTAGACCCGTGATTACGCATTTTCACGATTACATTCCGATTTGTTCTCTGTCCAATTTTTACGATGTGTCAAAAAATGCGATTTGTAGTAGGAAGAATGGGTTTTGCTCGATTAATTGTGTTTATGCTTATGAGAAAGCTGGGCAAAGAGGATTTAGTGCAGTTGTGAGTTCTGTTTTGTTGAATTCCTTTTTTGGACCGTGTTTTATGAGAATGGTTCAGTTAAGTGACGCTGCTGTGTGTGTCTCAAAAGCCCAGAGGAATTTGATAGTAGGTAATCAGGCTGGTTGGGCCTCAAAGATTCAGGTCATATATAACCCATTGCCCAATATTCCTCTGGCAGATGTACAAGCTGATGATTTTGGCTATTTTGGTGGATCAGGCTATATGAAAGGTTTTCCGGTTCTGTACAAAGCTGCGGCTTACATTAATCATATCAAGCATGAGCGGTTGAGGATTCATGCCACGAAGTTTTCTGGTTTTGATGAAAAATCAAGTAGTGTGCTCAGAGAGTTGGGTATTTTTGCGTATGGAAAATTGAGTATGGAAGAATATGATGATTTGCGTAATCGAATCAGAACGGTAATTGTGCCTTCGGTTTGGGAGGAGCCTTTGCCCTATGTTGTTACTGAGACTATGCTTGGTGGTAAGCTTCTTATTGCTTCACGTATTGGTGGCATTCCAGAACAGGTGGTAGGGTGTGAGGGTGCTTTCTTGTTTGATGCTGGGGACTATGAGCAGTTGGTTGATAGGGTTTTGTACGTCAAGAATTTAGACAGAGAGACTATGAATAATCTGGGTTTGAAAAACAGGGAGCAAGTCATGAAGCAGTTTAGCAACGAAAAGATACTTGGGAATTTTATTGATCTTCTGACAGAAGTTTCCAGTCATAAATCCAACAAAGTGAATAGCTGACTAGTAGAGGGAAACGAGCATGCCGATTCCGCGTATGATTCATTTCTTTGGCCCTGATGGTGCAGGCAAGTCTACCCATGTTGAGTTGTTAATAAGGCATATTGAGCAGGTGGAGCCTAATGTCAGGAAATGTTGGCTTCGTTCTCCTCATACCTTTGCTTTTCTTTTGTGGCGGTTGTTCGTTAGGATTGGGTTCTACCGTGTTGTCCGCAATCCTCTTGGTATTGAGATCAAACTTCCAGCAGTTGACCGTAGTGGGTCGCTTCGCTGTTTTTGGGCATTGGCAGAGTTTTTCAGCGTTTTGCCCTTGATAATCCGTATTGACTTTGCAATGAGAAGAGGTCGTAAGTTTGTTGCTGAACGATACATATTGGATACTGTTACGACCGTCGCGTTCTTTATCAATGACCTGAATTTTCTGAGAAGCAAGATTGCAAAGTTGCTATTCTTATTCATTCCTAAAGACACAGTTTTCATTTTTCTGGATTCGGATTTCAAGACAGTTTTCAAAAGACGAGCCCACATTTATGTTGATGGTTATAATCAGAAAGGTAGAGCCTATGGCATGATTCCCAAAAGCGCCGTAGAACCACAGGAGTTTATCAACTTTCAAAGAACTGCTTATAAGACGCTTGCGAAATCGTTCAATGCTTTTTCTATCAATACCTCGGAGTTTTCTGTTGAAATGACTTCTAGGTCTATTTTGAACTACCTACAGCTATCTAGTAAGTCTCCCGGAAAACATGATCTGTAAGTTTTCTAATGAAGTCCTTTGATATTTGTGGTTCAAACATGTGAATTAGCTGCGTTGCAATGCTTTTTCTTGTTTCCCTACCTTTCGTGATTTCCAACAGAGATTTTGCAATGGTGACTGGATGATATTTATGTGGCGTTTTGTATTCCTTTCTGACAAGTCTCGTTGTTTCGAAGTTTTCTTCGCCAAGATCGTTGAGTATCTGCTGAAGCTCCTTGGGAATGGTCTTATGTGCGGTATAATGCAGTAACGCAGTGATTGCGGTGTGTGTTCTTGCGGCGATCTTCATGTGGTTTTGTGTGATTATCTTGAGAAAGTTTTTGGTGTTCATTTGTCTGAGGTAATAGATGTACGTGTAGTATTCTGATAATGTGTACATCTGTTCTTTTATCATGGAGTGCGCAATTATACACGCTAGATCAGCCTCAGGCGTAAGGGTTTTGAATTCTTTGCTGTGTGGGAGCTTTGTGGTCGCGGCATGAGCGGCTAGAGTTTGTTTGTCTAAATATGTTATGAAGCTTACAGCTACTTGCTCGTACAGATCTATTCCAATGTTTACTACTTGATCCCACAATGTTGTTGACCTAGGGCCGCGCACGATCAACTTGTATCCAGCTCTTTGCATCATTTTTACCGACCTCAAGTAATCCTCATTTTGAAAAATCAATGTGTCGATATCAACCGTTGTAGATCTGTAGGGTCTGATTGTTTTGAAAACGGCATGGTTTATTTCTGCATCTGCCAGAATCTTTGAGACTTTGGCAACGGCATCTTCTATTTTCTCCCGTCGCTGATTAGCCTCTTGATAGAGAGATGCGTAACTGCTTGGAGCACGTATGTTTGCCTTTTCCAGAAAGAGATAAGCCATCCTGTTCTTTTCGGAGCAAGAATGCAGTTTTGCCAGATCAGTGTTTTCTGATCGCGCACCTCCTGTTGTCGCAAACGGAGATGCAATCAACCTCAAAAGCTCTACAGTTAAGCTCATGTTTTCCTCATCAGCTAGATTGTTTGTCCTAGTAGATTTAAATCTGTCACAAGAGAAATTACAAGGTACCTTCAATCCTGGAGAAATGATTTAATGGTAAGCTTGAACCGTGGAAAGCAACGACGTCTCAGATTTCTGACTCTATGCTTTTTCTCAGCACTGATTCTGTTGATCGTCCAAACCGTAATGAATGTCAAAGACGTTAATGACGGCTGGATTTTGGAAGGAATATGGCCATACTTCCTGTTATTTGCTCTATCGTATGGTGGCATTGTAGGTTTTTCATCAAATCTGAAGTTGATAGCTATTGCCAGCGGAATATACATTTCCGCGATTAATCTCTTGCCTAACGCAAAATATGTTTTCATTTACGGATATCATGATCCTTTACTGCATTATGCCTCCATTAGAGACACGACTATACTTGGTCACGCGGTAGGGACAGGGCCGTATGCAACGCAATACGGGGGGACACCGGGGATGCACATTATGACATCCATGCTGTCGACTGCAACTGGGATGGATACAAACATTGCGATGAAGACTTTTATCATTGCCGCGCCCTTTGTTATACCTCTGATGATTTACATGGTTGCAACGAGGATTTCGTTGCCGTTAGGTTTGGCAAAGGCCACCATCGCTTCTGTTGCAATAATATTCCCCGTAACATACACCTACTATGGAGCAAGTGTCATATATCCTGTCTATGTTTTGTTTGTCTACTCGTTCTTGTTGGTTGCAATACTAGAAGGGAGTTCACGTTCAAGAGTTGCTATCACAATTCTTCTTGGCGTGGCAATTCTTGGCTCACACGATGTAACCTCGCTTGTGTTACTTGTTTACATGCTGTCCTTTCTCTTTGCTGCTAAAACACCAGCAAAACTAAGAGACATGGTCTCTGTGCACTTATCGCTACCCCTGATGCTGTTGTTCGTAGTTATGATCGCTGGACATTTCCTATTCTCAAGCCTCGAAAACTTTGGTAGATTTCTGTCACTAGGCAGTGAACTACTTTCTAAGCTTCTGTTAGGCCAAGGACCAGCTGCTCTTAGCCAGTATGAAGCCCTTTATACTATGAGTCGACTCGACATAATAAGAGTCTTCTTGGCGAGATATGGAAAAGACATCGTTTCGATATTGTTGATTTCCTTGGCTCCATTGGCATACTTGAAGCTACCTCTATCCAGGAAATCGCGAGTATTCTACAAATCTTTGGTCTTGCCCATATTTTTCGCAGCAACAATGTTCATAGGTCTCCTCTTTTTGCGTCCTGCTGTGCACAGGGAGTTCTACATATATTCATTTCTCCCGTTCTTGGGAGGACTGAGTGTTTATTACCTTTTTTACTTAAAACCAAGGTTCAAGAAAACTTTAATTCTTTTGTCAATTTGTGCGTTTGCTGCACTATCTTGTTTGGCCACCTATCCGCTTCAACCTTTGGTACCGACTGTTTCAACAATGCAGAGCACCTATTATGTCTATGACATGAGAGCAGTGAATACTATTTATGACCGTTCGCTCATCTCGTTCGTGAGTACGCATAACGACAGACTACTTGTTTGGGCTGATGGTATAATGGTCACGGAGATCTATGGTTTGACGAGTTCAAGTTTCCTCTCCTTGCTAGAAGGTAATCCCAATAAATCGCATATACTGCTAATTTCCCACACAGAACACGCGCATGCAATTCCTTCAGGCAGAAATGCACTAGCTAACGAAATGTATCTGCAACAATGTTTGCAGAATGCGAGCATTTTGTACAATAATGGATTTTCCTACGCTTTCTTGAATGCTAGCACAATAACTGGAAGAAACCAGAGGTAGATACATGAAACCCACTTCTACAAAGATTCTTATTGCTGATTACATCCCAGCATTTAACAAAGGCGAGTTGGCAATTTTGGAAGGTATTCTGGAGAGTTTTCGGGTGTTAGGCAAAGTTGAGGTCTCGATCTTTTCATTTAACATTGGAATTGACAGCACTAGATATCCTGAAAGTATCAGATTAATCGATGTTAGGCGAGAATTGAATATGTTGGAAAGTTTTCAGGGTTTTCAAGATTTTCACAGAGCGAATATGATAAATGGATTGTATGGAGGAATCCGACACATTATTTTTGGTTTTCTCTATTTTATCTTAAAGGAGAATTCGTTTAAGTTGATGAGGAGTGGATTGTGGAAGCAATACTACGATACTGATGTTATCATCACAAGTCATGATCAGGAAAGTTGTCTTTTTGGACCACCACGATTGCCATTGCTCCCGCTTTATGCCACGTTGTTGGCAAAGACTTTGCATAAGCCCATTGTAATCTATGGCAACGGTACATACAAATTCAGACGGAAAATCTGGGAGAAGCTGGCTGGGTACCTTCTTGGAAAGGTGGACTTGGTAACCGCAAGAGAAAAAGAGACATATGATTACTTTCGGAAGATTGCAACACGAAAGTCACATATCTTCCTTACTGCGGATCCTGCTTTCATGATGACACCGGTCAATCGCGAAAAAGCGCTAGAAATATTGCAGGAAGAAGGTGTTACATTCGGGAAGAAATTGTTGATAGGTATAACCATTACGAATGAAAATCTCTCGTTCGGAACCCAAATAATAGGGAGCCCACAGAAAAGACAAGAATCCATCGTTGCCTTTGCAGGTATAATTGACAGATTAATAGAAGAATTTGAGGCTACCATTGTATTTTTACCTCATTGTGTGGGCCCTAGCGATTTTCTGGATGACCGAATCTTAGCCAAGAAATTGTATTCGCTAGTCAGAAACAAGCAAAATGTCTTTGTTATCACAAAAGAGTATTCCCCACGAGAACTGAAGGGCATTATCGGAGTCATGGACCTTCTCATAGGTGGACGAGTTCATTCAGTCATTGGCGCTCTCTCTTCAGGCGTTCCCACAATAGTCTTGACAAAGCCAATGGATACGAGGTTTCAGAGTACAGCAGAAGGAATAGCGGGGCAAGAAAAGTGGATCTACGAAATTAAACAACCCAATCTTGAAGGTCTTTTTTCAAAGATTGAGAATCTGATTTCTGTCAGGAATGAGGTATCAGAAGACTTGCGTCATAGATCTCAAATCGCTGTTAAACTAGCACGCAAGAACGGGGAGTTCCTGAAGATTCTCTTGAGCAAAAAGGACCAGTGAATAAACTAGAGATTTGATGATGAAACAAAGAAACGCTAATTAAAGCCATTAGGAGAGTCCTAGAAAAGGGACTTTATCTGACTGTGTTTCTGTGATGTAAGCATATAAAGATTAAAACAATAATCTTTCAAGAACAATGTAAAAGAGATTTGAATCAAGGCGTGCATATGCACTAGAGGTTTTCTCCACAAACACTAATCTGTTTGAAATGTTTTGTATACTTGCGGATTTAAAGAATAAGGACTGTTGGTTATGAAGAGAAAGATGATATCATCAGTTACGCTTATCCTTTCGCTAGCAATCTTCTTATCAACAGTATTCAGAATTCAGCCAGTCAAAGCGAGCGGAACTATATACATCAGGGTCGACGGAAGCATTGACCCACCTGATGCACCTTTGATAAGCGTCGACAATGTCACTTACACATTAACTAACAACATCGCCAGCGCTGCCGATGGGATTGCAGTGGAGAGGAGCAATATTACGATTGACGGTGCAGGCTACAAGATTGAAGGCATAGGAGCCTATGAATCAAAGGGCATATGTTTATCAAACCTGCAAAATGTAATCGTTAAGAATACAAGTATCGTTGGCTTTTGGTATGGCATATGGCTTTGGGAGTCTTTCAACAATAGTATGTCTGGAAATTATATGTCTGGAAACAACGGATCTGGCGTTAGACTCTCTGGTTCTCCTAACAACAGCGTAGTTGGAAACAACATAGCAAACAACGGGGCTGGCATCTATCTCTATTCCTCTTCAAACAACAACAGTGTATCTGGAAACAACGTAACGGCAAACAACGGGCATGGCATCTATCTCTCTAGTTCTTATGACAATAGTATGTCTGGAAATTATATGTCTGGAAACAACGGATCTGGCGTTAGACTCTCTGGTTCTTATGACAATATTATCTCTGGAAACCATGTGACTGGAAACAACGGATCTGGCGTTAGACTCTCTGGTTCTCCTAACAACAGCGTAGTTGGAAACAACGTAGCAAACAACGGTGATGGCATCTACCTCTATTCCTCTTCAAACAACAACAGTGTATCTGGAAACAACGTAACGGCAAACAATGGGCGTGGAATCTGGCTTCCTGACTCTTAT
>Ga0315296_10001456_pt1 | contig 20724 bp, 17 predicted proteins | sample YL17G14_18_MG_FD_203921 | JGI IMG/M metagenome (GOLD analysis project Ga0315296, IMG submission 203921) | Sediment microbial communities from Yellowstone Lake, YNP, Wyoming, USA - YL17G14_18 | ecosystem: Environmental > Aquatic > Freshwater > Lake > Sediment | place: USA: Wyoming | collected...
AGTTACTGGGCCTACCGGTAGCGGCAAGACCACCACCCAGGCGGCTATGATTTACCATTTGAACACCACGGACAGTCGCCATGTGGTTACCATTGAAGACCCTATTGAATATATCCACAACAGTATAAAATGTGCCATAACCCAGCGGCAGTTAGGCACCGATACCCTCTCCTTTGGTGCGGCATTGAAGCATGTCTTGAGGCAGGACCCGGATGTGATTCTGGTGGGTGAGATGAGGGATTTGGAGACGGCGGCGGCGGTGCTCACTATCGCCGAGACCGGGCATTTAATCATGTCTACCGGTCATGCCCCTAGTACCTCCCAGGCAATGGAGAGGATAATAGATTTGTTCCCGCCTCATGAGCGCCATCTAGCTCAGACACGGCTAGCGTCGCTACTGATTGCGGTGATGTGCCAGGTGCTTGTCCCGAGGGCTAGTGGCTCAGGGAGAATAGCGGCGGTTGAGGTTATGCTGGCTAATCCGCCGGTGAAGAACCTCATTCGTGAAGGCAAAATCTACCAGTTACCTAATGTAATCCGCACTCACCGGGAGATAGGGATGATTTCCCTTGACGAAGCCCTGGTTGGCCTCTATCTTAAACGGCTCATCACCGGCGAAACCCTGCTCGCCTTCTGCAACGACCGCCAGGAAGTAGAAAAGCTCATCGGCAGGGTGGAAATTAGGGTCTAAAAGCCGGCTCTTAAGATAGCCTCGGCTGATTCTAGCTATCTGGGACATTAGATAATAATAAAGAGGGGCGTTAAGCCCCTCTTATTGTTTATATTGATTAATTGATACGCTGGCGAAATAGAAAAGCTCATCGGCAGGGCACAGGTAAGATAACCCTACCAATGAGCTTTTCTAAATTACCTGACTTAATCCGAGCTTCAGGCTATCAGGCTATATTAAGATTTGTTCCACGTTTGACCGGCTACGTCCCAGGTTAGGGCAACACCCCAGGTACCGTCATCCGCACCGCTTATCTGACCATTAGCGTCGAAAGTATAAATCCCCTTGATTGTTCCAGTGATGTAGCTGATTGGTGCTACTAGGTCAGCTGAAGTGCCAGGCCAATCGCTATTGTCAGCGTAGTAAGCCAGCGCTGCCGTCTTTACGTTCTCCGCCTCGGTTCTGGCGGCGCTCAGGTTGCCCGTCCCCATAAAGGTGCTGATATTAGGGATAATTACCGCCGCTAGGATACCGAGAATAGCAACCACAATCAATAGCTCGATTAGGGTGAAGCCCTTCTCGCCCCGGCGCAAGCCTTTCATAAACCTCTTCATCTTCTTTTTTCCTCCTTTCCTTGGTTATTTGGATGTAATTTAGCCCAATTATTGTTAGGTAAGTCTAGAATACAGCATAACCGGCTTGGGCGTCAATAGCCCATTGGTAATAGGACAATACTACTACCCCACCCTAGCTGGATGGCTCAAGCTCTTTAACCTCAAAGACCTTGATTTTCTGCCTTTGGGCAAACTGCTTGGCTTCGGGGGTAAGCCCGGGGACGGCGATTATGGCTTTATCCAGGATACCGATATCATAGGCTTTATCATCAAAGTCAAATACCTTATCCAGCCCCACCGGCTCCTCAGCGACCTCAACCCCAATAGCAAAATGGTGAATAACAATGCCCTCGTCTCTGGTAGCCAGTATGTCTATTTCGTGGTCGGCACCCGACCTGCCTTTGACCATGGCATTTTCCTTTATCTCATAGCCACACTGCTTCAGGTATTTTATCAGCTTTGATTTGGACTTAAATTCAAAGGGCTCTTTTTTTACTTCAGGGGGCTGAGGGGCACCACCAGCCAGCACTGTCTCTAGGTCCCTGACCTCAAGCACCTTTATTCTTTGCTGGCTAGCAAATTTCTCCGCTTCCCGGCGCAGTCCGGGAAGGACAACCAGGATTTTGTCATGAATGCCAATATCATAGGCTTTATCATCAAAGGCAAAAATCTCTCCCATTCCTATCTCATCTCCCGCCACCTCAACGCCGATAGCAATATTATAGGCAATGATGCCATCATCCCTGGTCGCCAGTATGTCTATCTTATGTTCCGCCCCTGACCTGCCTTTGACGGTGGCATTTTCCGTCACTTCGTAGCCCTGCTGCCTCAAAAACTCCATGAGCTGGTGTTTTGGTTTAAGCTCAAACTCCAGCCAGCCCCTCTTTTCCTCATTAAGGATGTAGGAATAGATATTTACCTCAATAACCTTATCCTCAGCGGCAATCGAGGAGCACTTCATACAGCGCCATTTTATCGCTGGTGTGTTAAATACCTCATTACAGTCAAAGCACTTGCGCAGCAGCCCCAGGCTCTGATAGTCGGTGCCAATGGTCCGTAGCTCCACTTTGCACTTGGGGCACATATATCGCCCCTTAACCACGAATTCCTCTTCAAGCCCAACATATCCGCAGACAATGTGCTCAAGGACTCTGCCCCGCTCAATATGCCCCGAGCCACATTTAGGGCAGTGGGTAGATGGTCTCAAGTTCATTGACTGGCACTGCGGACAGCGCAGAAGCCTTTCAAAGAAATCCTTTCGTATTAGGCCCTTATCAACCAATGATTCCAGAATTGATACTACCTCTTTGCCCTTCATCCCCAATGCTTGTTCCACGGCTGGGTAGGTAAAACCAATTTCGCTGCTGAAATCAAGCTGAGGTCTAATATCAACAATCTTCCCGGCTAGCATTTCCGCCACCAATTTCATTGCCCTTTCATTTTCATGCGCCTTCGGTGATGATAGGGCTTTGTCTCCTTCTGAGATTTTGTCTGTAGGCTTATCGGCTTTTGCCATGTTCTTCCTCCCCACAATTGGTAAGAATTAGTATAGTTAGCGGAATGACAAAAGTCAATAATACCTGATTGCAATTACTTTTAGCTTATGCCCCCAAGATTAGTTGCTCGTAAAAATGGCATTTACATTGCATTAATGCCTCAGATAACCCCTATTGACTATATTAGCCGAAGCATTCAAAATAGAGACCAAGATGGAAGCCGGTTTTATAGTTATATTTGTCTTGCTGGGGATGGTAGTGGCTAGCTTCCTCAATGTGTGTTGTGACCGCCTGCCGGTTGGGGAGTCGCTGCTGGTTTATCCACCATCTCATTGTTCAGCGTGTCAGCGCCGCTTATCACCGAAAGACCTCATACCGGTGTTTAGCTACCTGTGGCTGCGCGGTCGCTGCCGCTACTGCCAGGCATCTATCCCCCGACGCATACTCTGGGTAGAAGTTAGCACTGCGGTCCTATTTGGCTTCGCCTACTGGCAATATGGTTTGAGTATTGAGCTTCCTGTCATCCTCTTTTACTTTTGTCTCTTTATTGTGCTTCTGGTCATTGACCTGGAGCATGGGCTTATTTTGAACAAGATAGTCTACCCGGCTCTGGCGGTGGCTTTACTCATCAGCATTTTCTTCCCCCCATCAAAGATTGTGCCTGACATTGGGCAGGCTGCCATTGGTGGTGGCATTGGTTTAGTCCTATTTTTGCTGGTAGTTCTTATTTCCCGGGGGGGAATGGGATGGGGTGATGTGAAACTGGCGGCATTAATTGGTCTGGTTACTGGCTTCCCCTTGGTATTTGTTGCCTTACTTATAGGAATAATCCTTGGTGGGCTAGTGGCTGTTCTCCTTCTCAGCCTTAAAATAAAAAAACGGAAAGAAGCCATCCCCTTTGGCCCTTTCCTCTCTTTGGCAACTATAGTCACTCTACTGTGGGGAAGTAATATCCTCAGTTGGTATCTGGGCCTGTTTTAGCCCCTTGGCAAAATTTTTGCCTGCCTATTGACAATCCTTTTGCTGAGTAGTACAATACTACTATACCAAAAGTACTGGTTGGGGGTGTGGTATGAGGCTCAATCACCGAAGGTCTAATATTGAAATAATAGCTGAGATGTTGCGGGTGGGAGAGAATGGTGCTGGCAAGACCGAGATTATGTACGGTGCCAATATGAGCTATGCGCAGATACAGAAGTATCTTGCTTTTCTGATGAGCCAGGACTTGATTAACAAGGTAGAGGTAGGCAATCCCTCAATAAAATACCGCGTGACTGATAAAGGTTCGAAGCTACTTGAAAGTATCAATAACATAATGGAAATCCTTGGAATGGAAGATGACGGTGAGTTTTGATGCTTCAAAACTGCTGTGGATGGGTAACCGTTCGCCAATTTAGCAGGTTACCCTTCTTTTTTATCAGAATTGTAGAAGGAGTTTCCCCATGTCAGAGAAAAGGATGCTGATAGTTGATGCCGAAGTTGCCCGGAAAGTTGATGAGAACCGTGGTGAAATGAGTCGTTCCGAATTTATTAACTTTCTCATTAATAGCCACTTGGATGGCCACTTGGGGGAGGATGTGGGGAAGCAGGATTATGTAACCAGGGAAGAATTTTCTCAGTCGCAGCAGGGAATGAAGGAGCTCTTACGCAGTTTCCTTGAGTTTTTTATTAACTATGGTCTGGAAGTTGGTAAGCAACCAAAAGATAAAGTCCTTGAGGAGCTAAGCCAGAAATTTCAAGCTCTGAGTGACTCTAAAAAAGCTAAGCACCCCTAATCGAGCCTTCATAACGCCTAGTGTCCTACTTGACTCTCTGCAGCCGGTGGGGAGACGTCACCAAAGCAATCATTCGGAGTACCGACGGAAAACAAGCACTGAGTTGTGTCCGCCAAAGCCGAAAGAATTTGATACCGCAGTCGTTACTTCAACTGGGCGCGCTTTATTGGGAACGTAGTCTAGGTCACACTCAGGGTCAGGATGGTTGAGGTTTATCGTTGGTGGTATAATCCCGTGATTTATGGCCAGGACGCAGATTATAGCCTCGAGAGCACCTGAAGCTCCTAAGAGATGCCCGGTCATGGATTTGCTGGCTGATATCGGGATACGGTAGGCGGTTTCGCCAAGCACGCTTTTGATGGCGTGGGTCTCGGTTTTGTCGTTAAGCTGTGTTGCTGTGCCATGGGCATTAATATAGTCAACCTCGCTGGGGCTAATTCCTGCTTTCTTCAGGGCTAGGCTTAGTGCTTTGGCTGCGCCCACACCATTAGGTGAAGGCTGAGTGATGTGAAAGGCATCACTAGTCGCGCCGTAGCCGATAATTTCCGCCAGGATGGGTGCTCCCCGCTCGAGAGCATAGTCAAGGTTCTCAAGTATCATAATGGCGGCGCCCTCGCCTAAGACGAAGCCATCGCGTTCGGCATCAAAAGGTCGGCAGGCATTTTGTGGTTCGTCGTTCTTGGTTGATAAAGCACGGGCGGCGTTGAAGGCGGCGACGCAAATAGGCATTATGGGGGCTTCGGTGCCACCAGCGATTATTACCTTTGCCTCTCCATATCTAATTGTATCGTAGGCATGACCGATGCTATCACTACTGCTGGAGCACGCCGAGGATATAGCGTAATTTGGTCCCTTGGCGCCCAGTAACAATGAAACCTGTACTGGAGCGGCATCGCCAGTCATAGTCGGAGCCAGAATTGGGCTTATCCTTCTCGGGCCGACTTCATCCAGTATCTTAAATTGGTCAGAAACCTCAAGTAGACCGCAGGTGCTATTTCCGATGAAAACGCCGGTCTCGTCAGCATTGTCGTCATCTATAATCAGCCTTGCTGCTTCCACTGCCTGAAGGCTTGCCGCTATAGCGAACTGGGTGAACCTATCCATACGGTGTGCTTCCTTCCGGCTAACGTAAGCTATTGGGTCAAACCCCTTGACTTCAGCCGCAAACTTGGTCTCAAAGGGTGTCGGGTCAAAGTGGCTGATGTAATCAATGCCTGATTTCCCGGCAATGAGGGCTGCCCACATCTCAGAAATCGTGAGACCGATAGGGCTGATAACTCCTATGCCAGTAACTACTACCCGCTGATTATTATTAAGCATGTTTACTATCCCTCTCTATGGCTTGTTGTTTTTGATACGGTTTGATTCAATAAAGAGCGCAAGGTCTTCAGGCGTAATACGGTAGCTTCGACCTAGACGTATGGCGTCAAGCTTACCCCCTCGGATGTAACTGTATATGGTTAGAACATGAACCTGAAGAAGCTCAGCTACCTGTTCCGGAGTGAGTAAGTTGTGGTTATTGTTACCTTGGTGTATCACAGTTTGGCTTAACCTTTCTACGTTTTAATTTAGTTGACTACGCTCTGATTAGTTCTAGCATAATACAGTGTTATGTGGGAAGGTTTTATATACTAGAACTATCTTCTAGAACATAATCACTTCCCAAGCTAACTGGGGCGTGTCATAGTCTTTCTAGCTAGTAAATTAGCTTGGGAAGTGTGACATGCCAAAAGTAGTCGAGCTTTTGCAGCAGGGTAGAAATGAAGAGCTATGGCAGATGTGCTGCGGCTTTCTTAGCCTCAGCCTGGAGCAATTTATGGCTATCCAGAATCGATTGCTGCTGGAGCAACTGGAATTAATGAGCCACTGTGCTCTGGGCAGGAAGCTCATGAACGGGTCAAGGCCAAGAACGGTGGAGGAGTTTAGAGAGGGGATGCCGCTAACCAGTTATGCTGATTATTGCCCTGAGCTTCTGGAAAAACGAGAGAACGTATTGCCGGTGAAACCGGCCTTGTGGGTACATACCTCAGGGAGGTCTGGCGAATATCCGTGCAAATGGGTGCCGATAACCCCGGCATATTCTCACCAAATGAGCATACTTATGTGTGGCGTTGGCATGCTCTCCAGCTCCAGGGAGTGGGGTGAAACCTCCTCGTTCCCCCAGTGTCCCCGGATTGTTTATACTGTAGCCCCCAGACCCTATGTGTCAGGCGCCATGGCTAGCATGTTAGGGGAACAAACCGCTGTAGATTATCTGCCTCCTCTAGGAGAAGCTGAAGGCTTGTCTTTTGAAGAGAGGGTAAAACTTGGTTTTAAGCAGGCTCTATCCCACGGGCTGGATTACTTTTTTGGCTTGTCCCTGGTTCTAGTTACCGTGGGGGATAAGTTTAGCCAGTCCTCAAACGGCGTAAATATTCTGTCCTTTCTCTCCCAGCCTAAAGTTCTATTTCGCCTGGTCAGGGGGCTGGTTAAGAGCAAATTAGCCCGGCGCCCGATGTTACCTAAAGACCTGTGGTCAGTTAAGGGAATCATAAGCAGTGGCGTTGATAGTGCGGTTTACAAAGACAAAATAAAGGAGCTTTGGGGGAAGTATCCCCTGGATATTTATAGTAGTACTGAAGGTGGCTTTATCGCTACCCAGACCTGGGACTATGACGGCATGACCTTCATCCCCAATCTTAACTTCCTGGAGTTCATCCCGGAAGAGGAACATTTCAAATGGCAACTAGACCACAGCTATAAGCCGAAGACCGTTCTGCTTGACGAGGTTAAAGCCGGTGAGAATTACGAGATAGTTATCACCAATTTCCATGGCGGTGCCTTGGTCCGATATAGACCGGGAGATATGGTTAGAATAACCTCACTGCGGAATGAGAAGCTGGGTATTGACATCCCGCAGATGGTCTTTGAGAGGCGGGCTGATGACCTTCTCGATTTCGTTGTGGTTCGGCTGACGGAGAAGACAATCTGGCAGGCAATAGAGAGTACCGGCATTGCTTATGAGGACTGGACAGCTTACAAGGAGCCGGGGGAGCCAATACTGAATCTCCTTATTGAACTTAAAGACGGGTACCAGGCCAGCGAAGCGGAAATAGCCACAGCAGTGCATGAGCAAATAATGAATTTAGATAATGATGACTTTAAAGCTGATTCACCCCTTCGGGGTGATTTTGCCGATTCGATTGATTTCAGAGTAGAGGTTACTTTGCTTCCCCGTGGTACTTTTGCTGATTATATGTCTCGAAGGCAAGCTGAAGGTGCTGATCTGGCCCATCTCAAGCCGCCTCACGTTAACCCCTCGGACAAGGTGCTTTCATTGCTGCTGGCCAGGCCAGAAGCGGTACCTGAGGTTAAGGTGGCGGCTGAGACTGTAGCTGTCCCCTAGTACTTTAGTTTTCCCACCTTAGTCTGCCTACCTTAGCTTTGCTTGACAGTTTTCCTATTTAGGGTGATAATTGCCTCAGATATGAATATTTATGCTCTATTTCCTTTAATTGCCACAGTTGCCTATATTCCGCTGCTGGCTATTACCATGGGCAGCCGTCCCTGGCAGAGGCGGCACAAACTCTTTACCTTCTTTCTAGTTGCTGCCATGATGTGGAGCCTGGTTGACTACCTTGCACGCAGCGATTTTTTCCCACAGTATAATCTCCTTTTGTTTAAAGTCGTTATCGTTATGCTCATGTGGATGACAGTGCAGCTCCACTGCTTTATGTCCTCTTTCTTTGCCCCGGGTCAGGGGCGCTGGCTTCCCTTTGCCTATGGTTCACTGGCAGTGGTTATCGCTCTAGCTGTGCTGGGTTATATTCCTGAAGACATGGTGGTTAGCGGTGATAAGCATTATCCGGTTTATGGCAACTGGATTGTCTTCATGGCTATTCCCCTCCTAATCTTAGCTGCCAGGAACGTATATGTTTTCTGGAAAAGACTGAAAATTCTAGATAACCCAGAGCTGCGTAATCAAATTGTTTCTCTGCTGCTCAGCATCTTCGTCTTAGCTATCTTTATTTTTGCTGCCCTTCTCCCCTGGGGGAGGGAGTTTCCCGTCAGCCATTTTGGCAACATTATTATTGCCTTCATCCTCAGTTATGCCGTTATTAGGCATCAACTGGTAGACATCAGGGTTGTTTTGCGCCGGGTATTAAGCTGGCTGATATTAGCCGTTGCTGGTTTCGGTACATATGCACTCTTGCTTGTCTTGTTTCATTATTGGCTTGGTTTTCCGCTTGGCTTAATGAGTGTGGCTATGGGACTGGCGGCGGCAGTCTTCGCTGGTGTAGCGGTCCTCCTCTTGCGGGATGTTTTCCGACAGAAAATAGAGCAGCTGTTTCACCGGGAGACCTATGACTACCGTCAGCAATTGTTGGATTTTGTTAGCCGAATACATAATGTTTTTAGTCTCAGGGAATTGGGTGGCGAACTACTCCCGCTGGTGGTTAAGGCTGTGGGATGCAAAAGGGCATGTTTGCTATTCCCTGAACTGGGGAGCGGAGATTTCACCCCACAGTTTGTTGAGCCTCCAGGGGAAGATAACCCCCTATCAGGCCTCAGGATAAAGCAGGATAGTCCCATTGTCCGGTATTTGAGCCAGAAGCACCGGCTATTAACTATCCAGAATCTGGATGTCCAGCCTGAATTTTATAGTCTGTGGGAGCAGGAAAAGGTGGAGGTCAAAGCCGCTGAGATAGAGCTATTTATACCGGTGGTAAGTCGAGGTAAGCTGGTAAGTATCCTAATATTGAGTAGGAAGCAATCAGGCATGTATTTGCTTGAAGATATTAGTCTGCTCGAGGATATTACTGGCCGAGTAGCGGTGAGCATGGAGAGGGGATACGCTCATGAGGAAGTCAAGCAGCGACAGGAGGAACTATCCCTGATTAGCGAGCTAGCCGCAATTATGACCTCCAGCCTGGACATTCGCGAAATATACGACAGCTTTGTTAAAGAGCTAAGGAAGGTAATTGATGTTGATATGGCGGTAATTTCTTTGGTTGAAGGGGATGAGCTCAACCTTTTGGCCCTAACTTCTGAGATAGGCTCAGCCTGGCAGACAGGAGACAAACTACCACTCAAAGGCACAGCTACAGAATGGGTGGTAACCCATAAAACAGCTTTGGTGGTACCTAACCTGACTGAGGAGAGCAGATTCTGGACTAGCAAATACCACCTCAAACAGGGGGTGCGAACGATTGTTTACCTTCCACTACTGGTGAATGATAAGGCTATTGGCAGTCTGAGCATAGCTAGTCGCCACCCCAATGCCTACAGCCAGAGTCAGATACAGCTTCTTTCCCAGTTGGCTTCCCGGATTGCTATGCCTATTGAAAATGCCCGACTTTATGCTGAGGCTGAGCAGAGGGCGCGTATCGACCAGCTTACTGGTCTATGGAACCGGCACCATCTTGAGGAGCAAATTCAAATTGAAATCGGTCGCCACTCTCGTTATGGTGGCACGTTCTCGCTAGCCATCCTTGACCTTGACTTCTTCAAGGCTTTCAATGATAGTTATGGTCACTTAGCTGGGGACGAGCTCCTAAAGCAACTCGGCAGCATTATGAAAAGTGCGGTTAGGGCGGCTGACGGAGCTTTTCGCTATGGTGGCGATGAATTTGCTATTCTTTTGCCCCAAACCAATCTTAAAGATGCCTACGAGGTAGCGGAGCGAGTCCGTAGCCGAGTTGCTTCAGAAATCAGGATAGGTGACACTCCAGTGACCGCTAGTCTTGGCTTGGCTAGCTGGCCGGCTGATGGGATAAGGATAAACGAGATTATCGCTTCGGCTGATATGGCGCTTTATTATGCCAAGCAACAAGGTGGCAACCAAAGTCATGCTGTTTCTGAAATCTTCCCACCTTTGACTAAGCCGGGAACCAAGTTTGAGATTGAGCAGGACAAAGGGGCTTTTAGCATCATTTATGCTTTAGCTGCGGCCGTAGACGCCAAAGACCATTACGCCTATAATCACTCGCAAAAAGTGAGGGAATATGCTGTCGCCTTAGCTAAAAGCCTTGACATGGCGCCAGCCGATATAGCTAGGGTGAGCACCTGCGCTTTGCTTCACGATATTGGCAAGATTAGCATTAGCGATGAGATACTTAACAAAGATGGTAAGCTTGGTGCTGAGGAGTGGGCGGTAATCAAGACCCACCCTCGGCTGGGGGCGGATATTGTTAGCCATGTTCCTCAGCTAGCCTCTTGCTTGACCGGTATTTTGTACCATCATGAACGCTACGATGGCAGTGGTTACCCATCGGGGTTAAAAGGTGAAGCTATTCCCTTGGATGCCCGCATTCTTGGTGTAGTTGATGCCTTCGCGGCGATGACTGTTACCCGACCTTATCGGGCTGCCTTTTCCGGTGAGGACGCGCTGGAGGAACTGAAGCGGGGTGCGGGCAAGCAATTTGACCCTAATCTAGTTAAAGCTTTCATCTCTGCCGTTAGAGCGATTCCGCTTGTTGCTACCCAGTAACTAAGCGGTTGAAGCTAGCATGATTATGTGCTAGACTGGAAGTATGCGGGAAGTAAAGGTATTTATAATTAGCTCCCAATCCCTGTTTCGGCAAGGCGTAAGGCATTCGCTGACTAGCGTAAGCGGGATAGAAATTTCAGGCGAGGCTGACGTCAGCGATGAAGTGTTACCAACTATTGAGAGTTTGCTACCTGACGTTGCCCTTGTCGATATTGATACTCCCTCTGACGACGGTCTAAAATTAGCTCGTAGAATAAGACAACGCTTGCCTAATATTGGCATAATTGTGCTCACCTCCAGTCCTGATGATGCCCAGATGTTTCAGGCAATTAAAGCCCAGGCTGCAGCCTATTTAAGCAAGGAAATCACCTCTGAGCAACTGACTGATACCGTGAAGCGGACGGCTCGCGGTGAACACCCGATAAATGAAAGCCTTACCAGCCGACCTAAAGTGGCGGAACAGGTATTACGTGACTTTCAGGAACTCTCCCTGGGAAAGGGAGGTGAGGCCTATATCTCACCCGTTACGCCGAGGGAACGGGAAATCCTTACCTATATGGCTCAGGGCTATCTCAACAAGCAGATTGCCTTTGCCCTTAAGATTAGTGAACAAACCGTTAAGAATCATGTCACTTCAATTTTGCGCAAGCTGAATGCCAATGCCCGAACTCAGGCAGTGGTAGAGGCGATAAAGCAAGGTCTAATCTCTATCAGCTAAAATTTGCTCCAACTTCGCTTGTTTACACCCAGCATTATTTCGGCTACAATGCTATAGTTGCGCCACTTATGTTGCTTAAGAAAGGAAGCTTTATGATTAAAGCGGTCTTTTTTGATTTCTACAATACCCTGGTTGGTTATGACCCGCCTCAGGAGGAGCTTGAGGCAAGGGTGCTCAAGGACTTTGGCATAGAGGTGAGTCCGGAAGTTTTCCGCCGTCCCCTGGTCATCGCCGATGAGTTTATCTATCGTGAGCATGCCCGTTTGTCAATAAGTAAGCGGTCTAAGGAGGAGAGGGGGGCTCTCTACGCTCAATATCATGGGATAATTCTCAAGGAGGCGGGGATAGAAGCTTCCCCGGAGCTCATCGCCGGCGTACTGGGCAAATTAATGAAGTTAGAGCTTAAGCTGGTGCTCTTTGACGATGTCCTGCCGGCACTAGCTCACCTCAGGGAGCTGGGGCTAATCTTAGGGCTTATTTCCAACGTTGACCGTGATATAACCCCCCTTTGTCAGGAGCTGGGGCTCTCCGCCTTACTTCAGGTGGTGGTCACCTCGCAAGAGGTGGGCTTTAATAAGCCCCAGCCGGAAATATTCCAGGCGGCGCTAAAGCAGGCTAAGGTCAAGCCCGCGGAGGCAATCTATGTTGGCGACCAGCATCAGATTGATGTCGTGGGGGCTAATAAGGTGGGTATGCGCGGGATTCTGCTGGACCGCGGTGGTTACTTCGAGGAGATTAGGGATTGCCCCAGAATCCGGAGCCTTGCCGAGGTGGCGGAACACCTGTAAGCTAGACGTTAAACAGGAAGGTAATTATATCCCCGTTTTGAACTATGTAGCTCTTTCCCTCCAGCCGGAGGAGGCCTTTCTTTTGAGCCTCAGATAGGCTGTCGCATTTCACTAGGTCGTCGTAACTGATTACCTCAGCCCGAATGAAGCCCTTTTCCATATCGGAGTGGATTTTACCGGCGGCTTTGATGGCAGTGGTGCTCTCTGGGATGGGCCAGGCTTTAACCTCGCCGGAGGCTATGGTGAAGAAGGAGATTAAGTCCAGTAATTCATGGGATATCCTGATAACGCGGTCAAGCCCGGATTCAGTGATACCGAACTCAGCGCGGAACCCCTTGGCGGCGTCATCATCCAGTTGAGTCAGCTCCATCTCTAGCTTACCGCAAAGGGTGATAACGGCGGACTTTGCCCCCGAATAGTGGGTTTTCAGTTCTGCTTCTAAAGATGCGGCCTGGGGTATCTGTTCCTCGCCGATGTTGGCCACTATTAATAGCGGCTTGGCGGTGAGGAACTGGTAGTTAGCTATGGTTTTGATTTCGTCAGCAGTTAGACTTAGTCTGCGGATAGGTATATCTTTTTCTAAATCAGTCTTGAGCTTGGTCAGCAGTTCTTGCTCCCGGAGAAGGCCTGCCCGCTCCGTTGGATTAGCTCCCTTTAACGACGTTTCTATTCTCTCCAGCCTTCGGCCAATAATGCTGACATCATAAAGGGTAAGCTCCAGATTGGCCGTGGCGATATCCCGGTCTAAATCTATACTACCTTCAATATGGGGTATAGTTTCATCGGTAAAAGCTCGGGCGACATTGATTAGGGCGTCAGCTTTGCTGAGCTGGTTAAGGATTTGACTGCCGGTAGCCCTGTCTCCCGCCAGCCCCTTGACTGAAGCCCCGATGTCAATGTAGCTCACCTCAGCGGGAACTACCCTCTTGGGGTGGAGCATATTGGCTAAGACCTCGAGCCGTGGCTCGGGGACCTTAGCGACGCCAATATGTGGAGCTGAACTTCTGGTATCAGCTTTACCCTTGGTTAAAGCGTTGAAGATGGTGGTCTTGCCACTCTGTGCCAGCCCCGTAATACCGATATCTATGCTCATCGTTTAATCCTCTTACAATTTTAGGTCACTCAGGTGATGATGGTATTACCACTTTCCAATCCATCTTTTTCATATCTTCATAGGTTATCTCTTGCTTATAGAGTGTTTGTCCCTGGGAATTTTTTGCCTCAATCTTATATCTTTCAGTAACCCATTCTTTTCTATTTCTGATTTCTCCCCCAGGGGCAACATCTCCAATATTGATATCATTTATAAATATGGTTAGATTCTGCTCGGTCTTATTTTGTATTTTTATATGAGCTATCGGTTCGCACGCTGGTAGCAGTAGTACCAATAGTATAACCAAACTTATTATCATCAATACTTTTTGTATTCCCGGCAATTCATAGTTTTTAGCTTGCATATCTCATCCTTCAATTTGCCAGTAATTATCACTCTAATAGGCATCTTAGGCGGTCAGATGTATAGTGTCAAGCCCCTGTTGGGCAGGAGATTATTTATTAACCTATCCCCCTGCCCCCTTCCCTTATCAAGGGAAGGGGGTAATATTTAATTAAGAGAGGCTTCGCCTCTCTTTAACTCTCCTATTTTGGGGGGTGTTTAAAGAAACCAAAGGGAAGCGAAACCTCTCTAAAATTCCCTCCTTTGAAGGAGACTAACTTAGTGGGGTGTTTAAGAGGGGCGTCAGCCCCTCTTCTATACAATACTCCCCCCCTCTCCTTTTAAGGAGAGGGGGATAAAGGGGGTGAGGTTAATAAATAATAAATAATCTTATTATTTCTACTTCCCTGTGGTAAAATGGGGAGACCTATAAATAGTGGGGGTGAAGCTTGCTGTATATATTAACTGGTGACGATGATTTTTCCCTGACCAGGTCGTTTGAGGAGATAAAACGAGGCATCGGTGACCAGTCTCTTTTAATGGCTAATACCACCAGCCTTGATGGTCAGCAGGTTACCGTTGACCAGCTAAGGGCTGTCTGTGAGACGGTGCCATTTCTGGCGGAGAAGCGCTTGGTCATTATCGAGGGGCTGCTGGGGCGTTTTGAACCCCAGAGTAAACCCCGCCGGCGGAAGAAAATAGCCCCGCCGACGGAGAAGGAAACGGAATACAAATCATTTGCCGCTTATCTCGGCAACATACCTGATAGCACGATTATTGTGCTAATAGATGGTAGGATAAAAAGCAATAACCCCCTGTTAAAACAGCTTTCAGCCAAGGCGGAGGTAAGGCCTTTTCCGGTACTGAGGGACGATAGGCTGCGCCAGTGGATTAGTAAGGAGGTGGTGGGGCAGGGCGCCAGCATTTCCCCGCCGGCGGTAGATTTACTGGCTAGACTGGTGGGGGGCAATCTATGGACTATGACCAATGAGATAAACAAGCTAGCCCTATTCACCTCAGGTCGGCGTATTGAAGTGGAGGATATTAAGGCGATAGTTAGCTCGGCGCAGGAGGCTAATGTTTTTGCCATGGTTGATGCCATCCTCGACTTCAAAGCTGGGGTCGCCGAGCAATTATTGGAGCAGTTATTGCAAATAGGAGCCTCCCCCGCTTATCTCCTGGTTATGCTGTCGCGGCAGGTTCGGTTGATTGTTCAAGCCAGGGAGCTAAGACGCCTGGGAAAACCCGAGGTAGAGATTCAGAATAGATTAGGTTTGACCTCAGAGTTTGCCTGGCGCAAAACGTTGGAGCAGGCTCAGAGGTATCCTCTGGAGCGGCTCAGGGAAGCATACGATAAGCTCCTGGAAACTGACCTCGCTATCAAGACGGGAAAATATGAAGGCGGGCTGGCGCTCAATCTGCTGATTGCTGAGCTTTGCCAGCAACGCCGGGTAACAAAATGAAAGAAAGGCAAGAACTACCAGTTTTGGCTATAGATATTGGCGGCACGAAGATAATTGCCGCTATCATTTCCAGTAAAGGCAAGATAGTGGCTAAGGAATACCATCCTACCCTGGCCGGTGAGGGGGTGCAGGCTATAATTGGGTGGCTATTTTTAGCTATAGACAATCTTTTGAAGAAAAATAATATAGACCCGTCTCAACTGCACAGCATAAGCATTGCCGCCGCTGGAGCCATAGACTTTGACCGGGGGGTGGTAACCTCATCCCCAAACCTCCCCGGCTGGCATAATGTCCCGCTGAGAGACATTGTCAGCAGGAAATACAAGGTTAATACCTTTCTAATCAATGATGCCAATGCTGCGGCCTTAGGCGAGCATGAGTTTGGTGCTGGGAGGGGGGTAAATAATCTAATCCTCCTTACCGTGGGTACTGGCATTGGCGGAGGCATTATCATAAATGGGAGGCTCTACTCCGGGCCGAGTGGTAGTGCCGGGGAGATAGGGCATATGACCATTGACGTTAATGGACCAAGGTGTAGCTGTGGTAACATCGGCTGTCTGGAAATGCTCGCCTCGGGTACGGCAATAGCCAGAGAAGCGATAAGGCGAATCAGTCAGGGAGAGGATTCTTCTCTGACCCACCTGGTGAAGGGTAAGATAGAGAATATAACGGCAGAAAAGGTTGAGGCGGCAGCTCGGGGTGGTGATTCTCTCGCCTCAGAGGTCATTTCCCAAGCCGCAACCTATCTCGGGGTGGGGATGGTGAACCTGGTTAATATCTTTAACCCGGAGATGATTATTGTTGGTGGGGGGGTGGCAAAAATGGGGGAGCTTTTGCTGGAACCGGCGAGGCAGGTGGTGAAGGGAAGGGCTTTCCCGCTATTGGCTCAGGCGGTGCGTATAGTTTCGGCTCAGCTTGGTGAGGATGCCGGGGTGCTTGGTGCGGCTGCCTTTGCCTATAAGCCGCCTTCTTAATTTCCTCTCGTTGACAGCTAGTGTGTGTTCCACTAAAATCGTAGGTAATGATGACGAGTGATGAAGTTCGCGCCGCATTTTTGCGCTTCTTTGAGGAAAAGGGGCATAAAATCATTCCCAGCTCATCTCTGATACCCCGGGGCGACCCCACTCTGCTGCTTACCAGTGCGGGAATGGTGCAGTTTAAGCCTTATTTCTTAGGGGAAGCGTTGCCCCCCAGCCCCCGTCTGGCGTCATGTCAAAAGTGTTTTCGCACCACCGACATTGACTCGGTGGGCGACCCTACTCACCTCACCTTCTTTGAGATGCTGGGCAACTTTAGCGTTGGCGACTATTTTAAGCGCGAGGCGATTAGCTGGGCGTGGGAGTTTGTTACTCAGAGGTTGGGGCTTTCCCCCAAGCGGCTGTGGATAACCATCTTCCTTGACGACGATGAGTCCTTTCGAATCTGGCGGGAGGCAGGTGTCCCTGAGGAAAGGATTTTGAGATTTGGCGAGGAGGATAACTTCTGGGGACCAGCCGGCGATTCTGGACCCTGTGGGCCGTGCAGCGAAATTCACTATGACTTTGGGGAGGGGGTTGGCTGCGGGCAGCCCTCTTGCCGCCCGAACTGCGGTTGCAGCCGCTTTTCCGAAATCTGGAACTTGGTCTTCACCCAGTATAACCAGGACAAAGAGGGGCACCGCACTTTATTGTCAAAGCCTAATATTGATACCGGCATGGGTTTGGAGAGAGTTGCCGCCGTAGTCCAGGGCAAGACCTCGGTCTATGAATGTGACCTCTTTGCTCCTTTAATTGAGTGCGTATCCAAACTGGTGGGAAAGAAATACGGCTCTAATGAAGCAGTAGCTCATGCGATGAGAGTTGTAGCTGAGCATAGCCGGGGAATTGCCTTTCTCATTGCCGATGGGGTAATCCCAAGCAATGAAGGGGTGGGCTATGTGCTGCGGCGGGTATTGCGCCGCGCTGCCCTCTTTGGCCGAAGATTGGGGCTGGATAAACCGTTTATTGGTGAATTAGCTAAGGTTACTATTGAGCAGATGGGGCATGTTTACCCTGAGTTAGCCCAGAGGCAAGGCTTCATTCTACAGGTAGTTGAGAGTGAGGAAGCCAGATTCAGCGAGACACTTAGTACTGGTTTGGAGTTATTGGATGGGATTATGGGGAAAGCTGTCGGCAAAGGCAGGCACAAAATCTCAGGCAAAGATGTATTTAAGCTCTATGATACCTACGGCTTTCCAGTTGAGCTAACCTCAGAGATTGCTGCCGACCGTGGCTTTTCCGTGGATTTAGAAGGTTTTGAAAAGGAAATGAAGAAACAACGAGAGCAAGCTCGGAAGGGCTACAAAGTAAAGGTGAGCAAAGGTGGTGTGGTAGAAATTGTGGGGGTGCTTAAAATACCTACGAAAGCCAGTTTTGTTGGTTATCATAACCTCAGACATAAAACGAGTATTTTTAGCCTCTTCGTTAGTAATAATATTGTAGAGATGATACTAAAGAGAGAGAAGGCAAGCCTGATTTTGGAATCTACACCTTTCTATGGGGAGATGGGGGGGCAGGTGGGTGATACCGGTGAGATAATCAGCCCATCAGGTAGATTTTCTGTTACCAATACTATTGGAGTTGCACCGGACATTATTACCCACCAGAGGTATGTTATTATCCACCAGGGGTATGTTACCCAGGGCAGTTTAGCGGTGGGGGATGAAGTAGAGGCTATAGTAGATGGAGAGCGGCGGCTGGATATTGCCCGTAATCATACCGCCACCCATTTACTTCAGATGGCTCTGCGTCAGGTATTGGGAGAGCATGTTCAGCAAAGAGGCTCGTTGGTTGCCCCCGACCGGCTCAGATTTGACTTTTCCCACCTCACGGCGCTGACCAAGGAGCAAATAGAAGAGGTAAACCATATCGTCAACGAAAAAATTCGCCAGAACCTGAGGGTATCTGCCGAGGACAGCCCCTATAAGAAGGCTGTAGACGAAGGGGCGATAGCTCTCTTTGATGAAAAATACGGCGATATGGTTCGAGTGGTGAAGATTGGCGAACCCAGAATTAGCGCCGAGCTTTGTGGTGGCACCCATGTTGCTGCCACCGGCGAGATAGGTCTTTTTCACATTATCGGCGAAAGCAGCATTGGCGCCGGGCTGCGGCGCATTGAAGCCGTTACCGGCAGGGGGGCGGAGGCGTTTATTGAAAAGCGCCTTCTGGAGTTGGAGAAGGTTGCGGAGAATCGGGACACCGAGCTGCAGAAGGAGCGGCGGCAAACTCTGGCTCTGGAGAAAGAGCTGGCGAAGAAAATAGCCGAGTCGTTGCTAGCTCAAGCTGAGGTTATTAAAGGGGTAACCGTGCTCGTAGCTAAAGTGCCATCGCTGCGGATGGAATCGCTGCGGGAAATGAGTGATTTGCTCCGAGATAAGCTGAAAAGTGCGGTGGTAGTGCTGGGCACAGTCTATGAAGATAAGCCGGCTTTTCTTGCCGCGGTAACCCCCGATTTAGTCGCCAAAGGCTATGATGCCGGAAGGATAGTGAGGGAGGTAGCCAAGGTGGCTGGTGGCGGTGGTGGGGGGAAGCCCGGCCTGGCTCAGGCGGGGGGTAAAGACAAGAAAAAGCTGGACGAAGCCCTCAAGCTGGTAAAGGGCTTAATATAATGCGTAGCCTGGGACTTGATATTGGGGATAAGCGGATTGGGGTGGCTCTCAGTGACCTGGGGGGGATATTAGCCAGCCCATTTACCATTATCGACCGCAGAGATGAGAGCCTTGATATAGAGACTATTATTGGTATTATCAGCCAGAAACAGGTGGAGCGAGTTGTTGTTGGCTTGCCCTGGTCTTTGGACGGCAGCTTGGGTAGGCAGGCAGAGAAGGTAAAAGAGTTTACCCAGAAGCTATGTCGTCGTACTCAAGTCCCAGTAGAGTATAGAGACGAGCGTTTGACCACGGTAATGGCGGAGCGCCTGAGGCGGGTGGCGGGTAGCAAAAAGAGCCGAGAAAAGGTCAGGTATGATGCTCAAGCCGCCGCTCTCATCCTGCAGGGTTATCTGGATGAGGGACGTGAGCCGCAGTTAACATAAATCGCCCTTATTAAAATGGACTTTAATCCTAATAGCTTTCGTTTAATAAAGACCTGCCCCCATAGTAAAGCCCGGGTTGGGGAACTCACGACGCTGCATGGTGTGGTCCCCACGCCGGTATTTCTACCGGTGGCGAGCCAGGGCGCAGTTAAAACGCTGACCCCGGAAGAGGTCAAAGCTCTGGGGGTAGCTATGGTATTGGCTAATACCTACCATCTCTATTTGAGGCCGGGCATCGGCGTAATTGAGAAGGTGGGAGGTTTACATAAGTTTATGGCCTGGGAGGGGGCGATTCTTACCGACAGTGGTGGCTATCAGATATTTAGCCTCGCCCCGCTGCGCCGGGTAAGCGATGAAGGGGTTATCTTCCGCTCTCATATTGACGGCAGTGAACATCATATTACCCCGGAGCTAATTATTCATTTTCAGGAAGCCCTTGGTGCTGACATTATTATGGCTCTAGACGAGTGTCCAGCACACGATGATAGCCGGGAAAAGGTAAAAGAGGCGACGGAAAGAACGCATCGGTGGGCGGAGAGGTGCCAGAAAGCTCACCAGCGCCACGACCAGGCTCTATACGCTATTGTGCAGGGCGGAGTCTTCCCTGAACTCCGCCGTCAGTCAGCGGAGTATCTTACCTCGTTAGACTTTCCCGGTTACGCTATTGGTGGCTTGAGCCTTGGCGAGCCGAAGGCAATAACTCTGGCTATGATTGAAGAGACGGTAACCCTGCTTCCGGAGAACAAGCCACGGTATCTTATGGGGGTGGGGTCTCCCGAAGATATTATTGAGGCGGTAGCTAGAGGATGCGATATATTTGATAGCGCCCTGCCGACCCGTGTTGCCCGGAATGGTGCTCTCTTTACCTGGCAGGGAAGGCATAATATTCGCAATGCTACCTATAGCCAGATGGAGCAGCCCGTTGTTCCCGACTGTGATTGCTATACCTGTCGTAATTTCTCCGCCGCTTATCTCCACCACCTGTTTAATTGCGATGAACTTTTAGCCTATAGACTGGCTACCATTCATAACCTGAGCTTCATAAATAATCTAGTGAATAAAATGAAAAGCGCCATCTTAGATGGCACTTTCGTCTCTTTTAAGGATAACTTCCTGGCTAATTACCAGCCGGCTAATGAACAAATACGGCTCAGTCAGAAGCAGAGGTGGCTGAAGTCGCGCAACTTGAGCCAGTAGTTGATAAATCCCGGCTAGTCATTAAGCGGGTCAACCCTTATTCCCTTGG
>Ga0315296_10001457_pt1 | contig 20720 bp, 13 predicted proteins | sample YL17G14_18_MG_FD_203921 | JGI IMG/M metagenome (GOLD analysis project Ga0315296, IMG submission 203921) | Sediment microbial communities from Yellowstone Lake, YNP, Wyoming, USA - YL17G14_18 | ecosystem: Environmental > Aquatic > Freshwater > Lake > Sediment | place: USA: Wyoming | collected...
GGGCGAGTCAGAGACCATATTTGGACATAAAGGAGCTAGAAGAATGGGATCAAAAAGCTGGTATTTCCACTACCGAAGCATCAACTATTGGAGAATGAATTTGCAGACAATTTGGTACTTGACCGGATAATTTTTGATATTATTTGGAGATAGTTATAGAACTAATCGCCTCATCGGTTGGTCTATGTTAACTTGAGACGTTAAGCATTATTAAGGTCCACCAAATCTTCCGGTATTTTTTGAGTCATGGCGAAACTTTGGCCAGGGGGTATTGGCAAGTTGACCCGAACCTTGGATTGCATAGAAATAACCATCATTACATCCGAAATAGATTGTCCCGTCTGGACCAATTGCGGGTGAACTATATATCCTATCATATATATAGTATGCCCATTTCAGTGTGCTATCCGGATTTAAGGCTTCTAAAGTTCCGTTGGCTAACCCGAAGTGGATGGTGCCATCCGAACCTATCAAAGAGGAGGTACAAATTATTCCATTAGCCCAGGTAACGCACTTCCATTTTAAAGTTCCATCTGGGTTTACAGCAAAAAACTCTGAATCTACACCACCATAGATAGTGCCATCCAAACCTATCGCCGGTGAACCTAACGGTGCTGGGCTAAGCCATTTCAAGGTCCCATCTGGGTTCAAAGCATAGCTTTCGAAATAGATAGTCCCATCTGAACCTATCGCCGGTGAAGAACGCATATTACCGGTTAGGTAGCGCCATTTTAGTGTACCATCCGGATTTAAGGCATAAAGATAAGTATCATTTTCCCAAGAAAAAGTTCCAAAATATATAGTGCCGTCTTGACCAATTGAAGGTGAAGAATAAATATCACAATCAGTCGGGTAACCCCATTTAAGGGAACCATCTGGATTTAAAGCATTGAATTCACCATGATGGTATTCTCCCCACATTTGCCCGAAGTAGATAGTGCCGTCGGAACCAATCGCCGGTGAAGTATGCACACTGGTACCGGCATCATAGCGCCATTTCAATGAGCCATCCGGATTTAATGCATACAAATAATTATCATAAGACCCAAAATAGATAGTTCCGTCATTCCCTATCGCCGGAGAAGAATAAATATCCCCGTTGGTTGAATAACACCATTTTAAAGTGCCGTCCGGATTTAAAGCATAAAGAGTATCGTTTAATGACCCGAAGTAGATTGTGCCATCCGAACCGATTGCGGGAGAAGATTTTATTTCCCGATAATCACTGGTGTGGTAACGCCATTTCAGGATACCCAAGTTGGTAATCATAACCGGAAAACCTTCTGACCAGCCTGAGGTCATATCATATACGTCCTTTGCCTGAGCCTTGACCGAATAAGTTCCAGGAGTAAGCCAGGTGTTACTCATTGTGATAGTTTCGCCAGACGAGATAAAAAGACTCCAGTTTGAAGTATCGCCATTTCCCCAATCAAACCGGATTGAGACTTTATCTCCATCCGGGTCAATGGTCGAGGATGCAAAATCATAGGAAAAGCCAATCTTACCGCTGGATGGACCAGAGGGTACGGTCGGGGTCAAGGGTGGCTCATCAATAATTATTCGTATCGAACAAGGTTCTGACCAACCAGAAATTGACCAATGTTTATCCTGGACCTGGGCTTTTATATAATAAGTTCCGGTATCTGACCATGGATGGGATAATAAAATACTATTGCCACTTATTACCAATGGACTCCAGTTAGACGTATCACCATCTTCCCAGACACACCTTGCCGCTACACTATCGCCATCCGGGTCAATGGCTAATATAGAGAAATTATAAGCAGTATCGATTCTACCAATAGTAGGACCTCCTGGTATGTCAGGGGTAAGTGGTGAATGGTTCTTCTTTCGGCAATCGGGTAGAAGAAAGACCGACAAGACAATGATGCAGATTATTTTAATGAGAAATATTTGACGTTTACTCCAAGAACTCATAAGCTATTATTAACCTAAACTTTTTAATTGTCAATAATATAAAAAGGGTTATCCACACATATATTCAGGAGTGATATTAGCGCTTTGTGAAGAATAAGAATTAATCACCAACATTGTTTAATAAGACTCGTAGAATTTTAAAAATATTACATCATAACTTTAGCGAAGTCTTCAAGAAATTGATTGACTTACCTTAGTGTTAAAGATTTTGAAGGTTGTCATACCGTACCGGAAGAAGTCTTAAAACAAGTTAAGGGTTGGATGGAGAAAAAGTAAACTTTTGCCGGACTAAGTTTAAAACCCTATCTGTAATGAAAAGACAGCAGAAATATCTTCTTGATAAGTCCTTCTTCCCCTTAAATCAGCTAAGATTCCACTGGATAAAGTAGCTCGGATTTTCGGGATTTTAATGCTTAAACCAACTTCTGCTGTGGTCTTGCTGATTCCCTCAGGTGAAATCTCGATTATTTTATCGGTAATTCCTGAAGACAAGTATATATTGGCAGGTGTATTGTTTCGCTTTGATTCATCGGTAATTTCGTATCCTCTCAAGCTTAAATTTAAATCAACCAATCGATGGATATCAACAATTAAACCGATTCGATAGGTTATTATTTCGCCAATCGAAAGACCATTTAAGTATCTGCCGGTATGACTGTAAGTCAAGACACTGGGAAAGGTAAATCTGCCAAGTTTAATTGCGTTGTAGATGCCGAAAAACATATCAGTACTCCCAGGGCTGATTGGTAAATAATAAGTCGTATCAAATTCCGCACTGCTGGCAAATTTTATGCCGACACCGGCAGCAAGATATAACGGCTTGTCTGGTTCGCCCAGTATTTTTGTTCTTAATCTCAGCGAAAAATCACCTAACCCGTTTGTATTATCCCGACGCTCCCAGTATGGTTCTTTAACCAGTATACTTTCCGGTAAATAGGATACTATTCTACTTCTGCTGACAAAGGCGCGGCGAAACTCAATTTCCAAAGACCGCGAAATTCCATAGGCGATACTGATTGGCATATTAGTTCGGGTATAAATTTTCGGTGAATGAATTCGGGTAAAGAGTGAACCTAAATCATCGATATTGCCGTTTGAATCCCAATAATTTGCCGTTCTTATCTGGTCAAATAAAATGGTAGTTCTCAATTGGCGGGGACCAACTAAATAAATATCGTAAAGTGACAATGGTTCACCAGCGGTTCCGTAAAGATTGTCCCAGAAATTGGGCATAGGCGAGGTATCGGGCACTGGATTAGCAAAAGATAACCCAATAGCGAAGAAAACAAAAATTAAATACCTAAGAACACACATCTTAAATCTCATCGCTCACTCCTTTTTCGTATTTTTATGATAGACTTAAACCAATTCTTTGTCAATAGTAAATTAAAAATTCAGGCATATCACTTGACTATGGGTTATTATTGGGTAAAATCCAAAAATGCAGTTTATTGCCGATTTGCATATCCATTCTCATTTTTCCCGTGCAACCAGCCACGACATGCTAATCCCCAGAATTACCGAAAGCGCCAAACTGAAAGGAATCACGTTGTTAGGAACTGGCGACTTTACCCATCCCAAGTGGCTTGAAATGTTGAAGAAAGATTTGAAACCAACCGGCAATGGATTTTTTACCTATAAAGATATTTATTTTGTTCTCGCCACTGAAGTGAATAACATTTATACCAAAAATGCCAAATTAAGGCGTATTCACAATATCATTTTTTCCCCAGATTTTAGTGATGTTGAGAAAATTAATAAGTTTTTAACTAAATACGGCAATTTAGCCAGCGACGGCAGACCAATGCTTTCGCTCGATTCTTATAAAATGCTGGCTGAAATCAAAGAACTTTCGCCCAAATCATTTCTCGTCCCCTCTCATATTTGGACTCCATGGTTTTCACTGTATGGTTCGAATTCCGGTTTTGATTCGATTAAAGACTGTTTTGGCGATTTAACCAAAGAAATCGTTGCTCTGGAAACCGGGCTATCTTCTGACCCGGCGATGAACTGGCGTCTTTCCGAACTCGATTCCTTTTCTTTAGTCTCTAATTCGGATGCCCATTCGCCATCCCGATTGGGTCGGGAAGCGAATGTATTCGATTGTAAATTATCTTTTAATGAAATCCGAGATGTCCTGAAAACTAAGGACAAAAAGCGATTCCTTTATACTATTGAATTCTTCCCGGAAGAGGGTAAATACCATTACGATGGTCATCGTAATTGCAAGGTTCGGCTTTCGCCCAAGCAATCTTTATTGAATAATGATTTATGTCCGGTCTGCGGGCGCCGGTTGACCATTGGAGTATTACATCGAGTCGAATCGTTAGCCGACCGGAAAGAAGGATTTATTCCAGAAAATGCGATTCCCTATAAGAATCTGGTTCCTTTGGAAGAGATAATTGCTAATGCATTAGGGGTCGGCAGGGATACCGTAGCGGTTCAAACGAAATATGAAAGTCTGGTTAAAAATCTGGGTGGTGAGTTTAATGTTTTACTTTCCGCATCAGTTGAGGATATTAAGCAATATACGGATGAACGAATCGCCTTGGGTATTGATAAGATGCGTCGGGGCGAAGTCACCGTGCTGCCAGGTTATGATGGTGTATTCGGCACTATTAAGATATTTTCGGACGAAGAGAAAGAAACCGCGGTTCAGGAAAAAGTGACCGGCGAACAGATGAGTCTATTTTGAAGATGACAATATGAAGCTTCTCTGGGCGCCCTGGCGGATGGAATATATTAAAGAAAGTTCAAAAGTCAAAAGACATAAGACAAAAATTAATGATTGCTTCATTTGCCATGGTGTCAAAGGAAATCAGGTTAAAAATTTGATACTTTATTCCAATTCCTCTGCTTTAGTAATGATGAATCGTTATCCTTATAATAATGGACACTTGATGGTTGCACCTTGTCGTCATGTTGGCGCGATTGAGAAGCTGATGCCCGAAGAAAGAGATGCGGTATTCGAAATGGTTCAGAAGTCAGTTCGGATTTTGAAAAAAGTTATGAGACCGGACGGTTTCAATATCGGAGCAAATTTGGGGCGTTATGCCGGTGCTGGCTTGCCTGGTCATTTTCATATTCACATCGTTCCGCGCTGGATTGGTGATGTTAACTATCTGCCGTTATTAGCTCAAACTAAGGTAGTCTGCGAATCGCTACAAGTTACTTATAGTAAACTCAAACCATATTTCTTTAAGAAATGAACGAACCCGCAGCTTTGAGAAAAATATCCAATTACAAAAATGTTAAGCTCCAAACAAATAATTTGGTACTTGGGGTTTGGAATTTATAACAGATTATGTCTGAAGTTAGAAGAGATATTTTAACTGACACTTGGGTAATTGTTCGGACCGAAACGACTGATATACCCTTAAATCATCGCAAACTGCAAACTCCTTTACCGGTCTGCCCATTTTGTACGGGCAATGAATCCAATACTCCTCCCGAAATTTTTGCCATTAGAGGCAGCAATAGCCAACCAAATCAACCAGGCTGGCAAATCAGAGTAGTTCCAGATAAAAACCCGGTTCTAAGAATCGAAGGCGATTTTTTAAGAACCGGTGTCGGTATCCATGATAAAGTATCCGGCATTGGCGCTAACGAGGTTATTATCGAAACACCGGAGCATATTAAAAACTTCCATCTCTTAAGCCCCAATCAAATCGCTTTAGTTTTTAAGACCTATCAGGCACGTATCACCGACCTTTATAAAGATAAAAGGTTACGTTATGTTATGATTTTCAAGGACCACGGTGCCTTAGCTGGAGCTTCTGGTCTTGAACATACTCATTCGCAGCTGATTGCATTGCCCGCCACCCCGCAAAAATTAAAGAATGAACTTTCTCATGCTAAAGCTTATTTTGAATATAAAGAACGCTGTTTAGTCTGTGATATCCTTTCCTTCGAATTAGAAGACCAAAAGCGCGTGATATTGGAAACCAGCCATTTTGTTGTTCTTGCTCCTTATGCATCAAGATTTCCCTTTGAAATTTCAATTTATCCCAAACGCCACTCTTACACTTTTGAAAATATAGCTTGGGAAGAAACCGCTAATTTAGGCGAGGTTATGAAACGAACGATGAAAGCGTTATACGAAGTTCTTTCCGACCCGCCTTATAATTATGTGCTACATACTTCACCTAACTTATTGCCTCAGCGCGGCTATTGGACAACAATCCAAGATGACTTCCACTGGCACTTAGAAATTATTCCGAGAATTAAACGGACCGATGGCTTTGAATGGGGTTCGGGATTTTATATTAATTCAGTTGCGCCCGAAATCGCCGCATCAAAACTTAAAGAAAAAATATGAACAGCTACCAAGATATGAAGGCTCAAAGAATTTCTCCTTGGTATCTTGGGTATCTTGGTGCCTTGGTGGCATTATGATAAAAGCCGTTATATTCGATTTAGATAATACTTTGGTTGATTTCATGAAATTAAAAGATGTGGCAATTGATGCCGCAGTGGATGCGATGATTGATGCTGGTTTGAAATTAACTAAAGAAGAAGCGAAAAAGAAAATTTTCCAGGTCTACAACGAAAAAGGGATCGAATATCAGCAGGTTTTCGACAAGTTCCTGGAGCAGGAAACCGGTACGATTGACCCAAAAATCCAAGCCGCTGGTATCATTGGCTATCGCCGGGCACGGGAAGGCGCCTTAGTTCCTTATCCTCATGTTCATATCGCTCTATTGGAATTAATGAAACGAGGTTTAAAACTGGCGGTTATTTCCGATGCGCCGAGACTACAAGCCTGGCTTAGACTCTGCTCACTAAATATTCATAATTATTTTGATGTCGTCGTTACTTTTGATGATACGGGCAAACGTAAACCCGACCCTGAACCATTTCGAAAACTTCTTGACCTTTTAAAAGTTGATGCTAAGGAAACCATAATGGTCGGCGATTGGGCGGAACGTGATATTATTGGTGCCAAAGTGTTAGGTATGAAAACGGTTTTTGCCCGGTACGGTGATACCTTTGGTACGATAAATTCCGGGGCTGACTACGATATCAATGATATTCTGGAATTGATACATATTGTAGATAACGAGAATAAAAAATCTCCGTAAAGAAACCACGAAAGCACGAAAATCCACGAAAACATAAACATGCTAAATAACGCAAGATGCTTGACGCTTTACGATTCATGCTAAAAATCTCAGGCGTTTGGCGCTTAGCGTAAAGCATAATGCCTATTTTCGGTATTGGGATTGATTTAGTCAGTGTTCAGCGGATTAAAGCTGGTTTAGATAAATTCCCGGAAAGATTTCGTTCTCGAATTTTTACCAAAAATGAAATTGCTTTTTGTGAAACCCGGCAACACAAAGAACTTTCTTATGCCGCCCGCTTTGCTGCTAAGGAAGCATTTTCTAAGGCTTTGGGCACAGGATTAAGAGGTAAAATCTCCTGGCAGGATATTGAAGTCGTTGATAACGAACTATCAAGACCGAGTTTAATAATTAGCGGTAAAGCTCTAAAGTATCTCGGTAATCGCAAAGTCCATGTCAGTCTTTCGCACACCGAAGATTATGCAACAGCTCTCGTGGTTATTGAAGAATAAAACCTTATAATCAGTAAAATGAAATTTTAGACACCAGCCAGTTCGGCTAATTTTTTGCCAGTCAATCTATACAATACCCAATCATTAAGTGGTTTGGCACCGAGTTTTTCGTAAAACTTCCTGGCTGGGTTCCAGGTTAAAGCTGCCCATTCAACTCTTTTACAGCCAAGTTCTTTGGCAATTTTAATACAATGCTTCATTAAGGTTTTGCCGATTCCTTTTTTTCGATGTTTGGGACTGACATATAAGTCTTCGATATAAATCCCCGGACGACCAAGAAACGTTGAGTAATTATAAAAATATAAAAGAAAACCAACCGCTGAATCCTTAGTTTCAGCAATCAAGATTTTAGCAACTGAATTTTTACCAAAAAGTGTTTTCCTAAGCTGCTTCTCGGTAGCTTCTACCTGATGGGAAAGTTTTTCAAATTCAGCCAGTTCACGAATAAAATTTAGAATTATCGGAATATCTTTTGATGTTGCTTCCCGTATAAGAATGTTTGAAGATTTTTTCATATCAAATAATTTTATTAATTGCAAATATACTATAAAACTTTTACCGATGCAAGATACTAATCGAAGGTTTATCGAGAGGAATTGGATACTTAACAAGAAAGAGCCCCTTTCGAGGCTCTTTCGGTTGGTATACTTATCGCTTTATCTTCCAGCTCGCGAAGGTCTTGTATTGGTAGGATTAAGTCTAATTTGAGGATTGACTTGTAAATTTTGAGAGCGAGGTGCCAGTACAAAATTGATGTTAGAAGTATTCTGCCCTTCCTGAACCACAACTGAGTCAGGATAGGCCTTATGTGCAAAACCCTGGGCGTATGCCATAACTCGATATTCACCGGGCATGAGATTCTCAATGGTATAAGTTCCATCTGGACCAGTAACTGCATGACCGCCATGCGAATGGTGTCTTCCTGTTTGCATTGCCATAACGGTTGCGCCGGCAATTGGGTTTCCGGTAGTTGAATCAGTGACTATTCCTGAAATTGAACCGGGCTGGGGTGGAACAAAAAGCGCTAAGGCAAAATTTATATTTGGGGTTATCTGTCCTTCAAGGACAACCACGGGTTCTGGATAAACCTTTGGCGTGTAACCAGCAGCACTTGCTTTAACCGTATAAGAACCGGGTCGGAGATTTGCAATCGTATATTCACCGTTTTGATTGGTGATAGCATAACCACCTCTTTGATGATGTCCGCCCATCGCATTGACTCGAGCACCGACGATTGGATTTCCGGTTGCTGAATCGGTTACCACTCCAGAAATACCTCCTGGCAATGGTGGTGGCGGCAAAGGAGCTAAAGCAAAATTTATATCCGGTGTAGTTTGACCAGCCACAACCGCTACCGGCTCAGGATAGTGTTTGGCTAAATAGCCATGAGCCATTGCCGAGACCTGGTACGAACCGGGTTGAAGATTCTCAATCAGATATTCGCCATTTTCATTGGTAATTGCATAACCGCCTCTTTGATGATGCCCTCCCATCGCATTGACCCGAGCACCAACGATTGGGTTACTGGTGACCGAATCGGTTACCACCCCGGTAATGCTGCCAGTCTCTTAGGTGAAGGCAAGGGTTACTACTCCAATCAGGAGTAGTATCGGAATTAAGTTTTTCATGATACTATTTCTCCTTTTTTTGTTTTGCAGCGTCTATATATTATGCATAAATTGTGCCAAACCGATAAAAATTTATTTCCGAACTATAAATTCTTTTATGACCTGTCAAGTTAACTAACATATTTTAAAGAACTTCCACCATTGATTTTTCCATATTTATTCTGAATAATTTTTTATTTTTCCAAAAATTTCGCTTATCCTAAAATAAACTGTATCTGTGCAAATCCTTGCAATGTGAATGTGGGAGAATAATTATTCACTCGGCTAAAAATAAAAGCCCCGCACCAAAAGTAGTGCGGGGCTACCTTTTAGTTTCTTAGAGTATTTTAGCGGGTTAGTAAAAGCTTTTGTTTTGCCTCGAATTCGTTCGCCTTGAAGTGTAAGATATAGATACCCGTTCCTAATTTTCTGGAATCAATCACAAAGAGCCCTTTATCCGATTTTGCGTTATAGACCGCTTCGCCAATCACGTTATAAAGAGTAAGGTTCGCGGTAACTTTTATCGGGCAGGTATAACGGATAATAGCTTTTCCTTTTGCCGGATTAGGTGCAATTGTCAATTTGAATTCACCAATTGCCTGACTTTCTTCAATACTCACTGATGTAATCGTAAAATTCCACACTTCAGACCAAGCCGACCAACGGCTAAACGAATCACCCGCGGCAACTCGCCAATAGTAAGTAAAATCAAAGAGTAATGGAACGATGGTTTGGAATTGGGAGATACTATCAATGGTATCAATCGCTGGGCTCAAGAACAAAGAGTCATCGTCAACTTGAATACGATACTGAGTAGCCGAAGCGACATCATTCCAATCGAATAAGGGTAAAGTGTCCAGAGAAATATTACCATTGGGTGGAAGCAGTAAAGTTGGCGCTTGCGGTGCTGACGGTATGATGAAATCTTCATAAAATCGGGGATTTAACTGATACCAGTTGGGCATTTGGTAGATTTCACCAAGTGCCGAAATCGGACCAACCGGAATCGGATTTCCTCCAATACCAGTGGTTGACGAAATGTAAACTGTAATCGATTCGGTTCCGGCTTCGTTATACATTTGATAATATTGCCGTGAACGGAAATTGCCGGTATCCAGAAAGTGGACATTATCGAATCGGACCAAGTTACATTCGAGAGATTCTGCGACCTCGGAAATCGTGGTTAAAGTGGTGCAAGGTATTGGGAATCCTTGTCCCAGAACTGCTATTCGACCACCGTTGGCATATTCCACTTGACTTGCGGTTGTCCGGTCGTGTTCGTGAATCCAACCTAAAACCTCAACGCTGTCGCCAATCAGCATATGCGGAAGCGTATCGCCCGTCTGTGAGCGCCTGATGTAAAAACCATGCCAGGCAGTACCCGGATTCTCTGCAATATAGAAATTATTGGCAATAACACCGGTCACGATTCCATTGGTACGGACCCATTTACCAAAATCCGGCGAAGTGTCCTGAGTTGTATATTGAATCGTGTAAATCGAATGTTCAAAAACCACCGGATAGTTTCTAATTGAACTAACGGTTCGTTCATCCAAGGTATTTTTCGCCATCAGGTGGAAATAAACCAGGCTGCCCGTATCCTGGGCTGGAATCGTATAAAAGTACATCGAATCTGAGGAATGCGCACTATCTTGGGTTATCCAGGTCCAGGCTGAAGTGTCATTTACCGCATAACATAAACTGTCGGTTAAGTCGAGCGGTGGAATATGATTGTCATAGACCTTGGCTTGGACTATAACCGGTTCAGAAGATAACGCAACCAGCGGATTATTACTCATATTTAAAATCAGCGGTCCGGTTAAAATTCTTTGTTCGGCTTCAAAGACTCTGCTGTTACCGGTTATGGCAATCTCTGAGTTCAAGGTCCGGTATTTATTCACCTCACCGATTGCTATCCCATAAGCGCTACCGCCGATATTGAAAATCATCTCGTTATTCCATTCACTTCCGCCGCCGTATATCGTCCGGACGGCAAAAGTGAGTCCGCCGCCCCCAGCCGTGGCTGAAATAACCTCGGCGCCATTATGAGTATCCAATATGTCACCGATGGCTAAAGAACCGCCGTTTTCCGAACCAGTCGGAATGTAAATTGGATTAGCGGTCCAGGTTGTGCCACTGCCATAGATTTCAATGACCGCACCGCGGGATTGAGTACTCGCAGTCAGACCATTACCAACCGCAATTTCATTGCCTGAATTAGTTGAATCGAAATCGCCAATCGCTACATCAGTGAAAGACAAACTATCCGTAGCTTTCCAGAGAGTTAGAGTATCCCAGCTACTTCCGGACCAATGAATCCGCATCAATCGGCCGCCATCCGCGGCTGACCCGGAAGTTACCGCAACAATTTCATTACCCGTATTCTCGACATCACCAATCGCCACACCCTGAATAGTTCTGCCATCACCCCACCATATCGTGTCGATTTGCCAGACCGAACCGGTCCAGTAAGCCCGTAGCAGGCGACTACTCGCACCGGTTGCCGCGCTAAAAATGATTTCGTCGGCACTACCATCATTATCCGCATCGCCAATCGCCATTCCCGCATTTGCGCCAATTATTGGTGCAATTGTTTCAGCTGCCCAGGTTGCGCCATCCCAATAGCGCCGAAACAGATAATAAGGAGCTGCGGAACGAGCATAAATCAAATCATTATCGCCATCCCGGTCAACATCGCCGATACGAGCACCAAAGTATCCAGCTGATGCTGCTTCCAAGGTATCGCTTCGCCATTGCATGGGTGGTGCACTCGAAATATCAGTGAAGAGCAAAACCATTCTTGGATTATTCGACTGAACCGTAAAGATACGAAATGTATCATCGGTCGGTCCTTTTAGAAGATTTCCAATCGCAACCTGACGAAGTGTTGCAGAACCAGTAAAGATTCGGTTCGTATCCCAGAGCGTCGGCATAAAAGTGCTTGAAGTACTGCTGAAATGTATATTAGGTTCTCGAGCGATAGCTAACGAGCAGAGTAGAACAATTAAAGTAAGGGGAAGGATTTTTTTTAGCATCTAAAACCTCCTTTTAGTTAATGCTTTTGATTACAACCGCTAAGTCGTAACCTTCTTTTTTGGGTGGAAATTCTAAATTTCATGGTTTTGATGCCACCCTGAACCAAAACCATTTTGAATTAACCACAGAGAACACAAAGTAATTAATCTCTCTCTGAATCCTCCGTCTGCCAATACAGACAGGGTGGTTTCTTTCCTCTGCGGTCTCTATAGTTTCTTTCATATGTCTAATTGGCTCGGATTACCTTTCGATTTATTGTAACCCGAGCACCAACAATCGAATTACCAGTGGCTGAGTCAGTCACCACTCCAGAAATACTACCCGCTCCTCCAGAGAAAACAAAGCTGGCTCATTGATTTTTTAAATTCTCCAGTATTCGCAAAATTTAAAAGAAAGATCCCGCACCTGTTCAAATAAACCTATCGAAAAGTGTCATTGCGATGGGTGGAGCGACAAGCAATCTAATGGACATTACCGAGAAGAAGATTGCCACGACGCCTATTTTGGGCTCGCAATAACAATTCGGCTTTTGACAAACTCGCAGGTGCGGGATCTCCATTATGGGTTTTACGGCAAATTAACGAGTAATTATTAGTTTTCTTTTAGCTTCGAAACCATTCGCGTTAAAGCTTAAGATATAAATTCCGGTGCCCAACTCATTACCGTCAATTCTAAAGAATCCTTTATCCGATTTTGCGTTATAGACCGCTTCGCCAATCACGTTATAAAGAGTAAGGTTCGCGGTAACTTTTATCGGGCAGGTATAATGAACATAGGCTTTTCCTTTTGCAGGATTAGGTGCAATTGTCAATTTGAATTCACCAATTGCCTGACTTTCTTCAATACTCACTGATGTAATCGTAAAATTCCACACTTCGGACCAAGCCGACCAGCGGTTAAATGAATCGCCCGCGGTAACTCGCCAATAATAGGTAAAATCAGTGGGCAAAGGAACGACCGTTTGGAATTCCGAGGTATCAACTATTGTATCAATTGCCGGGCTAAAGAACATCGAGTCATCATCAACCTGAATACGATATTGGGTAGCCGAAGCGACATCATTCCATTCGAATTCAGGTAAGGTGTCATCCGTAACCAAACCATTGGGCGGCGACACTAAGGTTGGAGCCGGCGGTACGATGAAATCTTCTAAGAATCGTGGATTTACTTGGTATATACCAAATGAAGATTGGTAGATAAGACCAATTACCGAAATCGGACCAACTGGAATCGGGTTGTTTGAAATGCCTACGCCTTGCGAGATATAAACCTGAACAGTTTCGGTTTCGGCTTCGTTGTATAAAGGATAGTAGTTGTTTGATCGGAAGTTACCGGTATCCAAAAAGTGAACGTTTTCGAATTTTACCAAAGCGCATTCTAATGATTCGTTAACCTGAGAAATTGTAAGTAAAGTAGTTTCTGGCAATGGAACTCCTTGAGCGAGGACTGCTACTCGTCCGCCATTAATATACTCAACTTGACTCGTGGTTGTTCGTGCGTATTCAGTAATCAAGCCTAAAACCTCAACGCTGTCACCAATCGTCACGCGCGGAAAAGTATCGCTGAACTGTGGGCGTCGAACATAAAGTCCCTGCCAGGCGCCGCCCGGAGTTTCTTCGATATAGAAATTACGGCTGAAAATTCCGGTGACAATTCCTTGAGTGTGAACCCATTTGCCAAAATCCGGGGAAGTGTCTTGAGTCGTAAATTGAATCGGGTAAATCGAATGTTCAAAAGCCACCGGGTAATTTCTAATTGAGCTGACGGTTCTTTCATCTAAGGTGTTTTTCGCCATTAGGTGGAAATAGACGATACTACCGGTATCCTGGGCGGGAATTGTATAAAAATACATCGAATCCGAAGTGTGCATACTGTCTTTAGTAATCCAGGTCCAGGTTGAAGTATCATTGGCGGCATAACATAAACTGTCGGTCAAATCGAGTGGCGGAATATGATTGTCATAGATTTTGGCTCGGATTATAACCGGTTCGGTCGATAGCGCAACCCTTGGGGTATTGCTTACATTGAGAATGATCGGTCCGGTTATTATCTTTTGTTCGGCTTCGAAGACTCGACTGCCACCGGTTATAGCAATCTCTGAGTTCAAGGTTCGGTATTTATTCACCTCACCGATTGCAATGCCATAGGAACTACCGCCAACATTGAAAATCATTTCGTTATTCCATTCGCTACCGCCACCGTATATCGCCCGAACCGCATAATTCATTCCGCCACCGCCCCCAGCCGTTGCCGATACAATTTCCGCCCCATCATGAGTATCCAGTATGTCACCAATCGCTACAACATTACCGTTTTCAGAACCAGTTGGAATGTAAATCGGATTGGCGGACCAAGTTGTGCCGCTACCATAGATTTCAATAACCGCACCACGAGCGGCACTGCCGGCAGTTAGACTATTACCCACCGCAATTTCATTACCCGAATTGGTTGAATCGAAATCACCAATCGTAACATCAATCAGGGATACACTATCAACCGCTTTCCAAAGGGTAAGAGTATCCCAGGTGCTGCCGGACCAATAAATCCGCATCACCCGACCGCCATTAGCGTATGAACCAGCCGTAACCACTGCAATTTCATTACCAGTATTAGCATTATCAAAATCACCAATTGCGACACCCTGAATGGTAGTATCACCCCACCATATCGTGTCGATTTGCCAGACTGAACCGGTCCAGTAAGCCCGTTGCAGACGGCTCGAAGCAGCGGTTCCGTTGCTGTAAATTATTTCATCGGCATTGCCATCATTATCCGCATCGCCAATAGCCATTCCGGCATTTGCGCCAATCGTCGGGGCAATGGTTTCGGCTGCCCAGGTTGCGCCATCCCAATAACGGCGAAATAAATAATAAGGGGATGAGGAACGGGCATAGATTAAGTCATTATCACCGTCCCGGTCAACATCACCGATGCGAGCGCCGAAGTATCCGGACGGTGCTACTTCTAAGGTATCGCATCGCCATTGCATGGGTGGTACACTGGAAATGTCGGTGAAGAGCAAAACCATTCTTGGATTATTCGATTGAACCGTGAAAAGCCGGAAAGTGTCATCGGCAGGTCCTTTTAAGTGATTGCCAATAGCAACCTGGCGTGGTGTAGATTGACCACCACCGCCGGTCCAGATTCGATTCGTATCCCATAGCGTCGGCATAAAAGTGTTTGAAGCACTGCTGGAATGCATCTTGGATTCTCGAGCAATAGCTAACGAGCAAAGTAGAACAATTAAAGTAAGGGGAAGTATTTTTTTAAGCATCTAAAACCTCCTTTAAGTTTGTGCTTTAGATTACAATTGCTAAGTTGTAACCCTTTTTTTCGGGTGGAAAATTTAAATTTCATGGTCAGGGTACCACCCTAAACCGAAACCATTTTAAATTAACCACAGAAAATAATGATAATTCAATTTTTCTCAAAGGCTCTAACCGCTGATACACATCGATTGACACCACTTGGACAAGAAAATTATCCGTGTTAATCCGTGGTTAAATTTCTTCTCTGTGGTTTTTTTCATAAACCTAATTAGCTCGGATTACTTTTTGATTTATTGTGACCTTGTTTTTCCCATCGGTCAATGTTATAAAATACAAACCTTTCGCGACCTGCTTTCCGGTAAGGTCAGTTCCATCCCAGACTAAGCAGTTACTGCCTGAGGCGGTGCCAAGCTGTGCTTCAAGCACCAATCTACCCATTGCATCATAGATACTCAATTTTGGTTTGGAGCTTGGAGTATTGAGCATGTAGCGAATCAAGGTCGACTTTGTAAATGGATTAGGTAAGCAAACCAAGCAGTTACTGGTGACTGGTGACTTGGAGCTTGTGGATATTATACCAGTTACACCATGGAGATTAAGGCTAAAATACAACACAGTGGTATATGCACTACTATTCGCATTTAGCGTTAAGGCAAAATTAGCAATACTATCTTGGGGATCAGCGATAACTTGAATTTGATAGGGGGTCGAATTGGAAGCGGTCGCGCCAGGTTCAAGATTGCCAAAATCGGCGGTCGAGTCTATCATTGCTGCATCCGAATCTTGACTTCGCAAAATCGAGCCAACATTATTGGCGCTGGCTTGACCAAGATTTTTAATGGCGAGGTTGATTAAAATGTTTTCACCCGGCTCGGCTAAACCGTTACCATTTCCGAGCGAATCGCTAAAACTCATCGAATACAACCCTAACCAGGGTGCTGGATTTGCCTGCGGCGTAACCGTGGTTAAACGAAATGCTCTTCCCGAAGACAGAGTTGCTACATTTGATTCATATACGCCATTGTAAAGTAACTGTAAGCCACGGTTCTGATTCTGATCACACATTCCTACGGTGTTAGAACTGGCATTAGCTACATTTGAATATTGGAAAATGATTTCACCGTCACCAGTCGGTGTTGGATAATAGCTCGGATCTAATAGTATCGCTTCAAATGCCTCCTGGGTCTGACTGGATCCATGATGAGCAGCTTGGTAATATTCGATTATATATTGATGATTGGTTGCATCATAATAACGATAGGCATCACCATGACCACCCTGATGCGACCTCATATCTAAATCATCCCAAAATGGGGCAATTAGATTGGGACAGCCATTAAAAATTTGGGTGTTTTCTGCTATATTATAGGTACTACTGCCCATCACTAAATAGCCATTAGAGGATGCCGCTATTGTAGTATAATCTTGTCCGTAATAGCGAAAAGTAAATGGTAATGAGAAGGTGACAACCGCATCGTTCGAATTGGTTATCTCTGGTATGGTCTGTCCAATCGTATTAATTTCTATCCAGTTATAAGTCGGGGCTTGACCGGAATTGACGTCGGTATTGTCATAAACATAATAACCGTAACCATCCGGTCCTGTCGGCGCAGCTTGTCCGCCTTGTCCGATTGTTATTATTAAATTCATTGAATCAACTCGGTCGTAAGTACCGCCCAATCCATATTCCACAACTTTTACTGATGCCCGGTAACCAGAAAACGCTTGGGGACTAATGCTTAAGGCGAAGGGGTCGTTGTCATTGGTCTTAGTTTCTCCCGGGCTTAGTCGTCCAAAGTGTCCGGTCGAGTCACTTATTGTCACATATTGGTCGGCACTCCTCAGTTTGACCTGCACATCGTTGAAACCGCCGGCGCCTGAATTATAGAGGGTGAGGCTGAGCCTCCCACTTTCACCCGGGTCAAATCGTCCATTATTGTTTCCTCCCGGCGTCGGGTCAGAAACGCTATAACTTTGATAAGAAAGCTTGCCCGCGTCAATTACTAAGGTTAAATTTTGGCTATAATTACTAGCACTGTCCTGAATGAATATAGTGAAATTCAAATACTGGTTATTAGTGCAAGCTGGTGCTACGGTAAGGGCAAAACCGGAAGAACTGAATACTACACTATCTGGTAATATATCACCATAGTATTGAATGCTATCCGATATTAAAACTTGGGGCTCAGAACTCCGCAGGGTTGCCCACACATTTCTCGAGACCATACTGCCGACATTCTTAAGACCAGCTCGCAAAAGAATTGCTTCGCCCGGATTCAACTTGCCATCGCTATTGCCGCCGGGCATTGGGTCATTAATGAAATTGCCGTAATAGATGGGATAAGGTCCAGAACTTGGGACGATTTGAGCACTGCTTTCATGAGGCAAACAATTACGTGCCGTCACCGTTACTGACATTGTACCTAAAGAGGCTGGCGTAATTGGCAGATTTACCTGACCGGATGAATTGGTATAATCGTAGGCATATACTTCATTCCCTTTCGTGACACAAACCAAAGCATTGGGTAATGGTATGCCTTGTTTGGTTACGGTTACGGCAAAATTCTGGGACGCCATTGGAATAGCGGTAAGATAATCTACTTGTAATGGTTTTGGCACCGCGGTCCATAAGCATAGTTCTGGGTCACCTAATAGATTGAACCCTTCGTATTCGTACTGGTCAGCAAATTCGGTCCATATCTGTTTTTTGCCGGCAATTACCGATGCGCCAAGATTCAGGTTCGAATCGGTAAACACTGAATTAAAGAAACCTCGTGTCATCGCACTCCGCTTCGGTGCAATATTGGTTCCGGAATGAGTATTGCCGACGAACGCTACCGCTCCTCTCAAATTGCTTGGATTTCCTGCCTTTACCCAGGCATCACCGACCATTGATTCGCCGGCGGCTATCGTCATCGTCGCACAGGTGAATGAACAGATTACCGGTAGTTTATTGCCATTATTAGTTAAGCCCGGATTCACCGCAAAGGGCGAATACCAGTTACCTACTCCTCCACCTCGATATAAGACAAAGGTTCTGCCCTGGGTAACCGCATTTACGACATTGGTTGCACTATGCCCATAATTACGCGAAAAAGTATCGATTTTCGTATAACCAACAGACAGCATCTGGGTTGCCGCAAAACGGGCATTGTTCCAATAGATTGTATCGTCTGACGAACCATCCTCATTGACAATCACCGAGCCACCCCGATACCAATTAGTATCACTGAGATAAGGAGTTCGTTCGTAATTAAGGGTTTTGGCAACCATCGTACTGCATTGCCCTATATTTTTTGCGGGAAATCGTCCATAGCATAATTCTGCCTGATAATCACCGCTCATATTAGCATATTCGTTATCCGTATCATAGGAGTAAGGGCTGACATTGCGAAAGAAACTGGGTAAATAATCAGCACTGCCCACCAATAGAATAAATTCCGGTCTTGGGTTCCAGGTATTATAGGCATTTAAGATATAATTTTTGATTTGGGTGTTTGATGAACCGATTTCAGATAAGCGGACGACTTTTGATTTCATTCCTTTTAGATTCTTCCATTCGGCTAAGGGTTGGATTACGTTATAGAAATTATCATGGGTAATGATTAAATAGCGTGCACCTTCTTGAGCAATACTAAGCGATGCAAGAAAAATAAATAATAAAGATAGTTTTTTCATTTAATCCTCCACATTTTACGAATTTTAAATTTGTTAAGTTAGGTAATTTTGTATTAAAGGTTAAATAAAAACATCCATAAACTTTACTACGAATTACCGTATTTCATAAACTACAATTTTACTTAATCTATTTTTACTGTCAACTTCTTAAAAAAATGCTACAGCAAAGCGAAAATATCCCCTTCTCCTTTAGATGGAGTTGTGATTCCAGCCGCCTTGAAAAGAGGTTTTATCTTACTTAAAAACAAGCCAATTACTTGAAAAATCAAATTGCCCTTTATGCAAGTTTGCTCGGGCAATTAAATTTCACCCTTTAACCGCATCATTCCAAAGACCGAAATGATTTTATCTTTTAACTTTAATAAAACGTCGCTCTTTAATCCTTCCTTTTTCCATCGCTCGATAATTTCAATAAGAGTCTTATTGAGTATTTCTTGGTTTTTACCACGATACTTTTTCAATACCCGATAACATTCACGGGTAAAGCCTTTGTATAACGCAAACCAGGGAGTCGGAACACTTAATTCGCAAAGTAATTTATGGACTTCGGCTTCAAGCTTTTCGATTCTTATCCGATACTTAGTGAACCCAATCGCCATCTTCTCTTGTTTTTCTGAAGGCAAAGGCTTCTTAGCCGAAATTCGTTTAATCTCTGCCCGAATTACATTATTGATAATCTTCTTCAAGCCATAAAGGATATCTCTTTTTAAACCAGCTCTCAGATATTTATCGGTTACCGCTTTCATTCCTGATTTATTCAAGGATGCCAAGAAATCAAAATATTCTCGGGTAAATTTCTGATACAAAGACGCTTGATTACCTTCTATTTTATTCTTTATCAGAAATGGAGTAACTTTTGCTTCAATTCTTGATTTTAGTCGGTAAAAATCGATATCCCTTTTTGGTTTCTCTTTGGAAGGAAACTCAATTCCGATTTCATATCGCATTGCATCTCTTTTGATTTTTCTTTGAGTGGGAGGTATTGGTATTTGTGAAATCATCTTTTCATGTCTGGTTCTAAAATCAATCGCATCCAGTTGTTTAAAGAACTCAGGCCAGGATGAACCGCAGGCTCTAAGATAATCAAGAATGGTTTTTAATGTTGGATTCTTAACCATTCCACTTTCTAACTGACTAATGACACTTTTCCCGGATTTAGTTTTTACACCAATTCTTAATGCCACTTCCTGTTGGGTCAATCGAGCAGTTTCTCTAATTTTTCGCAGTTTTTCTTCCATTTCTTTAGTGAAAATAAACATAAAATTACCTCTTATAAGTTTAGTTATAACTAAACTTTTAGTCAAGCCAATTTTTCTCCTAAGTCGAGCATCGTTAGACGCTTAACGTAATTCCGTGCTTACTTGAGGGTATCACCTATGGGGTGACCCCCTAAGTGGCTTGGGGGGTCGCTTCGGAGGTTGGCTGGGGGGTTAGTTAGGGAGCGGGTTGGGAGGCAGCTTCGGGGACAACTTGGGAAGCGGCTTCGGGAGTAAGAGTTATGTGTTAAAATGTCTGCAAAATTGTAATGGAAATAGAGGTTAGAAAAGTAAAAAGGAGTTAAGATTATGATAGAGACTAGAACGAATTTAATGATAAACTGGTCACTGCAATCTTTAGTTA
>Ga0315296_10001458_pt1 | contig 20717 bp, 15 predicted proteins | sample YL17G14_18_MG_FD_203921 | JGI IMG/M metagenome (GOLD analysis project Ga0315296, IMG submission 203921) | Sediment microbial communities from Yellowstone Lake, YNP, Wyoming, USA - YL17G14_18 | ecosystem: Environmental > Aquatic > Freshwater > Lake > Sediment | place: USA: Wyoming | collected...
CCGGCGACGTCGACCGTGGCCGAGAACGCGCTCCAGGACAGGGCCTTCAACACCTCCAGTGGTCCCCGCACCAGGATGCTCAGCCAGTGCGGTTGCCAGGACGCCTGTAGCGGTTCGGCCAGACCGGTCAACTGGACCGCGATGTCCAGCCGCAGCACCGGCTCGACGGCGGCAAAATGCACCGTCACCTGGACCTGAGAGGGGGACTGGATCAGGGAGACGTTGGCGGGGAGGTTCAGGCCGACGGTCGTGCTAAAGTCCTCGCTCCGGCCGCCGATCCCCACCGGGAGGGTCTGCAGGTAGCGGACCCTGGCGAGGACGTTGGGGTCCCCGCTGAAGATCGTGGCGGTGTTGGGCTGGATCTCGATCGAACGGACGTAGTAGCCAGGGGCCGGCTGGCCGGTGATGTTCGGCAGAATCGAGACGGCCACGTGCCCGCCCTGCAGGGCAATGGGGACATCCACGGTCACCTGCGCAGGGACCACCTGGGTCCCGCGGACTTCGTGGCCGGCCGCATCCACCGCCAGGACGGACACGGTTGCATCCTCCAGCGAGGCCACCCGCCCGGCCAGGTCCACGCGGGCCATCACCCCGGAGACGAGGCTCACACGGCTGACCGGCCCCTCCACCATCGCCTGGGGCGGATTGACCATCGGTGTGCCCACGACGTAGGGTACCCCGGGCAAGCCAACGAGCTCCGCCTCGACGGGGTAAATGACCCGCTGCAGCCGTTCCACCCGCACGGTGACCTTCTCCGGACTGGCCGTCCAGGCGCGCACGGAGCGGGGCACCTCCACTGCGACGGGCAGCTCATAGTTTCCAGGCTCCTGGACCCCGCTCATGTCCAAGTAGGTGTGCAAGTCACCCGAGGACAGACGCTCTCCCTGCGGGGCTCGAACGGCCAGGGAGACCGTTCCCAGCGAGGGGATCGGTAGGCCCTGGGCGTCGGTCAAGACGAACTCCTCCTCCTGCAAGCCGCGGATTTCCAGTGGGAGGTCGCGGAAGGTAGTTGCCGTGAGGGGATGTTGGCTGATCGTCACATAGACCCACACCACCAGGGCCAGGCCCAGGGCGGACAGGAAGCGAAAAAGGTGGGCCCAGGTGGGGGGGACGCGCCGCAGCCAAGCCTTCACCGCGCCCTCCTCCCCAGGCCGGTACGGACCTCGTGCAGGTGGAGAAGGGCCTCCAACAGCCTGATCAGCTTCTCCCGGTCCAGCCAGCGGACGACACGGCCTCGTTGCGCTACCGAAATGGCCCCGGTTTCCTCGGAGACGACCACGGCAATGGCGTCGGTCTGCTCGCTGATCCCGATCGCTGCCCGGTGACGAGTGCCGTACTGGTAGCTGTCCAAAACGTCCTCGCTCAGCGGCAGGACCACGCCTGCGGCCAGGATACGGTTCCTCCGGACCAGAACAGCCCCGTCGTGGAGGGGCGCGTTCGGGTAGAACAGGTTGAGGAGGATGCGGGAGGATACCCGGGCATCCAGGCGGGCCCCGCGCTCGGCATACTCGTCCAGCCGGATTACCCTTTCCAGCACGATCAGGCCCCCCATGCGCTGGCGCGACATCTCGCTGCAGGCCGTGGCGATCTCTTCGACCGTATGGTGCATCTCCTGGGCGGCGGAGGGGCTCCATGGCCGCCTGGACCACGGGCCGGTCTGGCCCAGGTTCTCCAGGGCCCGGCGCAGTTCGTGCTGGAAGAGCACCGGGATGGTGACGATCAGGGCCGGTATCGAGCTATCGAGCAGCCAGCCGAAGGTGGGGAGGTTGAACAGGGTGCGGATGACCAGGAGAGCCAGGAGGACAATGGCCAGGCCGCGCAGCAGCGGCACGGCCCGGGTCCCCTGGAGAAGGGTCAACAGACCATAGAAGAGGAGGGCCACCAACAGGATGTCCACCAGGCTGCGAAGATCAAAGCGGGAAAAGAGGATCCAGAGGACCTGGGACATGGGTTCTTCCTCTTGTCGAGTGCCCCAGGACGCAGCACGCTGCGCCCCTACTGCCCGGCCGCATCGGGCAGGGCACCGGTCAGACGTTCCTCCTCCTGAAGTTTGACAGCCACCTCGGCATCCCCGGGTTCCAGGCGGATCAGTCGCCGATAGAGGCGCACCGCCTGAGAGTGTTCCTTGAGGGAAGCCAGGAGGCCGGCCAACTGGCGCAAGGCCCAACGGTCCTCCGGTTCCAGGGCCAGGACCTGGTGCAGGGCGGCGATGGCCGTCTCCGTCTCCTTCCGCTGCAGGGCGATGCGGGCCACGTTGCGCTGTTCTTCCAGCGCATCGGCCAGCCGGCCGGCCAATATGTGCAGGTTGATCAGTTGCTGGCGGGCCGAGATGTCACTGGGCGCCAGCTTGACGATGCGGTCGTACACCTGATAGGCGCGGTCGTGCCGGCCCATGGTCCAGAAGATCTCGGCCATCTGCTGCAGGCTGCGCACCGCCTCGTCGATCAACCCCTTCTTCTGCCGCAGCTCGGAGAGTACCTCCAGTTCGCTCAGACCTCTCTCGATGTACCCGCGGCGGATACAGAGCGTGGCCAGCCGATTGCGCACGGCCATGTTGCTGGGAGCCAGGCGCACCATCTGCTGCAGGATCTCCAGACCTCGGTCCAACTGGTTGCTCTGCTCGTAGTGCTGGACCAGTTCATTCAACTCCGCCAGGGCCTGGCGCAGATTGCCCTGGCGGAAGTGCAGGTCGGCCAGCTTGGTGCAGGTTTCCCGGTCGAGTGGATGGCTGGCTTTGGCCTGAACCAGGGCCGAAATCGCCTGGTCCAGCCGGCCGGCCTTGGTGTAGGCTTCGGCCAGCCAGTGGTAGAAACTCAAGGGGGTGGGCAGAGTGGCGATCTCCTGGGCAGCGGCCGGGGCCTCCTTCGGGGCCAGAACCTCGGCCCACTGCAGCCCCTGCTGCAGGATGCGGATGGCCTCCTCGGAGCGGTCCTGGAGCAGATACCCTTCCGCCATGGCCCGGCAGAGCCGAAGCTGCAGGAGATCGGTCGGTGCGGACCCGAGAAGGCTGTAGGCCCGCTGGAAGGTCTCGATGGCTTCGCCGATCTGGCCGGCCTGCCGCTGCAGCAGTCCCAGGGCGTAGTAGAGCAGGGGCACCTCCTGGTGCAGAAGGGCCTCCTTGTACTCTTTTTCCGTTGCCCGGTAGCTCTCTTCGTCTTCCATGGCCCGCTTGTGCACGGCTTCCAGCGATTCCCAGAAAGACCCTTCCTCCTTCAGCCAGGCCAGGGCAATGTTCATCCGGGTCAGGGCGACCGGGTCGCGCGGGTCCATCTGCAGCGCCCGGCGCAGTTCGCCCACGGCTGCCTCGGGGCGATCCAGCTTTAGAAGAAAGAGGCCATAATCCAGGAAGACCTGGCGGTCGTCCGGGGCCAGGGCCCGCACCTCGCGAAAGGTCTCCATCGCCCGATTGGTCTGCCCCAGGCGGAAGTAGATCTGCGCCACCTGGACCAGCTGTTGGACCGCCTCCTGCGTCTTCCCGAGTCCGGCCAGCAGGTCGGCCAGCCGGCTCCGGCTGGAGACGGCATCGGGTGAGATGGACAGGAGGGCCTGGTACACTTCGACCGCCTTTTCCTTCTCCTCCCGGGCCAGGTAGGTATTGACCAGGGCCTGGTATTTGTTCAGGGCCATTTCCGGCCGGTCCTGCCGCTCGTAGATCTCGGCCAGGCGCAGGTGGATGGGCAGGTAGTCGGGTGCCATCTCGATGATCTCGCAGCAGGCGTCGATCGCGGCGTTGAACAGCCCCCTCTCCAGGTAGATGCGGCTGACCTCGACCAGCTCTCGCGCCGGTTCGTCCAGGCCAGCCGTGTCGAGCTCGCGCACGGGAAGTTGCAGGCGCACCGGCGGGACGATGGCGAGGGCTTCTTCCAGCGGTTTCACGTCAAAGGCCGTGCCGGCCGGCCGGCCTTCGGCAAAGCCTCCCGGCCGCAAAAAGTCGGTGATCGGCCGCAGGGTCCCCTCGCTGAGCGAAGGGATAGCGCTCTCGGTCCAGAAGGTCTCGGCCGGCAGTTCCCGGGCCGGTTCGCCCCGGACACTCTCCTCAATGGCCGGCAGGATCCCGGTGCCCAACTGGCGCAGTTTGGCGAACATGCTTTTCTCGGTGAGTTCCTGCGCCCGCTGGCGAAACTGCTCCGTCTTTCCCTGCCGCCAGCGCTTGGTCTGCAGGAACCCGGCCAGGGTGGCGTAGAGGGAGGCCGCCCGGGCCAGGTCCCCCCGGCGCTCGTGGACGGAGGCAGCCGCCTCGTACATCTGGATGAGGTCCTGCACCGCCTCTCGCCCAATGGATTGGAGGTCTACCAGGTGCAGGGCCTGTTCGAACTCCTGGGCCGCCAGGTCCAGCTTGTCCAGGTCGCGGTAGGCTTCGCCCAGGGCATAGTGGCCGGAAAGGGCGTACTCGTCGTCCTTGGCAGCCTCCTGAAATTGCGCGACTGCCTGCTCCAGCCGGCCGGTTTCCTTATAGAGGAACCCCAGATTGTAGCAGACGTCGCCCCGGTGCAGGCCGGCCTGGGCCGCCCGTTCGTAGAGGCGGAGGGCGCTCTCCAGGTCCCCTTGCTCCTGCCGCTCGGTGCCCTCGCGCACCCACTCCTCCAGCTGGTAGGTGCTGACCGCTGTGGACGGCCCCAGCTGTTCTTCCTCTCCGCGCTCCTTGCGGGCAGCCATCTCCCGCCGCAAGCGGTAGAGAAGCTCCTTGGCCTGGCGGTTGTCCGGGGCCAACCGTAGAGTTTCCTCGCAGAGAGTCATGGCATCGTTCAGCCGCTTCTCCTGGAAGAGGATACGCACCCGCTCGATCTGCACCCGGGCGGCGGCGTTCCGGTCGCCTGCCTCCTGGTAGAGGCGGGCCAGGCGGGTGAGCACTTCTTCGTCCCGAGGGAGAAGCTCTCCGAGGCGCTCCAGGGCGGAGATGGCCTGGGCGATCTTGCGCTGCAGGACATACTGGTCGCTCAGCCGCAGAAAGGTATCGCGGGCTTTGCCGGTCTCCTTCACCCGGACGTAGACGTCCGCCAGCCGATCCAGGATCACCGGGTCGTCCGGGGAGGGCCGCTGCAGGTCCTGGTAGATTTCCAGCGCCTCACGCCACCGCTCCAGGCCGGCGTAGGCGGCTGCGGTCCCCATGCGGGCATCCACGTCGTCGGGGAATTCGGCGGCGGCGCGCTGATATTCCCGAAGGGCCTCGGCCCACTCCTGTTTCCAGGCATGTGCCTGCGCCCGCTTCATCGCGGCGTTGTAGATGCCTCGGTTTCCGGCCATGCCGTGCCTCCTGCTCTCGCGCCCCCTGCCCCTCGTTCCTGGACCGGTCCAAGCAGAGGTCCCAGCATGAAGCGACCAGATTTCAGCCTCGGCTGGCTGACGCTGATCGCTGAACGCAGCCTGAGCTACCTGCACGTTTCCCCGTTTCGGTGGGACATCTTCCTATAGCCCAAGCAGCTCCACCATCAAAGCCTTCTGGGCGTGCAGACGGTTTTCCGCCTCGTCCAACACGACCGAATGGGGACCGTCGATGACCTCGTCGGTGATCTCGTCTCCACGGTGAGCCGGCAGGCAGTGCTCCACGATGACGTCCGGGCGGGCCAGGGCGACCAGAACGGCGTTGAGCTGGTAAGGGGCAAAAACCTTCTTCCGCGCCTCGGCCTCGGACTCCTGGCCCATACTGGCCCACACGTCGGTGTAGAGGACGTCGGCGTCCCGGGCGGCCTCGCGGGGGTCGTGGACGGTCTGCACCGCGCTGCCGCTTTGCGCGGCCGGCCGGCGAGCCTGGGCCTCAACCTCCGCCGCCGGCTCGTAGCCGGCCGGGCAGGCGACCCAGAAGTCCACCCCCAGCAGCGCGCAGATCAGCATCAGGCTGTTGCAGACGTTGTTGCCGTCACCGACATAGGAGAACTTTAACCCCTTGAAGCGCCCCTTGTGCTCCCAGACGGTCATCAAGTCGGCCAGGGCCTGGCAGGGATGCTCCAGATCGGAAAGGCCGTTGATCACCGGGATGGAGGCGTACTCGGCCAGCCCCACGACCGTGCTGTGGGCAAAGGTGCGCGCCATAATCAGTTCGGCCCAGCGGGAGAGGTTCTGGGCCACGTCGGGCACCGATTCGCGCGTGCCCAGGCGGATGTCGCTGGGGCCCAGGTAGACAGCGTGGCCTCCCAGGTGGGCCATGCCGGCCTCGAAGGTGTAGCGGGTACGCAGGGAAGGCTTCTCAAAGATCATGGCCAGCGTCTTGCCGGCGAAGAGGGGCCGGTTCCCCCCTTCCTTCCATTCCTTCTTCAGCGCCCGGGCCCGTTCGAACAGGCCGAGGATCTCCTCCCGGTTCAGGTCCCCGATGCTGACCAGGTCGCGCCCTTTGAGCATGGTCCTCTCCTTACTCGTCAGGGAAAGTATCCCCAAGTGATCCCCAATGGCCCTGCCGATGCCTCCCGGCGGGGACAGCAAGCCCAGTATACTACACAAGGGAATTTCCTGCAACCATCTTGAACGGGCCCCTCCTGCTCTTCGCCAGGGGTCTCGTTGGCGCAACCTTCGCTCTGCCTCCACGTACCGGATAGCGCGGTGCGTTGGTTGACAGCCCCCCATGGCAATGCTATACTGAATTCACACCGGAATCCAGCCCTGAAGTTCGCGCTATAGGCAAAGAGTGAGGAGCAGACCATGTCGGCAGGAAAGGTCATCGGCTACATCGTCGCCGCCATCTTCATCCTCTTCGGGGTCCTCTTCATTTGGGGTGCCTTCAGCTCAGCCGGAGGAGGGGTTACCTGGATCGTCATCGGGGTCGTCACGGTAGCCGTCGGTCTGGGGATCATCGCCCTGATCAAGTTCCGCCAGCCCAAGCCCCCCCAGGAGATCATTCAGAAGATCGACCTGAGCGGCGACATGAGCATGGAGAAGATCAAGTGCAAGAACTGCGGCGCCGACCTGGACAAGAACAGCATCACCGTCCGGGAGGGCGCCATCTTTGTCTCCTGCCCCTATTGCGGCTCGACCTACCAGATGGTGGAAGAACCAAAGTGGTGATGCCGCTGGCGGGACCTTGCGAAGGTCCGGCCGGGCCTTCGCCGGGTCCCCTTTGAATGGAGGAATGGCCATGCGCCGGACACGTTGGGTTCCCCTTCTCATCCTGGCCGCCCTGTTGTTGCTCTCCCTTTCCTCGGCCCGGGTGGCCCATGCCCAGGACTACTCCTTCTCCCTCGACCGGGAGATCGTGGACCTCTGGATCGGCCAGGATGGCTACGTCCGCCTCGAGTACTGGCTGACCTTCACCTGCGACCCCACGGGCCACACCATCGAGACAGTCGACCTGGGCCTGCCTCCGGGCGACTTTAACATTTCTGCCATCCACGCCGATGTGGAGGGCCGGCCAGTCGACCACGTCGGGAGCGACTTCCAGGGCGAAGGCACCGGCGTTGCCATCTGGCTGGGAAGGGGGACCATCCCGCCCGGTGAGAGCGGCACGGTGCACGTCGTGGTGGACTGGGTCGGGCGGATGATCTACGAGGCCAAGGACAAGAACTATGCCAGCATGGAGTTCTCCCCGGCCTATTTCACCAGCGCGACGGTCCACGGTACCAGCTCGCTGACCGTACGCTTCCATCTACCGCCAGGGGTGCAGCCGGAGGAACCCCGCTGGCACAAGAGCCCCTCCGGGTGGCCCCAGGAGCAGCCGGAGACCTCCCTGGACAGCGAGGGCCGGCCGCTCTACACCTGGTCCAACGAGACGGCTGCCCCGGACAAGATGTACGTCTTCGGGGCCTCCTTCCCCCGGCAATACGTTCCCGCGGAGGTCATCCAGAAAGGCCCATCGGCCCTCGCCGGAATCCTGAGATCGCTCGGCAGCGCGCTCTGCTTCATCATCCCGGCCGGCTTCGTCCTGGTCCTCTTCATCATGGGCTGGCGCGCCCAGTCGCGCCGGCACATGGCCTACCTGCCGCCCTCGATGAAGGTGGAGGGAGTGGGGATCAAGCGTGGGCTCACGGCGGTGGAGGCCGCCATCCTGCTGGAGACGCCGCTGAACCGGGTCCTGACGATGGTCCTCTTCAGCCTGCTGAAGAAGGGCGCGCTGACGGTACTGAGCGACGACCCATTGAAGCTCCAACTGAACCCGCCGCTGCCCACCGACCTGCGCGTCTACGAGACCGAGTTCGCGGCGGCGGTCAAGCCCGACGGTTCGCTCGAGGAGACAGGGCTGCAGAAGATGATGGTGGGCCTGGTCAGCGAGGTCAACAACAAGATAAAGGGGTTCAGCCGCAAGGAGTCGGTGGCCTACTACCGCGACATCGTGCAGCGGGCCTGGCAGCAGGTGGAGGGTGCGGAGACGCCGGAGGTGAAGGGGCAGTACTTCAGCGAGGGGCTGGAGTGGACCATGTTGGACGGCGACTTTGCCCGGCGCACCGAGCGCACCTTCCGGGAAGGGCCGGTGTTCGTGCCGATCTGGTGGGGCCACTACCAGCCCTGGGCGCCGGCGATGCCGGCCGGCGGAGGACACCCGCGGGCCGCTCCGGTCATGCCGAGCGGGCCGGTCCGCCTGCCCACCCTGCCCGGCGGCGACTTTGCCGCCAAGATCGTGCGCGGGATCGAGGGGACGGCTGGGAAGATCGTTCGCAGCGTCACCGGCTTTACCGGCGGTGTGACCAACGTGACCAACCCGCCGCCCAAGCCTTCGAGCAGCGGTTCGCGGAGCTACACGGGTGGTGGCGGCGGCCACAGTTGTGCCTGCGCCTGCGCCTGCGCCGGCTGTGCCTGCGCCTGCGCCGGTGGGGGGAGGTAGGCGGGTAACCACAGGGTCAGACGGGACGATAGCCGCAATGGCTTTCCTTGAGCGCCTGCGCAGTTCCCTGAAAGCACCGCAGCCCCTTCCGCCGGGGCTGCACGCCTACGAGCGGCGTGACGGGGCCGGCGGGCGGGTGAAGGTCCACCTGCGGGTGGAGCCGGCCGGCCACGGCCTGCTCGTCATCAACGCCGCCCGCGTTCTCCACCTGAACCAGACGGCGGCCGAATACGCCCGCCTGATCCTGGAGGAAGTATCCGAGGAGGAGGCGGTGCGCTCGGTCTGCCGGCGCTACCGGGTGGCATCCTCCACGGCCCGGGCCGACTTTCGCCGCATGCGGGAGCAGTTGGACCTGCTCCTCCGCCCCGGCGATGGCACCTGTCCCATCCTCGGGTTGGAGTTGGAGCGGGTGGATCCTTTCTCGGTGCCGCTCACCGCCCCCTACCGGATGGACCTGGCGCTGACCTACCGCTGCAACAACAGCTGTCCCCACTGCTACGTGGCCCGCTCCTCCGCCTATCCGGAGATGGATACGGCGGCCTGGAAGGAGGTGCTGGAGCGGGTCTGGGCGGCGGGCATCCCCCACGTCTGCTTCACCGGGGGAGAGGCCACCCTGCGGGAGGACCTGGTGGAGATGGTCGCCCACGCCCAGGGGCTGGGGCTGGTGACGGGGCTGCTCACCAACGGCCGGCGGCTGGCCGACCCCGACTACGTGGGGGCGCTGGTCGCGGCCGGCCTGGACCACGTCCAGATCACGCTGGAGTCGCACGACGAAGCGGTGCACGACCGCATGGTGGCCGCCCGAGGGGCCTGGCAGGACACCGTGCCGGGGATCCGGAACAGCGTGGCGGCCGGCCTCTACACCACCACCAACACCACCCTGACCCGCGACAACGTGGCCGGGGTGGAGGAGACCGTCGCCTTCATCGCCTCGCTGGGCGTGCCCACCTTTGCCTGCAACAGCCTGATCTACGCCGGCCGAGGGGCGCAGGTGGGCACCGGCTTCGCCGAAGGGGAACTGGCGGGAATACTGGAGCGGGTGCGCGAGGTGGCCGGCCGGCACGGCCTGCGCTTGATCTGGTACACGCCGACGCAGTACTGCGCCCTTTCGCCGCTGCAACTGGAGTTGGGGGTGAAGGCCTGCACCGCTGCGCTCTACAACATGTGCGTCGAGCCGGACGGGGCGGTCATCCCCTGTCAGAGTTACTACCAGCCCCTGGGGAACATCCGGCGCGATCCCTGGGAGGCGATCTGGAACCACGAACTGGCCCGCTCTCTGCGCGAGCGGCGCTATGTCCCGGAGAAGTGCCGGGAATGCCCGGAGCTGGCCATCTGTGGCGGGGGATGCCCGCTGTACCTGGAGCATGAGCAACCGTGACTCGTCGGGGAGGCTACCATGCTGACTCGCCTAACCATCCGCAGCTTCAAGCGTTTTGGTGAGGTTGACATTGAACTGGGCAACCCGGTAGTGCTCATTGGCCCTAACGATTCTGGCAAGACTACCGCCTTGCAGGCACTGGCGCTATGGGACATCGGCTTGCGCCGCTGGAACGAACGGCGCGGGGGCGAGCAAACGCCGGAAAAGCGACCCGGTGTAGCCATCAACCGTCGCGACCTCATCACGATACCAGTGCCGGCCGCCAACCTCTTGTGGCGTGACTTGCATGTGCGGGATGTACAAAGGATCGATGGGAAACCGAAAACCAGAAACGTGCGGATTGAGATCGTAGTAGAAGGTGTTACAGAAGGCCGATCCTGGCAGTGCGGCCTGGAGTTCGACTATGCGAACGAAGAGTCCCTCTATTGCCGCCCGCTGCGCTGCCCTGTGGACAATGCCCTGGGGCGGATGCCGGTGCCAGAGTATGCGCGCAAGCAGCATCTCGCTTTCCTGCCACCGATGTCTGGCCTGGCCGCTGTGGAGCCCAAATGGGAAATAGGTCGGACCAACGTCCTCATCGGCGAGGGACAAACGGCACAGGTGCTGCGTAACCTGTGCTACATGGTTGCCGAGAACAGACCAAGCGACTGGCTGAGCGTATGTCAACACATCCGTTCCCTGTTTGGAGTCGATCTGGACCGGCCAAAGTACATCGCGGAACGAGGCGAGATCACCATGACGTACCAGGCGTCATCTGGCGTCCACCTGGATCTTTCCTCCTCGGGCCGTGGTTTGCAGCAAACGCTCCTGTTGCTGGCCTATCTCTACGCCAATCCCGGTTCGGTTCTACTGCTGGACGAGCCCGATGCTCACCTGGAAATCCTTCGGCAACGGCAAACCTATCAGCTACTGACCCAGGTTGCCCAACAGCTAGGTAGTCAGGTCATTGCGGCCAGCCACTCAGAAGTAGTGCTGAACGAGGCCGCCGGTCGTGACCTGGTTATCGCTTTTGTCGGTCCGAGCCCCCATCGCATAGATGACCGGGGGAGCCAAGTCTTGAAAGCGCTGGCGGAGATTGGTTTTGACCAATATTATCAGGCGGAACAGACCGGTTGGGTGCTCTACCTGGAGGGCTCCACCGACCTGGCAATCCTGCAGACCTTTGCTCGTCGGCTAGGCCATGCCGCCGCCGCCGTTCTAGAACGTCCCTTTGTGCACTATGTGAACCAGCCACAGAAAGCGCACTCGCATTTCTTTGGTTTGCGTGAGGCCAGGCAAGACCTTGTGGGCATTGCTCTATACGACCGTATGGATCGCGAGGTGCAACAACGGCCGGGTTTGGAGGAAATGTTCTGGAGGCGACGCGAGATTGAGAACTATCTTTGTTACCCTGAAGCACTACTGGCCTATGCTACCGCATCTGCGCAGCAAGAGGTGTGGGGGCCCTTGTTTGCATCTGCGGAAGCTGATATCCGGCGCAGCATCATGGAGCAGTGTATCAAGGACCTGGTCCCACCGGTAGCTTTGCGTGACCGCAATGACCCTTGGTGGAGCAATGTCAAGGCCAGTGACGAGTTTCTGGACCGTCTGTTCAGGACTTTTTTCGCCAAGTTGGGACTGCCCAACCTGATGAACAAGAGTGACTACCACGTATTGGCCGAATTCGTGCCCAATAACCTGATTGACGCGGAAGTAAGCGAGAAACTGGACGCGATTGCGGCAGTGGGACGTCAAGCACATCCTGCAGAAATGTGAGAGAGCCATGCACCTGTACGAGGCTCTGGCCCAGCGTGTAGCTCAATGGCGTGGCCAAGGCTACCCGCATGGCCAGTACGACACCATCGCCGAAATCCTGGAATGGGCGGCCAACCCACCTGGGAGTGGCTTCCGCCTTCGCCGGCCCCAACTGCGCGCCTTGGAAACGTACTGGTATCTGCGCACTGTCGAAGGCACACTCCATATCGCTGACTTGTACGGGAAGGCATTCCCTAAGCAGTCCGATCTGCTCGCCGCCCTGGGGCTGGTCCACGAGGACCTCAGAACGATAGCCCTGGATGAGGGCGTGGACGGACTGCTGGGGCGCATCCGGGGCGACGACGACCTAGTGCGCCGCTTCAAGCTGGAAGCGCTGCGCGAGACGCTCACGCTGTCCTACCCCAGTTACATCTTCGCCCTGGCCATGGGGGCCGGCAAGACGGTGCTCATCGGGACGATCTTTGCCAGCGAGTTTGCCATGGCGATGGAATATCCCGACGGGCCCTTCGTACAGAACGCCCTGGTCTTCGCCCCGGGAAAGACGATCATCGAATCGCTCCGCCAACTGGCCGAGATCCCCTACGAGCGGATTCTGCCGCCGCGGCTCTTCAAGCCCTTCGCTGCCTCGGTCAAACTGACCTTTACCCGCGACGGCGAAAAGGACATCCCGGTCATCCGCCGCAGCCTCTTCAACGTCATCGTCACCAATACCGAAAAGATCCGCATCCAGAAGGAGACCGTCCGCCGCTCCGACATCGGATCGCTCTTTGCCCCGCAGGAGAAACAAGAGGAGGCCCGGGCCGAGATCGCCAACCTGCGCCTGCAAACCATCGCCAGCCTGCCCCACCTGGCCATCTTCTCCGACGAGGCCCACCATACCTACGGGCAGTCGCTGGCCAGCGGGCTGAAAAGGGTGCGCCAGACAGTGGATTACCTGGCCTCGGCCACGACTGTCGTCTGCGTGATCAATACCACCGGCACCCCCTACTTCCAGCGCCAGCCGCTGCGCGACGTGGTCATCTGGTATGGGTTGTCGGAAGGGATCCGCGACGGCATTCTGAAGGAGGTGGCCGGCAACATCCAGGCCTTCTCCTTCGAGGGCAACGTGGAAGCCTACCTGGCCCACGTGGTCGAGGATTTCTTCCGCGAGTATGGCCCCACCAGCCTCCCCGACGGCACACCGGCCAAGCTGGCCATCTACTTCCCCCAGACGGACGACGTGGCCCAACTACGGCCGGCCGTCGAGATGAAGCTGGCCGCTCTGGGCCTGCCCCCGACGCTGATCCTGGAACACCACACCCACTGCGAGAACAAGGCCGATTTCGACCGCTTCAGGTTCAGGGACTCCCCCCACCGGATCGCGCTGTTGGTAGACCGCGGGGTTGAGGGGTGGGACGTGCCGGCCCTCTTTGCCTGTGCCCTGGCCCGCAAGCTCAAAACCAGCAACAACTTTGTCCTCCAGGCCGCCTCACGCTGCCTGCGCCAGATCCCGGGCAATGCCCGCCCCGCCCGCATCTACCTCTCCCTGGACAACCGCTCCATCCTGGATCGCCAGCTGCAGGAGACCTACGGGGAAACCATTGCCGAGCTCAACCAGGCTCAGAGCCACAGCCGGCCGTCTACCATCCGCCTGCGCAAGGTGAACGTCCCGCCCCTCCGGCTACGGCGGCTCGTGCGCACCGTCGTGCCGGTGGAGACGGCCGGCCGGTCGCTCCACCTGGACCTTCCACAAACAGTGTCAGGCACCCAACTCCGGCGCTTTACCTACACCATCGCCCGCCAGCAGGCCCTGCGCAGCGTGCTCCAGCAGGTCGAGGATACGGTGGCGATCGCCGCCCCGGCGCAGACGGTGGACCTCTACGGCGCGACGGTGGAGCTGGCGGCCACCTACCGGCTGGACCTGTGGGCCATCCACGACGAACTGCGCCGCCTTTACCCGGATGCAACGGAAATCCCCCTGGAGTACCTGGACAACCTGGCCGGCCAGGTCGAGGAGCAGACCCGCCGCTACGAACTGCGCGAGGAGACGGTGGAAGTGGCGCTGGCCCTGGTCAGGCCGGAAGGCTTCGCAAAGGCGGTTGCCTCCGACGGGACCGAGGTCTATACCGCCGAGATCTCCTACCCCATCGAGAAGGAGCACCTGCTGGCCCGCTGGGAGGGGTGGAAAGACCGCGCACAGGAGTTCGGCTTCCACTACACCCCCTACAACTTTGACTCCAACCCCGAGCTCTCCTTCTTCGAGGACCTGCTGGACTACATGAACCTGTCCCCCGAGCAGGTCGAGGACATCTACTTCACCGGCGCGCTGACCGATCCCCAGAAGACCGATTTCTATGTGGAGTACCGGGGCGACGATGGCAAATGGCACCGCTACACCCCCGACTTTCTCATCCGGCGCCGCGACGGCCGTTGCCTGGTGGTGGAGATCAAGGACGCCCGCTTCGAGGAGGCGACGCAGGAGGACCTGGCCCGCGCTGGCCGCGGCGAACGAGTCCTCACCGTGGAGGGGCGCAAGGCGGTGGCCCTGAAAGCCTGGGAAGGCCTCAACCCGGATCGGCTGAAGTACGAGCTGGTCTTTGCCCACGAGGAGGGGATCGGCCGCGAGCAGACCGTCGCCGCGCGGGCCTTCGTCCGAGGGGAGGAGGGGACATGAACATCGAACGCTTCCGGGAAAGCCCGTCCGGTTACCTGGTGCCGACCACGTTGGGAGAGGTGGACTCCTGGGCCTTCGTGCCCAACCCGCTGCCCCCTGACCTCGCCGTGGACTGGGAGATGGCCCGCGCCCTCTCCGCGGCCGACCGCGCCCTGAGCGAATTGGCCGGCCTGGGACGGACGATGCCTAATCCCCACCTGCTCATTGGACCCTTCATCCGGCGAGAAGCGGTCCTCTCCTCCCGCATCGAGGGAACGCAGGCCGACATCGTCGACCTCTACGCCTACGAAGCCGGCCAGTTATACCTTCCTGGCTTCGCCCCCCCGCGACCAGAGGCCGACCTGCGTGAAGTGCGTAACTACGTGCGTGCCATGGAGTACGGGTTGGAGCGAATGGGGGCACTGCCGGTGAGCCTGCGCCTGGTCCGCGAACTGCACGAGCATCTTCTCCAGGGGGGGCGGGGGGAGAGGTCGCGTCCTGGCCAGTTTCGCCAGGGGCAGAATTACGTCGGCCGGCCCGGCGACCCGGCGACTGAAGCCCGTTTCGTTCCACCGCCGGTGCCCGAGATGCTGCAGGCGCTGGATGCTTTCGAGAAGTACCTGCACAGCCCGGACACCCACCCGCCGCTGGTGCACTTGGCCTTCATTCACTACCAGTTCGAGGCCATCCATCCCTTCAGCGACGGCAACGGGCGCATCGGCCGGCTGCTCGTGTCGCTCCTGCTGATAGCGTGGGACCTTCTTCCGCTTCCCCTCCTCTACCTGAGCGCCTACTTCGAGCGGCTGCGCCAGGACTACTATGACCTGCTGCTAGCAGTGAGCGAGCAGGGAGCTTGGCCGGAGTGGGTGCTTTTCTTCCTGCGCGGGGTGGAGGAGCAGGCTCGCGATGCCGTCGCCCGGGTGAAGCGGCTGCAAGATCTGCAACTGGAGTGGAGGGAAAGGCTACGAAGAGAGCACAGGTCGGGGTTGGTGCTTGACCTTGGGGATACGTTGTTTGCGAGTCCGTTGGTTTCGGCCAACGATGTCGCCAGGCAGTTTCAGGTGAGCCACCCGGCGGCAATGCTGGCCCTGCGGCGGCTGGAGGAGATGGGCCTGGTGGAGGAGATCAGTGGAAGGCAGCGCAATCGCCTGTACCTGGCCAGGGCGATCGTTACCATCATCGAGTGAAAGAGGATTTGACCGGGGCTCCTTGTCACGTAAGTTGTGGGCACGAAACTTACATTGGACGGCGGGAATGCAAGTCCGGTAACATTCCGGAGGTCCGGCGATGCCCGAAGGGAAACAAGTGGAAATCAAGCCGGCCAAGGGCCGGCCCATGCTCACCTGGGTGGGCAAGCGCGCCCTGCGCTATGTCACCGCCTTCCCGGCCCAGTTGGTGGAGAGCTACTCCCTCACCTCTCTCCCCCCTACCCCGGGGGTGAGGGATGAGGCCTGGTCCTCCTGGCCCTCCTCCTACCCCCGCGCCGGCCTGCTCTTCCACGGCGACAACAAGGAGGTGCTAGCTCACCTGCTGGCCGAGGGGTTCCGCGGCAAGGTCAACCTGGTCTACATCGATCCCCCCTTCGACTCCGGGGCGGACTACGTCCGCCGGGTTACCCTGCGCGGGCCGGCCGGCACGGCCAAACTGGAAGGGGAGGGCTACACCCTGGGCGAGCAGATCCAGTACACCGACATCTGGGCCAACGACACCTACCTGCAGTTCATGTACGAGCGGCTGCTCCTGCTGAAGGAACTGCTGGCGGAGGATGGGAGCATCTATGTCCACATGGACAGCAACCGGGGTCACCAGGTCAAACTCGTTCTTGACGAGGTGTTCGGAGCCGAGAATTTCCAGCGGGAAATTGTGTGGCGAATCGGCTGGGTTTCGGGATACAAGAGTGCTGCCAGGAACTGGATACGCAACCACGACACCATCTTCTTCTACAGTAAGAACAGGGACGATTTCACCTTCAACAAAGAGTACATCCCCTATCCAGAAGATTACGTGCGTAGAGATGGCAGCCCTCCAACGGGTCCGGGCTACCCGATTGAGGACACGTGGAACTGCAATGACCTTGATAGGATGGACTCGATTCAGATCATGAGTTTCAGTGGTGAGAAGCTCGATTTCCCAACACAGAAAAACGAAAACCTGGCTGTCCGGATCATCCAGACCTCGTCCAACCCCGGCGACCTGGTGTTGGACTGCTTCGCCGGCTCCGGGACCACGGTGGCAGTGGCCCAGTGGCTGGGCCGGCGCTGGATCGGCTGCGACATCAACAAGGGGGCCATCCAGACCACCACCCGGCGGCTCCAGGCCATCGTCACCGAGCAGGCCAGCGAATGGGCGACCCGACAGGCGGCTCCAACCCTGCCGGGGGTGGAACCGGACGCGGCCGCTCAACAGGCCCCTCCCGCCCAACTTACCTTCTGCGTCTACCGCGTCAACGACTACGACCTGGCGATCCAGCACAACGAGGCGGTGGAGCTAGCCTGCCAGCACGTCGGCGTCACCCGCACCCGCAGCGACCGCTTCTTTGACGGCACGTTGGGGAAGAAGCTGGTCAAGATCGTCCCCTTCCAGCACCCGCTCACCCCGCTCGACCTGGAGGAGGTGAAGCGCGAGCTGGCCGCCCGACCGGAGGAGGAGCGAGACGTCGTGCTCGTCTGCCTGGGCAAAGAGCTAGCTGCCGATGCCTGGCTGGAGGAATGGAACCGCCTACGCCAGCAGGGGGACGTGCCGAACCGGATCGAGGCGATCGAACTGCGCAGCGATCCCCGCTACGGCAAGTTCTTCGTCCACGCCCCCGCCCGGGCACGGGTGCGCATCGCGCGGGAGGGGGAGCAGATCAGGGTGTCCATCGAGGAGTTCGTCTCCCCCACCATCGTCGAACGGCTGCAGCAGCAGGCTGGCCTCTTCTCGCCGCAGATCGAGGACTGGCGGGCCATGGTGGACAGCGTGATGCTGGACCTGGCTTACGACGGTCACGTGTTCAACGTCGCCTTCTCCGACATGCCCGAGAAGAAGGCCGACCTGGTGGCCGGCACCTACACCTTCCCCGCCCCGCCGGGGGAGACCACCGTGGCGGTCAAGATCACCGACATGTTGGGAGAAGAGGTTCTGGTCGCGGAGAAGGTGTGACATGTACGACCCTGCGCTTCACCAGCGCCGTTCGATCCGGCTAAGAGAGTATGATTACTCTCAGGCGGGGGGCGTATTTTGTCACCATCTGTGTGCAAGGCAGGGAGTGCCTGTTTGGCGAGGTGGTGGATGGAGAGATGCATCTAAACGATGCCGGAAGGGCGGTCCGATCGGTCTGGCAGGAGTTGCCGCAGCATTACCCAGGTGTCGATGTGGACGAGTTCGTCGTTATGCCCAACCATTTCCATGGGCTCGTCATCCTCACCGGTGACATCGGCGTAGGGGCAGGCCCCCGTGCCTGCCCCCAAGAGGGGCAACCCATCGCGCCAGGCCCTCGTGCCTGCCCCCAAGAGGGGCAACCACAGGGGGTTGCCCCTACGATCTCTTTGCCGGACGTGGTGCACCGCTTCAAGTCGTTCACCACCGCCCGCTATCGGCACGGGGTGACAGAACTGGGCTGGCCGTCATTCCCGGGTCGGCTGTGGCAGCGAAACTACTATGAATATACCATTCGCGATGAGGCGGATTTGAACCGCATCCGCGAATACGTCGCCGGCAACCCGGCGAAGTGGGAGGAGGACGAATACCACCCGAATTGCCGTCTCAGGCGCTGCCCGAGGATACCATGGCCGGCGACAGGCAATAACCCATAGAATCAGGAGGAAACCCATGTCCCTACTGGACCAAGTCCGCGACTTTTTCACCCCGGCCCGGCCCCTTTCCCCGGGGATCCACCACTACCAGACCCCACCGGACGCCGAGCAGCAGTACCGCCTGCACCTGCGCGTCGAGAAGGATGGGCGGGGCCTCCTCATCGTCAACGCCGCCACCGTCGTCCACCTGAACCAGACCGCCGCCGAGTACGCCCGCCTGCTCGTCCAGGGGACCGACGAGGAGGAAGTGGTGCGCACCATCACCCGGCGCTACCGCGTCCAGGCGGATCAGGCCCGCTCCGACTACCGCGACCTGCGCGAGCGCGTCCTCACCCTGGCCACCACGATCGACCTCAGCCCGGACACTTACCTCGACATGGAGCGGGCCGAGCCGTTCTCAGCCGACACCTCCGCCCCCTACCGGGTGGACATCGCCCTGACCTACCGGGTGGACGAGAGTGGCTCCCTCGACCCGGAGGCCCGCCGGCGGGTGGACCGCGAACTGAGCACGGCGGAGTGGCAGCAGGTCCTGAGCCGCCTCTGGGACGCCGGCGTTCCCCACGCGGTCTTTACCGGCGGCGAACCGACCCTGCGCGACGACCTGGTGGACCTGGTGGGACATGCGGAAAAACTGGGCATGGTCAGCGGCCTGCTCACCGACGGCTGTCGCCTGCGCGACCCCGCCTACCTGCAAAAGTTGCTCCTGGCCGGCCTGGACCACCTGCAGATCACCCTCGCCTCGCACCTCCCCGAGGTGCACGACCGCATGGCCGGCCGCAGGGGCGCCTGGGAGGAGGCGGTGGCCGGCCTGAAGAACGCCCTGGCCGGGGACATCTACGTCGTCGTGCACGTCGTCATCGCACCGGAGAACGCCGCCACCATCGGGGAGACGGTGGCCTACCTGGCCGGCCTGGGGGTGCCGGCGCTGGCCCTGAGCATCCCATCGAAGGCCCCCTCAGCGGAGGAGCAGGAGCGCCTGCAGGCCGCGCTGCAGACGGCCCAGGAGGCCGCCCACCAGCGCAGCCTCACCCCGGTCTGGGACCTGGCCGCCCCCTACTCCCGGGTCAATGCGGTGGAACTCGAAGCAGGCCTGGCCCGCGAACAGGCCGCCCGCCAGCACCTCTACGTCGAACCGGACGGCGACGTGCTCCCCGCCCAGGGGCTCAACCTGGTCCTCGGGAACATCCTGCGCGACCCCTGGGAAGCGATCTGGGAACATCCGGAACGGAGGAAGGGGTAGGGCCTCGGCGTGCCGCGGGGGGACGGAGCTTTTCGCCTGGCCGGGCAGATTCTCCTTCGGCCGGCTCACGTAGGAGCGTTCAGCTGAACGCCCCTACCGCTGGCCACGAGGCAGTATTCGTGTATTCTCAAGGCATCCATGGGGAAGAGGCACTAAACTGAGTCCAAGGTGAAATCTACATGCTGTGGCGCTTGGAGTCTGCGGGTTTCACCTTGGTATCAGTATAGTAACGCGGTGTCTGAGCGGCAGGCCGCCCCCCTACTCGCGGGGAAGCCACTCCACCTGGATCTCGTCCATACCGCGGAACTCCGGATCCCCAGTGACCAGAGGTAGACCCTTGGCTTGGACCAGGGCAGCGGCAAAGGCATCGGCGAAAGAGAAAGCATGCTGCGCTTTCAGGTGGGCAGCATGGAAGGTCAGGGTACGGTCTGGAGAAACGACCTCGATCGGCAGGGCATCTACCAGGCGGATGACCTCCCGCACGGCGGCAGGTCCGCCCCAGCGTTCGCTGATGTACAGAATCTCCCCATAGTTGATGAGCGACAGGTAGAGCAAGGGCTGTCCGTGGGCAGCCTCTTCAAGCAGTCGCTGCACGAAGGCAGCACCTGGCTCGTCACGCAGGTAGGCCAGTAGCGCAAAAGCGTCAAGGATGTAGCCAGCGCTCAAGACCTTCTTCCTCCTTGGCTCGTTCCCGCTTTCTCTCTTCGAGCAGGGCTTCGGTCCATTCTGCCGGACCGCCGAACTGGCGGAGAACCCCCCTCCCCTCGGCGATGGCATCCCTCGGCACAGGCACCAGGAAAAGGGCACCGGCATACTCGATGAAGCGCACCTGGGTCCCTGGCCTCAGCCCATATTTCTCCCGCAGCGGGCGGGGGATGGTAATCCAACCCTTGGGTGAAACTTTCGCCATTCTTGACATGTCAAGAACCTCCAAAAGTGTACCTATCCTGGAGGAAAGTATACCAGATTCCTGCTTGGGTGTCAAGAAAGGCGATCGTGGACGGGTCCGTTGGGCCGCACCCACATGGGTTCGAATGGGTTGGTCAATCCTCCCAGAAGGGGGCAACGTACCCCCGCCGCGCCATGACGGCGCGCATCTCCAGCATGGCGGTGTAGGTGGGCAGCAGGTAGAGGACACCGCCCGCAGCCGTACGCGCCAGCCCCGCGTCGAG
>Ga0315296_10001460_pt1 | contig 20694 bp, 16 predicted proteins | sample YL17G14_18_MG_FD_203921 | JGI IMG/M metagenome (GOLD analysis project Ga0315296, IMG submission 203921) | Sediment microbial communities from Yellowstone Lake, YNP, Wyoming, USA - YL17G14_18 | ecosystem: Environmental > Aquatic > Freshwater > Lake > Sediment | place: USA: Wyoming | collected...
TATCTAAACTTTCGTACGTGGATGGCTGGGTAGAACGGCTCGGGGGACTCTTGGTCCCTTGGCCTTTCGAGTTCATATGTGTACGAATGCAAACCGGTGTGAATAGAGCCGGACTTGCAGTTCGGCGACTGGCTCGAAGGTCAATCAGAGGGTTCTTGCACCGAGATATAAACTCTTTGCATCCTCTTTTTCGTCAACGAGAAGACATCGAATCTTCGACTTGCACTTTGCTGGATTCTGAACCTCTCTAAATCGGAGCTATTCTTCGCGAATCGTGAAGAACAAGGTGCGACAGCTGAGGGTTCCTCGATCAGAGGATTATTGTCCCGAGTCTTTCCCTCTAAACGCATCTTTCCGAGCTTAAATAGGACGCACTGCGAACCCTAGAGGCTGGAAGTCGTGTTGTCAGAATGATGTCTCACGGAGATGAATTCGCAGGAGTCAACACACGGGATTTCCGAGTGGACATTGATTTTGCATAGACTCGATCAATTCTGCTATCTTCCCAATTTCCTTCTGCGAGATGCCGCGCATAATGCAATGAAGAATAGAGAACCAACTACAGTTAGGAATATCTCAGAGAACTCGGGGATGGCGTAGGGGAGCGTTACGTTGAGCCATTTTCCTCCGCTTCCCGTTACGCTCGTCTGGTTCCATCCTTCAGATGATCCGTCAGAGGTAGATATGTTGACGATGTTGTCCTCAACATAGCCGCTAGGCAAGTTTGCCAAATTGAATTGATAGTAACCAATACCGCTTGAAGATATCTCGACTGATTCAGAAGTGTTCTTGTTGGTTATGTTCACAGTGCAGTACGGTATTGGGTTGCCAAAGCCATCGTAGCTATATCCATAGATGATGTAGGGGAGTTGTGGACCTAGGGCTACCACATCTCTCTGGGATTGGTGCGAGCCAGACGTATGAAGAAGCGCAGTCATCACGAGACAGACGATAGGGAAGACGGCTAGGATTCGCCAGTAACGCCTTGAATTGGGAGGCGTCTCCGCTACTACATGCCGCAGCTGATGGGACACTCGCATCTCAAAAGGATTGTCACCAAAGAGACCTTCGTTCCGCATTCATTTCACCATTCATGGGTTGAACCACAATAGACCTGTATGATCGATCCAAAGCCAGTAGCCTTGTCCTGGGATGAGCTGGAAGTTGTATGCGTCCGGGCTGGCTCCAATCACATAGTCGTCGTACCCAGAAGATGTGCAATTCCACCTACTCACGAACTTGACGTTGGCGTTCACAACGAAGGACGCGAAATCTACAGCGTTGAAGCTACCTCCTAGCGAGTTGAACCCAACAGACACCCAACCTCCACCTTCAGGAACATAGAGCGGCATCGCAAAGAAGTCTGAGACGTCCGGAGAGCAGCCTCCAACAACGATGTTCTCTCCTGAAGCAGAATAAATGAAGTAGGATGAGCCCACGATGAGGGGGAAATCATAAGATGATGGCGAAGTGCCGACAACGTATGATTGCCCATATGACTGTTCCAAGGAGTCCCACGGAACAACAATATCACCAATACCAAGCCCTAGAGTGCTAGCATTGATGAAGTCATTCATGACAGGGATCGAGACTAGATTCCACCCCTTCTGGAGAGACATTGTGAATTCGACGAGAGAGGTAATACCTATCTCGAATGTGTGCTCAAAGTCAAGATTGTTCACGTTGTCAACAGAGTAGTACACTATCATGTGCATTCCATAGCTGCCGACTGAGAAAGGTCCGTGGTAAGTCTGGATGGGGTACGAGTCAAGTTTGTAGTAAGTAGTCCTGACTCCGGAACTCGAATCAGACGCGTTCAACCACACGAGAACAGATGAAGTATACCAATGCTCCCAACATCTCGTTCCACCAGTCTCTATTTGAGTTGAAGGCGGCCTTGTATCTATGACAACAAAAGCATATGCGATCTCAGAAACATAACCAGCACGGTCCATCACTTGAGCATAGACTATCTTCTCGCCGTCGCCGGGTGACAACTGAATATTGACGGGGCTCTCATACCAACTCCATGGTGACCACGTGACTCCGTCCTGGCTTAGGGACATCAACCACACTCCCGAGATGTCGTCCTCTGCGTCCAGCAGCACGCTAACGTCGCGAGAATTCGTGAACAAAGAACCATCATTGATGAAGACCTGTAGCCATGGACTGCGAGTGTCGAATGGTACCTGGACCTCATATACCATTCCGGGGTTTCCAGCGTTGTCTTCAGCGTAGAACCACAGCGTGTAGATGCCGTGGACTACGAAGTAGATGGCTTCAAGGTACTCTGTCCAATCCACACCATCGAGCGTGTACCATATACGCCGGACTCCGCTTGTCCAATCATATGCCCAAAGCGAGACACCTACCCAATAACCAACATAGTAGCCATTCGCGCCCAGGGTTCCATCAACATACCAGCTGACATCTGGTCCCTGCGTGTCGATTGTCGTTCCGTCACTCACTGGCGACCAGTCTCCCCACTGGCCGACATAATTCATCGCCTGAACTCGAGCATAATAGGTGACGCCTTCGCTGAGGTTCGCGATGGTGGAGTGTGGCTCATCTCCGATAAGACCGTCAAATGCGTCGTTTCCTCCTGGAGTTGTTCCGACCTGGAGATGGTACTGGCACACTGAATCGTCTTCGTAAGCGGGATCCCAAACGTAGGAAATGCCGGCAGTATTCGAGTATTGACATCCGCTGTTGGGAATCCCCGGAAACCCAGGAAGCGTGTTGTCCACCAACTGGAAAACCTGCTTGTACTGCAGATCCCACGCGCCGCGGCTGTCCTGAATCAGTGCCTCGACCGTCCACAGACCTAGCATGGAGTTCGCTGACCTGTTGGAGATATACATTGAACCCCAACATACATACCAACCCCAGTAAGGTCCTTCCGTTGACGGTGGAACATTCCAGTCGTATGTGGAATACAGAGCGCCATTCGGATTGTACCAATTCCACTTGACATTTATGCTCTCAGCGACATTTACAAGCTTAATCCAAGCATACGCTATCGGATCCGTATTGTAGAAGCATGTCGTGGGAGATATCGTATCATACGGTGATTGAGGTTGAACGTTCTGGGCCATTGCCCTCCCAACAACCTCGTACCTAATTGTGAAGCGCTCTTCGGAAACCTTAACAAAACCAGCCCCTTCGTCAATGTATACATTGACGTGCCATTGTCCTTCCATACTTGCCAAGTTGTCGCCCGCAATATCCCAACCATACCAGATAACGTAGTACGGCCAGAATTGGCGATTGCTTTGAGCTGGATCAGGAATCGGATAGTACGTCGGGTACATGTAGAGCAACCCCGAGGGTCCTATGTACTCCCACATGACGGTCAGAGCCTTCATGACATGAGAGACGTTCAACCAAGTGATTGCCCGCCAGTCGGTCGATTTGAACACATGTGTCTCTCCGATTGGTCTGTAAGGCTCCTTTATCTCCACATCACGACATGTCGTCGTTCTCACAAAGATGTAGTTCGTTCCCCCTGGTGGAACTTTGTAGAATTCTTTGTTCGAAGAGCCACTCTCTCCATATGGATTCAATGCTCTGACGTAGTAGTAGTACGTTATGTCGTATCCGATATTGTAATCAACATAAGATCGAGGAGCTCCCGCTGAGACATAGCCGACTAGATTCAGGATATCTGCGTTAGTGCCTCTGTAGATGTTGTAGCCGGATACTGGAAGGTTTCCTTCATAATACGGAATATCCCAGGCAAGGTTTAGGCCGCGAGCATTTGAAGGATACATGTCTTGATTCCATCTGATTTCCAAGTTGCGCGGAGCCGTTGGCAAGTTTGACCCTGATCCAAATATCGTGAAACTCTCATGACTGGCATCCCAGAGAGTCTCATCGATGTCTGAAACCCTGATGTTGTAGTCACTTCTCGGCTCAGATGACGATGAAAGGGCCCATGAATAAAACCCTGTGTTTGGCGTGCTGCAACTTATCGTGGCGGCCCTTGAGTCTCCTTGGAATAGGTCAACCCTCACTTTGTCCACTGAGCCTGATGAAGACCATTTGATTGATTGAACGCTCCCGCTGCTCCAGCTCTCGCCTCCATCAGGACTGCTCACGTCAATACTTTCAGGGGTCTTGGCATAGACGACGTCGACATACCAGAGGTCCGTAGCATCGTTCCAGGATGCATGGACCCTCACTTTTAGATACTTCATCGCTGGTGATAGATAACTGGTTGGCGTGACCAGCGGGTAGGCATAGTATTTCTCTTCTTTTCCATAGGGCCACGCTAACACATTCCAGGATCCTGATTTGTAATTGAATATCTCCAATCCGGGGCCTGTGTTGATTATGCCAGTGTCTTTCGCATGCACTCCTACCCACATCTTTTCGACTGATATGCCATCGAGACGGAAGAGATAGGTGGCATATGCGTCATCCCAGTCAAATAGATCCGTGCTGAGCGTAACCCCTCCTGGGTAGCCTGATCCTCGGTCGACATTCTTCGACTCAGAGACGGTGAACTCATTGCCATTCTTGCGGAGGCGACCACCGGATTCATCAACGTCATACAGTGAAAGGCTTGGGTCACCATACAGATTGTAGTCATACACATTAGTTAGGGAAACCCTATCGCCCGCTGGTTCAAGATTCGGATCGGACTTCACAATGTACAATGCGTCACCTATGCTCTTGCTGTTGCGGATTACCTGTTCGAAAAAACCGTAACCCAGCGAAATCTCATTCTCTGCCTTCATTGATACGGCGCTCCAATATCCCGGGTTGTAGTACGAAACTCTCGAAGAGCTGACCGTTGCGATTGAGCCGTGCCTCAGCAACGAGTATCCAACGTTATCTGTACAGTTCGGATTTCCATTATAGCACGAGATGAGAAAGGATATTGAGGGTTTTGAGTTGTCAAGTTGAGTTGAGTCCGTGCTCGAGAAGAAGGCAGTATCGCTGTATTCGGAATCGTCACAAGTGCCGTCGTGATCGCTGTCTTCGTTCCATATTCGCCGCACGGCGGTGGTATCGCTGCCATGCGCAAACCATAGAACGCAACCGTAACCTTCCTGCCACTCGTCTATGAAGTCCTGTCTAGTGAGTCCCTTCGAATAGTAGGGAGCTGAAGACGGTACTGGAGCCACTCCTCCTGCCTCATACAGAACAGAATAACTCCAGCTCGCGTCCAGAAGATTATCGATAAAGTCCTCAGCGAGGTACGTGCCGTCGGTGCGGGGGGAATAGTAGTTGCATACTGCCATTGCCAAAAGAGCAGACTTCCGATCATCAACGGATTCCGCAAAACGATACTTGACGATCTTGTCTAGAATGTAGTCGAGGTCAGCAAACGAACCATAGAAAGGCAGCCTGCCTACAAGAACCTCTGGGGAAAGATCCTGGCCATCATTTATCTCACCATAATATCCGTCATTGTCAGCATCCCAATTCCCGGTCAGGTCAGCGTAGAAGAAATCAGTGTAAGTTTCTTGGACTCGGAACGCCCCTGGGGCCACATCTGTTGCCAATACCTTCGGCCAGACTTGCATCATGGGAATGCCGACGTTGCCACTTGGATTGCCAATGAGTAGCACATAACGGAGATTCAGGATTTGGTAATGATCCTTAAGCCAGTTGCGGATTGCTATGCATTTGTCAGTGCCAGTTGAATAACCAAATGTATCTTCAGTAACAAGATTGACATCGTAACCCTTGAATTCCTCCAGATAAGTCTTGAAGTTGTTAAGCTCCTCGCTGCCGCTCACAATGCTGTTCGTAGTAACAATGAGATAACCCACTTGAGAAGATTCCAAACTGGATGTACGGATTGCGGATTCAACGGCATCCTTACAATACAATTGCCTCCCCTCATTCCAGTTGACGAACATCTGTTCAGCAACATCGTCAAGAACATGATCCTCAACAAAATCGACCCTAGTCTTCGGCCCCCATTCTATACTAATCCTTACTGAATCAGCCACAACTGCTCGGTCTCTCACTGCGTTGTAGATGACTGGAGTGTATCTCAGCGTAAGGTAAGCATAGCTTCGCAGATGACCGACGCCAGCAGCATCAACTGGATGATGAGGGGAATACTCATCCTTTTCGTACGCTGAAGTGTTGAAGTAGTGTCCGTTCTCCTCGTCGATCAGACTCGCAGTTCTGATATCACCCGTATCCGATTGAGTTGATTCCATCCGGGGTGCCGGAACTATCTTTGCTCCGATGGCCAGCTCGTAGCTAGATTGTTCGTCAATTCTGATCTCGAGCTTCGATTGATTGACATCGGGTGGGAGTAGGACATTGTAGTACCTGACCGGCAGGTATGGAGAGCCTGGATCGCCGGCACAACCGAAGTCAGGGACATCCACACGGATGAAAGGTCCTTCTCGTGTGATAATTGGGCTCCCACAGCTCAGGTTCAATTGCAGTGAATGTTTGCCGATGGGGTTGGCCACCTGCGTAGTTGTCATGTCCAGTTGCTCACTGCCAGCAAGACATGGTTGAAAGAGAACGACTAGCAGAATGAAAGACAGACAGATGGCTTTGTGAGTGCAATGTTGCGATGCAAGCGCATGACTCCAGTGATCATACTTATGACTATCCCTGCGAGATACAGGTTTCGCCAAGCTCTTCCAGGCCCCCCTAGCTTGTATCAAATATGGGCTATATCAAGACTGACTACATCTCAACGACCACACGCTCTGGGAGGCGATATGGTTTCTGCCACTGAGGCCCCATGCCAGTTACCCTGTTGACCGCTGGGCTTCTCAAGCTTCGTGCGAGGAGCTTGACATTTAGCGTGAAGAGTCACACCTTCAGTTTGGGCTGAGTGTTTGTGGTGGGATGACAGAGAGCCGGATTTGGACTTTGAACACTGGCCAAATTTCAATTTCGCGATTATAGCACCGAGCTAGACCACTTCTCGACCTCATTCCTTACCCCCAGACCTGTATCTGACGAATAATGGGCTTTGCCGTCAGGGGCATCACAAATCACTGCCCTCATGACCCTTTCGCGACAATCGAGAAGCCCAGCCTATCCAAGTGTCGTCTTGCCATGTGCGAAACGAAGTCTCTGTAGACAAGGTCAATTGAATTTGCGTACTTGTTCGCTTTGGACACTACATACTTGGGAGGATAACGGCGCTCTCCATATGCCAAATCAAACCCTATTGATACTCTTCTCCTGTCGACGCCGCTCTTGTCTATCTCTTCGATGGCCCTTACGATGTGTTCTTTCTCGATATTGCCTGGAATGCCCCTTCTTCGATGCTCACACATTGCAACCACTACTACCAGGAATCGACTATTGATTCTTGTTCATAACCTTTGGTGTCATCTTGCCGACCTTGTGACAACCAGAACTGCGTGCATGCTTGAATGCCTCCTCCTTCTTCACAGTGGATTAGTGCACCGAGCTGATTCTCGTCAGCATCCTTCCTTGCTATATGATTCCGGCTTGTCCCGAAATCATGAACGATTGCCGACCCCAAGTTCAAGATGAGGAAGAAGAACCACTGTCCCATGGTATTTGGACTCGAGTTCACTCTTTAGGCCCTCAAGTCTCCTAGATGTTACCCTGAGACTCTTTTTGCCTAGTCGGCATGGCGAGATTTCACGGTTCTTCTTTCCTGAGAAACAGAATAGGAGGACATAGCGTTTTCGGATTGATATGCGACTGCAACACTTCTTCAAGTCATCTTCGATCTTCCTCTTTGACTTCTTGCCGATGTCGTTCCCCTTGAGGAGCTTTGTCATCTTGATTTCGACTACTAGACGGTGTTGTTCGTTTTCCCCGTAGACGAGATCTGCAAAAAGACCTTGTCGATCTCTTACCTCGGTGTGCAAGTCAATTCTCCTGGCATCTTTCGATCTCTCCTTCGCGAGCAGGTAGAACATGTAGTTCTGCACGTCGGACTCATTCAAAGGTGTGTACTTGCCTGAATAGAAATCCTCGTGCAGTTCCCTCCAAGCCTTGTTCAAATGAAGAGCGCGTTGTGCCATCGTCATCACCTCTTCTTGTACTCCCAGAACTTGATCTTTAGATCACCCAAGTCATACGGATAGCAGTTGTCATACGCCCATTGAATGAATTCCTCGACAGAGGAGAACTGATTACCATATCCGGACCTCATGATCTCCTGATATTCTTCCTTCGATAGTCTGCCGAATTCTAGCAACCTGTGATGCGTCGGACACAGTGGTATCGTGTCTTTGCCTTCCTCTCCCTTTCTCTTCCTGGTCGGGAAATGGGCTCGCTCTGTGAATCGCTTCTCCCCACAGACCAAGCAGGGATCGTCAAGCCCCTTCCCCTTTACCCTAGGTACTCTCTTGCTGCATCGTTCCACAGGCACTTCCTGCACCGCTGTGACTCCTTATTGCCGGTCTCCTATCTAATGAAAGCGTATGGGAAAGCTGCACCGCAAGGACCCGATGTTCGCGCGAGTGCATGCTATCGGATGTGAACTTCGAACACTGGCTGAATTTCAATTTCGCGATCTTAGCACCGAGCTAAACCCCTTCTTTTCCTCTCTTTCTTCCCTTCCTCTCCTACGGTCCTGTCCGAGCGCGTCCTATAGCGCCCCAGGCGCCAGTTTCAAAAACGACGACATCATGGCATCGCCGACCGGTCCTATCGGCCGCCGCTGTATTCGTAGGATATCTTGACAAGGACTCTATCTCTCTGGGCAATCGCCTCGACTTGAAGCTTCCTTGCTTCCTTCGCGAGGAGTTCAAGGTCTGCTCTAAGCACAAGACTAGAGATGTCGGATGGATTGCTGGGGTCTCCTTTGAAGAAATATCTCTCGAGGAATGTTCGCGCGTCCGAGTCGATCAGATTTCTCCCTTGGGCAGACATGGTGTCATTCTCGTTCTGGACGTCGCCGATATAGTACCTATAGAGCGCTGCGATTGCCGAACTGATGTATCTGGACCCTGATGTGTCCTTGTGTTGCGCTGCCCATTTTGTCAGGAGGGGGCTGCATCTCTCCGAGAAGAAGTCAAGGAAATTGTAGAAGACCCCCGCGTCGACGTCGAGTTTGTCGATATCGTCAACCAACGGACCATTCCAGTAAGTCATGTCGTTCTGGATTTCCGGCGAAATGGCCCATTTGCTGCGCCAAGTCCGCTTTCTGACATGATTCCCCACTCTTCCGTTGTCGTCGAGCATTGACCCCATGAATATCTCGTCTCCCACTGGCGGAACGTAGGTCTGTTTGTAGTCTCTGAAGGCATCTTCTGTTTGGTTCGTGTGCCTCTCAACCAGTTTCCTTCCCATTTCGACGTGCCGTTCTATCTTGGGGTGTCTCAGCATCAGCCAGAGGAATGTAGTTAACGAGGCCAGCCACACGACAAGAAGGACCGTGAAAATGATAGTTCCGGCAAGGCGAATCGTACGCTCATCCGCCGTTATGATCAGAGCGATGACGTTCACGACCAGCGCGATGGGAAGGGTCTTCACAAGGCTTGAGAAGATATCTATCAGACCCTGAGAGAGGTTTAGGCACCATAGCTTGTATCTGAGAGAGTCTTCATACTGCTCTAGCTTGCTCTTCTTCTCCTCAGACCGGCCTGAAGACGGAGCCTCGAGGGAGGCCTTCTCATCTGCCATACTTTCTCTGCCCCTCAAGATTCTCGGCCCCGCAAATCGGACACTTCATCGCCAGTTCCTCGCTCCCCCATGACCGTTCCTCCTCTATGGTCTTTTCCGAGGCGAGGATCAAGCCCTTTCATGTCCCCTACCAGGCCCGTCCGATTTTTCTTCATCCTTTCTGTACATGTCCTCCAACATCATAAGTCGTTGGAGAAGTCCTCCGGACTGACGATGTTGAACGCCTTTCGGAGCGCTACAGGAACTTCCTTCTTACTTCTCGGATTCAGGATGCCTGCGAAGACGGGAGAGCGGGAATCGAGGCGTACCCGTCTCCTACTCGGCCAAAGGAATGGTTCCCTCATCAACACTGCGGCAGAGATCCTGCAACATTCCGGGCGACGAAAGAGGCCTTCACTCTCTGGGTCTGCAATACTGCCTCTATCGAGGAGGAGGTCCCCGAACTCATCGAGGCCAAAGCCCTCTGCCGTGAAGACCAAGATGTAGGCGTGGTCGTCCCTGATACTCGGCAGGACCTCATGTCTGATTCTGGTTCTCATTCTCTGAATGTCATCAAGTACCACAACCTGGCCATTCCTCGCGTTCTTCAACCTGTCAGCCACGCTCATGCGTTTGACCTCGATGTCCATCTGTAGATTGCGGATTTCGATGTCCGGAGGGTCAGTCCCCCAATGCGCCTCGAGTCCGTAATCCATGAGGCGCAGGACGACATCCACCTCGGCCATGCTAGGTAAGAACTGCTTGGGGTTCGTCAGGTGTCCCTTGAGTCTATCGGTGAGGAGATCACTGGCCTTGAGCCGCGCCAGTTTCGCTTCAACTTCCTGCAGATTGACAAGGTCATAACGAGGATTGTCTATTGCCTTGACCAGCGGGTGAAGTGGGCCCGGGCTTTTCTTGGGCCGCTTCATCACTTCCGAGATGCAGGGGTAATCATCGAACAGAGTTCGTCCCTCATGCTTTGGACTGACACCCGGGTCTTTGAACTTTCCCACCAAACTTCCGTCCAAACTTCTTCTCTCTTTGGTCGAATATGTCCCTAGCTACCTTGCCTCCCCTATGGTCTTTTCCTAAAATGGATGCTATCGATTCTCGAGAATAGCGGAGAATGCATCAAAGTCTTGCGACTCTCCTTCACAAAGGGTACGAAGCTTGGGAGACTTTGATGTAGGTGACTGGCTGGGGGCCTATGCAAGGGAGCCTTGTTCAGGAATGACTCTATAAGATTGTGACCGCCATACCTCGTTGGTAGGCAGTGCAGGCGGAGGTTGTCAGGTGTATACCAAGCAAGCGGAGTTCAACAGGGAACTGGACGAACTCTATAGGATACGGACCGAATGGCTAAGGCATTTTCTTGGAGCGACCAAGAAAGGACCCGAACCGGTCTTTGACAGAGCGCGCGTCAATCGGACCATAGAGAGGCTGCAAAAGATTGCGTCCGAAGCCACTGCTCGGTACACGGCAGAATGGGAATTCACGAATAGAGTGGAGAACCAGAGTCAGTGGCACATAACAAGAGCCAAAGGCTTTGACCGTGATGCTAAGAAAAAGAGCTTTGACAAGTGGTACGACAGGAAGTTCCGGCATCACAACTGCATATACATATTCTGGGGCGATGGTCGGAGTCTCTATGTGGGCAAGACTGGAAGAGGGGCCAAGAGGATCACAAGTCACTTTGACAAGCACTGGTTCAACCAAGCCACTAGAATTGATGTCTACTTGCCAGGTGGACGTCGAGAACTGCCAATTCTTGAGTGTCTGGCAATTCACCGATTCAAGCCTAAGTACAACAAGGCCCGAGCGGGGATGAAGTCGCATTGTCCTCAGTGCCCTATCTGTGCACTCAATAAGTGGATTGACTATGAGCTTCACAGAATATTCTCATTGCGATGACCGCAGTAGGAAGTAGAGAAATCGCCCTTCCTTTCCTATGGATGCTACACTCAGGCGGAGAGGGCACCGGCCATTGATTCAAAACAAAGCAAGTGCAAGTATTCTCTCAACCTCTTCGTGGATTCTTCTCATGACAACTAGCCTTTGGTCGTTGAATGCCTTCTCGAATGCGTTGATTTCGTCGCCTCGCAGTACTTGGTACTTTCCGAGTTCGATGCAAGTTCGTGCTATGTGCCTGCAGAACGCCTCTCCAACAAGCTCTGCAAACATTGCTCTGCTCTCAGGGCGTTCTAGTCCTGAACCGCCGTCTCCGATATAGAGCTTCACGAAGGGGAATCTGACATAAATGCGTATCACTCCTGATTCCTTGTGGTATTCCACTGGCAGAAGTGGATTCGGGTCTGGGTCGAAGTCGATACTCTTGATAGGCCCGACTCTTTCGCTTCGTGTTTTCTTCCTTCTGCCCCTTCGTTCCTCCCGTTTCACTTCAATAGTTGACAAAGCGACCATCCCTCTGAAGGAAGCTTTAGCGGTCACCTTGTGTCCGAGCAATTCTCCTCGTACACGGAAAAAGCCGTATAGAGTGTTCTCTGAACCTTTTGCCGGAGAGAGATAGATGGAGGAATCGACCAAAGACACACCGCTTCCCTCAAGGCTAATGAATGCAGAATCGCCAGTGTCATGGTCAGATGACCTTGGGGCATAGACAGAGAGCGCTCTGACTTGCTCAGGGTAGACGACAACGTATGAGGGAATAATCGTCAAGGATGGTGGTCCCCCATCGCGACCGGCTCCTCCAAACCCCTTATTTGGAGTCTCAAATTCGAAATCGGCCGTGAGGTCGTTCAGAATCTTGCAGATGTCCTCCAACTGCTTTCGGCGCGCGTCGGGGATTCTCGGAATAGACGGACCAGCCAACTCGATTCTCTTCTTTTCTATCAGAGGTGCGAGTTCTCTGTTGCATGTCCTCTCAAGCGCCTTGAAGATTTCATGTCGGGGGTCCAGTCCGTTGCGTTGCATGCTCAGGCTTGAGAAGTCGTCTTTCTCGAATTGCCTCGCAAAACAAGGCACCGAGAGTTCACCGTGGAAGTAGTAGGCCGCGCTTTCATTTTGATATGCGAACAGCCTGTTGTCCAGTACGACATCCTCAGTTGTTATGAGTATACCAGACTTTGAGAACTGAAGATTTCCTGGTCTTTCCTTGTCGAGTATCTCTTCGGATTCGTACACAGTCAAGTGTGCGTTCTCTTCGCCATAGCCGATGTCCAAATCCTTGTCAAGAACAACCTTCGTCGCGGGAATCTCGTACTTAATGGTCCAAGTCTGCTGTTCATTCTTCTGGTCTCGGTAGAACAATCTGACTTTCCTACCTTGCCTCATGAGTATCTTGCGAAGGGCGTAGTGATTTAGTATCTGCGACCTCAAATTTTCTCTCTGGGGTATGCCCACTTCCCGCTCTACGCTCACAAATACGATTGTTCCATTGGTCTTCGGAATTGTAAAACTCGTGTGTTTGCGGAGCATGGACCTAATAGGCTTAAGTGACGGGTTTTGCCATATCTGATATCGAGGTTCGTTGCTTTCATCGAAGAATATGTCAGCGATTGAGATTTCCTCTCCCTTTCTCGTGATTATGTAGCCCCTTCCCAGACCCAATATGGCTTCCTTCATGCCTCTACCCAAGAAACCCCTTATCTTGCTACCCGCCTTTTGGCCGCTGACTCTGGGTCCAAACTCAAGTGATTCGAGCAATTTGTTGTAGGTCATTCCCTCGGCTTCGTCGCGGACACCTAAGACAGCCTTTCGCCGCTTCTCAGGTTTCTTCAGCACCCTGAACAGAATCTCGATGTCGCCGTATGGCTTCAACCTGGTATACGAATCTTCCGAGTTCGTCACAAGTTCGACTATAGCATCAATTGGCCCCTGGATAGTCCCCTGACTAAGCTGTCGAATCAGTCGAGATGACATCGGGATTATTCCTTCGTCCTTCTTCTGCTTAGTCATTGTTGAATCCCAAAGTTACCGTGACTGGGCAGCTCCAGGCAACTATCAGCAAACCAGACTGAATCCGTCGAAGCCACGCCAAATCCTCTTGGGCCTTATGGCTTTCCAGGAATAAAACCTACCTGATAGTATCCTGGGCGCAGAATACGAGAACGGCTCTTCCTTCCGTATGGGCTTTTCCCTAGATGAGCAGTGTGCATCATATCGTCTACACACTTGATTGTCTGGCGCCCATCAGAACAGTTATCTTGACGGAAGCGATACTTACCTTGGTGTTTAATTGGAGGATGGAAGAAGCGCCTATTGGCTTTGCACTACGAAGCTTGAGAATTTCGAGATAGATCGACAGCACGGTTTCAGACTGACTGGCTTCAGGGCTAGGAATGCACCAACCGTGAAGAAATTCAAGAAAGGAGATAAGATGGTAATCTACATTCACAGCATCTCACGATTTGGAGCCATCGTGGAAATTGCCTCCGACTACTATCATTCCGAACAAAAACAGTGGGTTGATGAGGACGAGATGTGGCCTGCTCGTGCAGATACGAAACCCATAGTCGTTCTAGAGAGGGAGCAGTTACTAGATGTGAGAAAACTGATACCGTCCTTGTCTTTCGTTCCGAAGGGAAGAGCATGGGGCATGGCATTTCATGGGAGCATAAGAAGCATCCCTGAGGACGATTTCAAGCTAATAGAATCTGAAATGAGGAAAGCCTCCATCCTCTCGAAACCATCAACGACACCACGGGAGGCGTCTTTGGACGAGGAAGAGGCGAAGAAGAGCATACTGGGAATGGAAGGATTGGAATCAAAGAGCCTTCATGACCGACTGTGTGAAATGCTTGCAACGGTTGGAACAAGAATGGGATTCAATGCGCAAACTCGTTTTCCGATAACGCCTGAACATGCATACGAATTGGATGTGGCATGGTTGCGAGGCAAGAATCCCGAGCTGGCGATCGAAGTACAGATTGGCGGCAATATCACCGAGGCGAAGGAGAGATTGGCGCAGGCTAGGAGGTTCAACTACAGAAAAGTCGTAATGGTCATCGAACAGAACCAGATAAAGAGGCTGAACGGTATCATCAAGTTCGATGATTTGAAGAATTGGTTGGAGGCTTGGTCTATTCCGTCGGTATATGGTATGTATACCGCTGCCGAACAGTTCTTCGGTTACTATGATAAACTCCAAGAATCTAGGTATCGAGAGCGAAATGAACTAGGGCTTGTATGAGACGTGTGAGCTTTGGAGATCTGGACATTCCTCAATGAGAGGGTTATTGCAGAGACTTTGATTCCTATGAGACTGATCGTCAGACTTATCCGATCGAACGGGGATCGGATCGTCGAGCATGGCCAACTACCACTCCGAACCGGGTTTCGAGCTTTACTTGGGAGACTGCCTGGTCCTTCTTGACGACCTTGAGCTCGAGTCAGTGGACATGATCTTCGCCGATCCTCCTTACAACCTGTCGAACGGCGGTTTCACGGTCCATGCGGGGAAAAGAGTCCCTGTTCACAAGGGTTCCTGGGATGTGAGCAAGGGTTTCAAGCAAGACTTTGCGTTCCACAAAGAATGGATTTCGAAATGCAGGCGCGTCTTGAAACCTAACGGTACGATTTGGATAAGCGGAACTTACCATTCGATCTATGCATGTGGGTACGCCCTCCAATTGCTTGATTACCATGTTCTTAATGACATATGCTGGTACAAACCGAATGCTGCTCCGAACTTAAGTGGGAGATACTTCGCTGCGAGCCATGAGACGCTGATCTGGGCTCGCAAGAACGAGAAGAGCAAGCACAAATTCAACTACGCGCTTATGAAGAACGGAGATTGGGAGAAAGACCCTTTCAAGCGCCCCGGGAGGCAGATGAGATCTGTCTGGGCAATCAACACCCCTCCTCCCTGGGAGAAGAAGTTCGGGAAGCACCCGACACAGAAACCATTTGACCTCCTCAAGAGGATCGTTCTATCAAGCACTGACGAAGGCGACCTCGTTCTTGATCCTTTCACCGGGAGTTCAACCACGGGTCTTGCCTGCTATGGACATTCGAGGCGCTTTGTTGGGTTCGACACCAGCAAGGATTACCTGGATCTATCGATCAAGCGTCTAACGGATTTCAAGAAGAAGATCGGGAAAGCGGGAAAGAAGAAGAAAGTCACCAAACTTGAAGACTACAGTTAATCGAAACAGTCAAGGTGGTCGGACATGATTGATCTGAATAATGAATATGTGGCTTTTGCGGCAAACGTTTCCTTCCTGGAACTCGGCCGGGAGGAGTTCGGATTGGCTTTGATAGACCCTAGCAAGTACGATGAGGAAATCAGGATTCTAGGGTCTAGATCCGACTGGGCGCCCGAGAGTCTCTCCGAGTTCATAAGACTCCATCCGGGATCCTTCAAGGTTCTGGAGGCCGTGCTGCAGCAACAGAGATTTACCCACGCCCAGCTCATTCATTTCTTCTTCGATGTTGTCAAGATGAACTCCATGAACATTGACTCGATCTATCAGTATGCGCTATTGAATATGGACCATGATCGAAACCTGCTGAGGCAATGTGAAAAAGCCGTGAAAGAACTCACCGCTGAAATGTCGTTGTCTGAGTTGAGGAGAAGTGACAAAGAGGAACACAGAAGAATAGTCGTGGCTGTCTTCAAGATGGCGGTCAGCAAGCATGCTGAGAAGATAACCGATAACCCTGAGATGCTGAGACTCCGTGTGTCTGATCCAGTTTTCAAAGAGTCCTCATACAGACTGTCGGATTATGTCATCCACAGGCTCAGATTGAATGACCTGCTTGGATGTACGGATCTACCTGCATTGTTGAAATCGAAACGGGCTCCTCGGGATAACAAGGGGATGCACGGCGACTACGCCAAAAGGAAGGTTGTAGATGTTCTCGAAAGAAACGGCTTCGTGAACATTGATACCATGTTGAATCCGAAGGGCTTGAAGACCCTGAAGAGTGACGTCAGTGTGCAGCTAGGCGGCGAACTACCCAGAGGCAGACTGTTCTGTACGGAAAGATATGTGGAGGGGATAGTCAAACCCAAAGAAATGAAGCCCAAGAAGTTCGATGTCATCATCCTATCGGGGGCAAAGCCTAGGCATCTCTTCGAGGTCAACTTCTACACAACCACTGGTACGAAGATAGGGATCAATGAGGGCGAGTATGTCGACATGAGCCAGGCAATTGACAAGATGAAAGAATATGAATTCCACTGGATAACAGATGGGAACTACTGGCTCTCGCCGGGAGGACGCGAGAGGTTTGTTAGGCTCTCATCACAATTCGGAAGCATCTACAACATCAACACCTTCGAAGCCAACCTGAATAGGTTCTCCTGATGGCTTGAGCCTTTCTGGAGGTCATAGCAGTTCAGATTGAACAGGATATGAACCACCCCCTCGGAAAAGACCATAGGGGAGGAAAGGCGATACGCTTCTGGGGAATGGCGACGGCGTTGGAAGAAGCGACAGAACTCGGTCGTTATCCTGGCATTCGTTCGAGAAGGAGAAGAAGGATGAATGCTGGCGAGAGGAGTTGGCGCATGTCGATCACCGCCACCGTGATGGTTTTGGTTCTTGCGTTTACAGTTGCATTGGGAGCGTTGCACGGCGTTCGGTCGGACCCGGGTCCTGGCTGGGGAACGGCTCAGCTCATCGAAACAACTGACTTGGGAGGTGCCGAAAGTCCCCACGTGGCCGTGGATGGCTCGGGCAATGCAGTCGTCGTGTGGTATCAGTATGATCAGCCCATCTACCCAGCCTGGTCTGACATCTGGTCGAACCGATATGTTGTAGGAAGTGGCTGGGGAACAGCTGAGCTTGTCGAGACGGATGCGGGAGGTGCCACTTCCAACTCTCCCATAGTGTCAGTGGACGGTTCGGGCAATGCTGTCGCCGTGTGGTGTCAAGATGTGGAGGGCGTTCCAGGGGCGCATATCTGGTCAAACCGATATGTCGTTGGAACTGGTTGGGGAACAACTCAGCTCGTCGAAACCGACAATTCGGGAAGTGCCATCAATCCTCAAATGTCAATGGATAGCTCAGGCAATGCGGTCGCTGTGTGGATGCAATCTCGTGACATCTACTTTGACATCTGGTCGAATCGATATGTCGTTGGAACTGGTTGGGGAGCATCTGAGCTCATCGAGACCTACGACTCGGTGAGTTCCGAAGATCCACAGGTGGCCGTGGGTGGCTCGGGCAATGCGGTTGCTGTGTGGTGTCAGCGGGATGTTAGCGGTCGGTACGATATCTGGTCGAATCGATATGTCGTCGGAAGTGGCTGGGGAACAGCTGAACTCATCGAGACCAATGACTCGAGAAATGCCGGCGTTCCGCAAGTGGCCGTGGACGGCTCGGGCAACGCGATCGCTGTATGGAGTCTGAGTAATGGCCCTCAATACGACATCTCGTCGAACCGATATGTCGTCGGAAGCGGCTGGGGAACAGATGAGCTCATCGAGACTGAAGATACATGGCCTGCTTATGGTCATCAGTTGGCTGTGGACAGCTCAGGCAATGCGGTCGTTATGTGGGAACAACCTGATAACACTCGTTTCAATCTTTGGTCGAATCGATATGTCGTTGGTACGGGATGGGGAGTTGCGCAGCTCTTCGAAACAAATAATGTGGGATTCACTGGCATCGGTATCCATGTGTTAATGGATGGTTCGGACAATGTGTTCCTTGTGTGGTCGCAGTATGATGGCACTCATTACAACATGTGGTCGAACCGATATGTTGTTGGAACGGGCTGGGGAACAGCTGAACTCATCGAGACCAATAGTTTGGGAGGTGTCAGCGGTCTCGATGTGGCCGTGGACAGTTCAGGCAATGTAGTTGCCGTGTGGTCGCACTCTGATGGCACTCGCGATAACGTCTGGGCGAATCGATATGAGTCCGAGGAACCAGCGATTCCTGAGTTTGGGACTGTCATCATTCCTGTCCTTTCTGTTGCCGCAGTATTCTCTGTCATGAGGGGAAAGAGGAAGGAGATTTGCGCCTCGCCTTGGAAAAGACCATAGGGGAGGAAAGACGACCGATGTTCAAACCGCAAGCTGCGCATTGAGCCGAATCTGAGACTTCTCGACCGTCGATGTGGCAACCTCCAAGTACAACCTAAGTTGATGCCTATTGCAGCCCTGTCGTGGTTCGAGGGGGAATGAGAGTGAGGGCTCCAATTTCAAGAGTTGAACAAAGAAGACTGCTATCTGCGATGATTGCACTCACCTTCTGTTTTTCAACGATGTTCGGGTTGCTGGTCACTTCTTTATCGGATAGGACCGACACCGGTCGAGAAAGCCCGACTGCCGCCAAGACTCTCGCCCTGATCGTTCATGACCCAATCTACATCGATGGCACCTCAGGATTCACAGGTCCGAACGCATCGACTGGAGTCACGAGAGGGAGTGGGGCAGAATCCGACCCCTATATCATCGAGGGGTGGGAGATCTGGTCGTTTCCTTCGTACGGCATATACGTTGGGAATGTTAATGTCCACTTCGTGGTTCAAGATTGTTCCATTCACAATGGAGGCTGGTCGGAGGGGAGTTCGATTCTCCTCCTCGCATGCTCGAATGGCACAATCAGGAACTGTACGTGCTACTCGAATGCTGGGAAGGGCATCTATCTGGACTCCTCGGATGGCAATTCTTTGATTGACAATGCCTGCTCCTACAATCACTATTATGGCATCGTTCTTTCCTACTCATCAGACTGCTGCTTGATCAATAACTCATGCTCGAACAGCGAATACGGCATATACATCTCAGGCGATGACAATCTCCTAACTGGCAACGTGTGCTCGGACAATCGTTACGGTATCCGTCTTGAGATCTCGGCGAACAGCAGTTTAGTTGGCAACACGTGTTTGCGCAACGAATATGGCACGTGGCTCTTCTGGGCGACTGACAACAGCTTGCTTGGCAACATATGTTCTGCGAACAGTCAGGACGGCATCGAACTCGTTAACTCAGAGGGCAATCACTTGACCAACAATACTTGCTCCGACAATGACTGGAATGGCATTCTTGTGTATAGCTCCCACGGCAACAGCTTGGTCAACAACGCATGCACCGGGATTGGGGGTTATGGCTATGCAATCTGGATTTTTTCCTCGGACAACAACAGCCTGATTGGCAACATGTGTTCTCAAAGCGCCATCTATCTCCTAGGTGCGGAAGGCAACAGTCTGATTAGCAACAGTTGCATGATCTACCTTTCGGATTCGGCCAACAACAGCTTGGTCAACAACACATGTTCGAATCTGTTCTATGGCATCTTGATCTATGATTCCTCGGATAACAACTGCCTGACCTCGAACACCATTCTGAACAATGAATATGGTATCTATATTTCTTCCTCGAGCAACAACAGCTTAGTCAACAATATGTGCTCTGCCAACCAGGACGGCATCCGACTCACCTTGTGCAATGACACTATGATTCAGATGAACAGAATTGTGGGCAATAGTCGTCACGGCATTAGCATTTACTCAGGCAGCAACAATATGATTTGGAACAATACCTTCGATCAGAACAACGGTTCTGGCGACACCTATGATCCATTGCATATTCAAGCATATGATGCCGGAACTGAAAACTGGTGGAACAGCATGGACGGCTACGGCAACTACTGGGGCGATTGGACAACCCCGGATGTTGCTCCTCCTGATGGGATTGTCGATATTCCCTACCAAATCGATGGTAGTTCGGATGCCCAGGACAATTATCCTCTGACGACGACTCAGACACTGATACCCGAGTTCGGCATGATGCCGCTCGTGGTGATCGGACTCCTCATCACCCTCGTGCTGGTCACGGGGGCGAGACGAAAGAACGCGTTGGGATGATGAATGGGACCACCATTCTCTACCGGTAAGAAAATGCCGCTCCAATCTTGCCAATTTCCTATCGGCAAGTATAGCATCCACCTTTAATCACCGGTAGATTCCGGGCTATAATCCGGGCACTCGCACCATTCGTGCCGTGATGGCATGAACTGACACACGCAAAGCAATCCTTATGCTTTTGACAAACGAGACCATTGGTGTGCATGGTTCATATCCATCAGGATGCAGACTTCACTTTCGGCCGGCAATAGTCTCTTGCCGGTTGCAGGGCATTCAATGGTCAGTCACGCTCGATCTGGTTCGCCCGCCTCAAGCTGGTCTTCTTCGAGCTCATATTACTCC
>Ga0315296_10001461_pt1 | contig 20685 bp, 20 predicted proteins | sample YL17G14_18_MG_FD_203921 | JGI IMG/M metagenome (GOLD analysis project Ga0315296, IMG submission 203921) | Sediment microbial communities from Yellowstone Lake, YNP, Wyoming, USA - YL17G14_18 | ecosystem: Environmental > Aquatic > Freshwater > Lake > Sediment | place: USA: Wyoming | collected...
CACTGCCTATGATTCTGTTAACAGAAGGCTCGTGGACAATCAACTTTGTTCGCTTCATTTTCATCCGGCTCTTAATCTGCAAGGATGAATAGGGAGGTTCCGCAAGAAAAGCTCTCGTTTGCTTGAAGTCGCACGGACTGCTTAGTGAAATAATACTCTGTCACATATGAAAAGAGCCCACACGTCAATTCAGGGCTTCGGGTTTTGCAGATCAGTATTTCGAGTTCAGAACCCTTTTTGATCAGGGCAGGAATTAGATAGGCAGGAAGACGAAGGCCATGGCGTTGTTAGGCTACATCGCCAAAGCTCTGCTTATTCTAGCTGGTGCATTCGCCGGTTTTGCAGTTGTTAGTTTCGCTTCAATGGGATACACCGAAATGGGGCTACTATTTCTCGTTACAATCATGATACCCGTGGCAATGATAGTGTACGAATACCTGACAAATCCGAAGAAATAGCCAAAGAAGACGGTGCCAATAGAACTCTGGATCGCAACCCAGAACTGAATAGGCGAAGTTGGTTGGAGAAAACTCACATCGCCTCAAGATTATCGCTGATTTGCGCGGTTCTTACATAGACGCATAAAAGCTCGTGAAATCGGTAAGACAAGCAAATGGCCTTTACGGAAAATGCGAATCCAAAATGTATTGTTGTTCCAAAAAAAAGGAGAGTTAGAGGAGTCGCTTCTTTTCCTTTCGCCATAGCACTAACATTGCAGATATGAGTCCTAGAGACGCAATGGAAAATGCTGCAGCTTTAGGCATTTCACGTTCCCAAGTTGATTTTATAAGAAATGCCTTGATCGAAGTTCCGTGGGAGTCAACTGTTTCAGTTGTGTAACCTGCTTCGACAACAAGGGTGTATGTTCCGATCATTGAGCCTTTTCCACTTGTGGCGTATCTCAGCTTGTAAAGACCCGTTGCGATGCGTTGCCACGTTAAAGTTTGAGTAGTTCCATCAGGCAGGTGCAATGTAGGGTTAATTGAGGTGGCATCAACAGCTTTTCCGTTGAAAACTGTCTGAACGTAGAACTCGACGGTTTCTCCTTTGAAGAATATGGCGCCAACATCGATGGTGACATCTAGTGGAGTGACTTCGCTGACGATAAATGTCGCTTTTGACTCAGTAACTGCAGATGAATAGTAGGACCAGACTACCTTGACGATGTGGGAGCCAGCTTCTGAGAAAGGCACATTGAATACTGCGTTTAGGTTTCCGTTGCTGTCTACAAAGACAAAACCTATCAGTTGATCGTCAAACATCAGGTACCCTCCAGCATTTGTTGGGAATCCTTGCCCTTCAACTGCTACTTTCGTTCCAACAGGACCTGAAGCTGGGCTTATGCTTATTTTGGGAAGCGCAATTGTGACAGTGCCATCGACGTATATGTTGTCTGCCAAGTCTGTTTCACCCGAAACGACACTTGCCTCTGCTCTGATTGTGTAAACGCCTTCTGGGATGTCAGTAGTTCTCCAATAGAGCCAAGCCCAGTCGATCTCACCAGGGTGCAACCCCCATGTTCCTCTTCCGATCATGTTGTCGTCGTAGTAAACCGTGACTTCGAATATTTCATATGATGTTCCCTGATTTGCTACTTCTACGTCTATCTCCACATACTGGCCTGGCATGACTCTTCTTGGATACGCGTTTACGTAGGTGATTGCTACGTCGTGAATGCCAGCAAGCACGGTAATAGGGTTCACAATAGTGTTGGTCAGTCCATCGTTGTCCGTGACAGTGAGGCTAACATCATATGAGCCTAGAGTTTGATATGCATGAGAAGTCGTTCGTCCTACGCCTATGGTTTTGTCCCCGAAATCCCAATAGTAGCCGAAGATGAAACCGTCTGGGTCATAGCTGGCAGAGGCATCAAAAGTCACTGTTTGAGTTTCTCTCGGATCAAGCGGCGAGTACGTGAAAGCCGCGACTGGGTAAGTTCTTATTCTGACAGGTCTGGTTTGAGTGCCAGTTAATCCATCGTTGTCCGTTAGAGTAAGGGTGACGCGGTAGGTTCCATGGGTTGCATAGGTATGCGTAGTGTTTTCTCCCGTTGCAGTGGCTCCGTCTCCAAAGTCCCAAGAATAGCTGATGATCTCTCCATCTGGATCATAGCTGGCAGAGGCGTCGAACATCACAGCCTCGCCGACCTTTGGAGCTGCTGGAGAAAAAGCGAATGAGGCAATCGGGGCTCCCGGAGGTTCAGGGATTCCAGAAGTGCTGAAGACTGCACCGCGTCCTGTTGCAGTGTCATAGCCTTCATGGTAGACTCGGTCTCCGACGTTCTTCCCGGGGAGCGCAACTTGGGTGAGCAGGAGGTCAGAGGAACCTGCGTTCTTAGCTCTGAATGTGATTTCGAATACTGTGTTGTTCTGGCCTGGGTTGTTGAATGGTGGCGCGGGGTTAGATGAGGAGTGAGCCATCTTGTACCAGCCGGCGTCTATGTTCAAGTTGTCCTCCCACACAGTTGTGGGGTAGTAGAGAACGCCGTCAGGATAGTCGTCGACTGGAATCTTGACCAGATGGCTGACGTATTCGAGAACGCTGGGATCCCAAGTGAGGTTCATTCCCACTCCATAAAGATTGCCCAGAGGGTAAACCTTGTTCTGTGGATCAGTATAAGCTGCATCCGTAAGGTTGAAAATCTTAACACCAACCGTGAAGTCAACGCCTACATCTCGCTCTATGACATCAGGATCCAAAAAGAGGACAGGTCGATTTGTTGGGAACGGCTCACTTGAGACTGTGTTGCTATTTCCTGTTGAAGTCAGACCCTCTGAATATGCAACGAACCACACCGACATCACGCCTATCAGAAGCAAACTCAGAAGCATGTTCGATACTGCTTTGTTTTTCATCTTTTTTTCCCTCTCCTAATCACGTTGTTTTTCATGGTCCAAAAAAGGACTCTGCATTATTAGAATGGCGTCATGCAACATATATGCTTTGCGAAACGTTCCTTCGATGCATAGAAGCGACTATTTCCAGCGCATTTACCGATAAAAGGTCATCACAAGCGAATCGCATTGCGGCGCTTGACATATGCATCATACTAAGGTCGTCCGTGAGTGCGAATATTGTAAGACAAAGGAAGGTAACTTAAAATATCAGCTTCGGACTGATTGATATTTCTATCCCTACTGTGAGCCAAGATCCTTCATGACCCCCGTGAAAATTACAGACACCACCTTCCGGGATGCGCATCAATCATTAATGGCCACACGCATGCGCACCGATTCCATGCTGCCCATAGCTGAAAAAATAGATCAAGTAGGCTTCCACAGCCTCGAAGTCTGGGGCGGAGCCACATTCGACGTGTGCATACGTTTCTTGAACGAAGACCCCTGGGAACGCCTGCGCAAGCTCAGAAAACACATCAGGAAAACATCGCTACAAATGCTGCTGCGAGGCCAAAACCTAGTGGGTTACCGCAATTACCCTGATGATGTGGTTGAGAAGTTTGTTGAGAAGGCAGCTGCAAACGGCATCGATATATTCCGAGTGTTCGACGCTCTAAATGACACGCGCAACTTGGAGACAGCTTTAAAGGCAGTTAAGAAAGCTGGAAAGCACGCCCAAGGAACCGTGTGCTACACGCTTAGTCCTGTTCACACGCTGGAGCACTATTTGGGGATAGTCCGCCGCCTAGTCGAATTGAACTGCGATTCCATCTGCATCAAAGACATGGCAGGATTGCTTTCGCCCAAAGATGCTTACGAACTAATCACAACGTTCAAGAAAGAAACAGGTTTACCCGTACAGTTGCACTGCCACTACACCAGCGGCATGGCGCTCATGACTTATTTACGCGCCTGCGACGCCGATGTGGACGTGCTTGACACCGCCTTCTCCTCACTTGCAGGCGGCACATCTCAGCCCCCAGTTGAAACCGTTACAGCCGCACTGCGGAATACTGCGTGTGACCCCAAACTCAATATGGAGATGCTAGTTGAAGTCGCAGATTACTTCAGAGAGCTGCGAGAGAAGTACTTCGATCCGATTCGCTTGATAGATCCCATGGCTGAACGCATTGACACAGGCATTCTTGTGCACCAAATCCCAGGCGGCATGTTCTCCAACTTGATTTCACAATTGAAAGAACAAAACGCAACGGACAAGCTTGCGTTGGTTTTGGAAGAAGTCCCAAAGGTAAGAAAAGAACTAGGTTACCCCCCACTCGTAACACCCACAAGCCAAATTGTGGGAACCCAGGCAGTGTTCAATGTCTTGTCCGGCAAGCGCTATAGCATCGTGTCCAAAGAAGTAAAAGACTACGTGAAAGGCTTGTATGGACTATCACCCGCTCCCATCGACGAGGAAATCAAGAAGAAGATAATTGGAAATGAAGAAGTCATAACAAAACGTCCAGCTGATCTTCTCAAACCAGAACTCGATGCTATACCTCAAGAAGCAAAGCAACACTTCGACAAAGAAGAGGACGCTCTTACCTATGCACTCTTCCCAAAAGCTGCTCTCGAGTTCTTCAAGAAAAGAAAAACCATGCAGAAGGAAAGCGCAGCCAGCCTGTTGCCCCCCCAGCTACGCCAAGAACTAGAGGAAGTTGCAGCGCTTTCAACCGCAATTGCATCCTACATGAAAAGCAAAGGAGAAATCACAGCCGTTATCCCAGCTAGAAGAGGCGGCAAATTCTCCGCTTGGAGCCTAGCGGGTCGACAGGAACTCATGGGCCAGCGAGGTCAACGCTGAAACAGGTGCTCCTAGTTGAAACGCGAAATGACCGTTGACGGAAAACCTTGCCAAGTTGAAATAACCGAGTGCCCAGTCGGCTCGCCCTTCAAGGTGAAAGTGAACGACAAACCCCGCGAAGTGCTTTTGGAACAGGGCCCCAGCTCAGGCATCTTCACTTTGAAAGTCGATAAGGAATCCTACTCGATTGAGCTACCAACGCTTGGGAGAAACACTCCCTTCACAGTTACGGTGAACACTGTTCCGTTCAAAGTTGAGATCAAAACGGGAATCTCAAGAGCAATTGTGTCAACCCCGTCATTCGTTTCGATCCAAGTTCAGAGATCGACTAGAGCTGCCGTGGAAGGCGCTGTTGTGGCTCCTATGGCTGGCAAGATTGTCTCAGTTCGAGTCAAGAAGGGCGATGCAGTAAAGATGGGCGCGGTTCTCTGCGTTCTCGAAGCCATGAAAATGGAAAACGAAATCACTGCTACCAAAGGCGGCGTAGTGGAAGGAATAATGGTTCAAGAGGGCAAGGCAGTCAACGAAGGCGACGTTCTAGTCATCCTAAAATAAAACAGCAATAGCGACGCTACTGAGCCCGTGGCTCAACCTGAACAATCATCTGAGCGAACAGTTCTCTCTTAGCTTTGCATACGGGACAGACGTAGGGTGGTTCTTCTCGGAAACAGACGTAGCCGCATTGTTTGCAGTACCACAATTTCAGTGGGAATCTAGGTGCCTCCCTAGCAGCTTGTATTCTGGTCAAATCAGATGGTTTGGAAGGAACAGTCTCAGTTGTCCCGCCGTAAGCTCGATTCTGCTTTTCAAGGGGTCTGCGCTCAGGAACTGGTTCCACGGCTTTCTTTCCCTCAGATACGTCTTTTGTGACGAACAAGGCACAATAGCAGGCTCCATATTCAGCAACGTCAGGATCGCGGTAGTCGCAGGGGCAGATTATGTCTCGGTCAATCTCGAATTTTCCCGTTGCCAGTCTGCATGGACATGAGGGGTAACCGTAACGTTCTTCGTTAGCTTTGAGTCCTTCAAGAAGGTTGTTGAGAAAGTCTTTGTCTGGATTCAGGTAGCACCCAGCAGTTCTGGCGTCGGCTTCTGCACGCGCCCGCACTCGTTCCAAGGTTGTCAAAGGTTTAGTGCCTCGTTTATCTTGTCTTTGCGGAGACCATGGATCAGAGTCTTATCGTCAACGATTATTATTGGATAGTTGGGTTCGCCCCCGCGCTTGACGATATCGTTCCTGATGGCTTGTCGGTCTTTATCGTTGCAGAGGTCAACGTCGATGTATTCGTATTCAACCTTTTTGTCGTTCAGGTACTTCTTTGTGAGTTTGCACCAAGCGCATGTGCTTATGGCATACATGAGAACCTTATGATCCCTTTTTGTTCCAGCAACTTTCTTTGTTTCCATCTTCACACCTGCTATTACGTAAATCACGCTTTGGCTATTCCAGCCTTTTTATGATGTGATATCCGTACTTTGTTTTCACGATTGCTGAAATCTGTCCTTTCTGGAGAGCAAAGGCAGCTGTTTCGAATTCTTTGACCATTTGACCTCTTCCAAATGTGCCAAGGTCTCCGCCTCGCTTGCCTGATGGGCATAATGAGACCTCTTTTGCTATGTTGGCGAATTTCTCGCCTTTGCCTAAGCGTTCCAATATCTTCTTGACTTCTGACTCTGTTTTCACGAGTGTGTGAGCGCAGTGAACTTTGTCTGGCATAATCCCAAATGAAAGACACTTATTCTTATAACGCTTCCGTGACAGCCGAACTGCTAGAAAACTGTTGGCGCCCTATAGTCTCCATAGACTTGCCTCAACACGCCGCAGACTTCTCCTAAGGTGCAATAGCTTTTGACAGCATCTACAATGATGGGCATCAGGTTCTCATCCTTTTCGCAAGCGGCGTGCAGCTGATTCAGCGCGGATTTGACCTTCTGCCTGTCTCTCTTTCGTCGAAGAGCCCGCACTTGCTCCAGTTGCTTTTTCTCAATTGCAGGATTGACCCGCAATGTTGAGATAGACGTTTCCTCTTCAGCCGCGAACTGATTTAAGCCTACAACTATTCGTTCCTTAGCCTCAACTTCCTGTTGATGCTTGTAAGCGCTCTCAACTATTTCGCGTTGCATGTAGCCTTTCTCGATAGCTGTGACCGCGCCGCCCATCTCGTCGATCTTGTCAAGGTATTTAGTCGCTTCTTCTTCGATCTGGTTGGTCAAAGCCTCGATGCAGTAGGCCCCAGCTAATGGATCAGCGGTGTCGGCTACGCCGCTTTCATAAGCTATGATCTGTTGCGTTCGAAGAGCGATCGTGACGGCTTCCTCGGTGGGCGGAGCATAAGCCTCGTCGAACGAGTTTGTGTGTAACGATTGGGTTCCACCAAGCACAGCGGCTAGAGCCTGCATCGTCACCCTTATCACGTTATTGAGCGGCTGCTGAGCTGTCAATGCCACACCCGAAGTCTGCGTGTGAAAGCGCAGTTGCCACGAAGCTGGGCTTTTCGCCTTAAATCGCTCTCGCATAATCTTTGCCCACAAGCGGCGTGCTGCCCGAAATTTTGCTATCTCTTCGAGAAAGTTGTTCTGCGCTGCAAAAAAGAATGATAATCGGCTGGCAAATTCGTCTAAGTTGAGCCCACGCTTTATTGCTGCTTCAACATAGGCTATACCGTTGGCCAGTGTGAAGGCGACTTCTTGTGGTGCTGTGGCGCCTGCCTCTCGTATGTGGTAGCCGCTTATGCTTATTGTGTTCCATTTCGGCATATTCTTGGCGCAGTACTCAAAAATGTCTGTGACCAATTTCATTGAGGGCTTGGGCGGAAAAATGTACAAGCCTCGGGCAACGTACTCTTTCAAGATGTCGTTTTGAACGGTTCCGTCAAGTTTGGCTTGAAGCACGCCTTGTCTTACTCCTACAGCTGCGTACATAGCAAGGAGTACGCTTGCAGGCGCGTTAATCGTCATTGAGGTCGTGACCTTGTCCAGTGGAATACCGTTGAACAGGGTCTCCATGTCTCTGAGACTGCTTATGCTGACGCCAACCTTGCCGACTTCACCCCTAGAAAGAGCGTGATCACAGTCAAAACCCATTTGGGTTGGCAAGTCGAAGGCTACGCTGAGGCCAGTTTGTCCATGTTGAAGAAGATATTTGAAGCGCTTATTGGTCTGCTGAGCTGTGCCAAACCCGGCGTATTGCCTCATGGTCCACAGCCTCCCGCGATACATGGTGGGATAAATGCCTCGTGTAAACGGATATTCCCCAGGAAAGGCAAGGTCCCGAGTGTAACCAAGCCTCGGGATGTGCTCAGGAGTGTAGACTCTTTCTAGAGACAGCGCGGAATCAGTCTTGAATTGCTTTTTGCGTTCAGGAAACCTTTCAAGAGTCTTGCCCAGTATTTCCTGCTTCCACTTTTCCTCTTGCGTCTGAATGTCTTTGAGTTCTTGTTGACTGACCATAATGACCAGCCCGTTATGTAGCCTTGCGATGTTTGCTTGTAATATCCGATTGATGCTTTAAAGAATTATCAATAATCCAGTTTGGACCCGCCGTCAAAGTATGTATTGTTGACCCGGCTTGCTTGGCACACACCGCAAATGCAGCACAAATCAGATTTAGGCCGAAGTATACGTGTGTATGGCGATGTCAAGTGACGGATGAGCAGTCGGAGAAAGTCATCGCATATTACCAGAAAGGCGCTGCAGATTATGACAAGCAATACGATTCGCCTTTCTTCAAGGAAATCTACGACAAATTGACCTGGCGTTACATTGAGCCTTATCTGCCACAATCTGGGGTTGTGCTTGACGCGGGTGGCGGTACTGGTAAATGGTGTATCCCCATTGCTAGGAAGGGCTTGAGGGTGGTCATCTGTGATATTTCTCAGGACATGTTGAACGTTGCATCACTCAAGGTTAAGGAAAACGGTTTAGAAGGTAAAGTGTCGTTTCGCCAAGGCGACATATGCAGCCCGCCCTTTTGCGACAACTCCTTTGATTTTGTCTTGGCTGAAGGCGATCCTATCTCTTACTGCAGCAGTCCCGATTTAGCAGTCAGGGAGCTGGGCAGAGTACTTAAACCAAATTGCTACCTGTCCGCGGGAATAGACAGCCTCTACCCCACCTTACGGCGAATGTTCGAACAGCCCGACATCGACTTCGATCAGTTTCACAAAGTGTATAAAGAGCAGCGGTTCTTAGCCAAGGACTGGGGATTCCACTATTGGCTTTTCACCCCTAAAGACCTCAAGAAACTGTTCGCTAAACACGGCTTCAAGGTCGTCAAAATCGCGGGCAAACCCGTAATGTTCAGGACCAGACCTGAAACAGAGGCAATATTCAAGGACCCTGTAAAGGTTCAGAAAGTGCTCGACATCGAGTTGAAACTATGCGAAGAAGCAAGCATTGTGGGCTACGGTGGACATCTCCACATCGTAGCACAGAAGAAAGCTTAGCTACTGAACACTATATGTTGAGCCATTTTCCGTTTTTCATGACTAGTCTGCCGTCGAAGTGGATTTCGCCGTCTTTGCGCAGGTCTTTGATCATGTCCCAGTGAACTGCTGAGTCGTTTTGGCTTAGTGTTTCTTTGTAGCCTCTTCCCAAAGCGAAGTGCACTGTGCCGCCGATTTTTTCATCGAACAGTATGCACTTAACCGATCTTTGGATGCCGTAGTTGAAGCCTATGCCGAATTCGCCGATCCTCTTTGCTCCTTCATCTGTTGCGAGTATCTTCTCTAGGAAGACCTGATTCTTGGCTGCTTTTGCGCTTACAACTTTCCCCTTCTCAAAGGTCAACGTTATGCCTTCTACCACGTTGCCATACCATACTGCAGGTATGTCGAAGTAGATGTTTCCGTTTACGCTGTCTTCAACTACACTTGTGAACAGTTCGCCGTCCGGCATGTTTTTGTCTCCACTAGCTGCGGTAGCCTTTCTACCTTTGATACTAAACTCCAAATGAGTGTCAGGGTTCGTAATCAAGACTTTGTCGGCCGCATCAACAAGTTGTTTGAGGACGAGAAGTTTCTTAGATACCTCTGTCCAATCGATTAGGCACGCGTTGAAGACGAAATCCTCAAACTCTGGCAGCGACATCTCAGCCTCTTGAGCTAAGGCTTCAGTTGGATAGGCGAAAACCACCCAGCGAGTTTTCTCAAGTCTCCAGTCACTCACGGGCTTTAATGCCTTCATTCTAGCGCTGATTCTGCTCGGGTCTATGCTTGAGAGTTCCTTAACATTTGCCGGCGCGCCCAACGAAATGTAGACATCAGTGCCTTTAATTTCAACAAGCTCATGCTCATGGAGGAAGCCTAACTGCTCATCGCTAGCGTAGTTGAAGAAAACAAACTGCGAGCCCGGCAAATCTGTGCGTATCCATGGATGCGCCCCTTTTTTCAAAGCGTACTTGTAGATCTCCAACGCTAGGTCTTTCGCGGAAGCATCTGTACGAATAAAGATACGATCTCCACTTTTGGTCTTAGTAGAGTAATCTATGAGAAGTTTAGCGATTTTGGTTACCCGTTCATCCACCATCTCAAATCACTTGTAGGTGTTCTCGGGAAAGAGACATGCTATAGGCATTTAAGAATAGCGCGTGCTTTGTGCAAGGTCTGAAAGGCGTTCCGAAGGCGTTTTTTTGAGATTTATAGGCGTCTAAAGAATACATACGAAATTCTAATTAAGGCATATCAATGTTGACGAACTTAAAACGATGGAAAACGCGGCAGATGTGAGAAAATCATGATAACGCGAGATACAGCAATGATCGGAGTCAGCGCTGCTCTTTACGCCATAGTCGGATATCTGACCAATCTTGGAATAGTAAGCCCAGTGGTTGGAGTGGTCAGATTCTGGCCATCCGTCATAGTTCCAGCTGCTTTCGCCGTGCTTTTTGGTCCCTGGGTTGGAGGAATAAGCGCTGCGATAGGCATTTTTATTGCGGACATGGTTCATCCGGGCCATGGAATAGCCGTGCTCAGCCTAACCGTAGGCGTACCATCGAACTTCGCGGGCTTCTTCTTGATCGGTTGGATATCAAAGTTCAACATGAAGTGGCGTGACATTGCGCTAGCTCTGTCTGCTGGGGGCGTAGCTGTTATTGCGATGATTGCCTACCTGTTGCAGCTGAGCTTGTTGAGCACTGAAGTTGCCACTTTGTTTCTAGGAGTGTACCTAGTCTGTTGCGCTATTATCGTTGCTGTCGGCCTGTGGAAGCCTGAGTGGAAAGGCTATGGAACTGCAGCTGTTGTGGGGCTCTTAGTTGGAAGCGCCTACATCGGCTTTGGTCTCTGGTTGTACAGTCAATTCCTTCCTTTACCACTTGCCTTAGGCTGGGAGCGCAACGCGCCTTTCTACGCAGGTTTTCTTTGGTTTGTCTGGACATTTGCCACCGAGATTCCCTTTCTGGTAACAATTGTTCCGCTGATTTTGAAAGCTTGTTACAGTGCCTTTCCAAGTTTGAAGCCTCCAGAAAAAAGGGGCAGCTAACGTGTGACCGTGATCGCTAAGGCCTTTTCTCCAGCTGGCATCTCGAGTTTTTTCCAAATCTGCGACACTGAACCTGACGGAAAACCTATCAGCGACCCAGACCGAGTTGGGGCTCGCGGCGGAGGATTCGGCTTAAAGAAAGGCGTGCTCACCAAAGTCTCTGCTACAAAGGCTAAGAAGAGAACCGTAAAGATCTTTATCAATGGGAAATTGGCACCCGAGGCACTAACAACCCGTTCGGTTGCTGACATGCTGCTGGAAAGGGCTGACGAACCATGCAATGTTAAAGTGGAGCATAGAGTTGAAGTGCCTATCGGAGCCGGCTTCGGAGCAAGCGCAGGTGGTGCCTTAACTGCTGGATTAGCGTTGTCCAAAGCACTTGGGTTGAATCTCACATACCGAGACATTGGACGAATAGCCCATGTAGCCGAAGTTGAATGCAAGACCGGATTGGGCACTGTAAGCGGCATACTGTTCGGTGGCGGATGCGTCATAGTCCTGCAGCCCGGTGCGCCTAATTACGGATCTGTAGACTGCATACCTATCCCTCCAGACAATCACATTGTGGCCGGCGTGTTTGAGCCGCGGCTAACTAGTGAGTTTCTTAAATCAACAAAAAAGCGCAAAATAATCAATGATATGGCACAGAAAACGCTAGAAAGAATTTTGGCTGAGCCTTCTGTTGAGTGCTTCCTTCATTCTAGCAGAGAGTTCGCAGAGAAAACTGGGTTGGCTACAAAACGTGTCGTAAAGCTGATGGACGAAGCTGAAAAGGCCGGTGCCATTGGAGCCGCACAGAACATGCTCGGCGAAGCAGTCCACGCCCTAGTGGAGAAAGATAAGGTTAAAAGCGTACTCGCGGCTTTTGAAAGGCTTCTTCCACGCGACAAAATAGTGGTGGCAGAAGTCAGCTTAAGCGGCGCTCAACTGGTAGCGTGAACGTCAAATGACAAGAGAACTCGGCACAGTGCTTGTGGGTGGAACCTTCGATGAGTTTCATAAAGGTCACCGAAAGCTGATCATGACAGCATTTGAAGCTGGCGAGCGCGTGATGATCGGCTTGTCCTCAGACGATTTGGCTAAGGAATTAAGGAAAAACCACGAGGTTGCCACTTACGAACAACGGCTTAGAGAACTGAGAGGTTTTCTGAGAAAACAAGGAGTGCTTGATCGATCTAAAATCGTTCCCTTGGACACACCGTACGGCATAACGCTATCAACAACAATAGCTGACGCGCTGGTTGTTAGCAAAGAAACTGAACCTGTTGGCATAGACATAAACAAGAAGCGGAAAGCAAGCGGGCTCAAACCTTTGGCTCTGGTCGTCATTGACATGGTGCCAGCTGAAGACTGCGTTCCGATAACCTCAACAAGAATTCGGCACGGAGAAATAGACCGAGAAGGACATTTAGCCCCACACAAAGGGCATACTTAATACGGTTTTGAATTCCATACTAATTCCTGTTCCTTAGGTGCAGAATAGTGCAGAGAACAGGCATCGCAGAGCTTCCGCTACATCATGGAAAAGCGCCACAATGGCTTGTCACTCGAATGACTAGGCTGGCACACGAAATCACAACGATAATCATCGATGAGCATGGCAGAGACGAATTTCTGCGACGCGTCTCCGACCCGTACTGGTTTCAAGCATTAGGCTGCGTCCTAGGCTACGACTGGCACTCCTCAGGCGTCACAACAGTGTTAACTGGTGTGCTCAAGAATGCGCTCATACCAGACGAACATGGACTGGCAGTATGCGGAGGCAAAGGCAAGACCTCAAGAAAAACACCAGAAGAAATCAGCCAAATAGCCAACCAATTCAACTTAGCCACAAGCAAAATCGAAGCACTGCAGTATGCGAGCCGCATGAGCGCCAAAGTAGACAACACTGCCATACAAGCAGGATATCAACTGTATCATCATGCTTTTTTCATGGCTGAAAGCGGCGAGTGGGCAGTTGTCCAGCAGGGTATGAACGATCAAGACAGAACTGCGAGGCGATATCACTGGCTCAGCGAACACGTTCAAAGCTTCGTTGTTGAACCCCATGACGCAATCGTCGGTGACGCGAAGAGGGAAAGCGTCTTGAACATGACTGCCAAAGAAAGCGAAAAATGCCGAAGAGCCTCAACCGACTTGGCAAAAGAAAGACCAGAGAAACTCATTCGGCTGCTGGAATCAGTGCGACCAATTACTCAGCCTTCGCTTCAGAAGTGGATGCCCGAGTCCGAAATGAAGAACTACTCGGTAGAAGGGTTTTCGATGCCAAAGACCCTCAACTGGAAACTCGCAAGAAAGCTCTATGAAACTCAACCAGAAAACTATGAGCAGCTCTTAAGTGTACGAGGAGTTGGACCAGCCACAGTTCGAGGCTTGGCGCTTGTGGCTGAATTAGTCTATGGAGCGCCACCTAGTTGGAGAGACCCAGTGAAATATTCATTCGCCTACGGAGGAAAAGACAGTGTACCCTACCCTGTTGACCGAAAAGCCATGGACGAATCTGCACAAATCCTGAAGAACGCCATAGAAAATGCTAGAGTTGGAAACAACGAAAGGTTGAAGTCGCTTCAGAGACTCAAGAAATTTTGCACGATCTAGCCAAAAGGCGCGATAGTTGTCGCCCATTTTGTTCTCTGTTTTCTCATATGGGCATCGGAAAGGGTAAAACCGCCGTAGCTGACTCTTAATTGCGCAGTTAGCGTTATGGTTCAAAGGGAAACGACTAAAATGGCTGTTGAACTCAAGGGAGAAAACAGGATTGAAGCATTCAGACGAATCGCCAAAGGGCTCGCCTCGAAGATATCTAGCTGCGAGGGCGTAGCTGGAGTTGCTTTCATCGGGGGTTTGATGAGAGGTTTTGCCGACAAATACTCCGATCTGGACATCGTAGTTCTCTTGGCTAGAAGAGACGAAAGACTCAGGAAACAACTTTATGAGTTGGCGTCAAATGAGGCGAAACGCTACAGCGTCGACGTAGACATGGAGGTTCATTTTCTCGAGGGCTTCAGAAAGCGGAAGTGGGACGAAATTGACAGATGGGAGTTCGCCAAGGCTGAGATTGTTTTCGACCCTGAAGAAGCATTAAAGGAAGCGCTTAGTGAGAAGTTGCGGCTGCCCAAAAGCTTCTGGATCAGACGAATTGTAGTGTGTGCCGAGTATTTGAAGTGGTATTGCTGTCCGCCTCACGAGAATGTTGGAACCATCGCTGAAAGCTGGGTGGAAAGAGGCGATATGCAGTCTGCGCACTACTGTCTGAACTACTGCGTTGATTTGATGCTCAAGATTTTGTTTGCTCTAAACAAGGAGCACTTGCCAGCGCCGAAGTGGCTATTATTCTATTCTCACAAATTGAAGTGGTTGCCCAAAGATTACGGAAACCTCATGGGGAACGCCATGAAAATCAAGAGTCATTCGCTAGAGGATTTCAACCTCAGACTTCAAGCACTTCGAAAAATGTGGAACAATATTCGTTCCAAGATCGAAGCTGAAACCGGGCTAACCGTGGACCAAGTTTCCAGATATTATGTCAAAAAGATACTCCGCGTTTGACTGCAGAAATATAAATGAGAACTCTTTTATATTTGTGACTCACGAATTATATACTCAATATATGGGCAGGAGAGAACTTCGGCTTGATTGACGGAATCTTTCAGCAGTTTAATGAGTGGATTGATAGTAGGCATGAATACGCGAAGGCATGGAAAGAGAGCAACAAGGGCAAGGTTGCCGGCTATTTCTGTACATATGTGCCAGAAGAAATCCTGTGCGCCGCGGACATTCTGCCCGTTAGGGTCTTAGGCAGCCATGAACCGCCTATAGTGACTGAACCCTACATATTCGCCATGTATTGCCATTTCTGCCGCGACTGCTTGGCTCAAGGACTCAAAGGCAAGTTCGACTATTTGGACGGCATAATTGAGGGTCAATCGTGTATTCATTTGAGGCAAGCTTTCAACGGTTGGCGGCTTCACATTCCCATCGACTATGCTTACTACATTTATGTGCCTCATGGAATTCAGACTCGTCGGGCTATACCGTATTTCACGAAGGAGCTAGCCAAATTCAAAGAAAGCATCGAGAAATGGACAGGCAAATCCATAACAAATGAAGATCTGGATCGAGGCATACAGATTCTCAACCGAAACCGTGAACTCATGAAGAAAGTAGGTGAATTTAGGAAGACGAACCCGCCCAAGATCACTGGTTTAGAAGCCATGCAAATGGCGCTTAGCAGCCAAATTGTGGACAAGAGCGAGCACAATAAGCTTCTGGAGCAACTGTTGAGAGAACTGCCCAGCCGTCAACTTGACCGCAAGTCAGATATACGTTTAATGATAATCGGCAGCGAAGACGACGACCGAGTTTTCATGAAAAACGTTGAAGACTTGGGCGCCACGTTCGTTGTTGATGAACACTGCACGGGCACCCGGTACTACTGGGATAACGTGACCCCGCAAGAAGACAGATTAGCCGCCATTGCGACTCGCTATGTAAACCGTGTGCCTTGTCCAAGCAAAGACTGGCCTGAACTGACCAGAGTTCAACACGCAGTCAACTTAGCCAAAGAATACAACGTAAAAGGAGCTTTGATAATTCAGAACAAGTTCTGCGACCCACACGGCATCGAGATTCCACCGTTAAAAGATGCTCTAGGCCAAGTTGGAGTACAGACCTATCCGTTGGAATTTGACGTCACAGTGCCGTGGGGTCAGTTCAGAACCCGAGTTGAAGCGTTTCTAGAAACACTAACCGGACTGGAGGGGTTGTTCTAAAAATGGCATCAGCAGTTGAAATAAAAGAGTATCCCAGCGAACCGTTGAAGTGTTGGGATCAAGCCAAGAACCTGCGCAAGAACTACTACGAGGACTACCTGCACGCCCATGAGAAAGGCGGTTTGCGCTGGGCTGGAGGCGCTTGGGCTTTCAGCAGCATACCCGCTGGCTTAGGCGAAGATGTCTACTGCGTAACAGGAGAGCCTTACGGCGCTACAATAGCGTTTTTCAAGGATTTCGCATCCAAATGCCACGAAGCCACTGAAGCAGCCGGTTTTCCACGCACTTTGTGCGCTTACATGCGCAACTATTGGGGTTCTATTCTGCTTGACAAGTTCGTGTTGACTGATGGCACAGTTGTCGATGGCTATCCGGCGCCTGATTTCATTTGGCAGGATCATATTTGTTGCAGTCACAGCAAGTGGTACCAGCTGGTCAGATGGCTTGAGAAGAAAAAAGGCAAAGACGTGCCCATGTACAGTGTTGATGTTTCAGTTGGTTACCCGTCTGATCTTGCAGCTGAAGAGCAGTACAAAGTGGACTACATTGCGGGACAGCTTAGCGACGGCATCGAATGGTTAGAGAAGGTCACAGGTAGAAAATACGATGATCGCTTGTTATGCGATGCTGTCTGGAATGAGATGAACGCGACATCGTTGTGGGCTGAGGTCTGCGCTTTGAATCAAGCTGTTCCAGCGCCATTAGATGAGAAAACCATGTACTCATTGTACGTTATGGGCACATTGATGAAGCACAGACCCGAATGTGTAGCCTTCTATCAGACACTGCGCGACGAGGTTAAGGATCGTATTAAACGTGGCATAGCAGCCGTGTCCACCGAAAGGTTCAGAGTCATAACAGATACGCAGCCGCCCTGGGGCTTCCTAAAGATATTTAGGGAAATGGAAAAGTACGGAGCAGTGTCAGTTGGCTCTCTCTACACGTTCGGCTTGATAGGCATGTGGCAATATCTACCTGATGGCACATGGGTCCCAAAGCCAGTACCTCCGAAGAAACCGCAGACAAGAGAAGAAGCTCTGGACGCGATAGTCAGATGGACCATGCACAAGCCTGAGTGGGCGCATTTCTACCAACCCGAACTGAAAACTCAGATGATGGAAAGCATAGTCAAACAGTGGAAAGTCAACGCTGTATTGCTCCATTACAATCGTGGCTGCGAAGGCTTGAGTGTGCACATTGCGGAAAACCGCTTAGGCTTGATGCAGAAAGGCATTCCAGTGTTCCCATTCGAGGGCAACATGGGCGACGAACGAGACTTCGACCTGCAAGGCACGATGGCACGCCTGACCGTGTTTTTTGAAAGCACCGGATTAAGGAAACTGAAGGAGTGAGTGAGCAAAATGATAACAGCTGGAGTTGATGTTGGAGCCAAATACGCGAAAGTCGTGATTCTGAAAGACGGGCAAGTAATAGCCAGAGCAAAGGCGCTCGTTGGATTTGACCTTTTGAAATCAGCTACCGATGTCTTCGAGACCGCGTTGAAGGATGCTGCAATTTCACGAAACGACATTCAGAGAGTTGTAGCCACGGGCATGGGCAGAAACACTGTGGTTCAAAAGCCGCCGATCAATGCTGACGAAGCAGTTTCAGAGGTTGTGTCTGCTGCTGCAGGTGCGCACTTCATTGTTCCTACCACTAAGACTGTCATCGACGTTGGAGCCGAGGAGGGCAGAGGAATCAAGGTAGAGAGTGGCAAAGTTAAAGACTTCGTCATCAACGAGCGTTGCGCAGCTGGAGCCGGAACCTTCATAGAAACCATGGCTAGAGCCCTAGAGGTCCAAGTTGAAGAGATGGGACCGATGGCGCTGAAATCAGTGAACACAATACCCATGAATGCTCAATGCTGCGTTTTCGCCGAATCTGAGGTTGTCTCGCTTATTCATTCAAAGATCTCCAAGGAAGACATATCCAAGGCTATCCATGACGCAATTGCTGGGCGAATAAGCTCCATGGTGCTGCGCGTAGGCGTGGAGAAAGATGTTGTCCTAATTGGAGGCGTCGCCCTCGACCCAGGGTTCAAGTCGCCTTTGGAGAAGGAGCTTAAAGCCAACATAATTGTACCAGAGTATCCGGAATACGTGAGCGCTTTGGGAGCTGCTGTAGTAGCGGCAAATCCAACGAGGTGAGAGAAGAATGAGTCAGACCGAAGTCAAAACAGAATATTGGCGATGGCCAGAATACAGAAACACAGCCCCAAACGTCAACTGGAACAATGCTAAGGCGATAACTGCAGGCGTTGACATTGGCTCTGTTGGCAGCAAGGCAGCAGTCTTGGTGGACGGTGAACTCTACGCTTGTGCTGCGATGAGAACAGGTGGCGTGAGCGAGGCAACAGCAGTCAAAGTGATCGACTGGGCTTTAGAAGGAACAGGCCTAGAAATCGGCAAGCTCAATTATGTTGTGGGAACCGGCTACGGCCGAGTCAACGTTCCATTTGCTAAGAGAACTATCACTGAAATCGCCTGTCACGCCAGAGGTGCACACTACATATACGGTCCAACCGTGCGCACGGTTCTAGACATAGGCGGACAAGACTGCAAGGCAATTCGCTGCGACGACAAAGGCAAGGTTCTGTCCTTCCTAATGAACGACAAATGCGCGGCAGGAACAGGCCGAGGCCTAGAAGTGTTCGCTGACCTGATCAGAGTGCCCATTCGAGAGATGGACAAGGTTTCCCTTGACGTTGACCAGGATCCACCTCCAGTAAGCAACACGTGTGTAATATTTGCTAAGGCCGAGGCTCTTGCGTTGCTGCGACAGGGTTGGTCTAAGGAGAAAGTTGCAGCCGCTTACCACATAGCTATGGCGAACAGAATTGTAGACTTGCTCAGCCGAGTTGGCGTTGAAAAGGACTTTGTCATAACTGGTGGCGTAGCTAAGAACATGGGCATTGTCAGAAGACTTGAGAGGATCTTGAATATTAAGCCCCTTGAGCCAAGAATGGATCCGATTTTGGCTGGAGCATTAGGCGCTGGCTTGTTTGCAAAAGCGTTGTACGAGAAGGAGCAGGGGCTACGCTAGGTGAGAGCGCACTACGGCTATAAGGACGGCTCAGGCGACTACTTCATCATAGTAGAGACGGACAAGTGCAACGGGTGCGGCAAATGCGTCGAAGCTTGCCCCTACCAAGTTTTAGAGATGGTGCCCAACGAATTTGACCTTGAAGGCAACCCTATGGCGGCAGTTAGGGAGGAACACCGCAAGAAAATCAAGTACAGCTGCGCGCCGTGCAAGCCTGTGGCTGGAGAGAGAAAACTGCCCTGCGTCCTAGCATGTGAGCCTAAAGCAATAGAACACTCTTGGTAAGCGATAGCCCCTTCTAGCTGGCTCATCAACATGGAAACTGTCAGCTTCCACGTCAACGACACCGAGGTCAAAGTTTCTAAGGACTCATCCATTCTTGAAGCGACGCGAAATGCGGAGATTTACATTCCATCCTTGTGTTATCACCCTGACTTGCCGCTATCTCGAAGAGCAAAGGCTAGCACCGCAGTTTTTCGTGCTGGCGAACAGGTTGCAGGTGATGCTGTGGAGAAAGAGTTTGAGGGCTGCAATCTATGCCTCGTTGAAGTCGAGGGTAAACCTGATCTGGTGCCCGCCTGCGACACAATTGCTACTGAAGGAATGAGAGTTCACACTGACACAGAGCGGGTTCGTGAAGCTAGACAAGAGAAACTGATGCGCATCTTAGCCAAGCATCCGCATGCTTGCCTCATATGTGCTCAAAAAGAGGGCTGCACTCGTGAACCGTGTTCGACCAACGTGCCTGTGGCTGAACGATGTTGCAGCAAGTTTGGCAACTGCGAGTTAGAGAAGGTTGCCGGGTACATTGGCATAAGGACGGACACGCCGCGATACGTGCCAGCGGGTCTTCCAGTCGCTAAGGATGAACCCTTATTCACTCGAGACTACAACCTGTGCATTAGTTGCACGCGTTGCGTTAGAGCATGTCAAGAACTGCGCGGAGTCAAAGCATTAGACTTCGTCTACCGCAGCGGCGAAGCCTTCGTAGGCTCAGTGGCGCCCACATTGAAAGAGTCTGACTGTAGATTCTGCGGAGCCTGCGTTGAAGTCTGCCCAACAGGCGCCTTGATGGATAAAGAGCTCAAAGCTGGCGAACGAGAAAAAAGCCTGATTCCCTGCAAGTTCACTTGCCCAGCCAATATAGACGTTCCTCGTTACATCAATCTTATCGCTCGGGAACGATACGCCGAAGCAGCTGCAGTTGTAAGAGAAAAAGTGCCCTTCGCCGCTGTGCTCGGTCATGCTTGCGCTCGACCGTGCGAAAAAGTGTGCCGAAGCCTTGAAGTGAATGAGGCAATTGCCATATGCGCATTGAAGCGGTTCGCAGTGGACAAGACCGATGATTCAGCGAGCGCGCCTCCCGCTGGAGCTCAGACCACAGGCAAAAGAGTAGCCATTATCGGTTCGGGTCCGAGCGGATTGACAGCTGCGTATCATTTGGCCAAGTTAGGGCATGCGGTGACTGTGTTTGAAGCCCGGTCCAAACTGGGTGGCATGATGCGTTACGGCGTTCAACAATATCGCCTGCCTGAAAACGTCCTAGAGAAAGATCTGCAAAGAATACTACAGCTTGGCATTGAAGTGAAACCGAATGCCCTAGCTCAAGGACCAATATCGTTGAAAGAGTTGAAGGCACAAGGCTACAACGCCGTTCTCATAGCCACAGGTTTGCAGAAAAGCAGGA
>Ga0315296_10001463_pt1 | contig 20680 bp, 30 predicted proteins | sample YL17G14_18_MG_FD_203921 | JGI IMG/M metagenome (GOLD analysis project Ga0315296, IMG submission 203921) | Sediment microbial communities from Yellowstone Lake, YNP, Wyoming, USA - YL17G14_18 | ecosystem: Environmental > Aquatic > Freshwater > Lake > Sediment | place: USA: Wyoming | collected...
TCGCCTTGCCAGCCACAGACCGCGCGAGCCTTGAGAAAGAGATAGTCGACAAGCTTGTGCGACGAGGCATTCTCAAGAAACAACCGAGTCTCGATAGTGTTCTCGACTTGACCCTCCAAGACGTTCTTGAACGAAGACTTCAGACTATTGTCTTCAGGAAAGGGCTTGCCTCCTCACCACATCATGCCAGACAACTGGTTGTTCATGGCCATATCGCACTTGACGGGGCCAGGGTCACGACACCTGGTCGAATCATGACCGTCTCTGAAGAAGAGAGAGTCGGTTACGTGGGCAATTCCCCACTTAACGACGCGTCGCACCCCGCAAGAGTTGCCGCGTCAAAAGCAGCCGAGAAGGCGACAATGCCGCCTGAACAGGCTGCAGAGGAACGTGAGCCAGGTGCTCGACGTGGTCCTCGTGAAAGGGTCGCCAAGGTTAGGGAGAAATTCGTAGAGGACGTTACAGCCCGAGCCGTAGAAGGGGAAGAAGAAGAGAAAGCGGGTGGAGGAACGGACAATGAGTAGCGAAGAAGAGCGCCCGAGAAGGAGAGATGAACCACAGAAGTGGGGAATCGCACACATATTCGCTTCGTATAACGATACGATTTGTCACATTACAGACATAACTGGGGCGGAGACCATCGCCAGGTGTACTGGTGGGATGATGGTAAAGGCTGACAGGAACGAGTCTTCTCCGCATGCAGCAATGCAAGCCGCGTTTCAAGCGGCACGTGAGGCAAAGGACAAAGGCATCTACGGGATACATATCCGTGTTCGCGCACCGGGTGGTCATGGTCCGAAGACTCCGGGCCCGGGTGCTCAGGCTGCTATTCGTGCCCTAAGCAGGGCGGGTCTCAAAATCGGAATCATCGATGAGGTTACGCCGCTGCCCCATGATGGCACAAGGAAACCGGGCGGACGCCGAGGCCGAAGAGTCTAGCTGCCTAGACCATTCCGTTTCAGCAGACCGTGTATTATCAGGGGTAGTGCCATTCTTCCACGAGGCTTGTCGGCAACCCTGAATTGCTCATTCTTAGTCTTGCCATTGGTCTAGTCAGGTGTCTCTGGGCGCCTAGTGGCGGCAAGTAGAGTCCTTCTCTAATCGACCTGGCAACCGGATTCTCGATTCTCTCCGCTTCCCGAGTTCTGAACCCGCATGTAGAGCATTTGAAACCCTTCCCACTGCCTGCGCTCTTCAATCTCTTTCCGCACTGCGGACATACTGGATTGGTAACTGCCACATGTTCCGAGAGCCTTACAACTTCAAGACCCTCTACATTCAGAGTGAGACCATGGCTGCTTGATGCAGGCCGCACTCCTGAATGAAGACGTACCTCATCACCGATAGTAAGCATGTGTGCTGTCTCCCTCAGGTTTTTTGTTGGTTCATAGACTGCACAGTCAATCGTACCTGAGCCATCCGAAACTGAGAATACGACATGTCCACCTTCAATGATCAAAGGCGCAGATGCAATTTCCCCCTGAACAAGAGCCGCCATATAGGGCCTAAGATCGCAGACTCTGACCCTATGTGTCAGATGTTCGCCTGTACCTTGGTTTGTCCTGAAGACAGTCCATCTTTCTTTGGCCTGTGCACCACGCACATAACTGGCAGCCTCGATCACGTACTCCGGACTTTCTCCTCGAATGCCGTATATTACTGGGTCTGGTCCATGGGGTTCTATGAGTATCTCTCCCGAAGATGGGTCGATGTTGGAGAACACTCGGTCTCCCATGATTCTGTCCATCTCAACTACTGAATCCACGTCAATTCCCCGAGGTCGTGAGTGAGTGTCGATTGGCCGGTAGGCGAGGTACTCGTAAGTGTGGTCATCAAGAAGCAGATTCCCTATGGCAGACAGTGCACCGATGAGACCGCGTCCGTTACCCAAGCTGAAGTGTTTGAGTTCAAGCTCGTCGGTTATTCTTTGGGCTGCTGCCATTGGAACAGCTCTCCACAGCGCCAGCTTAGCCAGCGCTGTTACCTGTTCAGGAGGCTTCCCAATGACCATGACGAATCCGGGATTCGTGTTCGGGTAGCCTCTCTCAGCGTATCCTTCGACCATTCTTCTGGTTTCTGACAGGATTTCAGGGATAGCATTCGCTTCAACCCTGAATCGAAGGGCAACTGCACCATTGCCCCGAGTGCGATAAGGTATGTTTGGATTCAAGCGAATCAGGTTCGGATAGTCAAGCCATTCGACGTGCCATTTGTCAAGTTTCTCAACTAGTGTACTGGCGAAATGTGTAGTGCAGCCTCCTCTCGGGCTGTCAATATCATCCATTCCCATATGCGCGATCGTCAGACTTGTTCCTCTCCTGATTTGCACGCATCGCACAAGGTAGCTTCTCCAAATCTAGTCCCATGATCTTCGCACACGAGTTTTCCGCAGACATTGCAGGCTCTGGATGACAGATTCTCCTTGCAGACTTGGCATCTCGCTTCGAGACATACCAGGCAGAGCTTTTCCTTTGCGGACATACAATGCGCGCAGACGGAAGATCCGCAAATCCGACATTTCTCTAGGCTAACCTGCCTTGAACCACATATTTCGCATGATTGGCCGGGCACAAACAACATAGCGTCAACCCTCAGCTTCCTGAAGCATGGGAACGTTGAAATCCATTTTGAACTGAATGGCTCTTGATGGTTTCCATTCAAGATATCACAATGCCCAGTGTTGTCATATTCCATGCAAACCAATGCGATCCTAAGAAATGCACAGGAATCCGACTTGGACAGATGAAGCGGGCTGTGCTTCTGAGAGACATGAGACAGATTCCGAAGAGGGCTGTTGTACTGAACCCTGTGGCGGAGGTAGCCCTGTCCCCGTCCGATGCACATACTGTCAAACGTGCGGGCATAGTCGCTCTAGACTGCTCGTGGAATCAGGCTGAAGAGATCTTCAAGGAAGCGAAGTCGGGGGTTCAGAGAGCATTACCTTACTTGCTCGCAGCCAACCCCGTCAACACCTACAAGCCGATACGTCTGTCAACCGCAGAGGCAATAGCGGCAGCTCTCTACATCTTGGGGTTCCAGGATGCCGCAGACGACGTGATGTCGGTCTTCAAGTGGGGCCCAACCTTTCTCAAGCTGAACCGCGAGTGGCTTGACGCTTATGCTGAGTGCAAGACAAGCACAGAGGTTGTTAGTGTTCAGCGAGAAATCATGGCGAGCCACGTCAGAGCCAACGCCGACAGGAAGGACGGTCTTGTTGGGCAAGAGCCAACTGCCTAGCCTTGGAACTCTCCAAGCCGTTGAAAGCGCGCATTGAGAAAGTAAGTGGCCTTGGTCCGAAGAGTAGCCCCAATTCTGTTTCGTCCACTCTTGTTGCCAAAGGTGAACCTCGCGACATCAGACTAAGCCTCCTACCCTACGCCTCGGGTCGACGCGTCATGGGCGTATTCTTGGAGTTGCTACCCGGTGATGGGCCGTTTCAACGATTCCGGTCAGATCCTCAGCGCAGTCAATGTGCCGCGCATCATAGTCGTATCCTGGCCAGACGTCCCGTTTCTGTTCCCAGAGCGAGGCTCTCGCCACCCTGTTCGCACAGGACCGGCATCGACGCGTAGTTGGGAGCTTCCTCAGCTCCAGCCCCGGGGGGAGCTGGTTCCGTCAGTCGCTTTTTCGCTCCAAGGCCACCTATGCGTCTAGAAACAAGGGAGATTAACTTCTCGGTCGTGAACGGTTAGGCTCCTCCTGTGTCACAGGCTTCCTTCCGTTCTTACCGGAGCGGCCTACGGTTCGGCTGCCCTCTTCTTCCACATCTGAGGATATCTTCCTCTTTCCATCAATACCCTCTCAACCATCGCCACAATACCGCTCCCCGCCTTCGCAATTCTGTCAGTGGTCTCCGTACTCTTCGCTATGGCCACGGCCTCGCCCTTGAGTGTCTTGATAGCCACCAAGTCGCCTTTCTTGATTCCTGTGTGGAGGCTTACCACACCGTTTGCTGCCAGACTAGCTCCATGGCATATGGCATCAACAGCACTATCACGAATAGCAATTACTGGAAGATGGCTCAATGCAAACTCCACAGGCAGCAAGTACTTGCGGATTTCTGTTTCATCTCCTCCGTCGACCCAGAATTGGTACGCATCCTTCAGATCGTACAATGTGCACAGGTGTCCGTCTTCCTTAAACGGCCCGACACGGGTGCGACGAAGCTCTGCCATGCTGGCGCCACTTCCCAATGCCTCACCGATATCGAAACATAACTTCCTAATGTACGTGCCTGCTTGACAACCGACGTGGAAGAGGACCAGCCGCCCGGCAACCTCAGCAACATCTATGTAGTATACTTCTCGAACACGCAAGGCTCTCTTTACCGACGATTTCAGTGGTGGTTTCTGATAGATCTTACCTACGAATTGCTGGATGACTTCGCGTAATGCACCTTCGTCGACAGAATCGTGCAGCTCCATAACGCAGACGTACTCTTTGCCAGCTGGGAGTAACGCTTGCATAGCCTTTGTTGCAGTGCCGATTCCAAGGGGTAGTATCCCGGTGACTGCAGGATCGAGTGTTCCTCCGTGGCCCACCCTCTCGCAGCCAAGAATCGAGCGAACCCAAGTCGCCACCTCATGGCTTGTGGGCCCTGCTGGTTTGTCGAGGCATATCACGCCATTCTCCAGCAGGTATTTCATCGGCAAAGACTCGAGCGATGCAAACCCGAATGACTGATTCGTAGTGTCACTTGCTCTTGCGATAACTTCACGCGGCCGGTCTGCCGGCAGGATTCGTGACATCTACATTAACCCTCGTGGCTAATGGCAGTATTTGCGTGGATCTGCAGTCCACCTATTACATGCCACCAAGCATCGTTCGTGTTTTCTCAGGCCTTTCTATGTTTTGGCCCTTGGACGGAGCCAGATTACGAGTCCCGATTGGCAGTAACCCCTGACTGGGCGATTTCTCAGGTTATGGCACAACCTACTGTGAAAGCCTGACCTTACTTCGAAACTTGTCAAGTAGGCCGGCATCTGTGATTGCTTTCTCAACTGTTTCGTCGTCTGAATCTTCAGCGATTTCCAGTTGAATTTCAAGTGGTTCCAAGTGCTTAGTACTGCACGGTCGTCGGCGTACTCCACTGATCTTCTTTGGCCCGGTTACTACGACCATGTTGTCGTCTTGCCGGCCTACTATTACACAGTAGGCACCGGTCTCGCGCCCCATGGTCTTGACACACACACGTCCAGTTTCGTAGAGTTTCATTTCCTTTCACCTCAGAGCTTCCTCGGTCACGCAAGAGTCCGGAGTCACCTCCGGGCCTCATCCCTTTGGAGTGACTGGAGATACAGGGACCCGCTCCGGATGCCAATATCAGTCTTGTGCTACATCTTCATGGGCTTTTCCGACGATACAAAATACGTTCTGATAGCGTTAGTCAAGACCGTGACTACACCGTCAAGGTCATACTTGCCCGTGTTGAGAACCAAATCGTACACAGACATGTCTGTGATATCGATGCGGTACAGGTTGCGATACCTTGCCCTTTCGCTCTTTTCCAGGGCATTTGTCTCCCGTTTTGCCTGTTCGAAGCTCACTCCGTCGCGTTCAGCGATTCGAAGAACTCGCACATCAAGCGGCGCTGTCAGAAGGATTCGGATGTCTGCGCTTTCGCCTGCCATCCATGCTGACAACTGTCCATCAAGGACAACATCACCCTTCTCGGCTTCCTGCTTCAAGCTACCGTCAAGAAGCTTGTCAATCTCAACATCGTGTTCGGCAACCCGGCTGAACTCCTCCAAACCCAGCCCTCTCTCTTTGGCAAGTGTTCGAAATAGCGAGCCAGCAGATACAACTCTGAGACCGAACTTCTTCGATATTCTATCAGCGACAGAGCTCTTGCCTGTTCCGTGGAGCCCGCTGATTGTTATGACATGTTTCATATCATTGTCCACGCGCGGACCTTATGATGCCGCGTCTAAGGGCTCTTGATGTGGCGACACCACCGTATGGACGGTTTGATCTCTTGGAAGAATGACTTGCCGTACGGCTCAGACCATGTTTGGCCTCCGTAGGAAGCTCCATCTTGGCGTCGGAGAGAATGCAGGTACCTCCTGCCGGATACATCTTCCGCCTGTGAACGACCGTTCTGCCACCCGGCGTCCTCACCATGCGATTTGACCTGTTTCTGGTGAGCATACCATGTCGCATATTGCCTCATCCATCCACTTGTCCGTGACTCTCGGCAAATCGGCTCTGCTGCCCTTTTAAGTGAAGCGGTGGGTCTCGAACGACCACTCCGCGCCAAGACAATCCCGAATCTTGGGAGCTGCCCCCGATTGCCGTGCTTCCACCTCGTGCATTGTGGGGGCAGATGTTCTCAACCAATCGCAGCATACTGGTAGAATGCTCCGGGTTTTGAATAAAGTCAGTGTATCACGAGGTGAACCTTTCCGATGTCTGTCCGGACATACGTCATCGTAAGACCCAGCCGGCTGCAGACTGCTCCGAGGACTGCCTTAGCGGTGGAGGACCATCTTGATATGTCAATTTCGCAAGGAGTCGAGAGCTGTTTCAGCATGGTGTCGAAGGAAGCAGCATGGTCAGAGGTGAGGCATTCTGCCACCTTCTGGACCATGAACGATCGCTCTTCTGGGCTTGACTCACAGTACACTGCGATGAGCCTGTCGAGGGACGCAACTGTCTTCATCTGGGCAAGCGCATTTACTGCCGTGTGCCAGTCATCTATGTCATCCGAACTCAGGAGACTCTCACATAGATCGAGGACCGCTGGGTGCTTTTGTCGGGCAAGCTCAGTGATGGCGGGCTCCCTCAGAAACAGGTGAATGTTAGGGTCACTTGCGCGCTGCCACAGCTCATTGTCGTGGTCGTCCAGAGAGGATTCCGATTCTTCTTCTTCGACACGCTGCCTTTCGACGACTTGCAGCCGTGGCTTCTTCATGCAGTCTGGTCTGGTGTCCTCTATTTAAGGTCGCCACCACCAAACTTGTAGGTGTTATGTCATGCTAATACCCATAGCCCGCTGAAGAATCTGCCCTACTCCGAACCCGACAAGCATGTAGAACCAGAAGAAGTACAAGCCGAACCCTGCACCAGTGGGCTCGCCCATAAGATAGATCATCCAAGGCATAACATACTGGACATTGAACGGAATCACAGCAACGATATGCTGCACCCCGCCTCCTGTATAGAACCCAGAAAGCAGGTAGAATATCATCATGAAGGGAATCAAGAATGCGAGACTGGGCTTGCATCTAGCTCCTAACGTCTCTCTTTGGATTCTATCAATGTAGGCCTTCCTTCTTCTTACCTTCTTGGCGAGTTTTTCATCCTGATTCTTCTTTGCCTGCTTCTGCATATCTTGGTACTGCTTGATTTCTATCTGGTATCTTTTCAGTCGGCGTGTATCCGTGAGACGTTTCGTGGCCAAGTTGCTGATAAGAGTCACACTCAAGGAGACAGCAGTTATCAGAATACCCGAATACGGTGGATTGCGAAACAGCTCAAACCATGCTACGAAGGCTGCGAACAGGTCCTGCATTTCTCACCTACTCCATTAGTGTCTGGTATAGTTCGGTGGCTGCGGCTTCTACCTCGCCTTGACGATTATTGATTATCCGTACCGTCGCACCAGTCAGAGTACCTGCGGCCACAGCTGCCGCCCTACACATCTGTTGGTGGATTTCTATGATTGTCACATCTTGACTGTCACGGGTGCGCATTGGGTCTTCACTTCTTCGCGCGGCGATTTTGTCCGGCGCCGCCTCGACAAGGACCACGGTTTTGGGCTCCAGAGCTGTCACGACCCATTCAGGCAATCCAATGAGATAGCCGTTATTTGTCTGGATGAGAGCATGCGTGTCAACAATGACCCGGGCTGACCTTGCCTTTTGAGATATGTTCTTGCCAGCCATCTTCTGGATATCTCGTTGTGCCTTCGTGGGCAGCTTTCTCATTTCATCTCTGTTCTTGACTAGGCCCTTCTTTGACGCTACTTCGAACATGGCAGTCCCGAAGTTGAGCACGAGAACTTCTTCTCCATGCTTCTGCTTGACCATGTCTACGGCGGTCGTAATCACAGTTGTCTTGCCGACGCCTGGGATCCCTGTGACTATGACGAGGTTCTTTCCTTCAGGCACAAGTTTCGACCACCTGTGAATCGAGGCTGCTCCGGCTCTTTCATGACCTCGTTATATGTCCTTCTGTAAGAGGCAATCATACGTTGAAAGGCCACGGACAGATGAGAAACGGAAGAGAGCCGGATTTTGGCTCTCTATTCAATATACTACATTATCCCGAGCAGGCCTTCAATTCCCTCGCCGCCCATCTGTCTAAGCTGCTCTTTCGCTATCTGTTCGTAGTATTGCTTGATGATTGACACCATCAGTAGTATACCTGTACCACTGGCCAGTGCGCCCATCACATCCGCTGCTGCCGCAAAAATGCCTATTACCACACCACCCAAGCCAGCAACAACCGGGATGTATCTCTCGAGGAGCCGCTCAAGAACCCTCTCGCTTCTTCTGAAACCGGGCACTATGTAGCCTGACTGCAGCAGCTGTCTCGACACATCGCGAGGAGCAATGCCGCTGATATCTATCCATATCCTACTGAAGCCCCAGCACAGCAAGACCATGATTAGCGAATAGATGATGACGTGGGGTAGGCCATCCCACTGTTGGAAAACGGCGAATATCCCCTGAGGAGGAGTAACATATCGTGCTAGCCCTGAAATCGCTACGAGCCTGCCGCTGGAAGGATCTTTCTGGAACGTACCAAGCCAGCTCAGGAAGACATTCCCGGGGTAAGCGTTGTAGATGATCTGAGCGAAGAAGATTATGTTCGCAAATAGAGCCTGAGCCAGAATCACAGGGATGTTCGACGTGTAGAGAAGCTTGATTGGATACCTTGCTCTCATGCCTCTGTACTTGGCGTACTGCAGAGGAATCTCAACACGCATCGACTCCATGTAGAGGACGAGGAAGAATATCACCATAGTGACAGCAAGCGACAGCAAGCTCGGGTTGTATCCATCCCTTACCAATAGCCAAGAGGCATCAACTGTGGGGCCAGCGTCAGTGCCAATTCCAAAGAACCTGAGGGTGTTGGCTATCATCGCAGCTATGATGCCTTTCGGCAGACCAGTACCTGGCGCGCCATAACCTACCGGAGCCGCGTTTGTCTCAAACTGCGTCACATCCAGCATGTTGAATATGACTTGACCGGCCACATTGGTCATAATGAATAGTGAGACACCTGAACCAAGCCCCCACCCCTTCTGTATGAGCTCGTCCATTAGGATAACAACCATGCCTGCAGCGAAAAGCTGAACAAATACTAGCACTGCCATCTCAGCAGTAAGAGCACCGTAGGCATTGCCAGCTATGTATGCAGCTGCCTGGAATCCTGTCATCAGCAAGGCCAGAACCTTCTGACCGCCAGTGAATAGAGACCTGTCGTCAGGATCGCTAAAATCCACGTTGATTATTTTCGAACCGGAAAGGAGCTGCATCACCAGACCTGCAGTGACTATCGGTCCTATTCCGAGTTCCATCAGTGTGCCTCTCGTACTCGCGAGTATGACACGCATCGCCCACAGATAGTCAGTGACAGCTGACTGGTTTACACCATAGAGCGGCATGTGGGACATTACTAAGAACACAACAAGCACAAGAATGGTCCAGATCGCTTTTTCTCTGAACGTTACCTTGCGCTCAGGCGCCTTCACCTCGGGCATGACCCGGACCATCGGAGATAGCGCCTTTAGAAATGTAGATGGCATCTGACCGGTGGTCTCCTGCAGGTTTTCTGGGGCACCATCTGGACTTGACCTTTAAAGATAGTGGTGGCTGCGGACATGCTGACGACTCGGAGTATGTTCTGCTATCGACAGTCACCCGCTTTCCATGCTTCTTTCATGCGAACCTAGGACTCGACGCCGGGTACCCGATCGTAGCAGATGCTACTCTGCAGGCAGGTCAACCGTACCGCCCTTGCCCGCAATCTTCTCTCTGGCACCAGGAGTGATTGCCTTGACACCAGTGAGGTTAAGCTTACGGGTTACCTTGCCAGAGCCCAGAATCTTGTCTGCACCAAGGCGGGCAACGTCGATTGTATACGCAGCTCCAGATTTGGCGGCAAGTCCTTTGCTGACGAGTCTATCCACGGCCTCATCAATATCACCCACGTTGACCGTGGAGACTGGCTTGACAATGCTCTCAGGCCGCTTGAAACCGTGCTTTCCGAAATAGTGCGGATCGAGCTTCAAGGTCCGCAATTTGTGATGTTTGTCACTACCAGCCATACCCTGACCCCCTCTTTGTCCTGATGCTCGGTGGCCTTTGGTATCACCATAGCCCGCTGTCCGCAGTCCTCTCAACGAACGCATTCTCTTTTCCTTTCGCTTGTACACGGTTGGTCTCTCCACTATGCTTTCTTGAGCCGCACTTCTAGGACACCATTGCGAAGTGCCGACTTCGCTTCGTCTTTCTTCACCTTGGCTGGCAGGTCGACCTCTCTGTGGTAAGGTCTCTCTGGATTGCTTACATCAATAGTCAGCACTCTTCCCTTCACATTGACCTTGATTTGGTCCTTTTCAACGCCGGGCAGTTCTGCGACGACTACTACCTCGTCCTTCTCCTCGATTACGTCGACAATCGGTTCAAGCTGTGCCGTAACGGGCTCGCCCGATTTCTCTGGGATCTTGTGACCAAACCTCTGAATGACTGGCTTTCCGTCAGGTCCAATGGTCATGGAGAATCCGAGAATCAGAGGATTCACATCGTGGGGGTTCTTCATGAAGTCCTCCATGAATTGCGGATTAAACATAGAGCCGTCGCCCATCTGGCTGAGCATCTTCTCCATCATGTCTTCGATGTTTCTGAGCACATCTTCGGGTAGGAAGTCTCCGAGCCACTTGCGCAGTGCCTTGCGCGCATCATCATCCGGGTAGTCGTCCCAAGACATCATGTCCACCTCGAGAATCACTTCAGATCATACGTCGCGCAAGCTCGTTTATGGCTTGCCCTCTGTCACCAGTTACGCCGCCCATTCCAACCGGAAGATTCCGTTTACCCTTGAACCCTTTATGAGGTGGGGTTAGTCTGAACACGGGCTTCAGACCCTCCACATCGGAGATGTCTGCAGTCCCGGCTACCAGAGCCTTGGCAAATGCATCAACGGACCTATGAGTAGAGTTTTTTCTGACATACTCGTCCGTGAGCAGCTGATCGCCCGGGAGTCGCCCTCTCTTTGATATGAGCAAGGCCGCTGTCTTTTCATCAATTGGCCCCCAGGTTATGTAGTCCTTTGCCCTTACGATCATGCCGCGAAGGCTTGGCGTGAGTCTGATGATTCTTGCGTGATGTACCCTAAAGAGTCGTAGGTACTCAAGCGTGCCTTCAATCTGTGGTCTGACTCTAGCTGGTCCTCTAAGGCGTATTGCCAGAATCAGTTTCTTTTCTTCACTCACGAACCGTACACCCCTGTGGCTGCCCATTCTTGAGGCGGCAGCATTCTGTATGTTTTCATTAGCGCATAGACATACGCTTTGGCGAAGTTCGAGTGGGTCCTTGAGCGACCTTTCGTTATCGACCAGACATCCTTCAAGCCTGCAATCCTGAGCACAAGCTTACCCACATCAGCCGTGACAAGACCCGTGCCCTTTGGCGCAGGCTTCAGAACCACAGATATCGATCCAGCGGCACCGCGGACCTGGAACGGGACGCTATGCATGTCATCACATCTGCATTCCCACGAACCGCAGCCTCTTCGAAACACTGTGATGTTCAACTTGGCCTTGGCTTCCGCGGCTCTTACTGCAGGCACAAACTCGGAGGCCTTTCCAACACCTATACCTATGACACCTTGACCATTTCCAACAATCACTGTGATGCGGAAGCTCTTCAGTTCTCCCGAGTCAGACTGTCTCTGAACTAGGCTGACATCTGCAACCTCCTGGCGGAGGTCTGGAAATAGCCCGTCTATTATCTGAGGTTCGCGTATGATCAGGTTCTGAGTGAGGATTTCTTCCAAGCTGTTGATGTGGCCCTCTTTGACCATCTGGCCCAAGCGAGTCCTTGGAATCCATTCTTCCATAGCTTCTTCTTCTTCACGGACTGGTCGGCGTCTTCTCTGCTGTCTGCTCATCGGCAATCATCCTCTATGACTTTCCACTCTTGCCCTTCTTGCCTTTGGCCCTGCCTTTGCCCTTGGATACGAGTCTCCTCGGTCTCGGCTTTATTGGCACTGCTCTAGGAGCCTTCTCGATAGCCTTCGCCTTCGCACCTTTCTTGGTAGGTTTCTTCACTGGTTTCTTGGCCACAGCTGCCGCCGTTCTCGGCGCAGCTGCCTTCTTCTTCATCTTGAGGTCAGCGGCGGGAATGTCAAGCAGTCTCTTCTTGACGACACCAAACTGCTTTGAGATGGTCCCGACATCAGCTTTCTTCTGTTCTAGCTGGGTGAACATGTGAGCTGTTCCTGGGTCCTCTTTGAAGTGCTTGTAGGCCTCCACTACGTGATCTCCCTTCAGTCTGGATTCATCGGGGAGAATGTCAGGATCATGAGCGACTTCAAGACCAGCGTCAAGTGCTCCCTTGAGCGCGGCGTAGACCCTTGATCCCTTGATTGGCGGGTTGAGACCCAAGTCAAGCACTGCTGTCTCGACGCCTCTCTCCTTGGCTCGTCGTCCCGCTAGGAGACCTGTGAGGTATGCAGCTGGAAGGTTGCCAGTTGATGCTGACCAACCATAGGTCGGCAATTCCCTCGACACAGCGGATGCGACTGTCCTGTCGCCAACTATTTCAGCGTTGACCAGCTGGACAATCATGCTTGTGTTGGTCTTTCTGACCACCAGTCTAGGCAGTCTAGACATCAAGAGTCGTCGTCGTCGATAGTAGTCTGTTCTACCCTCTCGGCGTCTCCGGAACTTCACTCGATAAGTTGGCCCATGTGCCATTAGCGTGATGCCCCCAGCTTGCGTTCTGTTATGTAAGTCTTGAGGTGGCTCGTGTTCCTGAAGGCGTTACCTTTTGCCTTGAGGCAGAGTTCCCGATAGACCTTACCCGTTATCTTGCCATCCGCTCTGAGCTTTTTCAGTTCGTTGCGCATTGGACGGATTTTCATCATCCAGCGATCTTTCTTCGACAGAACGGCCGTTGCCTTTCCCTTCTTTGTTCCTGGACCTTTTCTCTGGCCCTTGCGAATCTGGCGTCTGCGGAACCTTGCTCTTCCTCTGCTGACCCCTTGCTTCTGCTTAGATTGGATAGCGCCCTCGTCCACCAGTCGCCTTATGTCATTCTTGGTTATGGCGAGAGAGACCTCATCTCCGAACGTAGGGTCGATCCAGACTCTGGTCGTACCGACGTTCATCACTTCTGCGGCAAGGCGTTTCTGTGTGGTGAGCTTCATTTTTCCTCAGCCTCCGTGTCGAGTTCAGAGAAGAGTTCCTCTTCTCTGACAGACTCTGCAGCACCTGGGTTCAAGACCCTTAGGTGCATGGTATCGGCCTTCTTGAGAATCTCTTGGCGCTTTCTCATCCCGACAGTGCCGCCAATTCGGATAGCGTAGATCTTGGGGTCGAGTCCTTTGAGTTGTGAAACGTTATATATTGGGGCCTCGATGTGTAGTGAAGGGTGAATGTCTCTGACTGCTCTCGGAGTCCGATATCCTGCGTTCACCATTGCTATTCGACCCTTCCGTTTTTGCCTCGTATAGCTATCGTTCCCACGTACGTTTCTCCATGAGTCACTGAGCCGAATCCATCTGTGTGCGTTTTCACGGCGGAATTCTGGTAGCCGATGTTTCTTCAGTTGTGCAATCCTGAACAGTCGCTGGTCAACAATGCCCTCTCGAGCTGGAATCTCATGACCTCTCTCGATTCTTGCTTCTGCCTTGGCCTTCTTCGCTCTCTTTGCCTCGGCTACGCCCTTCTTTCGTGCAGATACCCTTGGTGCTTCAGCCTCGACTTCAGAAGGCTGCTTTTTCCGGGCTGTCTTGGGCTTCTCGGCTGCAGCTGTTGCTTTCCGAGGGGCGGCAGTCGCCTTGACCGGCTTTGCCTTTGTGCCTGTGGCAGAGGTCTTCCGGCCCTTTGTGGCCTTTTCCGATACCGATTTCTTAGGCCGCGCCTGCTTACCTTCTTCCGGTTTCGCAGCCTGTTTCTTCTTCTTGGTCTTCGATTCGTCTGACATGAACTAGCCTCCTATACCACAGACTTGACTGTTTCACCCTTCCTCTTCTTCAGAACGTAGATTCCATCAAGGAACACTCGTCTGTCCTTCTTTCTCAGTCGAGTTGCATTCTGTATGTTGGCTGCGCTCTGTGAGACATGCTCAAGGTTGATGCCTGTGATGATGATGTCGTCTTCTGTGATTTTGGTCTGAACATCTCCCATCAGCTTAGCCTTTCGGACCCCGCGCTCTCCTATCAGATTCTTAATGAGTATATCTCGACCCTCAACGTCTACACTCATCGGAAAGTGCGAGAAGACGATTTTCATCTGGTACTCATATCCGTGCTGTACACCGATGAGCATGTTGCGGACATGTGCTATGATGGTACCCACAAGGGCCCTGGCTCGCTTGCGAGCGACATCCGTACTCGCAACTACCTCGTTTCCCTCGATTCTGAGATGAGCATATGGCTCCGGGAATGTTCTGTCAAGCTTGCCCTTGGGACCTGCGACAGTAATCGTCTTGTCCTGCAGTGTGACCTGACAGCCCGCGGGTATCTCTATCCGCCTCTCGTAGATATCATTGGGCATAGTTGATCCTCCTAGTATACATAGGCAAGCAGTCTGCCTCCAATCCCGCGGCTCCTCGCGTCTTCGTGGGTCATCACACCCTGCGGGGTAGTGACGATTAGAATGCCGTAGTTGTAAGCGGGCAAGAATCTCTTTTCGTACTTCTCAAAACCGTCGCGTTTCACTGGAAACCTCGGCCTAATCACCCCGCACTTGTTTGTACGGCCCATTAGTTGAATGCGGAGTCTGCCTTCTCTGCCATCGTCAATCTTTTCGAATTCTCCGATGTAGCCCCTGGCCTGCATTACTCGAAGTACTTTCTCTATGAGGCTGGAAGCTGGTGCGACGACTACTTCGGGTTTACCAATGAGTTCACTGTTGTAGATGCTTGACATCGCATCACCCAACGGATCTAGCAGTGTCATCTTCTCTTCTCCCTAGGAATACTTGCGGAACCCCATCTTCTTGGCCGTTTCCCTGAAACAGCGTCGGCACATATTCAGCCCGAATCTGCGGATGAGCCCTTGGTGTGTACCGCATCTGAAGCAGGTTCTGGAACCCTTTCCTACTCTCCTGTGCTGTACTTCTTCTTTCTTAGTTATACTCACCTTCGCTCACCTCAGAATAGATATGTGCGCTCCTTCTCTTTCTCAAGTATCTCGATGCCGAAGTCCCTTCTGACAAGCACCATGCTTTCCTCTGGCGTAACCCTGTGTCTGTAGGGAACTCTCGATCGTCTAATCCGCCGTCTCTTTACTCTGAAACCGCGGCGTTCAACGCATACTGTGATATTCATCCCTTGGACACCCAGCTGCGGGTCATACTTCACATCTGGTATGTCGATATGTTCGCTGATTCCGAAGGCGAAGTTGCCGTCAAGATCCCAGTTCTTGATAAGAAGCACGTCGTCTTTAGCTTTGAGTGCCCTTGCTAGGAACTGTGTAGCTTTCTCGTGTCTTAGTGTCACTCTTACTGCGATTGGTTCCCTCTTCCTGATGCCAAAGTCTCGAATTGTCTGCCGAGCTCTGGACTGCACGGGTGTTTGACCCGTCAGGTTCTTGAGGATTGTAGTCGCCCGTTCAAGGATTTCGCCCTCCCCCACACAGATGTCGACCACTACCTTGGCAATCTGAGGTTGCCTCATCGGGTAGGTCTTCCACTCATCGAGAATGAGTTGCTGGTTCGGTGTACTCACCTGCTCCTCTGACGTGCTCACTTGCTGCGACCTCCTGTGGAACCTAGGTTAATCTCGGGTTTGCCCGAACCCAACACGAACACATACTCCACGGCTGTCTGAACATTGTTTCCACCGGAATCCTGGAGGGTAACGGTGCTAGCATGAGTTCCGAACCTCTTGTCGATGGAAGTGATTTTGCCTTCAATTCCAATGTTCTTTCCCCGAGATACAACTGCATAGGCACCTTCAGCCAGAGGGAACGTCTTCAGTATCTTCTGCTCAGGTATCGAAATCTTGAGCGTTTCAAGGGTGTGATGCGCAGAGGGTTTCTCGCCCTTGGGAACCACAATGTTTCGCCCGTCGTGGAGGGTCATCTGCAGGAGACCACCATTTACCATCTTCTTCTTCTCGACTCTGCAGAGCTTGAAGCCCCTCTCGTTTTCGCCTATGGTGACGAGGCGCAAACCTCCACGTGCCTTTGGAAGCAATCTGAAACGATCGCCTGATGACTTGATTTCAACAACATCCATTATGCCGACAGGATAGCGAGGGTCCTTCCTTGGTCTTCCGTCAACGGAGACGTCGCCGGTAGATAGTATGGCCCTGATTTCTCGCATGTTCTCTGCATAGCCTAGAGTCTCTCTGAGAAGTATCGAAAGAGTCATACAGTATTCCCTAGGGTGCGGACCCGGGACTGGCCTTGTTGTGAACTTGAGTTCCTTCCTCTTTATTGGCCAGTGCTTCGGGGCCGGCAGACGCTTCAGGTGTTTCTTCTGACCTAACCGTGTCATTTACTCACTCTCCGCAATCTTGGCTGCTCTGGCCTGGATGCGTTTCCTCCTTTCGTCATTCAGTTCCAGCTTGACAAGCATAAGACTGGACGGGTGTACTGGTACTTTAGCTTCTTTACCGTCCGACTTGGTGGTTGAAGCGCCATCGACATACACGCGGATAGTACGGTAATCCACTGCCAGTATCTTCCCTTCCGTGTCTCTGAACTGTCCTCTCATGATACGTACGAGGTCTCCTTTCTTCACATTCAGAGAGCGCAGTCCATATTCTTCTCTAAGTGTATCATCGAGCTTGCATCTGAGCATGCGTCTGTGAACATGTTGGGGCGAGTTACGAACAAAGCGTCTCTGCTTGCGGGGGGATTTTGGGCTGAGCCTGTCGGTCATCTTGCTGCACCTCATACTATTTTCGAGGCTATGGCCGCGACTCGTGGCCACTTGAGGGTGACCTCTCTTGCCATAGGACCTCTGAGTTCAGAACCCTGTGGTTCTCCGCCCGCCTTGACGAGCACCGCAGCGTTGTCTTCAAACTGTATCCATGTACCATCCGTCCTACGAAATGGCTTCTTCTGCCTTACAACAATGGCTTGCAGGACTTGCTTTCTCAATTCCATCTTGCCCTTTAGCACGGCTACGTTGATCAGATCTCCGACGCCGGCTTTTCCTATCTTTCTCTGCTTGCCCTTGTACCCGAGCACTGTTATGAGCTGGAGTACCTTTGCTCCTGAATTGTCCGTACATAGAAGTGTAGCTCCAACAGGCAGTCCTCTTGCGACCCTTGGAATGTACTTCCTAATACCTCTAGTCAGCTTTCGCGACATGACTTACTCCTCCTGATTGGCCGCGGCGCGCTTCACGGAGATTACGACACCCTTGACCGTCTTGCTTATTGGGCGGCACTCGGCGACTCTGACGATGTCCCCTTCATTGACCTCTATGCAGGGTGGCAAGTGAGCATGCTTGTTCGACTTTCGCCTCTCATATCGTGAGTACTTTGCGACAAGGCTGAGGTAGTCCTGTCGATATGTCACGGCGTTGTGCATTTTCGTACTCGTGACGATTCCTTGCATGAGTCGACCTCTAACGGGAAGGCTCCCATGGAATGGACAGTTTGGATCTGTGCAGGTCTTCTTTGGAGGTTCCACTCCAGGAACACCTATGTCACGTACCTTTTCCTTGCTCTTGTGCATGTTCAATGCCTCCTCCTCGCGGACTTCTTTAGTCTCTCCTCGGGCCGTCCTCTTAGCAAGCATCCATCAATATGCACGAGTTCACCGCCCGGAAGTCTGAGACCGAAGACACAGACACTCTTTGGGGTCATGATTTCCCTATCTCCTGTATCTAACCGGATAGTCTCTTTCGACTCGTCGACTATGGTACCCCTTCTGCATAGCAAGCTCGGGTCCTTTGACTCAACAATATGAGCGTTCATACCGACGAGCTCATGCCTGACCAAGTTCTTGGGAGTCACTTTCATTTGGCTCCCTCCGATTCGAATTCGTGCTCTATCGTAAGGACACGCGCTATTGCTTTTCTAACACCCCTAATCTTGTGGGGATTCTGGGTTCCTCCACCGGTGGCGAATTCGATTCGAACTCTCGTGAGCTCGTTATAGAGCTCCTCGAGCTTCTTCTGTCGCTCAGGTGGTGTAAGCTTCCTTATGTCATCGGGCTTCAATCGGGGCATATTCTACCCCTCCTCGTCAGTATCAGCGAGCTCGTCTGATGATTCAGGCTCTTCCATCTTCTCGTCGCCCTGGGGGGTTCTACCCTCAGCGCTGGGTGGACCTTTTCTTTCGAGCTTGTCTTGGCCTTTCTTTCGGCCACCTTCATCAACCAGTTCAAGTGCGTCAAGTTCCTCAAGTTCGCGCAGTTCCTCGATGTCAGTTATTCCTTCGAGGTTCTCTCCCACTTCTTCTGCTCCTACTTCCTCCGCTCCTTCTTCAGGAACTTCCTCAGCACCCTCGATCTCTTTGGATACCTCTACTTCCTTAGCCTTCTTGGCCTTTGGCTTCTTAATATGAATCACGCCGGGGATCTTCGCGTCGGGACGCATTATCCTCACTTGGACCCCAATCGTTCCCGGTTTGAGTACCGCGAAGTCGTTCGCATGATCGACGAAGAGTTCTGCAGGCTGTCCCGTCTTGGCGATTGTGGCCTGTCTGAACTTCTGGTATCTTGCTCGTCTGCTTCCGAGCTTTCCCTTCACGATTATCTCACAGCCGAATGCTCCTGCACGCATCACGCGTCTGAGAATCCAGTAGGCCATTCGGCGGTAGCGTACGCCATGTTCCAGCTGTCTGGCAAGCTTCGAGGCCATGACTTGGGCGTTGAGCCACGGGTTCTCTATCTCTATTACTTCCAGTTGGACGTTCTCGATTCCAAAATCATTCTCAAGTGCATAAGTAAGCTCCCTGATCTTCGCACCACGGCGTCCAATGACAACACCGGGTCGAGAAGCGTGAATGACGACCTCAGTCCTCATGGGCATCTTCCTAATCTCGACACCACCGTATCCAGCTGCATTGAGTTCCTTGCCCAAGAACTCGTCAACACGAAGCTTACGCATGTTCTGTGCAATGAAATACTTCACCGCCGACACTTAGCCCACCTCCTCCAGAACGATTTCTATGTGGGATGTGTCCTCGTTATACGCCGTGCTCCTTCCAAAGGCTCTCGGTATGAACTTCTTGTATGTTCTGCCCCTGTCTGTCGCTGCATGAACGACTTTGAGACGGTCTATGTCGAGTCCCTTGTTGTCAGCATTGCTCTCTGCATTCTTCAGGACCTTCAGGATTTGCTGTGATGCGTTCACCGGATGTCCTCCCGAAGGCCATTTCTTCATTCCTGCATGATGTGGCTTCTGCTTCCGGAATCGCTTGTAAGGAATCCAAACCTTCTTTTCGATTACGCTTTCAAGCAGCGTTGTAGCTTTGTCGAGCATCATACCCCGAATGGCATTGCATACTTCTCTGGAGTGCTTCGGAGAGCATCGCATATTCCTGCCACTGGCTATCGCTGTCTTATCGGGGTCCATTCCCAGTACCGAGTATCCGTATGTCGGCATTTTGCCTCACTTCCGGTGTTCTTGCCATCCTGCATGCACACAGACATCCGTCTTGTGTGCCGTGCAATCGTCTCAACGCTTTCAACGGCCACCCCAAGACCTCACCGGCACGCGTTTGCAGGCCATTCGCGCGAGCAGAACGAGAGGCCTGCACTGGCTCCTTGGTCTCGAAACGGTCGTATTCCGAGAGCGACTTTGCACTCTCGGTTGAGTTCAGCTTTTAAATATTGCCAAATGCCACAGTCGGCGGGTAATGGCTGTGCAGCTGATGTGACATTCGTGCACGCGAGTCTAACGTAGGGACGGAGGATTTCACGGATTGTCGCCGAATTCGTCTGTCACGCGTCTCAGAGCAGCAGCGGTCACTGACCTGTTGATAATGTCAACGCCCGACTGAGTAAGAGTCGCTCTCACGAAGTGATCCCCTGTGGAGAGCACTTGAACAAGGCCTCCTTCTTTGAGTCTCTGAAGGCTGGCGAGTATGATTTGTGTTAGTTCCTCATCTGTCATCTCGAACCCTTTACCCGGTGTCTGAAGTGTCTCGCACATCTTCAGCATGGCTTTGGTGCTGCTCAAAAAGCGTCGATTGCTGTTATACGGATTTGTGTGCAGCCAGAGAAGCACTATGAGGTCGATGACATTTAGGTTCATATGTGGATGCCTTTCGAGTGTTCTCTTCGCGACGAGCTCAACGATCGGCATTATCGCTCACCACTGTCAACCAAGCTCACCACCCCTGGCTTGGGTTCGAATAGCTCTCCAGACTGCATGAGCCGGTTGAGAGAGTTCTCTACTGATGACTGGTGCACTCCTTGTTGTGCGAACAGTTCGAAGAGCTGTTTGACCGCGCAATTCCCTCCGGCCTTCCGTACGACCGTTAGGATTTCTCTCCTGATGTCGGTTTTACTAGTAACCTTCTCTGCCTTGCTTTCTGAAGAT
>Ga0315296_10001464_pt1 | contig 20677 bp, 23 predicted proteins | sample YL17G14_18_MG_FD_203921 | JGI IMG/M metagenome (GOLD analysis project Ga0315296, IMG submission 203921) | Sediment microbial communities from Yellowstone Lake, YNP, Wyoming, USA - YL17G14_18 | ecosystem: Environmental > Aquatic > Freshwater > Lake > Sediment | place: USA: Wyoming | collected...
ATAAGCCTTACAAAGAATAAGCCTTTATCAAAGTTGATAGGATTTGAACCTTCAGTTTTGTTCTGGTATAAATTAGAAAATTTAAAGTCTATTGACAAGATAAAGTTTTCTTATGCTTTAAGAGGTAGGAATAAAAAGGGTGGAATTTTAAGGGAGGTAAAGGGCGAATATTTAGGAAAGGGATGCATGATGGTGCCGGTTGAAAATGAAGACGAAATAAGAGAATTTTTTGCTAGGTGGAATATTTCATTTAGTAGGAGAAGAATTTTAACCGAGTCTTAAAGGATTATTTCATTCTTAACCTTCTAACAGCATCCCTAACAGCTTCAGAACGATTAGGATACAATCCTCTCTCTATCAATTTGTCTATTTTTTCTATCAATTCTCTTGTTAATCTTATTTGAATGGGATGCATTTTACCACTAATAAATGATTATACCGAAAAGGATTTAAGCTTGATTTAATTGTAAAGTTTCTGTAATGTCGAATAAAAATAAATAAGTTTCTTACTAACATAATAGCGATGAACAAGATTCTTTTGAACACGCAGGATAGGATTGAGAATGAAGAGAATATTATAAATTCTTTGAGACCAGAATTCAATAGAATCTGTTATAATTCAATAAGAGCTTCTATCATTCATTTGTTAGTTAAATCAAAAGATTTAAACCATGCTTTGTCTGTTGAAGAAATTGCTCACAGGCTTGGTAAAAGGCATTCTGTTGTAATCCATCATTTAGAAAAATTATTGGAATGGAGAATTGTTGATGTTGTTAGATCTTTTAAATATGGTAGGAAGGAGAAGAGGAGTATATGGGGCTTGAATCTGAAATACCCAAGCTTAATTCAAAGCGTTTATACTCATTTGTTAAAAACATTTTATACTGTTAATGAATTAGAGGAAATGTGCAGCGTTAATAAAAATGCTAGGGTTATGGCTTAGTTCTGGACTAATTCTGGCTTAATTACGGATAGCAAATATTGGCTCAATTTTGGCTTAAGATTGGCACGTTGGAAGTTAAAAAGATTATTTTCCAAGTTCTCTTTAATGAAAAGAGTAACTTCTTTGATTAGAGTGCCGATGAAGGGCGCTATAACAAACCAGCACACACCGCGAGGTTTGGTTCTCTTTAGAGAATTAAATACCCAAAATAAGGATAAATTTTAAAAATGGTGATTAAATGAATACAAAAATTTTAGCAAGCTTTTTAATAATAGGTTTAGTTGCATCAGCGATAGGAATGGGAACATATGCATTCTTTAGCGATACTGAGACATCAACAGGAAACACATTCACAGCAGGAAGCATTGATTTGAAAATAGATTTAGACCGTGATGGAAGTAATGTATGGGTTTTAAAGGACTTAGTAGCTGGAACAGATAAATTCTTTACATATTCAGATGTAAAACCTGGTGACGACGGTGAGCTAACAGTTAGTTTGCATGTATACAGCAACGATGCATATGGTTGTTTCTATATAGATCCATATCTTGACACTGACAACACTTGTACAGAACCGGAATTAGAAGTAGAAACAGGTTGTACACCAGCAGGAGATGGTGAATTAGACGATCATCTACAGTTCAGAATCTGGTTGGATCAAGGATGTATTCCAGGATGGCAATGTGCAGAGAATGATCCACATTGCACAACTGATCCTCACGAAGGAGATAATAATTGGGACAAATGTATTGAGATAGGACCACCAGAACCATTCTTAACATACTGTGGAAGCACCGGTAGTGCATGGTGTTATTTAAGTGATATAGATGAAGATGGAGAAGTTTGGCTATTAGGTACATTGACAGGTAGTAAAACTAATTACATTGGTATAGAATGGAATCTCCCAGGAGCAACAACAGGAAACGCAGTTCAGAGTGATAACTGGGGTGCAAATGTAGCATTCTACGCAGAACAAACTAAAAACAACGGAGGATTTAGTTGTCCGTCTATAGATACTATATTCCCACAATAAACCTTTAATCCAGAGGTGAACAACAATGAACAAAGAGATTTTATTATCGATATTAGCGATTAGTACAGTGGTTGCTCTCGTTAGCGGAGCGACATATGCTTACTTGAATGATACAGAAACTTCAACAGGTAATACATTTACTGCTGGGACTTTAGACTTACAGATAGATTTTCAGTGCGAAAGACCGGGTTGCGATTTTAGTTTGAGAGATTTGGAAGGTCAAGCTTTTTTCACCGAGTGCGACATCAAACCAGGTGATTCAAAAGAAGTAACTATCAGCTGGCATGTCTATGAGAACAATGCCTGGGCGAGATTAAGATTAGCTGACATTGTTGAATACGAAAATGGTTGTCTTGAGCCAGAAAAAGAGGTAGATGGAACCTGTGGCACTCCTGGAAAAGGAGAAGGTGAATTGGATGATTACTTGACTTTTACCGCATGGATGGATGAAGGGACTTACCCTGGCTGGCAGTGTCCTGACGGTAACAATGGACCTTGTCCGGCTGATCTTCAAGAAGGAGACAATATCTTAAACGGAGTTGAAAAAATAATTGTTAAAGATATCTCCGTTAACCAGATTATAAGTCAGGGCGGAATTAAGCTTCCCGGAGAACTGGAAGGTTCCACTACTTATTATCTCGGTCTCAAGTGGAGTGTCCCTTCGGCAACTGGAAATATCATTCAGGGAGATTCCCTGACCGGCAAGATAATTATGGAAGTTGTACAGAGCAAAAATAATCCACTACCTTGGCAGTAATCGCATCTACCAGAAAATCTTAAAGCTTTTCAGTAATTCAGTAGTTCTTAGCCTTTCCCTTTTTTATTTTTTTTATTTTATTTAAAAAATCAAAAATGATGAAAAATGATTAAATGAAAAAAAGCAATATTATTTTAATAATTGTTTTAGTGATATCTGCATTCATATTTATAACTTCTAGACTAGGTTCAGCTAATTTTCTTGTAGTATTAAGCGAGAGTATGAGGCCAACAATAAATATGGGTGATTTGGTAGTAACAGCTTCTACAAATCCCAATGATATAAAAACTGGGGACATAGTCGCCTTTAAAGATGGGGATAAGGATTTTCCTATAACTCATAGAGTAGTAAACATAACTGATAACGGATTTATAACAAAAGGTGATGCAAACGAGGATCCTGACCCTATGGTAAGGACTAGTAATGCTGTAGTAGGAAAAGTTACTTTCTGGGTTCCATTTGCAGGATACTTTGTCTACTTTGCAAGAGGTCCTTACGGTTTTATCATTCTAATTATAATACCTGGAGTTATTTTGATTGTAAATGAAATAAGAAAAGTTTTAGGTTATGTTAAAGAAAGTAAAGAAAGAAAGACGAAAACTAAGAAATTATATTCTTCGATAATTCTTATTCTTTTATTTACTTTATTAATTTCTATAACTTCTATTACTCTCTCATCAAGTATCTATCCTTCCGGTGCTTTCTTTTCTGATGTAGAAGCAGGTAAAGGATATTTTAATGCTTGGGTTGAAGAAGCCCCACCTGTTACAGTTAGTAAATGGTGGTCTGATACAAACTTTGTTCCAATGTCAGATCCAATGTATAATAATATTTTTTACATAGTTACCAAACCAAAAACAGGAGAAATCACGTCCACAAATCCCGGTGGATTTTTCATAAATATAGATGTCGGTAATGTTCCCACAACAAGTTCTTTAACAATTGTTGATACCATTTCAGGGGAAATATCACCTACCGGAGATTTTGTTGAATGGCCTTCAGGTTTGCATGTTTTATTAGATGGAAACGAAATAACAAAAAAATTTGATTACACTTTTGATAATAAAACTTTAACTATTACCTTAAAGCTTGGAGAATCTATTCCAGGAGGAAATCTTTATGCTTGGTTCCATGTCAAATATGCATTAATAGGAACTGTAGCAGATCCGCTTAACTATCCACGTCCTTACACAAACGTGGTTTCTATTACTATAGAAGGTAACACCTATTCCAGTTTGCCTGTTGTCTTAACAGGACAATTAAAAGTTGAAGAGATTAAAGAAGAAACTATTGAACAGACTGAGATGCCATTGTTAGGTGGTGGATCTGCTGTTTCAACAAGTCAAGAAAATAACGAAGAAATCGATACAACTCCACCTCAATACTCAAATGTTTCAATAAACGGAACTCAAACAGATTCTTGGATAAGCCATGATGTTTTCTGGATAGATGATAAAGGATTGTCAGGTTATATCTTTAGCTTTGACAACTGTTTGGGAGAATTTGTAAATGATACTTGGATGCCATTCAATGAAAGTTGGAGCAATTTGACTAAATTAATTAACTCAACAGTTAATTGCACAATAAACTGGATGGTTTATGCAAACGATACTTCTAACAACTGGAATGTTACTGATTTGTTTAGTTATAATACAACAGAAATTATTCCTGAAGAAAATACAACAGAAAATGAAACAGAAAATATAAACCGATATTATTATAATTATTCAGACTCAACAAACAACAAAATAAAATATTCTTACAACGAATCTTTAGAAGAATATCCTTTAGCTTCTTTAGATCCTGATTATGGACAAGAAGCAAATTCGTCTCAATATTTAGCAACTTTAGCATATGAAGGAACGTGCGACTCTAATAATTGTTTTGAATATATTTTTGAAAACAATGGAACAAACAAAACTGTTTGGCATTCATTTGTATTTAAAATCAATGAGAATATTAGCGACATAAAAAGCATTAACATTTCTTGGGCAGGTTATGCAGAATCAAGCGTAGATGGAAAATTAAGAATTTTAACTAATGAAAGCTATGAAGATATATCAAGCATTTCAACTGAAAACCAGATATACAATTATAGCATAACCTCTAATTTTGAAAATTATTTAAACTCTACTAACCACCTTCGTTTTCAGGTCTGGGCTTTAAGCCCATCAGAATCATTGAGAGTTTGGACTGACTGGGTTAGTGTTTCGGTTATTGTATAATCATTTTGTTTTATTTTCTTTTTATTTTGGTCTAATTTCAGCAATTTTAGTTCTAATGTTTTGTGCTTCTTGTCTCATATCCTGAGCTTTTTGTTTATATTCTGCAGCTCTTTCAGGATATAGGGTAGCAAGTTTTTCCATGTCTGCTGCTTCCTGTTCTCTTTCTCCTGCTAATTCTTCATCAGATATTAAACCAAAAGCTCTTTGTATAGCTTCTCCTGCTCTTTCAATTCCATATATTGAATGATCTTTATAATTTTGGTACAACTTGACATTTATTGTTAACGCATTTACAAGAGCCAGCACCACAGTCTATAGGACCTTCACATACTTGTGTACAAAAAATATCAGAACAATTAGGTTTATTTCTTATGTTTGTGCAAGAAGTTGGATGACAACACTGAGCAGGTATACATTCTTCATCACTATTACAATAATTTTCATTGATATTACTATATGTAGAAAGAAGGGCAATGAAAATAAAGATCATAATAACAATTAAAATTAATCTTTTATCCATAATTTAAATTGTTAAAGAAACCTATTTAACTTTTTCTGAGTAATACATTGATATGAAATTCGTAAAAATTTTTATTGTATCACTGCTGATAGCTTTCATATTTTTGCCGGCAATTTGGGCTCAAACGAGTACAGAAAAAATAGAGGATAAAATTGAATCGGAACTATTGGAAAATGCAACAAAAAATCCTGAGGAAACTTTTTCTGTTATAATTACTTTTACAAAAAAGCCAGAAGATTATAAGGAATTTGTTAAAGCGGTTGATGGAAAAATAAGTTATGATTATAGCATAATAGAAGGTTTGGCAGTAAAAATTCAAGGTAAAAATGTTGAGAAATTGATTGGTTTGAAAAATTTGATAAAAGTTCATAAGGATGAAAAAGTTTATGCCTTGCTGCACGATTCTGCTCCTTTGATTTCTGCTGACAAAGTTTGGGCTCAAGGAATTACAGGAAAGAATATTCGGGTCTGCGTTATTGATACTGGAGTAGATTTTAATCACCCAGCCATAACTCAAGCCAAAAATATTGGCTGTTATCATTTTCTTGGTAACGGAGCAGATGTAGGACCTGGCTGTATGGACGATAATGGTCATGGAACTCATGTTACTGGTATAGTTACTTCTAACGATCCTTATTCAAGAGGAGTTGCTAATGGCACTTTAATAATGGCAGTAAAAGTTTTGGACTCTACTGGCTCTGGTTATGCTTCTGATGTTATAAAAGGAATTGAGTACTGCACTAACAATTCTGCACAAGTTATAAGCATGAGCTTGGGTGCTGGTTGGTATTCTGGAACTTGTGATACATATCCAACAGCTCAAGCAGTTAATAATGCTGCAGGTAAAGGAGTTCCGTCATCAGTTGCTGCTGGTAATATTGGTTCTTGTGGGATTTCCTCTCCAGCTTGTGCTTCAAAGGCAATAGCAGTTGGTGCAATAGATAAACAGAAAAGAGTTGTTGGATGGTCTAGTAAAGGATCTGAATTGGATATAGTTGCCCCAGGTGTTTACATAAATTCCACAGTATTGAACAACGGATGGAGTATTTACTCTGGTACCAGTATGGCCGCTCCTCATGTTTCTGGAGTAATAGCTTTGATGCTAGAAAAAAATTCTTCTTTAACTCCTTTACAAATTAGAAAAATATTAAATGAAACATCAGATCCTGTTACGGCATGTTACGAATCATGCAAACTAGTTCCAGCAGGGTGTCTTTGTTCTAGCGACTGGTATAAAACTTCAATAACATGCACATGGAGCGCTAGAGGAGCAGGAATTGTCAACGCTTCAAGAGCAGTGGATGCAGTTCCTGGAGTTTGGAAATATATAAGTATAACTTTGTTTGGCTATCCTGTTAATTTTGGAAATTTTGATCCAGGAACATCAGAAAATCCTGCTCCAAATAATGGAAACTATAAAATCAGAGTAGATCCTGAAACAAATGTTAATGTAAATGTTTATCAGAAAGGTAATGATTATGTTAGTGGAAGTAATGTTTTGGGAATAGGTAATATGACTTGGTATAATTCAAGTGTTAGTTCATCTTCTATTCCTGTTACAAAGAATTATTCTATTGTTGCTACAAATGTTGCTTCTGGTACTAATATAAGCATGTATTATTGGATTGATATTCCTCAAGTAAAAGCTGGAGATTATAATACCACAATATTCATACTGGCAAATGAGACCAGTTAAGTATTTATTCTTTTAGGTACATTAAATTAAAAGATAAAAATGAAAAAAATAGGTTTTCTAGCATTGGTAATAACTTCTTTAGTTCTAGTGGGTGTGGTAATTGCAGTTGAAGTGAGTACAACAGCAGCAGTCACTGTCAATGAATACATATCCTTCACAGTAACTCCATGTACAGGTGGAATAGATTTTGGTGATTTAGATCCAGGAACTACAGATGCAAAAGCTGGCTGCCAATCAGGAGCAGGTGTATCACAAGTAGCGGCTATAGCACTAAGTGCAGATGCTGTAACCAATGTACCTTTAGATGTCAGTGTAAAAGGTACTGATTTTCTTGCTACATATCTACCAGTGACCAAAGTAGAATATGATGATGATGGTGCTCTTTTAGTAGATCCAGATACATTTACGAATGTGTGTAATGGAGCTTTAACAAAAGGAACTCTATCTACAGGTTATGTGGAATACTGGTCAAGTGTTAAAAATGCAGCAGCAGCATGGTCATGTGGATTGTGGTATTGGATAGATATCCCAAGTGGTTACATACCTGCAGGAGACTACAGTAGCACATTTTATGTACAAGCACTCAAAGCAGCATAAGAGGCGAGGCAAACTAAGTAAATTTATTTTTTAAATTACTTTTATTTAGAAGAAAAACTAACATTTAAATCTTTTACTCTTCTACCATTTTAAAGAGTGGTAATGATGAAAAAATGTTTTACAATTATCTCGATTTTACTTATTTTTATTTATCTTTCAACAATAGCATTTGCCCAAGAACCGAAATACAATTTTGGAAGCATGCAACCTGCAAAAGAATTTTCAATCTCACCTGGAGATGTAATAACAAAACTATATTTCTATAATATTTATGGAAACAGAATAACCCATATATCATTATCTGTTTCAAATGCTCCACCAAACTGGGCTATTTCTTTTAATCCAGAATTACACATAATCACTGTTAACATAAGCGGAATAACAACAGAAGTGATAGAAAATCTTTATGTTGAACCTTCAGAAGCATTAGATAAAATACCAGAAACAGTACCAGAAGGAATAGAATACATATCAAGTTCAGTAGGCTATATAGGAGCAAAACCAGTAGAAATAACAATATCAGTTCCAGAAGATGAAGAACTAGGAAAAGAATTTAATATAACAATATCAGCATCAGCAGAGTGGTTAGGTCAAACAGGAGCTGTTGCAATAAAACAATCAAGAGATTTTGATTATACAATAAAAACTGTTCCAAAAGAATTTAGAGAAGAAATAATAGAAAAGATTCCTGCTGAGGAGGAGAAACCAACTACTTTTGAAGTAATAACAGGTTTCTTTTTAACAAATTCTCCATGGATAGGAATTATAATCATTTTGATAATATTTTTGGTGTACTTTGGTTTTATCAAAAAAAGAGAATTCAGACATAAGAGAAAATGAATTTATTCTTTCTCAACAAATTAATCATATGAAATTATTAATTTTTACTACAGTGATATTCCTTTTTCTAACGTTTCTAGTGAATGCTCAACAATATTCGCTCCTAGCAACTGTTACTGTTAAACCCATTTATAATTTAACTCTAGGTATTGAAATCATTACAAAAAAGGTTTTAGCTGGAGATAATCTAAACGTTTCTATAAAATTGAATAAAAGTGATTTGACTGAAATAAAAGAAGAGATAACAGTTGATTTAGCATATGAAATACTTAAGCCAAATAAAAAAGTTTTAGATAGCGGTTTTGCCGGTAAAGTAAAAGTTAAAGATTATAACAAAACCACAATTCAAATTCCAATCCCGAACATTAAACCTGGTAGGTATATTTTAAATATAACTACAACACATCCCCAAGCTATACCATCTAGCGATTCTGATGATTTTTCAGTTAAAGAAAAATTAAGACTTGGTTCATTCAGTATTTTAGAATATTTTAATTTTCTAATCGGATTATTTGGCTGATTAAATAGAAATTACATTTCCATTTATCTAATTATAATATAAAAACTTTTCTAAGAAACGTAGTTCATATTTTGCTGAACTCATAAAAATCTTTAGATGAAATTTAACTTATTAACTTAATTCCGAGTCTTTCTCTCAAAGGGTTAAATAGAACAGTCTTATCTCTTAAAAATAAGTTAAGTTTATATTCAGGAATATATTTTTTATCCAGAGTAGATTTTATTACATATTTAGCAATGCCTATTGTATGGTCACTTAAACCAAAAATACCAAAATCTCCACAATTTCTCTCTTCTACTAACCAGTCCACAGCGGTCACAGAGTGGGTATCTATAACCGTTCTGATATGTGGAGATGGTATGCTATCCGATTCTCTATGATCATTAAACATCTCTCTTACATCTCTTGGAACTGTTAAAAAAGATTGATAATGAGCTCTAAGACAGTCACATTGAATATTCATACTTCTAAGAGATGCACTTTTCCTTTCTTCTGTAGAATCTTTACTTACCAAATCAGATACCCTTATCTTATGTTTTATGGTATCGTGTTTCCTTCTAGATTCAACAAAAATTGTTCCCTTAAACGTATCATGATACTGTTTACAATGATCATCAACAATATTGTTACTAAGTTCAATCCTCTCTCTTTTAAAATATTCTTCAACATATTTTGAGGTGCCATGACCGAGAACATCATCTACTTTTCCTTTCTGATGGCAATAATATAGTAAACCATCTATTACGTCTACACCACCCACGCAAGCGTAAGAATTATCTAATCTCTGCCATATAAAAGAAGAATTCAATAACTTTTGTGAAGGACTCCTTTTAAATTCGTTCACAGCCATAAATTGACTTTTAAAGCTAAAGATTTAAGCTTATTCAATAGATCAAGAAAAAATTGATTTACCTTTGAAAGCAAAAATAATTTCTGATGTTTAACAATTTTATCTATAGCATTACTACATTTGAAAGATCTTTAAAATGCTTGTCTCCTGTCAGAATTTTTAAATTATTGAGATTAGCTGAAGCAAGAATAAAAGAGTCTACCATTCCCCAATCTCTACTTATTTTCTTTCGTTCATAATTTAATTTCCCTGCTAATGTTGATATAACATCACCCAAAAAAATGATGATGGTCCCATTTTTGATTTTAATTATATATTCTTCAATTTTATGAGAGAGATTATTTTTTAAACACCATTCAACTATTTCAGCTAATGATGCAACACTTGTATAGCATCTCTCTTTTATAAGAACATCTTTTACTCTTTCACCTTTTTTACTAGCTTTAAAAAATTCTACCCATGCGTATGTATCTAGTATCATGCATATCTATCCATCCTATCACGATGTTCTCTTTTAAAACTAGAAGCCCCCTTTGCACTTCCAAATAATCTTAATAATTCCTTTATATTTTTTGCATTTGCTTTCAATAAAGTTACCTCTACCTCCTCTCCACTATTTATCTTTTCTCTAATTGTAACATCTTTTGGTATCAGTACACCTAAAGATGTCCCTACAACTCTAACCTTTGCTTTAAAAGTTTCTGGCATACTATCATATTATAATATATTATAATAGAAATATAAATACTTTTCTTACTAACGATAGTGGTAAAGAAAATATTTCTATTTTAAACATGTATAGTTTAGTTGAATCAATAATTTTAAATATAACTTATAGCATCATATATAATGAGGAATTAAAAATATATAACTTTTGGGGTTATGGTATGAAGGAGAAGGATTTGGAAGACTTGCTACTTAAATATCCTTACCTTATTGAGGAAGGTCTTACTTTAAAGGAAAGGCATGTAAGGATATACTCTGATGAAAAGAATGAACGATATATAGACTTAGTAGGTTGTGATAAAAATAATCTTCCAGTATATATAGAAATTAAAAAAACTAAATTTTATCAAAAAGATTTAGGACAAGCTATTGAGTATTATTCTCTATTAAAAAGAATTCATAAAAACAAAAAATTTAAATTTGTTGTTATAGCAAAAACTATTCCAGAACCAAGTAAGATTGGACTTCAATTATTAGGCATCAAATATTTAGAGTTTGGTGAATTACCTAAAAGGAGAATCAAATTTTCCATAAACAAAAAAATAACAAATCAGAAGTTCGAATCATTTAAAAAGCTTGTGGAAAAGACTATAGAAATGCCAGAAATTTTTCCAGATGAAGTTGCTTTTCTTCCTTTAACAGACGATGAATGGAAAAATATATTTACAGAAAAAAGAATAGAGCTAATAAGAGAAATAGGAAAAAACCCAGAATCAATAACTCAATTAGCTAAGGCATTAAATAGACATCAAGAAGCCATATCTAGAGATATCAAATTCTTAGAATTTATGGGAGTAATAAAAATAGAATCCAAAGGAAAGCAAAAAATACCTGTTATTAATAAAAAACTAATTGTAATGCCATTACCAATTTCTATTGCAAAAAAAGTTAGAGTTTAGCGAGTTAAAATCTTTATTATATCATTATGCTTTAAAATATGGTCTGCTCCAACTTTTCTCCCAGTCCTCGCATCTATCGCTCCAATAAACTTTTCACCAATATCTGTATGTACTTTAAATGCTAAATCTAAAGCAGTGGAATTTGGAGGCATGAGAAAAACATCTGGTAAAACATTATTTTTCTTATCTGAGAATTTATGCTCATTTTCAACAGGGTAAACTGCTATATATTTCATAAATTCAAATACAGCTTTGTTTAAGCATTCCTGAACACCGGTTGAACCGTATTTCTCTAGAACACTTTTCCTTATCAAATCTAAAGCTTTTTTCTGTTTTTCATTCAGCTCTTTTTTAATCTCAAAATCTTTATTTCCAGGAATATATTCTATAAATCCAGCTTTAGCAGCAGTTCTCAATGCGATTTCAGCCTCTGCTGAACATGGAATAATAGTTAGGTCTAGAAAATCTTTTCTCATTTTTTTAAAATTTTCTTCTGAAGAAGGCAAATCAATTTTGTTTGCAGCAATTAAGATTGGCTTTGAAAGCTTTCTTAACTCTTTAGCAAATTCTTTTATATTCTTTAAACCAAATTTTTCCAAAACTTCTTTAACATGCTTATCCTTTATTCCTAGACCTGCTAAAATTCCAGCAGCCTTTTTCTCATCTTTAATCTTTTCTAGATTTCTCTTTATAACATCAGCAAACCATAAGTCAATTTCATTTTCTAAGAATTTCACATCTTCCGAAGGATCATAACCTTCTGTTGGTTTGCCTTCTGAGTCTGTTGTTCCTGATGTATCTACAATATGAATAAGCATGTCAGCCTGAATTATATCGTTAAGGAATTCTAGTCCAAGACCGCGCCCCTCATGAGCTCCTGGAATCAGACCAGCAATATCCCATAATTTAACAGGTATTAATCTTATTCCATTTATACATTGAGAATTTCTAGGATTGCATTTTAATTTTAATTCTTTGCAAGGACAGGAAGACGTTACATAAGAGATCCCAACATTCGGTTTAATTGTACAAAAAGTTCTGTTTGATATTTCAACATCAATCATTGTTGCTGCTTTAAAAAAACTACTTTTACCAACACTGGTTTTTCCACAAATCGCAACCTCCATTTTATCACCAGAAAATTCAACTTTAAACTTTATATTGAACTTTAAATAATATATCTTTATGCAAACATCTATCTGCGAAGTGTGTTTAAAATCTAATATCTTATGTAATGCTTGTCAGGAAAAACTAAATAAAGGAATGATAAGCAAGACTGAGGTAGATGTCTTAAGGTTTCTTTATAATTTAAGCGAAAAAATGAGGAGTCTAAGAGATGTGAAAATATCTAGAATAGTCGACTGTGGAGTTTTATTAATAATAGCAGGAAGAGGCGATGCTGCAAGGCTTGTTGGAAAAGGAGGCTCTGTTGTAAAAGCAGTTGCAAAGCAATTCAAAAAATCTGTTAGAGTCTTGGAGGAGGCAACAAGCTTTAAAGAGTTTATAGAAGAATTGATATCACCGGCCCATGTAAACGGTATAAACACTCTTTACAAAGATAACGAAGAGATATACAAGGTAAGGATACCTGCTGTTGAGAAGAGCCATTTGCTTTTTACTCCAGAGAACCTCTCTCAGATAATATCCAATTTCTTTAATCTCAAAGCAGAGATAGTATTTGAAGGATAATTATTTTAACAATTTCCAATATTTTTCTAATTTATTCTGAATCCTTTTAGTTGGTAATATTAGTGTTATATAACCGACCATAATCCCATTTATAGATCCTATCAATGAATCTATTGGATAATGAACTCCAATATAAATTCTGCTGAAACTAACCAAGAAAGCTAGTAAAAAGAGTAAATATCTTAATTTTTTGTAGACATATCCTAGAATAACTGCTCCAGAAAAAACCCTTTCACTATGTCCAGAAGGAAAGCTAGGTCCAATATCTGAACTTAAAACCTCTATGTTTGCAAACCTCTCAGAAGGTCTTGGTCTAATAAAAAACCATTTCAGAAATGTTAATAAAAACGAATCTATTATGAGTGCAAAAATCAAACGTATAGAGATTTCTCTCTCTTTTTTCATCCAAAAAAGAATTATCAATAGAATCCAGAACACTGTTGAACCAATATAAGTTATAGAAACAAAAAACAAGTCTAAAAATGGGTTTGATATACTGTTTATCAAAAAGAAAATATTCTTATCCAAAGTCAAAACATAACTTGAAAAGCTCATTAAGATTAAAAGGAAAATTCCATAAGCTATTAGACCTAAAAATATTTTCTTTGGTTTTTCCATATCATTATTAACTAAAAATTCCTATATAAAACATCATAAATTATATATAGTGGTTAAATGAAGAAATTATGTTTCATAATTATTTTTATACTATTTACTCCATTGGTTGAAGCAAAGACTATTTTATACATTACGAATGCATCAACAGATACTCCCTGCTCTTCATTACCTCTACAGGATTCTTTATACTGTAGCAGATTGGTAAACTTAAGCTACGATGTGAATGTCTTGAATGAACAGCATGTAAAAGAAGATTCAACAACCTGGAACGATTATGTCAATGCTTCTAACATGATATTTTTAGGTAATGTTAGCTTGGATATGGTTAAAACTAACAAGTTTCAGAATGTTTTCTGTGGAAACATCAGCTCCAAGAATAAAACTTTGTTTGCAGCGTTCTCAAGTACACGGATAAACACAACATCCAATATTAGCGGTTGCGCTTTCCACCCCTCGATAAACCTTGTTAGTTTTGAGTTCGGAGACAATAAATGTCAAAAAAAGACCTTCAAGGTTGCAAAGTCAGGATACATAACTGAGGATTTTAATCTTGGCGATAACATAGATTTTTACTCAACAGCTTTAACTGTTAAGATTCACAGTGTCTCTGATGGAGGCTGGATTACTGCAGAGTGCACCCCTAACAACACAATAGATTTTTATCCTGTTATAAACACAAGTAGCAAAGGTGTTTTCTGGGGTTTAGATAACCCATCCAGTTTCACAGCTGATGCTTGGAAGATTTTTGATAAAACCATTCTAGAATCTCTTAATGATACAAGCTGGAGCGTAACATCAATCATAATACCATCTATAACAACTGTAAATCAGGATTTATGGATTTTGGCAAATGTAACTCAGTTTAATAAACCTATCACAGGAATAGTCAATTTCACAGCAAATGGTATATCAGGAAACTTGGAGTATGTTGACAAACTGTGGAGAAACAAGACTGTTAAACTAACAAGTGAGAAACAGTATTCACTAAGCATAAATGCTTATTCTACATCTGGTTTAAGAAGCATTTCAACAAGTTCTATGACTGCTGGAAGTCTAACAGTTAACATAACATCTGGGAATTACAAACCAGGTTCAGATTATATAATATCTGCAGGAATATTCCTAGGCCCAAGCCCTCAAGCATCATCAGCATCTTATAGAGTTCTGAGCCCATCTAGTTATTCTGTACTCTATAGCGGAAGTTTGAACTGTGTAGAAAATAATTGTGCAAACACAATAAGCAGTTTGCCAGACTTAGGAGATTTAATAATTGAAGTTACGGTTTCTAACGCCACTATTGGAAAATCAGGAGGAAATTTCAAAATAATAAGCAAAGAGCCTCTTGTAATAGAAAAGAATCTATATAAACCAGCTGAAACCATAGCAATTGACTTCTTTCCTTCAGAGCCCGTGAACAAGACAAACCTTACAATAATAAGGCCGGATAGAAGTTTAGAGACACCAACCCCTATACCAATGAATAATACAAGCTCAACCCATTGGTATAAGAATTATACCTTAGGAACAGCAGCTCCGAATGGAACTTATATTATAAATGTGAGGGCTACTGGAAACAGGACATTAGAATTTAACAAAACAATTGATGTTATTGCATGGAAATCCTTTGCATATCTTAACCAGTATTCTTTTTATGCTTATGAGATTTTGGATTTGACTGTAAAAACAATAGAAAGCTACTCTAGTAATCTGAACTTTTCAATCAGTGTAGACATCATGGATCCTGAAAACAACAAAGTCTTTACAACAAGAGGTTCTGTAAAAGGAGATGGCACTTATAAAACATCTTATTTGATTCCAAGAAGTTATAAGAATGGTTTATCGAACGTTAAAATATTTTTGAGTGATTCAGATAATAGAAATCAGACACTATATCTGAACTTCACGGTTAATTCTACCACAACACCAAGCCTTTTAATTACTCCTAATATTATCTCCGAATTAACAATTTCTAATAAGATACTTGAAAAAAGCTTTTCGCTTGAAAACTCAGCTGAAAACATTAATGTTACAAACCTTATCATAAATGTTTCTGATCCTTTAAAGAACATGGTTTCAATAACATCAAGACCTACATTCATACAGGCAAAGAACAAAGGTGAGGTAAAAACAAGGATAAGCACAGTTAATCTGTCAGAAGGCAGATATTCTGGGACAATAGATTTTTTCAGCCAGGTAGGAGATGCGCAGGCAACAATTAGCATAGAAATAGTTGGAGACCTCTCTTCCAGAGCTCAGGAAAAATTGAATGAGCTTCTTCCATTAGAGCTAAACATCACAGATCTAAAGAAGAGATGGGCCAATGTTACAGAAGCTTTAGATTTATTCAACGAGACGAAAATGCTTTTAGACGGTGTTAAGAAAGATTTCCAAAATGAAAATTACTCATCGGCTAGAACAAAACTTGAAGATGCAGGAATGAAATTATCACAATTAAGAAATATGATAAGTGGGCTGTATGCAAGTATACCAGATTATAGTTTTATAATATGGGACGTAGCTATCATTGTGATTCTACTAATTATAGTTATAACAGTTTTCAAGTATAGGAATAAAATAAAACAACTTCTTAAAAAAGAGAAAAAGAAGGAAGAAAAGGTAGAAGAGTTTTACATTAAGCCTAGAGAAGAGTATAGAACAGAATATTATTAAGTTTTAAGAATAAATTCTAAATATGCCTGCAAACCTAACAGTCGAGTATGTAAAGGCTCAACAAAAATATCTTAATGCAAAGACAAGAGAAGAGAAGATAGCTGCTTTAGAGGAAATGCTTTCTGCAATACCACGCCACAAAGGGACAGAACAGATGCAGGCTCTTCTGAAACAAAAATTATCAAAATTAAAACAGCAAAAAGAGGCAAAAGCTGCTAGAAAAGTAATAACAATTCCTAAAGAAGGGGATGCTCAAGTCTGTATCCTTGGCCTGACCCAATCTGGGAAATCAACCTTATTATCAAAATTAACAAATGCTAAACCAGAAATTTCAAATCATCCTTTTACAACAACAAAACCAGAAATTGGAACTTGTGATTATGAAGGTGTTAAAATTCAATTGATAGAAATACCTTCTACCTTTCAACCATCCTTTATGAGCATTGTTCAGAATACAGATGGCATAATTTTGATTTATAGAAATGAAATAGAAAAAGAAGATGTCAAAAAAATTCTTACAGAATTCAGAGTTAAGAAACCATTTATTGAAGTAAATAGAGATGAGGACATAGAAAAGTTAAGAGAAAAGATATGGAATATGCTAGGTCTTATAAGAATCTATTGCAAGGAGCCTGGAAAAAAACCTGAGACAAAGCCTATGGTTTTGAAAGGTGGATCAGCAGTGAAGGACGCTGCTGAAAGACTTCACAAAGATTTCTTAAAGTATTTTAAGTTTGCCAGAGTGTTTGGTTCTCCAAAGTATCCAGGAGAAAAAGTTGGTTTAGATTACAAATTAAAAGATAAAGATATTTTAGAAATTCATACTGTATAAACTTATATATTTATAAAAACAATTTTTTAATATGGTTTCTAAGATATCAAGAACAAGAGAAAACTTAGAATTGCCTGATGAATGGTACTCAAGTATAGAAAAGAGTAGGGAAAAGGCTAAGAAGTTGTTAAAAAGATTGATAGCAGTTAATTTGAATACATCTATTATTGTTGGAAGGTTAGAGGATGTGGGTGTAGATAAACTCTGGAGATTAAAATATCCATTTTGTAAACTAACCCTAAGCAAGCCAGAAAAGTATAACATGGACGGCAAACTTGAATCAAAGCTTGGAGATGAACAGGTTTGTTTTGTTAGCAAACCGCAAATGATAATGGATGTGGATGAGCTCTCAGAAAGATACCCAGAGATTCATGAAGAGGTTCATATAAGGATGAGAAAGGAAGGTTTATAGTATGGCTTTAAAACAGATTTCACCACCGCCTGAAGGCGATAGGACAAGATGCCCGAGATGCGGAGAAGAAGCTATATTAATAGATGGGAGATTTGTTAGATGGCTAACCTGTCCTAAATGTAAATTTAAGAAGCTTTTAGAAAAAGAAGACGAAACTACACAAGTCAAAGTTGTTTCTTTGAAATAATTCTTTTAAATACAAATTAAATATAATTATTAGTGATTTGATGCTAGAAAATTATTCTCCTTTAACCCAAAAAGTTCTCAAAAGAATTAATGCAAAAGTTGGAGATAGAATTTCTATTACAAAAGGAAAGCAGACTTACGAAGGATTGTTAATGCCTAGAATTGAGATGGGTGATAAATCTTGTTTAGTTATCAAAGTTGACAGTGGATATAACATAGGAATAAGATACGAAAAAGGAATAAAAGTTGAAAAAAGTAAAAAGCCTGAACCAAAGGAAATAAAAGAGGAAGTTAAATTTGAAATAGGTAAAGAAAAGATAAAAGAATTGAAATTTGATCCTAAAAAGCCTAAGGTTTCTTTAATAATGACTGGAGGAACTATAATTTCTAGAGTTGATTACAGAACCGGTGGTGTCTATGCTTTGGAAAAGCCAGAAGAACTTTTAACAAATATTCCAGAATTGAAGAACATTGTTTTCATAGAAGACATTAAAATTCCTTTTAAAAAAATGTCAGAAGATTTAAATTATAAGGACTGGCGATTATTAGCTTCGTTAACTGCTAAAGAATTAAACAAAAATGAAGGTGTTATAATAACTCATGGCACAGATACTTTACATTATACTTCTGCTGCCTTGTCTTTTATGCTTAAGAATCTTTCAAAACCAGTTGTTTTAACTGGTGCTCAAAGATCTTCTGATAGAGGAAGCAGCGATGCTTTCATGAATATAATATGCTCTGCTTATGCAGCTATTTCTAATTTAGCTGAAGTAGGAGTTTGTATGCATGCAACAACTGACGACCATTATTGCCATTTCATAAGGGGAACAAAATGTCGTAAAATGCATAGTACAAGAAGAGACGCTTTTAGAAGCATTAATGAAATGCCTTTAGCAAAAATCTGGCCAGATGGAAAGATTGATATTTTAAACAAAAATCATAAGAAAAGAAAGGATGAGAAGGTTGTAGCTGATGTTAAATTTGAGCCAAAGGTTGCTTTGTTAAAAGCTTATCCAGGAAGTGAACCTGAAATTTTAGAATATCTTGTTAAGAAAGGCTATAAGGGATTTGTTATTGAAGGTACTGGAATGGGTCATGTTCCTACTTTTGCTGAAAAATCTTGGATTCCTGCAATTAAGAAATTAATAAAAGATGGGATTCCAGTTGTTATTGCACCTCAAACAATTTATGGAAGAATCAATCCAAATGTTTACACAAACCTAAGAATTCTTTATCATGAGGCAAAAGCAATTCCTGCAGAGGACATGCTTAGCGAAGTTGCATATGTAAAGCTTGGATGGATTCTAGGACATACTAAAGATTTGGAGGATATTAGAAAAATGATGTTAACCAATATAGCTGGAGAAATAACTGAAAGAAGTGAAATAGAAACTTTCTTGGTGTAAGAAATGATTGATTATGAAAAAATTGGATTCAAATGCGGTTTAGAAATTCATAATCGATTAAATACAAAAACAAAACTATTTTGCAATTGTAAGCCTAAATTTTCTGAAGAAAAACCAATAGAAATAATAAAAAGAAAATTAAGAGCAGTTGCAGGAGAATTAGGACAAGTTGATGTTGCTGCTTTATACGAATATTTAAGAGATAGAAATTTCTTTTATCAATGCTTCTCTGAAGAAAACTGTCTAAAAGAAACAGATGAAGAACCACCGAACCCAGTAAACAAAGAAGCCTTAGAAGTTGCTTTACAAGTTGCATTGTTATTAAAAGCAGAAATTCCAGATGAGATTCATATAATGAGAAAGACTGTTATTGACGGATCGAATACTTGCGGGTTCCAAAGAACAGCTGTTGTAGGATTAAACGGAATTCTAGAAACATCTTTAGGAAAAGTAAGAATAACAAATATTTGCTTGGAAGAAGAATCTTCTGGAATTGTTAAGGACGAGGAAAATGAGATAACCTATAGATTAGACAGGTTAGGAATTCCTTTAATAGAAATTGGAACTGCTCCGGACATTAAGAACTCTGAGCATGCAAAAGAAGTTGCTGAAAAACTAGGAATGATTATAAGATCTACTGGAAAAAGTCAAAGAGGAATAGGAGTAACAAGGCAAGATATTAACATTTCTATAACAAAAGGTGCTAGAGTTGAGATAAAAGGTGTTCAAGAACTTGATTTGATACCGCAAATAATTGAGAATGAGATAAAAAGACAGCAAGAATTAATAGAAAAAGGAGAAAAACCAAAGGAAGAAACTAGAGTTGCTAAAGAAGATGGAACAACTGAATTTACAAGACCTCTTCCTGGTGGAGAGAGGATGTACCCTGAAACGGATCTTGAAACGATAGTTGTAACAAAAGATTTTCTTTCAAAAATAAAAATACCTGAAACCTGGGAAGAAAAAGCAAAAAGATTTTCAAAGATTTTACCAAAAGAGATGATAGAACAAGTTTTAAGAAGCGAGTATTTAGATTTGTTTGAGAAATTTTCTAAAGAATTTGACCCTGTTCTTGTTGCAAATACATTTACATCAATAATAAAGGATTTAAGACGAAGAGGTTTTGAAACAGAAATTCTAACTGAAGAACAATTTGATGAATTATTTCCTTCAGTTAATAAGAAGTTAATTTCAAAGGAAGCAATTCCAAATGTTTTAGAAATTGCTTGCAGAGATAAAATTTCTATAAAAGAGGCAA
>Ga0315296_10001465_pt1 | contig 20662 bp, 14 predicted proteins | sample YL17G14_18_MG_FD_203921 | JGI IMG/M metagenome (GOLD analysis project Ga0315296, IMG submission 203921) | Sediment microbial communities from Yellowstone Lake, YNP, Wyoming, USA - YL17G14_18 | ecosystem: Environmental > Aquatic > Freshwater > Lake > Sediment | place: USA: Wyoming | collected...
GAGGGACCAGGTGTAAACCTGCTGGCCCTCGGTGGTGACCAGGACCTGGGCGCCGGGCTTGTTGGTCACGATCAGGATGTGGGCTGTCTCGCCCGGCCGATAGAAACGCTTGTCCGGATAAATTTCCAGCCGTTCGTAGGCCATAGCCGGCCGGTAATAACCCACCCCGGAAACCCACAGCCCGGTTTCGTAACTCGCCTCGCGGCCGTTCTGGTCATGCGCGCTGGCGCGCACCACCACGTGAGATAAGCGAGGGACCACATAAGAATGGTGTGCGATCCCGTGCTGATCCGTCGTCACGCTGGTCTCGCCCAGGGGTCGCCGGATTTCCTTCGCGCCCCAGCCCCAGCGCTCCTCGAAGGCCAGCCGCACGGAGGTGGAGACGGGCTGCATATCGTAGTCCACCGTCCGCACCGTGATGTCGGCCTGGTCGCCGGCCTGGTAGACGTAGCGGTTGGTATCGAGCAGAACCACGATGGTGGAATACGTCACCAGCACCGCGCGTCCGCCCAGGATCTCGCGGTTACTGGCATCGGTGACGTGCGCTTCAAGGCGGTAGCGGTAGGGACGCTTCTGTTCGTCGCTCTCCGTGGGCACGCTGATCTTCAAGAGGCCTTCGGAATCCAGTTGTCCGGAGCCCTGGCTGACCTCCTGCCCGTAATAACCCCAATCACTTCCCTCTCCCTCGCCCTCGTCGCCCTCATAGTCCTCGCTGCCCCAGAGCACACGCCAGTATGGGAAGTAGTAGCGTGACTGGTAAATGGAGTACTTAACTTTGCCGTTGGCGACGGGTGCGCCGAAGTAGTAGCGCGCATTGATGGTGGCCTGAACGGTCTCACCCTGGAGGTAGCGAGCCCGGTCCGTGGAAACCGTCACCTCAAATTCCGGCTTCTTATATTCCTCCACCTCGAAGCTGCCATAAACCTGCTTGTTGCCGATGTGCGCAAGAACGGAGTAGCTCCCGAGTGCCGCCAGCGGGCCGAGCGTGATCTGGCCGCGAAACGAGCCAAAGGGTGAAAGGGCGAGCTTCTGCTGATAGATGGTTTTGGAGTTGGCGTCAGTGATTTCCACCGTCACGGGCCCGGGGATGTCCAGGCTGTACTGGCCGGCGTGGCGCGCGCGCAGGATCCCCTTGAAGTTCACCTCGTGGGTGGGGCGATAGACGGGACGGTCCGTGTAGAGGTAGCCAACGTACTCGGTGGCGGAAGAATCGTAAACGAAAAACGATTCGACGTTGGTGGCGGCCACATCCTGATCCTTCGCGGCCACCATAATCGCGTCCTCGAGCTTCATCTTCTCGAAGGGAGTCTGATAGACGCCGGAGTTGTCCGTCGTGCCCCGGGCCACCTCCTGATGGTTGTTGTAGATGACGGCCGTGGCGCCTTCGACCGGAGCGCCCGACGTCCGCTGGGCCACAAACAGCAGGATCTGGCCGGGCGCCGACTTCGACACCAGAGCCAGATCGGTGATCATCAGCAAGGTGTAAGCACGCAGCTCGCGATGCGCCACCTCCACCAGGAACAGGCCCTTCTGGTGCAGATCGACGGGGATTTCCCGATATTCCGAGTCGCGAGTCAGCGGCAGCAGTTCGCGCCACGAAAGGACCAACTGTTCCCGGTTCAGCAACGGCACCTGGGCATAGGAAGTCACGTCCAGGGGCACGCGCTTCAACTTCTGCTCGCGCACGCGCGCCGAATGGTAGCGGGCCCGGGTCTCAAACCGCAGTTGCAGGCGGAAGAAATCGCGAATCGCCAGGCGCAGATCGCGCTTCCAGTCGTGGAAGCGCTCCAGCCAGGTCTTCTCGCGCGCCAGCTCGTGTTTCTCGCCGCCGAAGGAATGCGCGTCCCGCAGCTTGGAAAAGAACTGCACGGGATCCTTCACCCGGTAGATGCGAAAATCCAGCCGGTCCACCTGCCGAAATTGAATCCAGATCTTCGGCTGCTGCGCCGGGGCGTATGTTTGCTGCGAAGAGACGCTGAAGAAGGGCTCCGTAGATTCGGCTTCCTGCGCGCGGGCGGGCGCGAGGACGACGAACATCCAGAACAACGCGAGCCCGCCCGCGTAGATGGCCCGGGAACGGCGGCCGAGGGCCAGGGTCGGGCCGCGGCGCCCCCGGAGCGCCGCAACAGATCGGGTGGTCGGGGAAAGCGAGCGTTCAATTCTCATGGTCGGTCAGCGCAGAAGGTTGAAACGATAAACGCCGAGGAACCGCGGGTTGGCCGCGTGCGGCCTCCAGCGCGGGTCCGGATGCTGCATCAGGAGGCTGGCCGGGACATGGCGGATTTCTCCCGGCCGCCCGTCGAGGTCGCCCGTGTGGTAAACGATCCAGTCCATGCCGCTCGGTTGAAAGTGCGAGCGGCCCACGAAGAGCATCGCGTGATACGGCTCGCGCTGCTCCGCCTGGTAGAAGAAAAGCAGATCGCCGGCGCGCGCGACGCGCAGGTCGCGTGAAACCAGAAACGTGTTGTAATGGAGGAGGGTGGCGGCGTCGGCAAACTCGGCGAAGGCGCCGCCCGGAAGGTCAGCCGGCGCGAAGGGTCCCGCACGCGTGCGAAAAAGCCCGCGGCCCAGCGGCCACTGCGGATAGGCGAACTTGCTGACGTCTCCGAAGCCCGGCGCGTAGGCCAGGCCCGCCGCGCGCCGCCAAGCCGGCGTGTGCGCCACCAGGGCGTTGCGGCAAGCGTAGCGGATCAGGGCGGCACAATCTTGCACTTCGGCCAGCGCGCTCGGTGCTGGCTGATAGTACAAGGCCTCGGCAAGAAAAGTGAGCCAGCGGGTGAAGTTTTCCTGATCGGCGGCGCGGTCCAACCGCGCGAGGTCGGGAAAGCCGTCGCCGCGGCTATCGCCCCAGCTTCTCTCGTCCGGCAGGGGGCCGTTCGCGAACTGCCGCTGAGGAGCCTGTCCGGCGCTTGCGAGGGCTACGCGCCAGCCAGCCTCGAGCCCCTGTCGCTTCTGCGCCAGACCGGCGTAACCGGCCAACGCCAGCAAAAGCACGAGTAGAATACAGTGGGGCCATCGACGGAATTGCAGGGCGCGGCGCACAGACATAACCGATAAACGATGCGGCTCGGAGTCGCGCCCATTCTAAGAGTGCCCTGGGGCGGGCGCAAGGCTTTTTGCCCGTGGGTGCGAATTCAAGTTGAACTCCTGACGCCAGGCCTCAATAATGGATAGGATGCGGTAAATTGCGGGAGACGAAATGATTAAGCGAATGTGCATGTGGTTAGCGGTGCTCGGCTGCTTCTTTTCTGCCGGGCCCGGACTCCGAGGGCAATCCCTTTCCATCGAAGGCGCGCCATCCGACGTCGGTTACAACGTCGGCTCCATTGCCACCCTCCGCGCCACGGTGAGGGGATTTGCCGGAGATGTCAGTCAATACGCAGTTTTCGCCGACATTCAATACGTCGGCACCACCAGCGTGAGCAGCGTGCAATTGGATCGCCAGGCGGAGGAGAAGCCGGGTGAAGTCCGCTATGAGGGCGAATGGCTGATCCCCACCGGCGCGCCCACGGGCATCTACAGTGTTACTGTGCGCGTGGAGGACCGCGCGGCCGAGGAGGTTGTCGCCAAGCAGCAGATAAGAGGCTTCGGTGTTTACCGCAAACTCGTGCGCATCGCTCGCCTCACCTTGGACAAGACTTTCTACGCCGTCGGCGAACCCATCCAATGCGAGGTGGTGCTGGAGAACCTTACGGAGCGCGACCTGAATGACCTGCGGGTGGAATTCTCCAATGCCAACTACCCCTGGATCTCGCTGTTCTCAACGGAAGCCGGCTCCTCCGCCCAGCCCGCCGAAAATCCCGAGCTCGCGATCAAGGTTTTGCAGGAGAAGCTGAAACTCCCGGCCCTTGCGCAAGTGACCATCCCCATGATGCCGGCGGGCACCGCGGCTTTCCTGCAAGGTCAGCAAGTGGCTGTACTCGGCGCAGGCGGCCCGGCGCGGCACGAAAAGCTTCCGCCGCCGGAGGTGGACACCTATACCGTCGCCATCTGGAACGCCGACCGCACCGTGCTCTACGACATGCAGTTCACCAGGCCGGCGATTGTCCGGCCCGTGAATCGCGATCTGCCCAAGCCCTACGGGCGCAACTTCGCCCATCCTTATAATTCCGCTATCGATTTTGTGAAGTACCGGCAGTTCTACGCGCCGGGGCAGATTTCTTCCGCCATCACTGTGGACCACGCCCGCACGCTCTACCGGCCGGGGGACAAGGTTGTCCTCAAAGTCACAGCCAAGAACATGGGGAAAGAAGCAGAGACATCTCTGACCCTCCGGGCAAAGATCAAGGAGCCCTCCGGGCGGGAGTTTGAGGCGCGCGCCGACAAGGTGATCAATGACCTCGCCGGCGGCGCGACCCAAACCTTCGAGTACGACGTCTGGACAATCCCGGCGACGCAGCAGCCCGGCGTCTATTCCCTCACCTTGTCTGCCGCGGGACCGGACGGCCGGCAGCAGGCCGAGACCGTGACGGAGATTGCGGTCAACAGCTTGCCGGCGTCTTTGCTGGTGGTCGGGCCGCACGAGGATGATGAAACCTCCTACGCCGGGCTCATCCGCGCCGCAGTGGAAGCGGGAGTCCCGGTGCGAGTAGCCATTCTCACCGGCGGGGATGTGGGTGCCTGCGAGTTGTATTACTCGAAGCCTTGCGGGCCCAATGAGGCGCGAGAATTCGGGCTCGTCCGCATGGAAGAAACCGCCGAGGCGCTGGAGCACCTCGGGCTGACACGCGACAAGGTGATTTTCCTGGGCCTGCCGGATGGCGGCTCGGGGGCCATCTGGTCGCCTAACATCAAGGCGTCATATCCCTTCCTGTCCATCTACCTCGCTACGGACCACGCGCCCTATGAGAACGTGATAAAACCCAACCTGCCCTTCGCCCGCGAGCCGGTCATTGAGGTCCTCAAGCAGATCATCCTGGACTTCAAGCCTGCCATGATTGCCACCACGCATCCCGACGAGCGGCATGTGGACCACCGCGTTACCAATTGGTTCGTGGTCAAGGCCTGCCAGGAACTGCTGCGAGAGAAGAAGCTGGATCCGAAGACGGTGGTGCTGGCTGACGAGGCCTACGGGGCGGGCGGCTTCAAGCGGGCACCTTACCACTACGAGAAGATGACGGTCTTCCTGAGCGGTGAGGCAGCGGCGCGCCTGCAAGAGATGGGTTGGATCTACCAGTCTCAGGGCGGGAATCTGAGCGAAGGGATGCGGAAGACTTTCGCCGAACTCCCCCGCGAGGAGAACCACCTGCGCATTTTGGACTGGCAGGCACACGCGGGATGGAATGAATGAGAGCGCGCTCTCGGGAGCGCGGACTGGCAATCGGGATCTGTGGTTCTCCTTTGACTGCGGCGGACCAGAAGACTTGGCCGCTGCTGCCAGGTTTCGCGCGAACGGACTTCTTGACAAGTTGACGCTCTGTGAAAGCGCCCCTATGATGACACTGCATTTCGCGGATCATCTCGCGTGCGTGACATGCCCCTGAGGGATTTTCAGCATGAATGAGTTGGAAGAACTAGCGCGGCTCTCAAAGCCTCTTATTGCTCCCCCACTTCACAAACGCTTCGCGCCGGCCGTGCTGGCCAATCACGCTTACCGGGCGCGCGTGCGGCAGTCGGGAGAAGGTGTGCCCCTGGTGATCGGGCTCGAGCGCGGCGACGGGTCTGTCTCCGTGTACCGGACCGAGTGCTTCGCGGAGCGCTCGAGTTCCGCCTTCTTGAACCTGCCTTACGCGGAGCGCCTGGTGAAGTTTCTCCTCTGGCAGCGCGGCGGATGGCGCGTCTATGTCGGCGGGCCGAAGTCCGTGGGCGAGCACCTCCAGCGGGTCTATGCGCCGAGCGGCGCCCGCGCCTTCGACTTCGAATTCATGGGCGGCGTTTACGAACATCCTTTTACGGTGGAAATCACCGCTCCCGAGAAGGTGCCGCCTCCGGCCGAGGGAACGGTGCGTCTGGGCGGCCACCTGGAAGGCTGCCGGATAGGTTTCGACCTGGGAGCGAGCGATCGAAAAGTGGCCGCGGTCATTGAGGGCGAGACGGTTTACACCGAAGAAATCGTGTGGGACCCCAGGAACGCCACCGATCCGAGTTACCACTTCAACGAGGTCATGGCGGCGCTCAAATCCGCCGCTCGGCACCTGCCGCGCGTCGAAGCCATTGGCGGCAGCGCCGCCGGGGTGTACATCAAAAATCGGCCGCGCGTTGCTTCCCTGTTTCGGGGAATCCCCAAAGCCCTCTTCGACGCGAAAATCACCCGGCTCTTCGTGGACCTGAAAGAGGCCTGGGGCGGAATTCCCTTCGAGGTGGTGAACGACGGCGAGGTAACGGCGCTCGCCGGCGCCATGTCGCTGAACGATGTCGCGGTGCTCGGCATCGCCCTGGGTTCCAGCCAGGCGGGCGGCTACGTGACGGAAGGCGGCGAAATCACCACTTGGCTGAACGAGCTGGCCTTCGTCCCCGTGGACTACGACCCCGAGGCGCCCGCGGATGAGTGGTCGGGAGACCACGGCGTGGGGGCGCAGTATTTCTCCCAGCAAGCCGTGTTCCGGCTGGCGCCGGTGGCAGGAATCCAACTGGACGAGTCGCTGGGCCTGGCCGAGAAGCTCAAGTCGGTGCAGGAACTGCTCGGCGCCGGCGACGAACGCGCCCGCTCGATTTTCCAAACCATCGGCTGCTTCGTCGGTTACGGCATTGCGCACTACGCCGATTTCTACAAGCTGCGCCACGTGCTGGTGCTGGGCCGCGTGATGTCGGGCGAAGGCGGCGACATCATTCTGCGCCGCGCCCAGGAAGTATTGAAAAAGGAATTCCCGGAGCTGGCAGAGAAGATCATCGTGCACCTGCCGGATGAGTCGGCCCGTCGCATTGGGCAGGCGGTGGCGGCGGCCAGCTTGCCGATTATCAAATAGAAAGGGAGTGAAGCGGAATGGAATTGCATAACCCTGCCTCAGAAATCTACGTGCCGGACGGCTCGCCCGTAGATGTCGCCCTGTCGCGCACCACGCACCTGAGCGTCGGTGCCCACCAGGACGACCTCGAGATCATGGCCTTCCACGGCATCCTGGAATGCTTCGGCAAGAGTGACCGCTATTTTACCGGCGTCACGGTCACCAACGGCGCCGGCAGCCCCCGCGCTGACCTCTACGCCCACTACACGGACGAGCAGATGCAGACCGTGCGACGCCTGGAGCAGAAGAAGGCGGCCTTCGTCGGCGAGTACGCGGCGCACGTTTTCCTCGATTACCCCAGCAGCGCGGTCAAGGACGGGGCCAACACCCACGTCGTCGAAGACCTGAAGAAAGTCCTCGCTGCCACGCGCCCGCAGGTAATCTATACGCACAACCTCGCCGACAAGCACGACACGCACGTGGCCGTGGCGTTGCGCGTCATCCGGGCTCTGCGGGAACTGCCCGCAGATTTGCGCCCGCAGCACCTCTATGGCTGCGAAGTCTGGCGAAATCTCGACTGGTTGAATGACAAGGATAAGGTGGTCTTCGACGTCTCCGCGCACGAGAATCTGGCCGCGTCCCTGGTGGGCATCTTTGACTCGCAAATCTGCGGCGGGAAACGCTACGATTTGGCCACCATGGGCCGCCGGCGCGCCAACGCCAGCTACCTGGAGTCACACGCCACCGATGTTGCCACGTCCGTCATCTTCGGTATCGACCTGACCCCGCTCATCAAGGACCCCAGCCTGGATTTGAAGGAATACATCGGGGGCTTCATCAACCGCTTCGCGGAGGAAGTCTCGAGCCGCATTGCGAAGCTATCCTGAATCTTCACTGTAGTGGCGACCTACCCGTCCCGATGGTCTTTATCGGGATGACCGCCGAGGTAGCGCCGGCATCGTGCTGGGAGACAGTGAAGCCGGCGGCGCCACGGGGTTCGGCGCTCGCAGAGTGCCGCTACAGAATGGTGGCGGCGCGTTGACTTGCTCCAGGGCGTGGCCTAAGATGGCGCACAAGGGTAGGTTGCTCGCATGATCGGCAAGACCGTTTCCCACTACCGCATCGTAGAAAAGCTGGGCGGCGGGGGCATGGGTGTGGTCTATAAGGCCGAGGACACCAAGCTCGGGCGCATGGTGGCGCTCAAAGTCCTGCCGCCGGAGCGAGTGGCTGATCCCAACCGCAAGCGGCGTTTCGTTCAGGAAGCGCGGGCGGCTTCGGCGTTGAATCATCCCAACATCATAACCATCTACGACATCGATGAGGCGGAGGGCGTCCATTACATTGCCATGGAGCACGTCGAGGGCAAGACGCTCGACCGCCTGATTGCGCGCCACGGGCTGCGGGTGAACGAGGCGCTGAAGTACGCCGTGCAGATGGCCACGGCGCTGGCCAAAGCCCATTCGGCCGGCATCGTGCATCGCGACTTGAAACCCACCAACGTGATGGTGACCGACGACGGCCTGGTCAAGGTCCTGGACTTCGGGCTGGCCAAGCTCACGGAAGCCGCGCCAGCGGGCGACGCGGAGACGGCCGTGACGCTGGAGCCGACGACGGAGGAAGGCACGATTGTCGGCACGGTGGGCTACATGTCGCCGGAACAAGCCGAAGGGAAACCCGTGGATGCACGCTCCGACATTTTCAGTTTCGGCTCCGTGCTTTACGAAATGCTCACCGGCCAGCGAGCCTTTCAGGGCGACTCGAAAGCCTCGACCATCGCGGCCATCCTGCGGGAGGAACCGAAACCATTGAGCCAGGTGGTCGAGGGCCTGCCGCGCGAGGTCGAGCGGATCGTCAGGCGCTGCCTGCGCAAGGACCCTGCCCACCGCTTCCAGCACATGGATGATCTGAAGGTGGCGCTGGAGGAATTGAAAGAAGAGTCGGATTCCGGCGAGTTGGCCGACACTGCGGCAGCGGCAGGGGCGGGCTTAGCCCGCCCGCGGGAGGGCGGCCTGCCCCGGCGCAGTCGGGGAGCCCTCCCCTACAAGTGGGCGGCGCTGGCGGCCATCGTGGTCATCGTCGCCGCTGCGGTTCTCGCCTATTGGCTCACCCGCCCGCTGCCATCGCCGAAGGTCCTGGGTTCCACGCAGCTAACCCACGACGGCCAACTGAAGTATACGTTGGTCACGGACGGGGCGCGCCTGTATTTCAGCGAGTACGTGGCGGACCATTGGGTTCTAGCTCAGACCTCGGTGGGAGGCGGCGAACCCGTTCCCATCTCTACCCCGTTCCAAAACACTCTCGTTCTGGACATCTCGCCGGACCGGACTAACCTTCTGCTGGGAAGCTTTGTAGCCTCCGAACCGGAGTCGCCTCTCTGGACCTTCCCCACGCTGGGCGGGTCTCCGCGACGGTTGGGCGACATATTGTGCCACGACGCGGCGTGGGGGCCGGATGGCAAGACGATCCTCTACGCGAACGGTCAGGATTTATATCTTGCCGGAAGCGACGGAAGTCAACCGCACAAGCTGGCGAGTCTCCCCGGTGTTGCGTCTTGGACCCGCTGGTCAGCAGATGGCAAAAAGATTCGCTTTACACTGACCGACCCCAAGACCAATTCGAATTCCCTTTGGGAAGTGAGCGCCGACGGAAGCCACCTTCGTCCTTTGCTTTCCGGTTGGAACACCTCTCCTGACGAGTGTTGCGGAAATTGGACTCCCGATGGCAGGTACTACCTGTTCGGTTCGACGCGGGGTGGGACCTCTAACATTTGGGCGGCGCGCGAAACAAGCGGCCTCTTTCGTAAAGCGAGCTTCGCCCCGGTCCAACTCACGACAGGCACCATGTATCTGAGTGCGCCTCTCCCCGCTCTTGACGGCAAGAAGGTCTTCGTGATCGGCACCCAGCAACGGGGCGAACTCGTGCAGTACGATGCAAAGGCCGGACAATGGGTACCGTACCTTTCGGGAATCTCCGCTCAGTGCGTGAGTTTTTCGAGGGACGGGAAGTCGCTGGCCTACGTTACCTACCCGGAAGGCACACTATGGCGGAGCGAGCCGGACGGCAGCGAACGGATACAGCTTACCTTCCCTCCCCTGCAAGCCTACCTGCCGTACTGGTCCCCAGACGGAAAGCAGATTGCCTTCATGGGGCTCGCTCCCGACCGCCACTGGCATATCTTTTTGGTGTCTGCGGAGGGCGGCAGCCCGCAACAATTGACCTCCGGCGACAGGGACCAAGGAGACCCATCGTGGTCACCGGATGGTAATTCGTTGGCTTACGCCGAGAGTCCCGACGCACTCCGGCAAGGTGCTGTCATCCGCATCTTGGATTTAAAGACCCAACAAGTCTCAAAGGTGTCCGGCTCCGAGGGCATCTGGGCCCCTCGCTGGTCACCCAACGGGCGGTATATTGCGGCCGTACAGGGCTACAACGAGAAGCTGATGCTTTTTGACTTCACCACACAGAAGTGGGAGCTATTGGCTACGTTGAACATGGGCTTCATGATGTGGTCGAGCGATAGCGAAACGCTCTACTTTGACACCATGTATGAGAAGGATCCTGCCTTCTTCCGCCTGCGGATGAGCAACCGGAAGCTAGAAAGGCTTGTGAGCCTGAAGAATATCCGGCGAGTGATTTGGCCTCTTGGGCCGTGGTCAGGACTTGCTCCCGACAATTCTCCCTTGGTGCTGCGCGACACCGGCAGCCAGGATATCTACGCCCTCGACTGGGAAGCGCCGTGAAAACAGTGACGAGTGACAAGTGACGAGTGACGAGCCAAGTCGCACCCGTAAGTTCTTACCCGGGGGGCACAACGGACCCGCTCTGCTCTGAGCGGCGTTGCCAGGACCTCCTGCGCCGCATGAGTTTCCCGCCATGACGTGCCAGGGCACGACTTCAGTCGTGCCGCAATGCGAGACCCTCTTCCACGGCCTTTAGGCCCTGAGGCCTCGGGGGCTGAAGCCCGGCAATCATCTTTAGGCGCGTGCGGTTCGGCACGGATCCCGATCGAGAACATCGGGACAGGTAAATCCGTGCCCTGACGCGAGGGCCGCAACAACGAATCGGCCTTACGCGCCCCCGCGCAGGGCCATCGCGCGCGCCGCTTTGAGGGTTTCGATGGGGTCGCGGGTAGGAAGGAATTCCATCGTCACGTAGCCCGCGTATTTGAGCTGGACGAGTTTCTTGTAAAGGTTGGGGTAGTTGATTTCGCCTGTGCCGGGTTCGTGCCGGCCTGGCACGTCGGCGATATGCACGCAAGCCACCTGACTGATGTTCTTTTCGAGCCGCGCCATCAGGTTCCCGCCGGAAACTTGCGCGTGGAAGAAATCGTAGAGGATCTTGACCCGGGGATGGTTGACCTCGGCGGCGATCTGGAAGGCTTCCGCCATGGACCAGAGGTAATAGCGGGGATTCTCTTCGAGGTCGATATTCTCCAGCCACAGCGTCACGCCTTTTTTCTCCGCGATTTCAGCCGCGCGCTTCAGGCCCTCGACGCAACTCGCGTGCTGGGCCTCCGCGGTCAGGCCCTCCACCCGGTCGCCCGACATGACGATGATGGCCGGGCACTCGAGCTTCTCCATGAGCGGGAACTCCTGGCGGAGGTCGGAGAGGAACGCCTCGCGAGCGCGCGGGTCGGCGACGCCGTGGGCCAAGCCGGCGGTGGTGTTGAAGCTGATGCCCAGCTCGCGCCGCTTGGCGTTGGCGCGCCGGAAGTCTTCCTCCGACCATTTCTTGTATTCACCCACCAGCTCGACGTAGTGATACCCCGCCGCGGCCACGTTCTCCAACCGTTGTTCGAAGGGCAGGTCATTGAACACCGTCCAGAGCATTACGGAGAGCTTGTAAGGGACGCCGCTGGCCTCCGCTTGCGGCGCTGCCGACCCCGCCGCGAACGGCGACCTCCCTTGCAGCGCGGCGGTCCCGAAAACCGCTCCCGCGAGAGTCCGGGAAAAAGTTCGTCGGTTCACGTTGATCACCTCGAAAGCAGAGTTCTCAGCCCGCGCAAGTCGCTAGTTGACAGTTGAAAGCCGAAAGTCAAACGCTGCTGACTGTCAACTATTGACTGTCAACTGTCGACTCACACCTGACGGCCCAATACTCTATCCCGTAACCTGTAACCTGTCACCTGCGTTCCATTAGCCTTTGACTTTCGGGCCGCGACTTCTTACTCTTTGCGGTGGTACTGCCTCAATGACTCAATGGCTCAATGATCAAATGACTCAATCACGACGGCCCATCGTGCAGATTTCCCTCGACCTGACCTCGATTGAGGAAGCGCTGGACCACGCCCGCAAAGCGGTGCGCGCCGGCGTAGACTGGCTGGAAGCCGGCACGCCGCTGATTCTCGCCGCAGGTCTGCGTGCCGTCCAGGCGCTGCGGCACGAGTTTCCGCAGCATCCCATCGTTGCCGACCTCAAAACCATGGACGGCGGCTACCTGGAAGCGGAGATGATGGCCAAGGCCGGCGCCACGCTCGTGGTGGTGATGGCGCGCGCCCATCCGGCGACCCTCAAGATGGTGGTGAAAGCGGGGCGCGACTATGGCATCCAGGTGATGGGCGACGACCTCGGCTGTGAGGACAAGCCGGCGGCCGCGCGCCTGATGCAGGACTTGGGCGTGGACTATATCGTGCATCACGTGGGCTACGACGAGCGGCGCGACCCGGAAGTCATCGCGGCCCGCGGCGGGCGCGCGCCCAGCCCCTTGGACGAGCTGAAGGCCGTCGTCGCGGCCGTCAAGATTCCGGTGCAGGCTGTGGGCGGGCTGACGGTCGAGCAGGTGCTGGAACTGCCGAAATACGGCGTCTATCATCTGGTGCTCGGCGCGCCCCTAACCGTCGATGCGGAGGCGTTCAAATCGCCCGCGCACGACCTGGAAGGGTTACTGCGCGAAATCATCGCGCGTCTGCGCGAGGCGAAAACCGAAAGGGGAAAATAGAAACTGGAAATTAGCCCGCTGAGCGTGTAGCCAGTTCGGCGCGGGACCAGACGCGGCAGTGACTCACTGGCCGCCGGCCAATTTTCGCTTTTCGAGTTTCGCTGGTAAGGCACTAGAGAATCGTCGCATGGAAAAATCCTCCATGGCCGCCATAGTACACTACGCGCTCGCGCCGGGGGCGGTGGAATTGCGCGAAGTCGCTCGGCCCACGGAGCTGGCGGACGATGAAGTCCTGCTCGCCACGCGGGCCGTGGGCGTCTGCGGCAGCGAGATCCACCAGTATCACAACACGCAGAGCTGGCCGGTGCGGGTGCCGGTCATCCTGGGGCACGAGTTTTGCGGCGTGGTGGCGCGCGTGGGCGGAGCCGTGCGCGGATTCCGTGCCGGCGAGCGCGTCACCTCGGAAACCGCCGCGCGGATTTGCGGCGCCTGTTTCTACTGTCGAACCGGCGACTACAATCTCTGTCCCGAACGGCTGGGTTTTGGCTACGGCCTGGACGGCGGCATGGCGGAGTTCGTCAAGGTCCCGGCGCGCTGCCTGCATCATCTGCCGGACGCGGTTTCGTTTGAGATGGCCGCGCTCACCGAACCCGCCTGCGTCGCCTACAACGCCACCTGCGTCAAGACTCACCTGCGGCCGGGTGATTCGGTGTTGATTCTAGGTCCCGGGCCGATTGGGCTTCTCTCGCTGGCGCTGGCGAGACTCGCCGGGGCGGGCTGGCTGGGCGTGGTGGGCCTGAAGCAAGACGAGAAGCGGCTGGCCATTGCCAAGACGCTGGGCGCTGACGCCACGATTGTCGCCGACGACCAAGACCCGCGCGCCGCCGTGCGTTCCGTCGGCGACGGCCTGGGCGTGGATGTGGTCATCGATGCTACAGGCAGTTCGCAATCCCTGCGCCTGGCGCTGGCGGCCGTGCGCCCGAACGGGCAAATCACCAAAGTGGGTTGGGGGCCTCAGCCGCTTGATTTCTCACTCGATCCGCTGGTGCAAAAAGCCGCGCGCCTCCAGGGCAGTTTCAGCCACAACTACCCCATTTGGGAGAAGGTGATGGCCCTGATGGCCTCGGGCAGGCTCGATCCCACGCCGCTCGTGGGGCGCGTCGAGCCGCTCGCCAACTGGCGCATTTGCTTTGAGGAAATGGCCAGCGGAAAGATCGTCAAAGGTGTGTTGCAGCCATGAAGCCAGAGTCCAGCCATTCTCTTGCCGGCCAGGTTGCCGTGGTCACCGGCTCGGCGCGCGGCATTGGCGCCGGCATTGCCAAGAAATTCGGCGAGCATGGCGCCCGCGTGCTGGTGCACGGCCGGGAGCGGGAGGAAGGCGAGCAGGTGGTGGCCGCCATCCAGGCGCTGGGGAGCGAAGCCGCGTTGCTGACGGGCGACCTGAAAGAAGAGGCTTTTTGCCGCGCGCTGATTCGGCACGCCCTCGCGCGCTTCGGTCGGCTCGACATCCTGGTGAATAACGCTGCCATCTATCCGCGCGGTAATCTCGAAACCACCTCGGTGGCGTTGTGGGACGAAATTCTCGCCGTCAATTTGCGCGCGCCGTTCATCCTCTGCCAGGAAGCCGTCCCGCACATGAAGGAGCGGCGGAGCGGTTGCATCATCAACATCGGCTCAGTGAACGCGTATGTGGGCCTGCCGAAGGTCTTCGCCTATTCGGTGGCCAAGGGCGGGTTGATGACCCTCACCAAGAACCTGGCCAATTACTTGACGCGCTATCGCATCCGCGTCAATCTGATCAATCCTGGCTGGGTGCTGACCGAGGGCGAGCATCACGTCCAAGTGGTGGTCGAGGGCCGCGCGGAGAACTGGCGGGAGGAGGCAGTGAAGACGCGGCCTTTCGGGCGCATGCTCCTGCCGGAGGACCTCGCCGGGGCAGCGCTTTTTTTCGCCACGCAGGAAATGGTGACGGGAGCCGTTCTCGACTACGAACAGGTTGTTACCGGCGCCCCGCCGGAACTTTGAGTCTGGCCGGAAACACGCATGAAACTCGCTGCTTTTCCCAAATGCTTCATGGACCAGCTCGTGCGCGACCGCACGATGACTGTGTTCGACTGGATCGAGATGGCTGCGGACCTGCCCATCGACGGCCTGGAACTCTACGATGGCTTCCTCGCCAGCCTGGACGAAGCCTATCTGGAGAAAGTACGCGGGGCGCTCGCGCAGCGGCATCTGGCCATGCCCATGCTCTGCTGCTCGCCCGACTTCACCCGGCCGGGCGCCGACGAGCGTCGCCAGGAAATCGCCCGCGAGCAGCGCCTGATCGAGGTGACGGCCTTCCTCGGCGGGCAATCCTGCCGCGTGCTTTCCGGCCAGCGCCGGCCCGAAGTCACGCGCGCGCAGGGAGTGCGCTGGGTGGTGGAGAGCATCAAGGAGCTTTTGGCTTACGCGGCGGAAAAGAAGGTCGTCCTCGCGCTGGAAAATCACTACAAGGACAATTACTGGCAGTACCCGGAATTCGCGCAGAAGCGCGACGTCTTCCTGGAAATCGTGGACCAGATCGACTCACCCTGGTTCGGCGTTCAGTACGATCCCTCGAACGCCATCGTCGCGGGTGAGGACCCCCTCGAGCTGCTCGAGTCGGTCAAGCACCGCGTGGTGACCATGCACGCGAGCGACCGCTTTCTCAAGCCCGGCCACACGCTGGAGGAGCTCCGCCGGATCGAGGACTCAGTGGGCTACGCCGCCATTCTCTCGCACGGAGTCATCGGGCAGGGACTGAACGATTACCCGCGCATCTTTCGCCTCCTGCGCGAAGTCGGCTACCAGGGCTGGGTCTCGATTGAGGACGGACTGAACGGTCTGGAAGAGATTCGCGCCTCGGCGGAGTTTCTGCGCCCGCTCATGCGCGCCTGAAAGGGTGGCTCAGCGCGGCATGCCGCCGACTGCGTGCAGGTAGGTCTCCACCATGCGCGTGAACGGCCGGACCTTACCGGGAAGTTCGTGCACAGAAAGAACGGCGGCCTGCCTGATTTCCTCGACGGCGTTGAGCAGAACGCCGATGGCCTCCAGCGCCGCGTCGAGCGGAAATTCCACGCCCATCAGCGCCGTGGGATTGAAGCTGATTGCGGTTCTCAGCTCTCGCTCGATTTTCTCGGCGGTGATGAGGAGGCCGCGTTGCTTCTCCAGGAAAGCGTCCCAGTTCGGGCCGGACTGGGGGAAGCCCTCGTGGGCATGCAGTTGGCCGTAGTGCTCGAGTTCACAACCCAGCCACTCGAGGTCCTGCGCGAGCTGGAGGAGCTTCGGGACAGCCATAGGTTAGTATTCTAACCGATGTTCGCCGGGCGAGCAGGGATTCGTGGCCAGCGAGCGTGGAACGAGGCGCAGCGGGGCCCACTGGGTGGCGCATACATCGCGCCCGTTGCGATGTATGCGAATGAGCGTCCCGCAGACATGCCAGAGGTCGGCACGTATGCCCCACCCGCGTCTGGCGCCCGTCGGCGGCGGGGATGCTGCCGCTACAGCCCACAACGGCCCTGAGAGGTGAAGATGGAATATCGCGCTCTCGCTCACGCTGATTTGAACGTCTCGCGCCTGTCGTTCGGCACCATGACGTTTGGCTCGCAGACCGATGAAGCCACGGCCCGGCGCATGGTTGACCGCTGCCTGGAGGCGGGCATCAACTTCTTCGACACAGCAAATATCTACAACCAGGGCCGGGCGGAGACGATTCTCGGCCAGGCACTGGCCGGGCGGCGACAGAAGGCCATCCTGGCCACGAAAGTCCGCGGCAAGATGGAGAACGCGCCCGACGAAACCGGCCTCTCGCGCGCCGCAATCCACAAGGCGATCGACTCCAGTCTGCGGCGGCTCGCAACCGATTACGTGGACATCTACTACCTGCATCAACCTGACTACGACGTGGGAATCGAAGAAACCCTGGCCGCGCTGGACGAGTTGGTGCGCGCGGGCAAGGTGCGCTATCCAGCGGTCTCCAATTACGCCGCCTGGCAGGTGGGCGAAATCCACTGGATTGGCGAAAGACAGGGATTCAAGCCGCCTTATATTTCGCAGCCCATGTATAACTTGCTGGCGCGCGGCATCGAAGAAGAATACCTGCCGTTCTGCCGGCGGTTCGGAGTCGCCGTAGTTCCTTACAACCCGCTCGCGGGCGGCCTCCTCACCGGCAAACACGCGCACGCACGTGAACCCAGCGCGGGAACCCGCTTCGACGGGAACAAACTCTATCTCGACCGCTACTGGCACGACGACTACTTCGCCGCGGTGGAGGAATTGGCCGCCATTGCGCGCGCGGCCGGCAAGACGCTGGTGGAATTGTCTTTCCAATGGTTGCTCAGCCAGCCCCAGGTGGATTCCATCATCCTGGGCGCGTCGCGCCTGGAGCAGTTGGAGGAGAACCTGAAAGCTTGCGCAGGCGGCTCACTGGATGAAACAACGCTCGCCCGCTGCGACACCGTCTGGAAACGCCTGCGCGGCATCACGCCGAAGTACAATCGCTAGCACCCTAACATGCCAACGATCGCAGGGTCAGTCAGCGCTCAACGCACACGCCGGACCGGAATCAGCTAGTGGTACTCCGGCACACGTTGGAGCTCGCACGTTTGGACGATTCGCCTAGCTAGGTTCTTGAAATCCGCAGCACAGGTCTGCGCGAGCTGCGCGTGACTGCCGATAGCGCCGTCTGCAGGCTTCAGGTCAAACATCGGCTTGCGAGCATCCTGCGCCATTGGCATCAAGCTGCGGAAGTTGCGGAGGGTAGCAAGGCAGTGTTCGTTGTCATCGGCCCCGCCGCTTCGGAGCGAAGGGCCCTGCTCTAGCACTGCCTCCCGATAAACAGCGGGGATTCGCTCTAACCACCGTCCGTACGCCCGTACCGGGCGGTCGAGGCGGACAGCATGCTGCAGCACAACGTACCCCGCTGGAACCATCGATCCCTCGGGCAAATCTATGGTGGTTGACACAAGCTTCCGGACCTGTGCCCACTGCTGGCGCCACGTCCGGACAGTGGGTCCGAGGTTCTTGAGACCTTGGAGAGAGAAAAGGTCAGCAGCGAGCGGGATAACAAGGAAGTCCGCAGCAAGGAGGGCAGCTCTGTTGATGGCACCCAGGTTTGGGCCCACATCGACTAGGGCAATCTCGGCGTTAACCGCCTTCGCGGCTTGGCGTATTATCCGGTGGAAACTCGACGTTGTCCGGAGGGCGGCTTGGTCGTTGTTGTATCCGCGTGGCCAACTGTCTGAGAGCTTGTCTTCGAACCGCGACAAACCCAGGTCCCCAGCGATGACCCAGAGGCCCTCGGAAGCTTCAAGCGGCACCGGGCTTTTGATGTCCCCCGTACCCTCGAGGATTGGGTTCACGCACGCAAGAATTGTGTTCGTGGTTCTTTCCCATAGGTCCTCAAGCCGCTCTTCGTCAAAGAATGCCGACGTCAGGTTGGCCTGTGGGTCCAGATCGACTGCGAGTGTAGGGTGGCCCACGCGGGGCAGCATGTGCGCCAGGTGGTACACAAGTGTCGTCTTTCCCACTCCACCCTTGTTGTTGAAGAGTGCAATCGTCTTCACGCCCGCCTCCGAATGGTCACCAGAACATGCGTGGCCTCGAACACGAACTCGGCCGGAGGATTACCGTTACTCGTGAGGGCAGCGTTGGCCCGGGTAATTCCAGTGCCGAATCGTTCCACATACCCCAGAATCTTCATTGCCTCGGCAATTACTGGATTCCTGTAATCACTCACACGTTCGTAGTTCTGCGGGGTCACTTGGCCGTACAGGCCTCCGGGGTTCTGAATCTCAACTCGCCCCGCAAACCAGTTGATTCGTGCTGGGGCGCTGGTCCCCTCGTAGGTACGGTGCATGATGGCGTTTAAGGCCAGCTCGCGAACGGCGACGAGCGGGTAGTCCGGGAAATCCTCATGGCGGAGACCTGTGCTGGAATCTCGTGCGGTGCGGATCTGAAGCGGCAGGAGATTATCGAGTTGCAGCAACTGAGTCAAAAGGTTCCCGGTGATCGCTTTTTCGTCCTGCACAGGGTCGGCGAGTGACTCCCCTTCGTACCGAACAAACTGAATGAAAGCACCAGGCAGGAACTGGAGGGGGTCCCGGCCAAACATCAGGACACCCGCGTGCGTACAGACGCGCCTTTGCAGATCGAAGAAGCGAAGCGAGGCAAGCTGCTCTTCGACTGTCCGGGTGTTCTGCGCAATCACGTTGGCGTCCACCACACGCGGAAGGTATTCGTTACGGAAAGGTTCAGCTAGTAGTTCCTCCAGCGGCGCGTCCAGGCAGGGCCGCCGGTCAAACGTTCGAGTGCCAGCAACCTGCCGCTCAGTTAGTCTCCTCTCCTCTTCCAATGTGGCGAGGGCACGCCGGGGGCCAACGCGAACCCACACCTGCCCTCTATAGCGAACCGGTGGCGTCTCTGAAGGAAACACCTCCACGACTGCCACAGGAATTGCCACGAGCGTGGCACTTTGGACCACGATTCGCGGCAGGGGAAGGATGTTCCCATCGTCTCGCATATTTGCAAGATTGCGCAGAAGCTCATCGGTGATCCGCAGGCCTGTGGGGCGACCGTCATCGCTTACGCCGACAAACACGTACCCGGGAGATTGATGATCAGGCAAGTCGTTGGCAAAGGCACATATCGCCTGCCGGATTTCGTCCGGCCTTGCAAGCGATTCCTTCCTCTCGACTTGGTCTGATTCCAGGTCAGTCATGAGCCGTTCGAGTTCAGCAATGCTTGCCATAGCTCCCAACTCTTATTCGATCCAAGCTCCGCACTGGGCACTCCCCAGCAGCGAATCGGTTAGCTTCCAGAATCTCTCCTGAGCTGAATTATACATGCAATTGTCTCCTGCGGAGACGCGCCTTGGAGATTCATGGCTGGCGCAGACCTGGGGGTCTGCGATTGCGATTCCAGGGGGGCGCAGGGGTAACCACGACGGATCGGCGGTTTGATTCGTCGTGGGCTCGTCGTCGGGGAAACCCAAAGACTGCCACGGCATAACTACAAAAGCCCACGACGAGAAAGAGCGCTGGTCGTGGCTACCCGCTTCAGTCTGGAAGAAGCGGTGCGAGCGGCGTGTCCGATTCGGATTGATTACGTTTCGCTGCCAAATTCATGCCGCGGGTGATGGGCGAAGAGCCCACGACGAGACAAAACGCTCGTCGTGGCTACCCGCTAAAGAAGTGGAAGCGGCGACAAGCCGGCCCTAGTAACTTTAAAAAACGCCGAACGAAGCCGGAATGTTGTTGAAAACAAAGGGTCGAGCCCCGTGAAAACGCGAAACGAAGCCGGAATCTAATTGAAAACAAAAGCTGTTACGCGCCGAAAGCCGGAATGTTATTGGAAAACAAGGCTATTAGCGGTTGAAGGGGTCGCCTGAGCTCATCGAAAACGGACAAATAGCCCTGGGTTTCCCCTGCCTGCCCGCCGCGAGCGCCGCTGCGGTCGAACGGGGAGAGGAAGGGGCGGGGTCTCATCCCCGCCCTGCTCCCGGGCGCAGCCCCGTTGTCTGTACCTCGCTACGCCTCGCGTTTCAGCTCCAACTTCTGAGCATCCCAGAAGAGGCGCTTTTTCTCCTTGTAGGAGAGGTTGGCCATGTGGCACGCCACCGCGGTCCCACAGCCGAACTCCACGTTTTCGATGGGCTGCTTCCGCGTCTTGATGCACTCGAAGAAATTGCGGAAGTGGTCTTCGGTCCCCTCGGCCTTCTGGAAGAAGCTCTCCTTCTTCCGCTTGGGCTGCTTCGCGGCCGTGCCCACATCGGCCAGGGGATCGTCCTTGTGCGCCTCAACGAACTTGTCCTTCAGGTCTTTGGGCCACGCCTCGAGTGGATAGAGATAATCCTCCACGGGATTGTACGGGAGGAGATTGGCGGC
>Ga0315296_10001468_pt1 | contig 20651 bp, 19 predicted proteins | sample YL17G14_18_MG_FD_203921 | JGI IMG/M metagenome (GOLD analysis project Ga0315296, IMG submission 203921) | Sediment microbial communities from Yellowstone Lake, YNP, Wyoming, USA - YL17G14_18 | ecosystem: Environmental > Aquatic > Freshwater > Lake > Sediment | place: USA: Wyoming | collected...
TCCTCTGTAGGCTTCAGAATGGTGACGCATCGGGCAGCCTCCAGGCTTCACCTCCCTGTCCAGCTCCTCGATCTCCCCCTCGTCGAAGACGAGGGTGCCCGATCTGACGAGCTCCCTGAAGACGCTCCAAGCTCCAAGGAAATCCTCCTCCCGTCCCTTCTCAGCCGATGCCTTCATGGCGGAAAAGAGTCTGTCGAGCGGCAATCCCCTCCTCAGGTAGGGCCTCAGGTTAACCCTAACCATGGAGCCGTCGGTGGAGGCCTCTTCAAGTAGCGGCTCCTCGGGCTGCTCGTCGAGGCGTAGGGTATTCGCTTCTTCCTTGAGGAAATTTCGTGCCTCCTTGCTGAGTAGATGGTCGATGCCGAAGACACCCTGATATAGCAGCTTGTAGACATCGACGGCCCGCATCAAGGGCCTCCGCTTCACGTGCCCTCTGATCAGGGCTTCGAGTTTGTCCTTGCTGAACATCTCAAAGGGAGATCGACACGGGGAATAATAAGGGCGTTTGTTCCTTGTAGGCAAAGTTCCGATATTAGAGGACGCCTGTCCTCCCTTGAGGTCGTTATAGCCCCCTCCCCCCTTCTCATCCGGTGTCTAAACGGGCCTGTTCTGTTTCTCTGCTTGTTGTTTGGCTTGTGATTCTGGGTTTTTCTGGGCCTGTTCTGCTACTGGTTTGCTACTGTTCTGCTTAGATTGTGTTCGTATTCGGTCTCTTCTCCTCTTGCGGAAGTATCTCTAGCAAGACGGAAACGGGTTACTGCGTGGACAGAAGGGATTTGTTTAAGATAGGCTCTGCTTAACCCAGCGGAGGAGGGTCTCTCTTCCCTTTCTCCAGGAGGCGAGGACTGAGAAGATTATTGAGGCTACTACAACTAGGGCTTCGGTCACTAGGCTGCCTATGATGTCGCTTACGCCTCTGAAGAGGATTCCTCCGAGGAGGGCTCCGAGCGTGTACCAAAGAGTTTTACCCACACCTTCAGCGAGCAGGACCTTGTGCAGGGGAAACCTCGAAGAGCCTGCTAACAGTATGATGGGCGTGTCTGGAAGAGGGGTTGCTGCGAATATGAAGATGGCTAACAGGCCATAGCGCTTGATCCATTCCGAGACCTTATCCTCGTCGTTGTTCCTTTCCACGGCCTCTGCTATGCTCCTGCCCCCATAATAGGTTGTCAACAAGCCCAGGGCACCGCCCCATCCAGCAGCCGCCCCGAGGAGGAGCGGATTATTGAAGGCCGCCATAGGGAGGAAGATAGGTATAAACAGGTCTCTGCCTATGACCGTCAGGTTGCTTAGGAAGGCGGCGAGGAAGATTCCGAGGAGCCCCAGTTCTCCAAGCGCATTATTCGCTATAAAGGCTTCGTAGAACAGGATGGAGGAGAGTGAGGCAGCTAATACGACGAAGACGATGCTCCGCAGAGCCCTTCTCTCCACAGTTCTCCCTCTTCCGCCCGTCAGCTCTGGTCGATGTCCGCTTTCTTACAGGAGCCCCTTCTTCATGGTCTTCGCAAGGAGGGAGTCCGCCTTGTAATAGTCCTCAGCAGCCTTACTCGTGACCTCCTCCGCCGCCCTCTGCGCCTCCTCGATGACGCTTTCCTCGTCCATGGTCAGGACCCTGCGGTTCTCCATCAGGACCTTGCCGTCCACGATGACGGTCTCAACCTCGTCCCCCCTGGCGCTGTAGACGATGTTCGGAGCCACGTTTCGCACGGGCGTCGAGATGACTGGCGTCAGATGAGGCACCTTCAGGTTCAACATCATCAGGTCAGCCTTCTTTCCCTCCTCCAGGGAGCCGATCTCCCTGTCCAAGCCTATGCAGCGAGCACCCTCAATGGTGGCTATGCGGAGAACCTTCCAAGCAGGGAGGACCGTGGGGTCCCTGTGCCGCGTCTTGTTGAGTAGGGCTGCTATCTTCAGTTCCGTCATCATGTTGTGGCTGTTGTTCCCACTCGCCTGGTCGCTGCCCAGCCCCGCGGCCCAGCCCCCTGCAGCAAGGTAGACCTGAAGAGGAGGCGTGATTCCATCTATGATGCTTATGGAGGAGGGACAGCTCACGTACCTGATCTTCCTCTGCGCGAGGAGAGCCACCTCCTCATCCGTCGTCTGGTGGCAATGCGCCCCGATCACGCTGGAGTCCAGGAAGCCGATCTCGTCGAGGAACCTCGGCGCAGATTTACCGTACCTCAGCTTCATCTGGATCTCCTCGCGTCCTCCCTGAGCAATGTGGATATGCACTAGGAGGTCCTTCTCCTTCGCGATCTCCTTGACGCGTAGGAGGAGTTCTTTGCTCACCATGTCCGCCGCCTGAGGAGCCAGGAGACAGGTGATCCTGCCCCCTGCGGCTCCGTGCCATTTATTTACCATATCAAGGCTCTGAGCGAGCCGTCGTTCCCCGGCCGCAGAGTCGAACTCGTAGAGTTCGTAGGCGCTCCGCTGGGAGCCTGGGCTTATCTCGTTTATCGTGCTCCCGATCTTCGCCCTGACGCCCGACGGGACGTAGACCTTCTCCACGACCTCTGACCCCGCGCCGATCTCGCCGAAGCAGGTCGTCCCCGACTTGAGGGCTTCTAAGACGCCGAGGGTGGATGCCTTCAGCCTGTGCTCGCTGGTGGTGTACCTCCCGAAGGGGCCCTGGGTCTTGAGCATCCACTCGATCTCGGGCACGTCCTGGCCCTGCCCCCTCAGAATCGTCATGCCCGTGTGGATATGTGCATCCACGAAGCCAGGTAGCACAGCCTTTCCCCGTGCATCGAAGGTCTGACCGGCACTTGGGAACTGTCTCTCAACATCCTGCGTCTTTCCCACAGCGACGATGCGGTTACCCTCGATGGCAACAGCTCCATCCTCGATGGCTCCTACGCCCTCTCCCTTCATCGTCAGAAGGAAACCGTTCTTGATGAGGACATCAACCAAACTGGTTCACAACGAAGTCTCTTAGCTCAGGGGAAATAAACTTTTCATACACCATGCTGAGGAGCGGTAATATCTTTTCCAGTAGTTTCTTCGATGGAAAAGAGAGGCTGAGAAGCCCTCTTAACTAGGTATGCCCCCTACTCTTCAATCCGCTTATGACTCCTCTGATGAGATTGTGAACTGCCCTCAGAGTCCTCCCATCCTCGTCGCGGCCCGCAGGGTAAGAGGCTATGCCAAAAGCCGCAGCCTTCGGACATTTGAACATCATTTCAAGTGCGGCTCCCAGTTCCTTGCTGGTCGGCCCATTCTCCACAGGCAGGCCGTGCCCCGGAACCTCAACAGGGTCGAGGACATCTAGGTCAACGTGGACGTAGATGAGTTCTGTGAGGGAAGCCAGCCTCTCCATCTCCGAGTCGATGGTCGGCGAAAGATGCCGCACCTCGTTGACCGAGATGTGCTTCACCTCCGACCTGTCGAGCTGTTCACGTTCCAGGGGGTCGAGGTCTCTGACACCGACCATGGTCACATAACGCGTCGGAAGAGCAGGGTCGAGGCCACACTCCATCCTGAGACGGGTGAGGCAGAGACCCGTGGAGACGGCGACGGGCATCCCTCCCAGCATCCCACTCAGCGTGGTCTCCGGCGTGTTGAAATCCCCGTGCGCATCGACCCAGACGAGGCCCACCCTGAGCGGCCTCCAATCAGCTCCGGAGTGCTGTAGGCCTCCGAGCATGCCAATCAGCCCGTTGCAGTTTGATAGGAGGCCGAGGGGGAAGATGTCTCGGCGTCTATACTCGGCAACGATCTCCCCTAGGTGGCGGGACGCCAGCCCGAGCCGATGCCAGGCACCGTAGTGCTTCTCCTCTTCCGCCGTCAACTGCGCTATCCTGGAGTCCGCTAGGGCGCATCCCGTTTCCTCCAGCAACTCGCTCAGGCCCTTCTCCATGGCCTCTGGACCCTTCGAGAGCTCGGCGGCTCCCCTAGAACCCGAGTAAAGGAGTTTCGCGATGCCGATCTGCTCTCCATTCATAGATATCAATACTTGTATTCCCTTTTCAGTAGTTTAAAGGATCGATGGTTCAGCTCGGTCCAATTCGGATCTGGCTCTTAACGCTCAAGGATTTATTCCATACTTTTTTATCAGGATCGAGGAGAGTATTAGGATCAACATGAATGTGCTGAAGGTCCGGAAGGATTTTCCTGTTACCAGGGATGTGGTCTTCTTCGATGTGGCTAACCATTCTCCGCCCTCGATGCCAGTGCGTAAAGCGATTCGAGCCTACCTCACCGACTGGGACAGGCTGGCGCGGAGGGGAGACGAGCGCGTTGAAGAGGCCAACCAGAGCTTCGCCCGCCTAATAGGCGCCAAGCCAGAGGAGGTCGCCTGCCAACCAAACACCTCAATGGGGCTGACCACGGTCGCCGAGGCTGTGGGCTTGGAAAGGGGCATGAACGTGGTGGTCAACGACCTAGAGAACCCCGCCAACCTCTATCCATGGATGAATCAGCGGTGGAAGGGGGTTGATATACGCATCGTCAGAGGCGTGGGCGGCGAAGTCAGGACCGGGGATGTGGAGGCTGCGGTCGACGATAAGACCAGGGTGCTGGCCATCAGCCATGTTGAGTGGCTGACCGGCGCTAGGCATGACCTCAAGGCGATGGCGGAGATAGCCCACGATCACAGTGCCTTTCTGGTCGTAGATGGGATTCAATCGGCTGGCTCGCTGCAGGTCGATGTAAAGAGGGACGATGTGGACTTCTTCGCCTGCGGCAGCTACAAGTGGCTGCTGGGGCCATCGGGAGCCGGTTTCCTCTACGCCAGAAAAGAGCTGGTAAACAACCTTAAGCCGAACCTGTTCGGGTACCGAGCCGTTGAGCAGCACAGCTTAGAGGAGCCTAGGCTGAAGGCGTCGGCGAAGAGGTTTGAGTTCGGTGAGCCGAGCTACCTGAGCTTCGTCGGAACCAAGGCGGCCATCGACATGATCCTGAGGCTGGGGCCTAAGAACATTGAGGAGAGGGTACTTCAGCTATCAGGGATGCTGATGGATGGCCTTCTCGAATCAGGCGTCGAGGTAGCATCGCCCACGGATAGGGCTCTCAGGTCGGGCATCGTGAGCTTCCAGACAGAAGACACCAAGATTCTCTACGACAGCCTGATAGGAGCTGGATTCATGGTCTCGCTCAGGAGAGCTGGAATAAGGGTCTCGCCAGACTTCTACAACACCGAAGAGGAAGTGACGCTCTTCCTCGAACACGTGAAGAGCATCACGCCTTGAATTGACAACGGAGATACCTTTGTTATCTTGTCGCTTTCCGCTGCGCGTTACTCAGCGGTCTTCGCCTTTTGGCTCTCCTTCTTTTCTAGAGTCTCCTTGACGAAGAGCTGAGTTGTCGTAGCCGAGATAACCATCAGGATGGCTGTAACGTAGAAGGACATCGATAACCCGAACGAGTCAGCGACAAGTCCTAGGGTTACGGGACCGATGGCAGAGCCGAGGTCCCCGATGGTCGTCCAGAACCCTAAGAAAGCTCCTCTTACAGCTGCTGGAGCAAGGTCGGCTGCAAGGGCTCCAGTTGCACCTCCGCCTAGGCCGCTGGCTACGCCGAGAAGCATCGCAACGATTGTTATGCCCGTGAAGCTCGTGGTGAAGGGAAAGAGGGCGAAGACCACGCCGGTCAAGACAAAGGCGGGAACAAGCCCTGCTTTTCGGCCCCACTTATCGACGATGTAGCCGCCGGGTATGACCATAGCTAGATTGGCGAGGGTGGAGGCGCTTAAGACGAGGCCGATCTCCCCTGCATTCAAATGGATCGCAGCGTCACCGTAGAGTGGAATGAGGACCGCTCGTGCGGAAAAGCGAATGAAATTAGTCAAGTTGGCGAAGGCCGCCATCAGGATGGGGAAGGTGAAGAAGCTCAGAATCATGCGCAAACTCGTTTTGGGGGCTGATCCCTTCTCCCCTTCTTCATGCTTAGGCATGGTCTCCTTGATGAAGAAAAGGCAGGCGAGGAAGGAGACGAAGGTTGACCCAGCGTAGAAGAAGAAGGGTGAGCGAATGCCCCACAACTCGGCGACGATGCCACCTATTGCTGGTCCAGCAGCGGAGCCGAGCATGTTGACGCCTTGGAAGGTGCTCATGACTCTTCCACGGATGGAGGGGTCAATGCTGTCGGCGATCATGGCTTGACGGGCAATCATCCACATGGACATGGCGAGCCCCGTCAGCACCCTGTAGGCCAGGAGCTCATAGAAGCTTTGGGCAAAGGCGCTGAGGAGGGCAGAGACAACGACGAGGAGAGGCCCCATGATGGTTAGAGGTCTTCGACCTATCCGATCGGCGAGGGCTCCGATGGGCATGTCTCCTATAATTCGACCCAGGGCGTTAGCCGTGGTGACCATCGCGACGAGAGCGTAAGAGACACCGAAGGATTTGGCGTAGAGAGGCATTATAGGAGTCACGAGGCCGTAACCGAGTTGGATGAAGAAACTCGGTATGTAGAGCGTGAGAGCAAAATTTAGGAAGCTCCGATCCATCTTCCCGATGGTCATCAGGTCATCTTCTTTTATCTCCCATAGGGGAAGCTGCTAATTCTTAAGAGTTGCGGAAACTACGTTTGCTCTAGAACTACCCACTGATGAGCAGCAAGACGATATACCTATGAATATGTCGAGTGTAGATCTCCTCGTTAGGCTGGGAAATAACCTGAGTGCTGAGGGGAAGCGATTTATCTGGACAATTTAAACTATCCCTTATTTTTCGTCTCAAGGCTCTGCAGCATCTCGCAGGCTCTGCAGACCTCTCCTGTTGTGGGTTCGCCGCAGAGGGGGCAGACGCCAAGGAGTCGGCTCTCCTTCTTCAGCATCGGCAGTATTCTCATGGCGGAGTGGAAGACGATGAACATGGTGCCCGGCCGCTTCGCCTCCATGCCGCTGAGAAAGCCCCGTATGTCGCTCCTCATAGCCGTCTCCGCATAGGGGCAGGGCCTGCTCTGGAAGCCTAGCCCCTTGAGATAGGCGTAGAGGACGCTCTCCCTCTCGGGGACCTCGCAGTAGGGCTTCACCCTCCTCACGAACTTCTCGGTGATCGCCTCCCCAGCAGGGTTCAGCAGGGCTAGGCGTCTGTGGTCGCCGCGAAGAATGTTGAGGAGAACCGTCTGAGCCATGTCATCGAGGTTGTGAGCCGTCGCTAGCCTGTCAGCCCCAACCTCCCTCGCCGAGGTGTTCAGAGCCCTCCGACGGAGAACCCCGCAGAAGGAGCATGGCGTCAGCGCGCCTCCGCGCGTCCTCTCAGCTATCTCGTCCAGGGCGTAGCCGAAGAGCTGCTTGAAGGATAGGACCCTGTGCTCGACACCGAGCTTCTTGCATTCCGCCTCGGCCAGTTCTACCGCCTCTTCCCTGTACCCCTTTATCCCCTCGTCCACGGTCACCGCTATGAGCTCGGTCTTCGGGAACTTCTCCTCGATCTTCACCAGGATGTGGAGGAGGCTGAGGCTGTCCTTGCCCCCTGAGACGCCTACGGCTATTCTGCTGTTGTGCTCGAACATGCCGTACCTGGCGATGGTCCTCCTCACCCTATCCTCGATCGACTCGCAGAAGCAGCTACTGCAAAGCCTCTCCCCTGAGTACGGTCGAAAGTAGATCGCCTCCTTGACGCCGCAGAGTGAACAGAGGACCATTTCAGTCAGCTCAGCAAAAGGGAGTGCTGAGGAAAGATATAAATTCTTCTAAATCTTAGAGAAGCCTAAGGCAAGCCCCCTCTTCGGGGAGGAGACCCGCATCCTTTATGTGTGGGTAGATCTCAGAATTGAGAGTAAACAGGGATGCGATCCAACTTGAAGAGGATACTCGTCGACGCTGAGAAGTGTGCGGGCTGCAGGTTCTGCGAGATGCTCTGCTCCTTCCGCCACGAGAGGAAGTTCGGCACCCAGCTCTCCAGGATAACCGTGTTGAAGGAGGACAAGTACGGCTTCGACTACCCCGTGCTCTGCCACCAGTGCGAACCCTGCTTCGCCGCTGCTGCATGCCCAACCGGCGCCCTATCTCAGGCGGAGGACGGCGTCGTGAACCTAAACAGCGAGGCCTGCGCAGGATGCGGCCTCTGCGTAAACGCCTGTCCCTTTAGAGCGGTGAAACTCGACAAATCCATGAAGCCGCTCCTCTGCGATCTATGCGGGGGCACACCCCTCTGCGTCGAGAGATGCCCCACGAAGGCCCTCAGCCTAGGAGACTCGGCACCTGAAGACCCGGAAAAAGCCTTCGGAAACCTCCTAAGGAGGTGGGGCATCAGTGGCTGACCTCCACGGATACGCGGGCAAGGTGCTGCGAATAGACCTCGCGGAGAAAAAGGCCTTCAAAGCCGATCTAGAGCGAGATTTTGCCGCCTATTTCCTCGGCGGAAGGGGATTCAACTCCAAGAGGCTGTACGACGAACTGGCGCCTGGGATAGACCCCCTTGACGCTGAGAACGAGCTGATGTTCGCCACAGGTCCGCTCGTGGGAACCATGTTTCCCACCGCCTGCCGCCTCAACATCTCAGCCAAGTCGCCACTTACAGGCATACTGGGCGACAGCAACGCCGGCGGCCACTTCGCTTCGGAGCTGAAGTTCGCGGGATACGACCAGTTAATTCTCGAGGGCAGGAGCAAGGAACCGATCTACCTCTTCATCAACGACGGCGGAGTGGAGTTCATAGACGCCTCTCCGTTTTTGGGAAAGGATGTCTACGAGACCGATGAGATGATCAGGTCCGATCTCGGCGACAGACGGGTTCAGACCGCGATCGTTGGTCCAGCTGCCGAGAACGGCGTCAGGTATGCCGGTGTCTACGTCAACCTGATGAGGGCTGCTGCTCGAACAGGCATGGGCACCGTCATGGCTTCGAAGGGGGTGAAGGCGGTTGCAGTACGCGGATCAGGCTTCATCGAGGTAGCCGACCCCCAGAAGTTCGAGAGGCTTGTCGAGGAGATCGAGGCGGAGATCTATGGTCACGAGCAGTACTGGCCGCGGAGGCGGATGGGAACCACGAGGATCTTGCTGATGGCGAACGCGGCGGGTTTCCTGCCAACTCGCCACTACACCTCGGGCGTCTTTGAATACGCTGAGGAAGTGAGCGGGGAGCGGCTTGCTGAGGAGTACAACGTGAAGGCGAGGGGGTGCTTCGCCTGCACCATACCGTGCAGCCGCTTCTACGTCGTCAAACAGGGAAAGTTCGCCGGGCTCTTCGGAGAGGGTCCTGAGTACGAGGCCCTTGGCTCTTTCTCGTCGCGCGTGGGGAACGGGGATCTCAATGTCGCCCTGAAGGCGAACGACATGTGCAATAAGCTGGGCTTAGATGCCCTCACCACCGCCGAGTGCATCTCCTGGGCTATGGAGCTCTACGAGAAGGGCCTGCTCAAGAAGAGCGAAGCCGACGGCCTGGACCTGTCCTGGGGAAACGGGGAGACGATTCTGACCCTGATCGAGAAGATCGCGCATCGGGAGGGCTTCGGCGACCTGCTAGCGGATGGCTCCAGGGCTGCGGCAAAGAAGCTGGGCAGGGGGCTGGAGTTGACGATGCAGGTTAAGGGCCTCGACATCATCATGGCCGATCCCAGGGGGCTGAAGGGGTTTGGGCTCGGCTACGCCGTCGCGAGCAGGGGTGGAGACCATCTCAGGAGCGAGCCCTTCGTGGAGCTGAGCGACGACCCTAAACGGGGCGAGGAGATGTTCGGTGTCCCAGAGGCCACCCTCAGGCTCGCCTACAGGGGGAAGGGGAAGCTCGTCTCCTACTTCGAGGACTGGTGCGCCGTCATCGACTCCCTGGAGCCCTGTAAGAACATCATGGAGAACATGGAGATACTCCCCTTCGACAGGGCAGCTGAGGTCATGGCAGCCGTGACGGGCCTGAGCATGTCGGCCTCTGAGGTGCGCCTCGCAGGAGAGAGGATCGTGAACATCGAACGGGCCTTCAACACCCGAGAAGGACTCAGGAGAAGCGACGACACCCTCCCCAGAAGGTTCCGAGAGGAGGTCCTGTCCGAGGGAGCCAGTAAAGGCACGGTCTTCGAGCAGGAACCCATGTTGGACGAATACTACGCTGAACGCGGCTGGAACCAGAAGACAGGCGTACCGACCCGCCAAACCCTTGAAAAACTCGGTCTCAAATACGTGGCCGACGACCTTGAGAAGTTGAAGTGAACGTCGAATCTGGTTGAGACTTCTTCAGCCGCCATGCGAGACGGGGAGAATCACAACATCGTCCCCATCCCCAACCGAGGTCTCCATTCCCTGGAGGACTCCTATCTCGAATCCTTTTACAAGCATCAGGGCATTGTAAAGGGACCTGCGGTTTGTGGGGTCGGGGAAGATCTTCTGGAAGGATGGTCCCAGGTCTGCTGTGAGACGCTGGATGACCTCCCCTACCCTCGGCTCTCTTTCGAAGCTGAGGCGGAGGACCTTGCCCCCCGAGAACTCCTTGAGTGTTCCAAGGAGCTTGACGCTCACCTCAACCATTCACCAGTCCCCTAGCTGTACGCTTCAGCTTCCCCTCCCTGAGGTAGCCTATAAACCTTGGCTCACAGTTACCTCAGCCCTGTATTAAGCAGTTCTTAGCGCGAATAATCTGTTCTGGGATGAGACGTGAGAATCTGCTATATTGATTTGAGAATCGCGGGGGTAGGAGACCACGAGGCTGGTGGGAGGAACCTGCCTCAGTCATCTCTCCCTGAGTGGCTAGTCGTGTAGCTCAGCCTTCTCCTTTGCGTCTTTCAGGGCTCCGCTCAGGATTTGCTCAAGCCTAACTATGGCCGGTAGGAAGTTGTGCCCATTCTTTTCGATGTAGCCCAGACCCTGGACCCATTGGTCTTGGCCGCATCGGTCGTTGCTTTCGAAGATTATCTTCATGGGCAACACCCTTTGTTGAAGACCTAACCTTAATCTCAATATATTAACATTTTGTAACCAAAGAAGCCCAGATTTCCATTAATCGAAAACGGCTGTGTGGGATTTCCCGTTTTTAGAACAGAGATCAGCCTCAAAGGGAAGAGGGCTCTAAAGTCGAAAGAGAGCTCAAATCCATAATTAAACTCTAAAAATATATCGATAGAAGGGCAAAATGGCTAAAGATTATCCATGGATGAAGAAAGTCGAAGGTTACTGTCCTTTTCATCGAGGGATCTAGCTTCCTTTAGAAACATATATACCTGTTTGAAAGAGATTACATCGTGTCATGAGGATAAACGTGAAGTTCTTCGCTGCTCTCAGGGATATCGTCGGAGACTGGAGCATCAACCTTTCTCTACCCGAGGGAATAACAGTAGGTGAGATTCTGGAATCTCTGGCCAAGCAGTACGGGGAGCGCTTCAGGAGCTACGTCTACGATGAGAAGGGGAGCGTTCAGGATTACCTCATCTTCCTCATCAACGGGGAGAGCATCCACGCCATGAAGGGTTTTGAAACCCCTCTTAGGGAAGGCGACTCCCTGGTTATTCTGCCCCCTATCGGAGGCGGATAGGAAGCCCTTCAGGTAAACCTTAATAGCTTTGTGATAAAAGTAAATGCATCCATGACAGATGAGGACATTCTCGTCAGCAGACTTAGGGAGAACTTCCTGAAACTCGTAGACCTAGCCGTCACAGACCTGCCCGCGAACGTGGAGGAGACGCTGAAGGATAGGCTGAGGGCTGAGACCAGCGAGATCGCGAAGGATCAGCTCAGAGCGATTCTGAGCAACATCGAGGTGGCCCGCGGGCAGCATATTCCGATCTGCCAGGACACGGGCATACAGATGTTCCACCTCCGCGTCGGAGAGGACTTCCCCCTGAAGGCGAAACTGCCCCTGATCATAGCCGAAGCCGTCAGGGATGCGACAGCGAAGGCTCTGCTGAGGCCGAACGCTGTTCATCCGCTCACCAGGCTGAACACGGGGGACAACACCGGCATGCACGTTCCCTACATAGAGTGGAGCCTCATAGAGGGCGATGTCCTCGACGTCGAGGTCCTACCCAAGGGGGCTGGCTCGGAGAACATGTCGGCGCTCAGGATGCTCAACCCCGGTGATGGTCTAAAGGGCGTGAAACGCTTCGTGCTCGAGACCGTCGCCGCGGCAGGCGGCAAGCCCTGTCCCCCCTACATCCTCGGCGTTGGCATCGGCCTGGGCTCCGATGGCGTGATGAAGCTCGCGAGGAGAGCCTCGGTGAGACCCCTGAAGGAGCACAACGAAGGCTCTGGGATGGCTGACCTGGAAAAGGAGCTCTTGGGGCTAGTGAACGAAACGGGGATCGGCCCTATGGGCCTCGGAGGACGGACAACGGCCCTAGCGGTTAACATCGAGATCGGTCACACCCATACGGCGGGGCTCCCTGTTGGCGTCATATTCCAGTGCTGGGCTGCGCGGAGGGCGGCCGCCAGGATCTATCCCAATGGGAGGGCTGAGTACCTCTCTCACGAGGTGAACTAGATGGGATATCGCATGAAGACACCTATCTCAGAGGTGGATGTCAGGAGGCTTAGGGTCGGGGACACTCTCTACCTCGACGGCGTCGTCTTCACGGCGCGGGACGAGGCCCACAAGAGGGCCCTCGATTACGCGAAGGAGGGAAAAGCGCTTCCCATCGCGACCGAGGACTTGGCGATGTTCCATTGTGGACCCATCGCTCAGCGCGTGGACTCCGGCTGGAGGATCGTCTCGGCTGGGCCGACGACGAGCACCCGTATGGAGATGTTCGAGGCCGACTTCCTGGACCGATTCAAGGTCCGCGTCATCATAGGGAAGGGAGGCATGGGGAAGCGAACCACGGAAGCCATGGCGCGAGTGGGGGCCGTATACTGCGCCTTCACAGGCGGAGCCGGAGCCCTCGGAGCCGGAGCCGTTCAGAGTGTCAAAGGCGTTGAGTGGCTCGACCTCGGCATGCCCGAGGCGCTGTGGGTATTGGAGGTGAAGGCTTTCGGGCCCCTGACGGTGGCGATCGACACCCATGGCAACAATCTCTACGAGGAGGTCACACGGAGGGTTGAGGAGAACCTCAAGAGGATCTATGCCCGCCTGTGACCTCCGTAAGTGTTCGAGATGTTTACGCTGAGAAAGAGAAAGGTTAAAGCCTACCGATAGGATAAAGGCGTAGAAAGGTGGCAAGTCGAGGAGTGGCACTCCAACTAACCAACCAAACCTTCAGAATCTCCGATAGGAACAGGAAGTTCTCCAAGAAGATCGGGGAGCTGAGCGGGGAGAAGATCGACCTGTGCTACCAGTGCGGCGGATGCTCCTCCGCCTGTCCCATGACCTCCCACATGGATCTGCTGCCCTCAAAGGTTATGAGGCTCGTACAGTTGGGGATGGAGGATGTTCTGAAATCCCGGACCATCTGGGTCTGCAGCACGTGCCTCAACTGCACCGTCAGATGCCCCAGGGGCATAGACATCGCCAACGTGATGGAGGCCCTGAGGCAGACACTCCTCAGAGGCAAGTTCAACCACCTCGACCTCGACGGTGTGAAGAGGGAGGATCTTCGGGAGATACCTCCCGTAGCAATCATCAGCAGCCTGAGGAAGTTCACAGCCTGAGGAGACCGCCATGAAGTTCGCCTATTACCCCGGCTGCACCCTCAAGGTAACCGCCAAGAGCTTCGAGGAGTCAGCCATAGCCGCGGCGAAGGCTCTGGGCTTAGAGCTCGTTGAGATTCCTCGGTGGAACTGCTGTGGAACAGTTCACGCCCTGGCGAAGGACGACGTCATGCACTACATAGCGCCCACGAGGATTCTGGTCCGGGTTGAGGAGATGAACAAGCAGGGGCTTCTAAGCGAAAACTTCAGGCTCGTGACTATCTGCGCAATGTGCTACAACACGCTGAAGAGGGTGAACAGCGTCGTGAAGGGCGACGCCGAGAGGATGAGGAAGCTCCACGACATCATGGAGAAGGAGACGCCCTACGAGGGAAAGGTCGAGGTCCTCCACCTGCTCGAGCTCCTAAGGGAAGTGGGCTTCGGCAAGCTGACTGAGCGGGTTAACAATCCTCTCAAGGAGCTGAGGGTCGCCTCCTACTACGGCTGCCTCCTCCTCAGGCCGAAAAGCCTCAGCATAGACAACTCGGACAACCCAAGGGTCATGGAGGACCTGGTGGAGGCGCTGGGAGGCGAAGCCGTGGAGATACCCTACAGGACGAAGTGCTGCGGGGCTTACCACACCGTGGATCGGATTGACATCGTGGCCGAGGCCGCTCAGAAGATACTCAAACAGGCCGAGGAAGCGGGAGCCGATGTCGTCGCTGTTGCCTGTCCCCTCTGTAGCTTCAACCTCGGCGAAAGACAGGAAGAGGTGGCGAAGCGGTTCCTAGGCTTCAGGAAGATCCCCGTGGTCTACTTCACGCAGCTGATGGCTCTAGCCCTCGGCCTGGGCGAGAAGGCGTGTGGCTTCGAGGAGAACCACGTCGACCCGAGGCCGACGCTGAGAAGCAAAAACCTGATATGATGTGTTGAAGGCGGGAAAATGGGTCCGAACGATTCAACCGTTACGATATACGTGATGGGGAAACGATACGAGGTCCCAGCCGATCTCGCGATCATGAAGGCGATGGAGTACGTCGGATATCAATTCGTGAGGGGGTGTGGATGCAGAGCAGCCTTCTGCGGCGCCTGCGCAACCCTCTACAGGAAGAAAGGGAGCTACAAACTCCAGGTTGCACTGGCTTGCCAGAAGATCGTTGAGGACGGTATGTACATAGCGACAATACCCTTCGCCCCATCCGACAAGAGGATCTACGAATTGGATAAGATCAGGCCCTCGCAGAACATTCTCCTGGAATACTACCCTGAGATCGCGAGGTGCCTGAGCTGCAACACCTGCACGAAGGCCTGTCCCCAGGACCTCCAGGTGATGGACTACGTTCAGGCCGCTCTGAGAGGCGACTTAAAGGAGGTCGCAACCCTCTCTTTCGACTGTATAGCCTGCGGTCTCTGCGCCGTGAGGTGCCCAGCGGAGATCGTCCCGTACGACGTAGCGCAGCTAGCTAGGAGGCTCTATGCCAAGTACCTCGCTCAGACCTCGGAGCACCTAGTTAAGCGACTGGGGGAACTGAAAGAAGGGAGGTTTGACGAGGAGATACAGAGGTTGAAGGGTCTCAGCAGAGAGGATCTGACGAAGATCTACGAGAAAAGGGAGATAAGGGTGTAGGATATGTCGTACCCAGAGTACATGCGAGAATCCATGGAGCTCGTCGAGAAGACGAGGGACACACGACTGGCAAAGGAGTACCCGAGGATGACTCTCGATGAGCGGGAGAAGGTCCTCATCCATTTCCATCCCGATTACAAGGAGGGAACCAAGAGACCCCTGAAGATAGGACCAAACAAGGGAGACTTGATGCCTCACGAGGTTGTGGACATCTTAGAAGCTCATCCCTTGGTGAAGCCTGAGGACATCGACCTCTCAGATATTTACTATGATGTAGATGTCTTGATCATAGGCAGCGGCGGAGCAGGACTAAGCACAGCCCTCTTGGCGATGGAACATGGTATAGAGCGGGAGAAGATCCTGCTTGTGACCAAGCTCAGGCTAGGCGACTCGAACTCGAAGATGTCTCAGGGGGGCATACAGGCGGCGGATGGGCCAGATGACAGCCCGGTTATCCACTTCCTTGATATCATGGGAGGAGGCCACTTCACAAATGATCCAGATCTCGTGGAGATTTTAGTCAAGGATGCGCCTGATGTCATTAGGTGGCACGAGGAGCTCGGCGTCATATACGATAAGAACCCTGATGGAAGCATGGTCCTCGACTCGGGCGGCGACACCTCTAGGAGGAGGATGCACTCCTGCAAGGACTACACGGGCCTAGAGATCCTGCGGGTTCTCATGGACGAGTTTAGGAACAGGGAGATACCCTTCGCCGAGTTCACCAGCGCCGTCGAGCTGATCATGGATGACAAGGGTGCAGTTGCTGGGTCGGTCCTCTACAACATGGAGACGGGGGAATACTATGTTGCGAGAGCTAAGGCGACGGTGCTCGCCACAGGCGGCTATGGTCGGCTCCACATCCAAGGCTTTGAGACCACAAACCACTATGGAGCCACCGGCGACGGCATCGCCCTCGCTTACCACGTCGGTGCTAAGATGAGAGACCTGGACGCAACCCAGTACCACCCTACTGGTGCAGCTTATCCTGAACAGGTCGTTGGACTGCTCTGCACAGAGAAGTTGAGGACATACGGCGCACAGCCTGTGAACAAGGATGGCGATCTCTTCGTTCATCCCCTTGAGCCAAGGGATGTGGAGTCAGCTGCCTTCATAAGGGAGTGCTATGGAAGGGATAAGGGCGTAACAACGCCAACAGGCATGAGAGGCGTCTGGCTAGATACGCCTTTGATCGAAATCAAACAGGGAGAGGGTACAATCGAGCGGAGGTTCGCCGCGATGCTCCGTCAGTTCAACAGGTTCGGCATAGACATCAGGAAGGAGCCCATCCTCGTATTTCCCACGCTTCATTACCAGAACGGCGGCGCCGCCATCAATGTGCGCTGCGAGACGAGCGTTCCTGGTCTCTTCGCGGCTGGGGAGGTCTCCGGAGGCGTGCAGGGGAAGAACAGGCTCATGGGAAATTCACAGCTCGAACTCTATGTCTTCGGGAGGAGGGCGAGCCGCTACGCGGCTGAGTACGCTAAGAAGGCGAGCCTCGGGAAGCTCACCCTCGACCATATTCTCCGCTATGAGCATTGGCTCGAGGAGGCGGGTGTCGAGACCGACCGCAGGGCGCCTATCCTTCTTCCGGAGTACCGTGGGGAGCGGGTGCTGACCCACAGGATACGCCTCTTCTAACGGGTAGTGAGACGGGATGAGTGGGGAGCTCAAGATCGGGGTCTTCGTCTGCGAGTGCGGAGGAAACATCGGCGACGTAGTGGATGTTCAGCGCGTAGTGGAGTCCGTTGGGCAGCTGGAGGGCGTCGTGCTCGCGCGGAATGAGAGATACCTCTGCTCCAAGCCCAGCATAGACGGAATCAGGGAAGCCGTGAAAAGGAGAGGTCTCAACAGAGTTGTCCTTGCCTGCTGCACGCCCAAGATGCACAGGGAGACCTTCAGAGGCAACCTTGAGGAGGAGGGGCTCAATCCCCAGTTCCTGGAGATGGTGAACATCCGGGAGCAGTGCAGCTGGGTTCACAAGGATGATCCCGAGGGCGCGACGCAGAAGGCCCTAGACCTCATCCGAGGGGCGGTGGAGCGGGCGAAGAAGTCGGTGGCGCTGGAGGCTCGGAAGATGGAGGTCGTGCCGGCTGTTCTCGTCATCGGGGGCGGAGTAGCAGGCATCACGGCTTCTCTGCGCCTCGCGGAGTACGGCCTCAAGGTCTACCTGGCTGAGAAGGAGCCTTCGATCGGCGGCCACATGATCAAGTACCCCAAGGTCTTCCCGACGCTGGACTGCTCCCAGTGCATCCTGACGCCGAAGATGGCAAGCGTCTCCCAGAGCAAGAACATCGAGCTCCTCACCTACACAGAGGTCAGGGACATCACCGGTGTGCCCGGCGACTTCCACGTTAAGGCCTTCCTCAAGCCCAGGGGCGTCAACGTAGAGGAGTGCATAGGATGCGGCACCTGCAACCGCGTCTGCCCCGTCGAAACGACCGACGATTACAACGAGAACCTGGGGCGCAGGAAGGCTGCCTACATCTCCTTCCCCCAGGCCGTGCCCTCCGCCTACGCCATCGACCTCAACGCCTGCACCAGATGCGGCAAATGCGCAGCGGCCTGCCCGAAGAAGGCCATCGACCTGGACGACAGGGGGAGAGAAAAAGATCTCAACGTCGGTGTCATTGTTCTGGCCACAGGCTTCGAGCTCTACGACATGGCGCAGCTGCCCCAGTACGGCTACGGAAAGTACCCCAATGTTGTGACCTCGCTTCAGCTGGAGCGGATCTTGGATGTGAACGGTCCGACGGGGAGCGAGCTCATCATCCCCGAGACGAAGCGCAAGATCGAAAGCGTCGCCTTCGTCCTCTGCGCTGGTTCCAGGGACACGGAGAACGGGGTTCCCTACTGCAGCCGCGTCTGCTGCCTCTACGCCCTGAAGCAGGCGGAGCTCCTCCGAGACAGGGGCGTCGACGTCTGGGTCCACTACCTCGACCTCAGGGCTGCGGGCCGCAGGTACGAGGAGTTCTATAGGATGGCCCAGGAGAAGGGCGTCAACTTCGTGAAGGGAAAGGTCACGGAGATCGTGCCCGAGGGGGACAGGGCGCTGGTCCGAGGTGAGGACATGATGCTCAACATCATGATCGAGAACCCCGTCGACCTCGTCGTCCTCTGCCCGCCCACCGTGGTAGGCGAGGACACGCTGAAGCTGGCGGAGACTTTGAAGGTGCCCGTCGACGAGGACAAGTTCATCCTGGAGAGGCATCCGAAGCTGGACCCCGTGGCGACGAAGAGGGACGGCGTCTTCGGCTGCGGAATGGTTCTGGGACCGAAGGACATCCAATCCGCGACCGCTGAGGCCGAGGCAGCCGCGATGAAGGCCGTGAACTTTCTGTCCGAGGCGAGGATCGTGGAGCCCAACAGGGCTTTCCTATCGGAGGAGTCCCTCTGTGACGGCTGCGGAAGGTGCGTGGAAATCTGTCCCGAAAAGGCGATAGGCCTCAGCAACGGCAGAGCTTCCGTCAACGAGATCGTCTGCAACGGCTGCGGGGCCTGCATCCCCGAATGTCCCAGCGACGCCCTCGATCAGCAGGGGCTCTCCGAGGAGCAGCTCACCGCCCAGATCAGGGGGCTTCTGGAGGGCTCCGAGGCGGAGATTAGGATCCTGGCATTCGCCGAGGAATCGATAGTCTACACGGCTGCGGATCTTGCTGGACTGGCGCGGCTCTCCTATCCCAGCAGCATAAGGATCGTGCCGCTTCCCTCCATGAGCAGGCTGAAGATGAGGCATGTCCTCGAGGCCTTTGCGCACGGGGCTGACGGCGTCATGATGCTGGAGGCGCCGGAGAAGGAGGGGCCCTACGGCAGAGCCCATGTGATCTCTGAGCAGCGCGTCGAGGGGTACAAGTACGGGATCGAGGATCACGGCGTGGACAGCCTCAGGGTCTGGTACTCCAGGGTCTTCGTCCCCGACTGGAGGAAGCTGGAGAAAATCTTCAAGACCTATGACACCCTCATCAGGGACGAGGGACCACTTGAACCTGAGACGAGGAAGAAACTGCTGAAAGAACTGGAGAAACTGAGACCTTCATGAATCTATACATATATTGTTGTGATTAAATATACCGTTTAGTGGGGATGTGAATTGTCAGTAACAAAGGAAAAGCTGTTGGAGGAAGCTAGCAAGTGGGAGGAGCTCTCCATTGAGGGGCACTCCTTCTATCACGGTAAGATCGAGGTGGTCCCAAAGTGCGCCATAAGAGGGCTCAATGACTTCTCTATCTGGTACACACCAGGAGTTGCTCAGCCCTGCAGGGAAATCGCTAAGAACAACGAAGCTGCCTATGACTTCACAGGCAAATGGAATTTCCTTGGTGTTGTCAGCGATGGGACGCGTGTCCTCGGCTTAGGAGACATCGGCGCCCAGGCAAGCCTACCAGTGATGGAAGGAAAAGCTCTCATCTTCAAGTACCTCGGCGGCATAGACGCCTTTCCCATCTGCCTGGCGACAAAGGATCCTGACGAACTCATTACAGCAGTGAAGTGGCTTGAACCCACTTTCGGAGGGATAAACCTCGAGGACATAGCGTCGCCCAAATGCTTCTACATCCTCGACCGACTCAGAAAGGAGTTGGAAATACCAGTCTGGCACGACGATCAGCAGGGCACTGCCGCTGTCTCTCTTGCGGGACTTATTAATGCGTTGAAGGTCGTTGGAAAGAAGATGCAGGAGATACAGCTTTGCATGGTCGGTGCGGGCGCTGCTAATGTGCGGGTGACCGATGTTCTGATGACAGCAGGTGTGAAGCCTGGGAACATCATCATGACGGATAGTAAGGGAATACTCCACATGGGAAGAAAGGATCTAGTGGGCACCTACAAATGGGACCTCTGTCTGAGGACGAACGCCGAGGGCAGGGAAGGGGGGAACGCCGAAGCTATACGAGGATCCGACGTATGTATAGCCCTATCAAGCTCGGGGCCAGGGGTCATAAAAAAGGAGTGGGTCGCCAGCATGGCTGACAACGCCGTCCTCTTCGCCTGTGCCAATCCAATACCGGAGATCTGGCCTTGGGAAGCAAAAGAAGCTGGGGTGCGTGTCGTGGGGACGGGGAGATCCGATTTTCCGAACCAAATAAACAACTCGCTGGTATTCCCCGCTATCTTCCGAGGAGCCCTCGATGTCAGGGCTAAGACCATTACAGATGAGATGTGCATCGCCGACGCGGAGGAGTTGGCGAGGTGCGCCGAGGAGAAGGGCCTGAGCGAGGGCTATCTCCTTCCAACGATGGAGGACTGGGAGATCTACCCGAGGCAGGCTGTTGCGACCGCGGCAAAGGCCATGGAGCAGGGAATAGCAAGGCTGAAACTGAGCAGACAGGAAGTCTACGACCACGCAGATGCTGTCATAAAGAGAAGTCAGGATATGGTTAAACTCCTCATGAGAGAAGGGTTGATTAGACCTCCTCCGCAGACACTGTGAGACATCGAGATGGGAAGGCCCCTTAGGTCGTATGGACTTGGCTCGGCGTTGCCTACTGAATTTCTAATACTTTTTATTGTTGTTCGTTCACTACCCTATTAAGAGGGGATGGTCATGCCGTTCTGTGTCGAGTGTGGGGGAGAGTTGAAGTTTGACAGGAAGCTCAA
>Ga0315296_10001471_pt1 | contig 20635 bp, 17 predicted proteins | sample YL17G14_18_MG_FD_203921 | JGI IMG/M metagenome (GOLD analysis project Ga0315296, IMG submission 203921) | Sediment microbial communities from Yellowstone Lake, YNP, Wyoming, USA - YL17G14_18 | ecosystem: Environmental > Aquatic > Freshwater > Lake > Sediment | place: USA: Wyoming | collected...
TGCTCTCCGTGGAGAGCCTTGCCTGGCGCGATTTTATCGAGAAGGTGAGAGAACATGTGCTCAGAACCGCTGGTCGGTCTCGAGGAGCCCGCGACGGCCATCGATATGCCGGAGATGATTATCGGCCGTATCGCGATCCAGACGCTCTCCTCGAGGTTTGGCTTGATCGCTGAAGCGTTCTCGATTATGGATTCCGCGGCGTACTTGGCGAGGTTCGCAGCGCTCGAGCTGAAATCGTCTGATCGGAGCCTCTCTGCAAGCTGCCAGTCGAGAATCGCGGTGGAGTTCGAGATCACGTCGGCGCATCCAGATGCGAGAAGCCTGTAAGGCGCCTTGACGATCAGGGCGGTGTCCGCGATGACACCCAAGGGTACGGTTGCATTAAGAGAGAGGGAGTTGCCCCCGTCCTTGATGGATGCCCGTGGACTTGCGATGCCGTCATGCGAGGCCGATGTCGGGACGCTCATGAAAGGTACCTTGAGATTTACCGAGGCCAGCTTTGCGAGGTCGATCTTGCTGCCGCCCCCGACTCCCAGGAGGAACGACGCGCGAACGTCCTTAGCAACCTCCTCGACCTTGACCAGGTTCTGCTGGTCCGCTGCTCCGACCTCCATCTGATGAACATCGTACTTCTTCTCCTCAAGGGAGTCTCTAACCGTCTTGGCGGCCAGCGCGCCCGTAGTGGGTCCTGTGACTATCAGCGCAATGCCTTTGAGCTCGAATTCCTCGCACATTGTGCCCACTTGGCTTATGCATCCGTGGCCAGCGAGGACCTGTCTGGGAAAACTCATGGATCTCGTCTTGGTGAAGCCACCCAACATCTTGCAACACTACCTTGGTCCAATATGCCCGTTTGGCATTTTAACTTATCGGTTTGTATTCGTGCGCTCGCATATTATTGCCAGTATGGCGAGAAGTGGTCTTTGGCTGGTCATCGGAGAGAGGCGATCCGTTCCATCTTTTCGATGAGGTCATCCATCCTGAACGGTTTCGGCAGGAAATCTATCGCTCCCGCATCTCTCGCTTCCTTCTCGACCAGGACGTCCGCGCTGACGAAAATGACCTTCTGACTCGGATTGAGCTTCATGATCGCCTTGGTCGCGTCGACACCATTCATGACGGGCATCCTGTGGTCCATGATGATGACGTCCGGTTTGTCGGTCGAAGTGGTGTATTTCTTCAGCGCCTCCTCCCCGTCGAATGCGGTTCCAGTCACTCTGTACCCTCTCAGCTGCAGAATGTCCCTGTACAGCTCGACGATGAAGAGTTCGTCGTCAACTATTAGCACGCTGGTCATGGTCCACTCGCCTTCCTTAAGGTGATTACGAAAGTCGCGCCCTTCTTCTGTCCCTTTGCGTTGAGTTCCTGTGCCTCGAAATCGCCGCCCAGCCTCTGTGCGATCATCTTCGCGAACAGCACCCCTGACAATCTGACAGCAGTGGAGCTGTCTTGAAGGTATATGGATTCCACATCTCTTCCTCTCAGTGCGGGTGGCAGCTCGGCGTTCGGGTCCTCCAAGGAGATCCTCCAGCACATCTTCCCTTTGACCTGGACTTCCTTCAGTTCTATCGAGAGATGGACCTCATCGTTCGGGTCGAGCCTCACCATGTTCACCATCGAATTCATGATCAAGTCGTGGGCGGCGCTGTTACCGATCACGAATGCTCGCTCCACGCAGGGCGCGACTCGAACCTTGAGTTTCTTGTCCGGAAATAACTTGGTCAGGTCGCGCTCGGAGAGGCTAACAGACGATTGAAGAGCTAAAGGTCTGAATGAGTCGGGGTCGACGGCGCGGGTCGCGAGAAGCCTCTTGATGTTCTCGATCAGGATAGTGGACGTCCGTACGTGCGAGACCGCCTTCTCAGCGAACTTCTTCGCGGTCCTGTCCGTGCCAGGGGCTGCCAGTACAAGCTCCAAATACCCTAGCACGGCCTGGTTGTTGTTCAATATGTCGTGCGCTAGGAGGTCCATATAGAACGCGAATTTGTCATCTCTATCAGCGGGATGTCTTTGCTCAGTCAAGCTTGTATCCTCTGAGTGATGCCCCAGACTATGTGATTTATGGAGATGATAGGATATCTAGCTTTTGGGGCGATTCACCCATGTTTCCAATCGTCTCCTCTTGATAGTCTGTTCTCACTGGTATTTCAAGCCTACCCTAGCCAGCGAAATCGTCCAGGGTCGTCTTTGGGATAGTTCCATATACCTGCGCCCCGTCCGAAACCCACTTCCAGTAGTTCGTCGGGAACGCACTCCCATAGTACTCCCTATCCTTCCTCGACTCAAGGTGTCTCAGGTCGGAGAACAAGGTCCAATATCGGGACGCATCGCGTCTGCCCGGTCTCTCAGGGAACTTCTTCCGGGAGTCGATCAGGATTTCGTCCTTGTAGCATATGTGCGCGTGCTCTTCATCGAGGACGACCACGGAGTAACCGGGGTGCCTCTTCGCGAAGTGTCTGAGAACGAGATCCACGATCTTGTGCTCGAAACTGCCTTTGCCGATCATGACCTTGTTCTGGACGTCTTCCGTGAATGTGATGTATTGTTTCGCCCTCCTGAACTCGCCAGTCACCCGCCTCACCCTGTCTTTCATCTCCTTCGCCTCCGGCGACTGCTGCGCGAGATAGGACTTCGTGCCTTTCCTCTCGATCTGGGCGAGTACCGTGAAGATCAGCTGGTATCTATCCAAAGAGCTGAACCTGGTGGCCCAGAAGATCTCGTCTTCCAGTATCTCCCACAGTTTGTCGTCCTCAAGGAAGTCGAGCCCGCCATACTCCTCTTTGTACTGCGAATAGAGTGAGTCGTAGTCCAGGGACTCAGCGTCCACCGATTCCTCAAAGAAGAACTTCTTGTTCTCCTCCTCCTCGATGGGTTTCCCCTTGTGCACCCTACTCGCCATGAAGGCCTTCACGATCGACTTCGGGGACGGCTTGAAAAGCACGAGCATGGAGCCACTTGAACCTCGTCGCGGAATTATCTCTCGGTGTTGATATAAGCTTTGGCCATCCGCCTTGAAAAAGACTATCTACATATTCGAACATGGGAACATGACGTGAACCAGGCGACCGAACCAGCCCCTCCAGGCCAGAAGAGCAGAGTCACCGAGCTATTCGAGCGGGCGAGCCAGACATACGACGCTGGCCAATTCGAACTCGCCTTGGAGCTCTTCGATTCCGCGATTGCAGAAGGCGCCGACAGCGAGGTCGTATACAACAACAAAGGGGCGGCCTTGGACGCCATCGGGAGGAACATCGAGGCTACCGAATGCTATGTCAAAGCCACGAAGATCAACCCGAAGTATGAGCTGGCATGGCACAACCTGGGCAATTCGCTGTTCGTCCAGGGAATATTCAGTGAAGCCGCTGGCTCGTACTCGAGAGCCGCTTCGTTGAAACCGGAGAGAAAGGAGAACTGGTCAGGGCTGGCGACATCGCTCACCAAGACGAACAAGAGGAAGAGGGCGAAATGGGCTATCGGGAAGCTGGACGAGCTGACCGACGAGGATCCTTCCGTACTTCTTCTCCAAGCCGACCTCTATGTCGATGCGGGATTCATGGCTGATGCGATTGCTCGGTGCAACGAGTTCATTTCTAGACGTAAGGACAGCGTCGAAGGCTATGCGCACTTGGGCAATGCGGAACACGAGTTCGGGGTCTACGGCAAGGCTATAGCCACCTTCGAGAGAGCCCTTGAAATCGCCCCGAACGACAAGGAACTCTGGAACAATCTCGGGTACACATGCTTCGTAGCAGGCTTCTTGGAGAAGGCTCTCGGGTGCTTCGACAAAGCATTGGCCATCGACCCCAACTACAAACACGCGTGGTACAACAAGGGATATGCGTATCACGGCGCGGACCTTCTCGAACAAGCGGTGGACTGTTATGGCAAGGCGCTGGCAATCGACCCGCAGGACAGGGTTCTACGGAACAACCTGGGCAACGCCCTCTACAACCTTGGGAAATATGCTGAATCGATCCCCAGATTCGTCGAGGCCATAGGAATCGATCCGGACTACGAGATCGCGTGGAACAACATCGGCAATGCCTTGGAGAAGATGCAGCTCTACAAAGAGGCCGTTCCATATCACGACCGCTCCCTTGAGATTAGCCCCGATTTCGACTATGCGCTTTATGCCAAGGGGGTCTGCAAATCCATGATCGGTGATCTCGAGGCTGGCTACGATCTGGTGCTCGAGTCTCTCGACCTCAATCCGTACTACGACGAAGCATGGAAGGCAAGAGCCTCGATTGCCGGGAAGCTCGGCAGATGGGATGAGGCGCTCATCGCGATCGAGGAGGCCCTGACGATCAATCCCGAGTTCGATGAGGGCTGGGCAGACAGAGGGGAACTGCTGCTCAGGATCGGAGACGCCGAGGCCTCGCAGGCGTCCTTCGAGATGGCATTGAGCTGCCTTGAGAACACACGTGCTGGTAATGAGGTTGACGTCACAGCCCTGATAAGACGCGGGGAGTTGCTGGCGCGACTGGGCAGATACGATGAAGCACTCGCAAACCTCGAAAACGCAGCCTTGTCAGGGAAGATGACCGCGGTCAGCATACCGAAGTTGCTCGAATTCAGGCGCTTCCTCAACTTGTGGGAACTCCCCAAGGCAGTCAAGGATATCGCTGATGAATCCAATGATCCCGATGTCTGGAAGAGCTATGCTGGTTTCCTATTGGATGCCGGCGATATACAGGCCGCTGGGTCGATCCTGGAGCGCATGAGCTCCACTGACGCGCACGGCATCCAAGGTGTGCATCTTCTTAGAGCGAAAGCATTGGCCCTTCAGGGGAAGTTGAACGAGGCGCTGGGAATCGTGTCCTCAGCTCGACAGGCTGAGCCTAGACATCCATTCACTCGGTTCGAGGGGGAGCTCCACGAGGCCCAAGGAGACTTTCACGGGGCGGAGAGGATCTACAAGCATCTCTTGGCCCAAGTGCCCTCGGATTCAGCCGCTGCGACGGCTCTTGCAAGGGTCCAGCTGAAAAGAAGCGAGCCCAGAGCCGCCATAGCATCAGCAGACCTCTCGATCGGAATAGACGGCAGGGACTGGATGCCGCATAAGATCAAGTCGGAGGCGCTGAAATCCATCGGAGAAGACGCAAAGGCCGCGAAGGAGCTGGCGGAGGCCAGGGCCAGGCTCTTCTCATCGGGCGTCAAGTCTGACGAATGGCTCTCTGGTGGGCTGACATGAGCGACCTTCGTCTGAGGAAGCGGCATCGATTGAGGCAAAAGGAAATTGCCTCGTTGGCCAGGCAGATCGACGACACGCTCGGGACCGAGAGCTTCACCGAGGAGGACGTCGTCGACATGGCCGAAGGTCCGGAGTGCAATGTGGTCTTCGTGGATGGGAAGATACTTGCGTTCCTGCCGAGCGAGAAACCGTTCCTTACGATCCGAGGGCTGCTCCGGTACCGGGCTACCAGGAGATTCGTGACAGTGGACATGGGAGCGGTCAAGTTCGTCTACAATGGCGCTGATGTGATGGGACCGGGGGTCGTGGCTTCGGACCCCAACATCGCGGAGGGCGACCTTGTCTGGGTGAGGGATGTCAAGAACCTGCAACCGCTGTCCATCGGCAGGTCCGTCGTCTCCTCCGATGCGTTGGCACGAAAGGACAAGGGCAAGGTGGTCGAGTCGATCCACCATGTCGGCGACAAGCTGTGGCTTGTCGATGAGCCAAAAGAACCGGAAAAGGATTCTGAGGAGCCCGATTAGTAGACCTCACATCTTGTTTCGTTCTGTCAGTGCCACGGACCATCTATCTAGCCAGTGAACGTCATGGGCTGGCCACACAGCTCGCCAGTTGGCTGGTAGAGCAAGACTGCAGAGTACTGGGTACCGGAAGCGAAGCCTGTTGCCCCACTGTACGTGAATATCTGGAAGTAGTCCGTTCCACTCACGAAGCCGTTTCCTGATACATCGGTCAATACGAGACAGACCGTCAAGGTTCCCAGAGCCGCCGCAGAGTAGTTGTGGGGAGTTGTCGTGCTCTGGAGTGCCTTTGTCGGGCTCCACTCACCGATGTTCGTGCCATCCGACAATTGTATCTTCACGTCGTCCCACGGCACATCGGTCTTCGTTATGGCCACGATCGTGATCTCCTGACCATTCGCTATCGTGCTCTTCTGATACATTGCCTCTGGGGTTTGTGTCGACGTGCCCCCGAATCCTATGACCATGAAGTATAACACGGCCGATAGAACGATGGGGAGCACCACCACGAGTATCACCACTATGACGACTATCCAGAGCACTTTATTGTCATTCGTGGGTTGGGGTCGAAGCTGGGAGGATGTGAACTGAGGGGTCCCGACCTGAAGACCACATCTCTGACAGAAGCTCGATCCATCGAGGATGCTCACTCCGCAATTCGGACATTTCATCGCTAACTTCCCGTGTATATATCGCCCTTCCGTCCTATGGGCTTTTCTCACCTGGGCGGAGGAAGACTTATATCCTGTACCTCTGAGCGTGGTTCAGGCACATATGAGGCATATCCTTGTTCAATTGCGCCTATTCGTCCGTTCTTGCCTTTCTGGTTGTGAAGGCTGCCTTTCCTCCCCTATGGGCTTTTCCGACTCCGCGATGCGCGGAGTGAATCGAGCATTTGAGAGGTCTATGACCTCTCCGAGCGTCAATCCCCCGTTGATTGAACGGAAAAACGAGTTGCCTGGCTACGCATGAGTAGTTTTATATCCGAACACGATTATTACTGTGGATGAGGGATGCACAGTGACGATTCTGAAGAAGAAGCCTTTTCCCGCTGCTGAAGAGGGCGCGCCCAGAGAGACAATGGGAGCTGAGCAATACATAGACCTCACTGAAATGGTGTTCGAAGACGAGGGTCTGGGTGGACTTGACGGCGCCAAGACCGTTGTCAAGGTCGGAGAACTGTTCAGGTACGAGGACCTTTCGGCACTAACGAGCGAAATCTATAACGACAATATCGTGGTCGTCGACTACACATCCATCGCGAACGACGATCTGACCATGAAGCGGATCACCGCCGAACTCAAGAATGTGGCCAGAGACATCGATGGTGATGTGGCAGGCGTCGGCAAGAACCTCTTGATGCTCACTCCGCGCGGCGTGAAGATCGACCGGAACAAGATCAAGGGCGGGTTCTGAGCTTCGATTCGGCTTTGAGACCTAGACTGCCAGTGGATACTCTAGCGAGAGACGGACCAAGGACGCCCAGTCTACTCAGCGATGGGCGTTGTGGCCATGAACTGACCGTCCCTGAATATCAGGGTCAGGTATCCATGGTGTATCTTCGAGTGCCTCATCTTCACAGCTCGTATCCTGAGCTGGACATCGGTCTCGCCGACGTCCACGAACTTCATCAGGATCGTACCGTCCGCGAGGAAGTCCTCGTGGTAGGGTCCGAAAGCTCCGCCATTGACCTGCGTCTCTGAGATCAGGAATGTCGTCACACCTAGCCTCTTCAAGAAGCCGAAGAAATGGAACAGTTCTTGCCTGGGGTTCGTTATGCTGGCCAGGGCGTAGATCGCGGTGAGGGAATCGATGACGACGATCTCGACCCCTTCGTTCTCGACTTTCTTCCTGAGATATTCCTTGAGGATCTTGAACCAGTCACGGCCGACGTCAGCATCAGTGTGTTCGAGCCTAAGCCGGCCTATGTCGACTATGAAGAACTTGCTCTCGTCTATGGTGCCAAAACCGAGCATGCCCAGCGCGGTCAGAAGGCTCTCCTTGCTCTCCTCGATGCTGACGTAGAGGACGTTGACGCCCCGCTTCTTGACGTTGTTGTAGAGTATGTTGAGGGCGATCGAAGACTTCATCGTGCCGGGCGTTCCAGCTATGAGCACAACATGTCCCTTCTTTATTCCTCCACCTATCTTGTTGTCGAAGCCGTCGATGAAGGTCTGTATCCTGTCGGATGAGTCGTTCTGCCCGGACTCCATTGGAGGTTCTCCTAGCGCTGCGATTGTCTAGAGATTGCCCTGTGCTATTAAAAAGGATTTGTGCATCGTTATCAAAAGCTATAATGACTATTTCGGGAAGCCGATCCCCTGTCGAACCGTAATACTGGCCTACCTGTGCTCAATATGCTTATAAGGCGAAAAGCTGTCCTATAATCGTTGGCAGACCACAAGATCGTGCACGATTCCGTCCACGGCAGCATCCGATTGGACGGCGTTTTCCTATCCCTGCTCGAGGTCCCGGAGCTCCAGCGGCTTCATAGCATACACCAACTCGGCCTTGCGTATCTGGTCTACCCGGGGGCAAACCATACCAGGTTCGAACACTCCCTGGGAACGTTCGCGGTTGCCCGCAGGATCTGCTCCTCGCTTCAGATGGACCCAGACGAGGCCAAATTGGTGCAGTGCGCGGCCTTCCTGCACGATGTCGGGCACCTTCCGTATTCGCACACGCTGGAATTCGTTCTCCATGAGAGGTTCGGCATAGACCACGAGGATGTGTCCCGGCGGCTCATCAGAGGGGAGGAGTCGGTGTTATCGCCTTCGGACAAGAGGATCCTGGGGAGGTACTCATCGATCCCTGAGGTGCTGGAGAGGTTCGGGATAGACCCGATCGAGGTGGCCGGCCTGTTGGGAGGGAAGGCGCCATCTTCAGGTCCTCAGAAGACCTTGACGAGGACGAAGGGTCAGACCCACTTCAATGCAAAGAGGTATCTGTCACAGATCATCAACGGTCCCGTTGACTCAGACCAGCTGGACTACCTAAAAAGGGATGCGCACTACACTGGCGTGGCCTTCGGTGTCATCGACCTCGAGCGGCTTTTCGAGACGCTTCAAGTCTTCAACGGCGATCTCGTGGTCGAAAGGGGAGGCCTGAGCGCCATCGAGGGGATGCTCGTCGCCAGAGCGCTCATGTTCTCATCGGTCTACTTCCACAAGACCGTCCGCATATCAGAGCTGATGCTCGCGAAGGCCGTCGAGCAGCTGGGGACGGAAGAGATCGATAGGATGCATAGCATGACCGACTCTAGCCTGCTCTCTTATCTTGTTGCCAAGGGCGGTTACTACGAGGAGATCGCCACGCTGATCAAGTACCGCCGGCTTTTCAAGAAAGCGTATGCCGTCAGGGCTGCGGACATTCCGCCGGAGAAATGGGACGGGATAGATTCCCTAGGAACCATAGACGAACGAAGGTCCCTGGAAGAGGATATCGCCAGGAGGGCAGGGGTCGACCCTGGCTATGTTGTCGTCGACGTGCCTTCGAGCGAACTATCGATATCAGAACCCCGCATCGCCCTGACCGAGGTCCGCGTTCTGGACGGCGGCAAGGTGAAGCTGTTGCCGAGGATAAGCTCGATAGCCGCATCACTGCAGGTCAGAAGAGCGCACGAATGGGCGATCATGGTCGCGTGCCCCGAACGGTTCAGAGACAGGGTAGGAAAGGCCGCGCAGAAGGTCATCGATCTCTAGCCTTTCATCACACCCAGAGGCTTCAGCCTCGCAACCATCTTCGATATCCCAGCACCATGGGCTATCCTCACGACATCGTCCACATCCTTGTAGGCGCCGGGCGCCTCCTCAACTATGCCGTCTTTCGACGCCGCCCGGATGTATATCCCTCTGCTCTGCAGCATCCCGACCACATCGCTCGCTGTGAATCGATGGGCAGCAGAGGTCCTTGACATCAGCCTGCCTGCTCCGTGACATGTGGAGCCGAAGGTCTCTGACATCGCGTGGGATGTACCCACCAGCACATAGCTCGCTGTTCCCATGTCTCCTGGTATCAGCACGGGTTGACCGACACCCCGGTATTTCTCGGGCACTTCCGACCTCGTCTTGTCGAACGCCCTCGTCGCTCCTTTCCTGTGGACATAGAGTTTCCGGCGCTTCCCGTCCACCACGTGCTCCTCGAGCTTGCAGATGTTGTGGCATACGTCGTATACGGACTTCATTCCAAGGTCCTCGGCACTTCTGTTCAGGACCTTCTCGAAGGACTCTCTGACCCAGTGGAGGATCAGCTGCCTGTTCGCCCACGCATAGTTGGCGCCTGCGCTCATGGCTTTGAAGCAGTCCTGCCCTTCAACGGATGTCACCGGGGCGCACGCTAGCTGCCTGTCGGGAACTTTGATGTTGTACTTCCTGATAGCCGACTCCATCACACGGATGTAGTCGCTCGCGATCTGGTGCCCGCAGCCCCTGGACCCCGAGTGGATGCTGACCATGACCTGATCAACAGAATCGATGCCGAAGGCCTTTGCAGCGTCGGCATCGAATATCTTCTCGACCTTCTGTATCTCAAGGAAATGGTTGCCTCCGCCTAGAGTCCCCAGCTGAGGAGCGCCTCTCTGTTTGGCCCTACCATCCACCTTCGAGGAATCAGCTGTTGGCATGCAGCCGCCTTCCTCGCAAGAAGCGAGGTCGTCTTCCCAGCCATAGCCCTGAGAGACGGCCCATTTCGCCCCATTCTCGAGGACGTCATCCATCTGTCCGATCGACAATCTGAGCTTGCCCTTCTCGCCAACACCCGAAGGGACGTTGTCGAACATCGCATCGATGAGCTTCTTCACGTCGCGCTCGACATCTTTGAATGTCAGATTGGTACGAACGAGCTTCACGCCGCAGTTGATGTCGTAGCCGATGCCGCCGGGCGATATCACGCCCTTTTCCGCATCGAATGCGGCGACTCCGCCGATTGGAAACCCATAACCCCAATGAATGTCTGGCATTGCAAGTGATTTGCCCACGATCCCGGGAAGACACGCGACGTTCGCAGCCTGTTCAGGCGCGTTGTCCATCTTCACTGATTGAATCATCTTGTCATCGGCGAAGATGACCGCGGAAGTGGACATGCAGGGCTTGAACGATCTTGGTATCTCGAACCTGTAGTCGTCAATCCTGTTCAGCGGGCCCGACCATGCCAATCCAATCCACCAGTTCGCGCCAGAATGTTGTTGCTATATTAACCTTACGCGGGACGCGAGATGCTGGCTGTTGTTACCCATCTCATATGTCACACATCCATATCGTTGAGAACGCGCGCATGACCATGCTCCAGGACACCCGGGTCGCTAGAGTATATATATAGGCACAAACTAATAACAACATCCAAGAGAATTCAGCAACTGGCACGTCACAGAGCGAGCGCTGGCGCATCATCTTACGATCCCTCCCGAGGTGTTGAGAGTTTGACCGAGGACCCTTCGATATACTGTCCACTATGTGGAAATAGGGTGCCTCCTGGTCTGTCTAAGTGCCCGATATGCGCGACATCGCTTCAGAGTGTCATTGAGAAGCGAGCTTTCGCGAAGACCGATTTCGATGCCCAGCAGATCGACGACTACTTGCACAAGGAACTGCCAAAGGTCGAAATGCCGGAAGCGAAGCACGCTTGTCCTTTCTGCGCCATGGAACTCCAGGGTGGAGAGGCGAAGTGTCCGAGGTGTGGAATTCCACTGATCAGCGAGAGCGAAATGCTAGAGTGCCCAGAGTGCGGTGCCCTCGCACCGCAAGGCGCGAAAGCATGTCCGAGTTGCGGCGTGGGTTTCGAGGAGGAGCCTCAAGTCCCAGGTCCTCCGCCTATCGAGGAGATGCCATCTCCGCCGACTCCCGAGAGACCCTTCTTACCGATTAAACCGGTCGAGCCCGCCCCGGAAGTCGTCACAACCGTTCCGGCGGGAATCCCGGCGTCTGCGAGCGAAGGGTTGGTCAACGGCAGAGGCGCGATCAACGGCACGGGTCTCGTCAACGGCAGAGGCGCTGTCAACGGAACAGGCCTTGTGAACGGCACGGGCATGACCAATGGTACCAGGATCGAAGGGCATCTCACTCCTGGCCGCCGAGGAGGACTGCAGGTCATGAGGAGATGGCAGTTCTTTGCCGTTCTCGTCGCGCTCGCGATCATCATCCCGACTTTCATCTACATCTCGTATTCCCAAGAGTCCAGCCCGGTTACCGTTGATGGCAAGTTTGGTGAGTGGGCGCACATCGACAAGTACGGTATGTACGAGACTGGTGGGTCCGCGCATATCGCCGTCGACCAATGGGCGGTCGAGACAGATGGTGCGAAACTGTTCCTGTATGTGAAGACTCAGGGCGAGCTCATGGCTTCTTCCAATGTCAACAGCCTGTATCTGTTCGTCGACTCCGACAGCTCAGGCACTACTGGCTATCGGGTGTCTGGCATAGGTGCGGACTACTTGCTCGAGCTTGACGGGTGGAACGGATCCGTGCAATCCTCGTCGATATCTCAATACGAACCCAAATCGTCGACAGACCAGTACGATTGGAGTTCTTGGGTCAAGGTCGGGTCGCTCATCTCCGAGGTCTCGGGAAACCAACTCGAGGCGATGGCCGACCTGCCAGATGCACCAAGCCTCAACGCTAGATTTCTTCTATTCACCCAGGACGATATCGGGAGCTCGGTGAGCTACCCTGCTCCTGAAACGGGCGGTCTGCTGGTAGTGAAGCAGGAGCTGGGCTCTGGCATAGATGCGGCAGGGATCGTCCCACAATCCGCCAGCGTTTCAATTCTGAAGTTGACTCTCACATGTGAGGGCCAGAGCGGCACTGTGGGGAGCATCACGCCCATGGTGTTCGGGGCAAGCCTGGGCACGACCTTCCAAAATATCTCTCTGACCGTCGGACAGAAACTCGTTCTGGATGTCTTGGTCGACACGTCGTCATTGGCTTCAGGATCATCCGTGACTGCTTGGTTGACGTCGTCACGCATATCCTCCACATTCGCAGACGTGGCGATCGTCGGCGAAGCTGCGAAAGCGTATGTGGCTGCGCCTCCCACGACGATCCTGATCGATGGCGCGTTTGGCGACTGGGCTGGGAGGACCTCTGCTGATGTTGATTCAATTCTAGTTGGGAACGAGAACGTCGACATGGATGCTGTGGGAGCGGTGAACTCCACCGACTCGTCCTACTTCTACGTGAGCGTAGTCGGGCAGATGTGCGGCGGCTCGTACGTTCCAATGATTGTCACAAAGCCTTCAGGTGGCGGAGGTGGAGGGGGCGGCATCTTCACACCGACGAGGAAGACTGGTGAGGATGTGCTGAGGATCTACATCGACAGCGACCTCTTGCAGACCTCCGGGTATCTGATGTCGATCCCATCGAAGACGATCGGCGCTGACTACATGGTCGAGATCAAGGGGTTGGATGGCGAGATAAGATCCAAGTCTCTGATGTCATATGGCTCCGGTCAGTGGAACGTTGTTGCCGGATCAGTCGTTGACGCTGCAAACGATCTTCACCAGCTCGAACTCGGAATATTGGTGGCGCAGATTTCCGGCAGCTCCTCCTGGGACTTTGTCGTCGAAACCACTGATTGGAATGGGAGATCTGATATCTCGACCTCTGTGCCGCAGGGCACGAGGGCATGGATCATAGACGGCACAACGACCTCGCCGGCCGCGACCGCAATGTCCTACCAGAGAAAGCTCTTCTATGATGGCACGAACTTCTGGAGCTTCTACTGGGACGGGACCAACACCGTATACAAGTACAGCAATGACTCTGGCGTCACATGGACCGTCGGGGGTGCCGTGTTCAAGACGGCTGGAGTGAACCAGGCATCGATATGGTGGGACTCTGGCAACAGCGTGGTCTATGTTGTTGGCGACACATCGACAGCTTCTCTTAACGTTCGTCTGCAGAGGGGTACGGTTGCACCAGCCACTCACACCATCAGCTGGGCTGCTGGTCCGGACAAGACTCTCGCGGTCTCCTCAAACGTCCTCGCAGGCAAGAACACGTTCATCTCCAGGGATGCATCTGGCTACATCTGGGTGATGTCCTCCAACTGCACTAGTACCGCCAGGTACGATCTCTCTGCCTTTAGGAGTTCTGCAACGAACAGCATAGCACTCTGGTTGTATGCTGGTAACATGTTGACCATCGACGATCCCCAGCCCAATTTGAAGGGATCTGTTCTTCCGGCAGGCACTGGGACCGATGTATGGGCAGTTTACGGCTATTCCGGCAATGTCTCTGCAAGGAAGTACACCTCTGGTGTATGGTCCGCGGAAAGCCCGACCCCCCTGATATACTTCGTAGACAAGGATAACCCTGGCAACACTGACAACGCACCGCCATGCGCTGTGGTCGGCCCGAATGGCGTAATCCACGTCGTATACGGAGACGGACATCAGCAGGCTTCCGTTTCCAAGCCATACATTTACCATGTCTACAACACGGGTTCCGGATGGTCGGTCCCATACAGGCTTGAGAGCGTTGCGAACACTCTCGGCAATCTCTACCCCACAATCTCTGTCGATTCGTCCACTGGGAATGTCTACGCCTTCTGGATCCTGACGGATGCAGCTGGCGTCGGCGTCACCGTGATGAGCAAGAAGAACGTCAGCGGCACTTGGACTGACTTGACGCTGTCGGGTCAGACGGCTGGTGCGAAGCAATACCTCAACTCGATATACTCTGGATCCGGAGAATCTAACATCTGCTGGCAATGGACCCAGAACACCACGGCTCCGGACATCGATGTCCTGTTCGACAAGCTGCCCGAGTTCAAGAGCGTGGTCCTGCCCGTTCTGTTCTTGGCCCTGGTGGTCGTCTTTGGAGTGCGGCGCAGGAGAGGCAGATCCGGCAGAGACGAATGAGGTGCTTGTTATCGCCAGATATGTCCAAGTTCGACTACTCATATCATCGATACTCCAGCGGTTCGATTACCCGGTTTGCGAGTGAACAATCGAGCTCGCACCGACTAATCGATACTCCCCATGCCAAAAATGCAACTCTGACTGGTTGATAGCTGGCGAGTTCTAACCGGATCCTAGGCGAACTTTACCTAGAAACTACTATTATAATGGATAATCCTATTCCTGACTCGATGGAAGAAACGCACAAGGACATATTCCTGAGCTGTTTCAAATGCGGACGCATTGTGCGGTCTAACGATACCGAATGCCCTCGATGCGGCCTGCAGTTCGGGCCGGGAACCTTGTTCGAGTGCCCGTTCTGTTGCGGACTCATTTGGCGCAACGCGATCGTCTGCACTACATGCGGCATCGACCTCACGAAGTTCTCCGAGAACGTTGAGAAATCTAGCTCAGGCTTCGATATGGACGAGTTCGTGGACAGCATCATCACGACCGAGGTCAAGGAGCTCAGAGGATCGATACGCCGGGTTGCTTGTCCGGGCTGCGGCCTGATGATCCGCGGTGATGAAGACAAGTGCCCGAGGTGCGACCTTCCTCTCGAAGAGGCTCAGGTCGATTGCCCTGTCTGCGGGGAGAAGCTGTCGATCATCTCACAGTCGTGCACCAACTGCGGAGCTGTGTTCGTGGAGAAACCCGTGGAGGAGCCCGAAGCCCTCGGTGCATCGAAGGAGCGGGAGGAACCTGTCAAGGCTCCCAAGGGAAAAGCGAAAGCGCCGAGGAAGCCAGCTCCGCCGAAGAAGGCGACCAAGAAGACCTCCAAGGCCAAGCCGAAGAAATCCAAGTAGAAATACTCTGGGATGAGGTCGAGACACCGCTTTTTCCAGATTCTGCCATGATTTAAATAACCGTAATCGCATGTTTGTACCATGGGCGAGGAAACCCTGCCAGTCTTCGTTTTTGGATGCATGGTCTGCGGAAAGACTGTCGCAGGCACGGAGGTAAGTTGCCCTCGATGCGGTGCGAGCTTCGAAGACGTCAAGTTCGAGTGCCCGTTCTGCGGAGAATTGGCATCTCCCACGCAGCGCCGCTGCAGTGTCTGCGGAACCGAATTCGGAGCATTCGCAGAGGAGGTCTCCGAGACCGCGTCCGTTGATTTGGACTGTTCTCTCAACGTTCCACACAGAGACTCGGTCCCGGACAAGGATAGCAGTGTCGAAGAAATGGAATACGAGTGTCCGAGCTGTGGCAAACCGGTCTCCGAGGGCGACGCGAAGTGCCCTCACTGTGGTGTTGTTTTCTCGTAGGACTGCTTGGGAAAAGCTACTATGGGGCCGGGACCGGGAATTGAACCCGGGTCAAGGGATCCACAGTCCCCAAGGATACCACTACCCCACCCCGGCCATTGACATTCCTCCATATCCTTTCCGTAGATAAACGTTGTCAGGCATAGCCAGGCAGAGTTTCTTTTCGGTCAATCAACTTGATTCGGCCATCTATCGGTTCTTCGTATACCTGTTCAGGGTGTCGATTGCCAAACCGGTGATCCACTGGTCCTTCTGCGCATGGGGTCTTTCCGATTGCCACCAGAAACCATCCGGATGTCTAGCATTCAGCAACCATCGAATGGGCTTCTCCATCCGCTCATCGCCGGGCCCATAGCCGAGTATTGTGAGCAGATAGAGTGCGCTGAGCCCATTCCCAGGATAGGGTGGGTATTTGAGATGGGTCCAGTTCTTCTCTGAATGGTAGTAAGCATTGTGAGGATTCTTCTTGAAGAATCTATCGAGGAAGAAGTCAGCGCCCCTCAGGACCTCTCTTCGACGGCTGTACTCCTTGCTCCTGGCTAGTCCGCGAACAACCATCATGGTTGTCCAGATGCAGCTAGGGACATCCTTGAATCCTTTCGGATCGGACTCTGGGGTTTCGCCCTTCCGGACGAGCTCCAGGAAGTCCTGCATCTTCATGTGTTTGTATTCAGTCAAGTACTTGACATCTTCTTGGTATGGAATCACCCAACCACCGTCGTGCCTCTGAATGCTCAGAAGCCACTCGGCCAGTTTCTTCACTCTGGGATCATCCTTCATTCCATAGATGAAGAGGTTCCTTACGGCGTACCCGTTGTAGTGTGGGAGCGGGAAGATATCGTGCTTGGGGCCTAGAATATAGCCACCCTTCTTCTGCCAGCTCAGAATCCTCTCGAGGGCTGAGGAGATGAAGCCTTCGCTCTTCTCGGTGTAGAGGTCCTCCAGCAATTGGAGGTTCCTGAGCATTGTGATGTAGGTCCATCCAACTGGGGGACCGGGGCCGGCGTCCTCCGCTGCCTTTCTGGCCTTGGATATCGGCCATGTCCCATCCTTTCTTAGAGTCCTGAGTAGTTTCAGCTTCGGCGGGTACGTTTTGCACTCGGCGATGGTCCTCTGCAAAAGTGGATCGCGTTCATCCTTTTCGAAGATGTCCACCAACAGCCAGTACTTGACTGGCGGAACAGACACCTGTAGTAGCTTCCTGGCAGATTCTTGAATCACTCTGTCGATCTCAGAAAGCGATATCAACGGCAGCAGTGATTGGTTTAGGGGATGTTATTACTTGCGCATCGGGGGAAGTGGATTCACGGGGATTTGTCTTCCGACAGAGGTCTGATTCAGTGGAGGGCTTGAGGTGATTCAGAGGCGTTTGCCGAACAAGGAACCTCAGTGGTTTCGAATTAATTCGATGGAGAGCACTCATCAGTTGTCAGCTGCAGACGACCGTCGCGTTTTGTGTTTGAGATACATTTGTGAGAGGAGTACGTTAGTGGTTCCCGATGCCTTCCTTTCTCGTCAAAATCGTTATTAGTCCTCAGGTTTATTCCAGTCGAGGAGGGAAATACATTGGTCGAAGAAAAGAAGCTATCAGTAGGTGAGGTGAAGAAGACCATTGCGTCATCTCTGGCATTGGCCTTCGGTTTCGTCATCGCGCTGTTGTGGAACAGCGTAGTGATGGGCGGTCTGAAGGTTGCCGGTGTCGACACAACGTTCACCACGATCAACTTTGCAGGCTGGATCGGATATCTCATCACAGCGGTCGTTCTGACAATTGTGATGGTCATCTTGATCATCCTTGTCAGCCGCATGGGCAACAAGTAGAGGGAATGCCTGTATTTCGCTGGGGCAGAATGCCAGAGTGCAGTGTAGCGTTAGCTTTGGAACCCACGCGCGACATGGACCCGCGAATGCTCCTACTATCGGCAGGGAGCCGGGACTGCTGCACGGTCCTTCAGACTCGAAATGCGCTTACGTGGCTGGCCAGCTGCTCTGGCGAGGCACAGATGACGCAAGGCTACGTGCCTGTACTTTCGCCCCCCTCCCGTGTGAACAGTGAAGTCAATCAGCAACATGTGTCGCTCAAGGGGGGAGCATTTGGATTCAGAATCGAGAGACAATGTCACGTCAGAGCTCACAAGCAGGTCATGCCCTGAGTGCGGAGGGTCACTAGCCCACGTATCAGGATGCGATCTCTGCATGTTTTGCGGCCATTCACGGTGCTGCGATTGAATGGACCGCGGAGCCCCGATGGCTTTCTAAATCATTCTAAAAAGACTTAATACTGGACAGGTGTTTGTAGCATTCGGTGGCCAGCTTGAAGCGCGACATCATATCCGTCATGGACATGAAGGACGATTTCGAGGACATCCTTGCAAGCGCAGTGAAGATGAAGAAGGAGCCCAAAAAGGGTTCGAAGCAGGACGTCCTAAAGGGGAGAGTCCTTGGTATGGTATTCGAGAAGCCGAGCCTGAGGACCAGGATCTCATTCGAAGTGGGCATGACCCAACTTGGCGGGAAGGCGATCTACATCGGACCTGACGAGGTGAGCATAGGCAAGAGAGAGTCGGTCTCCGATGTGGCCAACGTCCTGAGCAGGTACGTGAACGCAATCATGTACAGAGCATTCAGCAATCAGACCATGCGGGAGCTGGCAAAACATGCTTCCGTCCCCGTCATCAACGGACTCGACGACCTCGAGCACCCCTGTCAGTGTGCAGCCGATCTCCTCACCGTGATGGAGAAGAAGGGGAAGCTGAAGGGTCTGCAGCTTGTGTATGTCGGTGATGGCAACAACGTGTGCAACTCGCTGCTTTTGGGCTGCGCTCTCACGGGAATGAATATGCGGGCCGCAACGCCAAAGGACTTCAAGCCCAATGCGGACATCCTGGCGAAGGCCCAGGAGATAGCGAAGGAAAAGGGCGGCCGAATCGAGACGTTGTCCAACCCTTATCAGGCGGTCGAGGGGGCGGACGTCATCTATACAGACACATGGGTCTCAATGGGTCAGGAGACTGAGAAGCAGATGCGTGAGAAGCTGTTCCTCCCGTACCAGGTGAATGACAAGCTGGCGGAGAAGGCCAACAAGGACTACATCTTCCTGCACTGTCTGCCCGCTCACAGAGGGTTCGAAGTCTCCGCGGAAGTGATCGATGGTAAGCACAGCGTCGTCTTCGACGAGGCCGAGAACAGGATGCACGCTCAGAAGGCTATCCTCGTTGCTGTCCTCGGGAAGTGATTTGCGAGCCGACGATTTCGTCGAGATCGCTGAGGAATTCATCTCTCTTGTCTGCTGGGATGGTCGCACCAGCGGCGATGTTGTGCCCACCGCCCACTCCCCCGACCTTCTCCGCAGCTTTCCTGATGGCGACAGAGAGGTCCAGACCTCTCGCGACCAGATCCTGGGTTCCTCTCGAAGACGCCTTCACTTTTGGTGAGTCCGAGTACTCGGTGGATTCGGCGAATGCAACCATCGGCGCGCTCCTGTCCGCACCCTCGCTCCCTAGGAGCATCCCCGCAACAGTACCGACAATCGTCTCCTCGATCTCGTCTCCCGCATCGAAGAACTGTATGTTCTTCAGCCTGATGATGCCGCTGCCCTTCGCCCATGATAGAGCCTTGCTCAGAGCAGACCTGTGATCTCGCAGGAGAACCATGCCCTCCGACATCGCCTCTCCCCTGTCCCCGGCGCATATCTTCAATCCGACGTCTGCTTTGCCATGCCTCCCGCACGCGTTGAGCAGAGTCGCGAACTCCTTTGCGTCTCTGACAGGAGCCCCCTTCTGCTCCTTCTTCAGGACATAGACCTCTCCGACGAGCCTCTCGATGGTCTCCGGCCTCCGGCGGGAATCGCGCAGATGGTCCTTCAGGGCGTCGACTATCGTCTTCTTCTCGGAGCTGGTCAGATCAACCCAAGTCCTCCACCTATCGTCGTCCTTGAGCTCGATCCCGAGCTCCAGGAGGAAACCAAGAGCCCCTTCTTCGTTGCCGCTTATCCTCGGCACGAATGGATCGCTGGAGTACTCGAGCAGCTTGTGAATCGGTCTCGTCTCTCTGCCGAAGTATCTGATGTCCTCTATCGCTTCGATCGTCCTCTCTTCGATTGCGGCTGAGAGGAGCGCTCTGTTCAGCCCCTCGAGACGCCGCGTCTTCTGATCCTGGAGGTCTCCGATGGCGCCCAAGACCGCGAGGTGCGCAAGGTCGATGTTGCGTGGATCGAGTGCCAATGCCACAAGGAATGTGCTGCCTGCGCCGCTGAGCTCGTTCGCTCCGGAGATTCCATGCAGCTGCGGATTGACGTGGACAACTGTGCTGAAATCCGTGAGCGCTGTCTGCCCGCACATGTTCCGAGCCCCTGAAGCAGGGTCTGGCATGTGGTGGTCAGTCACAACCGCCTTCATCCCTTCAATCTTGGAGAGCGAGCCACTGCCGAGATCAGTGAACCATGTCATCTCAGCGGTCTGCCCCGACAGCTTCATGATCGCTGGCCCATCAAGCTTCTTGAAGAACTCCACGCTGGACAGGATGCCGGACCGACCCAACGCCAATTGGGCGATCGCCGCAGAGGATACCCCATCCGCATCGATGTGGGCGGCGATCACGACCCGGCCACAACGCCTGAGGGCATCGCCTGCCCTCAGCGCAGACGACCATAGGCCAGAAGGAATAGATGATATCAGATCCGTGCTGCCCACCTTCTCACCCCAAGAAACCAACTGCCTTCAATATGAACGCCACGAGCACCAGAAAACCGATGAACATGATG
>Ga0315296_10001473_pt1 | contig 20613 bp, 19 predicted proteins | sample YL17G14_18_MG_FD_203921 | JGI IMG/M metagenome (GOLD analysis project Ga0315296, IMG submission 203921) | Sediment microbial communities from Yellowstone Lake, YNP, Wyoming, USA - YL17G14_18 | ecosystem: Environmental > Aquatic > Freshwater > Lake > Sediment | place: USA: Wyoming | collected...
AGAGGATTGTACGTCAAGCCACGCCTCCATCCGCACACGAAGCCAAATAAGAATAAAAACTCACAACACGAACGAATTTAGGAACAACCATGCGCGCTTATGTGACTAAGTTGTTAAACTGATAAGAGAGGTGATAAAATGGTTAGATTGACGCTAGAAATCAGCCAAGAGGCCGACGATTTGTTAAGGTCCCATCACGACGCAAAGGAGACCTAAGCCGGATTATCAATAATCTGATCTTAAAGGAATATAAGCAATTACCAGCAAACACAGACGAGAAAACTTCACGCGCGGAAGAAACCCGCAAGTTACCTGCCACAGAAGGCAGCATTTAAGAATTTTCAGGCAGTGGTGGCAGAGCTAACAATAACGTTTTGATTGCAACCTGATTAGGCGCGCTATGAACCCCGAGAGGTTTCGTCACAAGTCTGGTTCCGATTTTCCACTTCAGAAGCTAATGAGTCCTCATTTTCCTCTTTGTCGGTTGGAAAATCTTCAGGTCTTGTGATCACAACGCCATTAGAAAGTCGGACATAGTAGATTATAGTGTCTTGATATGCATATTCCAGGAAGTCACCTTCTTGGGTTGGCACAATCGGAGATTTTGTGACTTTTATTCCACTTTCGGAAGGCATTTTCAATCAATCCTTGAAGAAAGAGACTCTAAGGTTGTCACTCCTACTGGAATTAGAAGCTATGATGCTATTTATTTCTTCCGAACTCAGAATCTTGCATCCCTCTTCGGAAGTGATCTGCATCAATTGCACTGGCCCGCCAACCTTCCCGTCTTGACTTGCAGTTTCTGTTATTACATAGGCTGCCAAAGGTAACAGATTCTTCACAGATTCACCTGCATAAAGTCTGTTCAGCAAATAGAGAGCATACTGAGCAACGCCCTCCAGAGCAAAGCCATAATCATGCAACATCGGAGCGAAATCAAGATGGCAATTCAAGCTATAGATTTTCTGTATTATTGGTTTTCCAGCATTGTCTAGGTCGTATCCTCCAATAATTACCACCAGCGTAGGTCGAACAGGTGTCGGAATACTAGGTATTGCTTGAAGTGAGAAACGTGCGAACCATTCATCATATCGTCTCTTCAAGATTTCTCTAGCAGCGTTCATTACCGGCGTCACCCCTTCCAGGTTTCTGTTCTTCACGTCAGCTGCGATTTCATTCATGATCATGGCTCCTAATTCACCGCTGCCTGCCATGAGAACACCAACATATTTTGAGACAGCGTACAATTTCTTTTGATTGTCATTTTGGGCAGTTACCCCTCTCGGGTCTCCAAATGTTCCTCTACTATCCGAGGCAAGAACCATTCCATTTCTACCCTTAAGACAGACGATTAAAGTCAATTTGACCGACCACTGTAATACTTAATTCAATAGTCTAATAATGCTTCTTGTCGTCTCTTGCTCGACCTTTCGCGCGCGCAAGTACCAAAGACGCCCGCTGCTTACCTTCGTCGCCTTCAATTATGTTGTCCAACACCATTATCTCATCCAACAGGTATGTATATATTCTCTCTCTCGCGCGCGTCAAGAATGGTCCTGGAAGGCCCCGTTCAACCTACTCCCTGCCTCCAAACGTCAGACATCAAGCCGATCTAATCGTCACAGAGCCGTACACCACTATTGTCAGCCTAACCTTCCAGAAGCTACGGCACCTCTGCAGATTCGAGAAAGGTGGATACTGCAAGAAGATCAAAGATAGGTGTACGCCTCAAAACTGCCCCCAAACCCTAAAAAAGGAATAAATACCATTTTTAACCAATTTGAGAACATGCATGCGCGCTATTCTGTTGGAGTCGCTGGGATTTGAACCAGAGACAAACGGAGAGATCCCCATGCAACTTCGCTTTTTCATCAGCCTCAGCCTCTTAGCACACACTACCGAAATCAATATTAGTCAAACTGCTGGCATACTCAAAATCTATGGTTGACATACTCTACTCTATTGCATTGGGATTCATCGCAGGTCTCATTCCCGTGTACCTTGGGTTTCTACCGCTTCCCCTGTTCAGGCGACTTTCCACTTCCAAGCGAAACCTTCTCATCAGCTTCTCCATCGGCATACTTCTATTCCTTTTCGTGGACGTTACAGGAGAAGCCGTGGAACTCTCGAAGCAAACGGCATACAGCTCATTTCTGTTTGCAGTTGGTTTAGTTATCGGTGTTGGCGTTCCTTTCGCCATTTCCTCGAGAAAGCAGCGGGTTAGTGGCGAATCTTCTACCCTAGGCGTAAATAGTGCTGACAAATCCTTGACAGCTTACATAATATCAGGAGCAATAGGCCTCCACAACCTTGGCGAGGGGCTGGCTCTCGGAGCTGCCTATGCTGGCGGACAGCTCGCCCTAACCACAATTCTAGTCGTAGGCTTTGCCCTTCACAATGGAACCGAAGGCATGGCTATCGCCGGACCTATCTCAGACATTCCCATTCGTGCCAAAGAGCCATTGCTCATGGGGCTTCTAGCAGGCTTTCCAACCATTGTGGGAAGCATAGTCGGATCCATGTTCTACTCGGACCTGGCAGGCGCGTTATTCTTCTCTACGGCTGCGGGCGCCTTGCTCTATGTCATAATCGAGCTCACAAAGAGGACCTACTCGCCCAAAAGCACCTTTGCAGGTATAGTAATTGGGATTCTCCTTATGTACATCACAGGTCTCCTTCTCAGCATCTAAACATAACGCGCGTTGATTGTTCAGAATACGCGACACCAAGCAAAAGTTATATGAAATTGATTGTGAAACTGTGTTCAAACACAATGGAGACTGACACACTTTGGACATTATTGTTTGTGTTAAGCACGTTCCAGAAACAGCCGAAGCGGAACTAAAAATCGACAGCACAGGCAAAAACATAGAAAAAACAGGTCTGGTCTACGACATCAACGAATGGGACGACTACGCACTTGAAGAAGCGGTGCGCATAAAAGAGAAGCAGAGCGGAACAGTAACAGCCATAACCATTGGCGCTGAAGACTCAGACGCCACGCTGAGAAAGTGCCTCGCACGTGGCGCAGACAAAGCCATAAGACTAACAGACCCGAAGTTCGCTGACTCAGACGGCTACGCCATAGCCAAAATCCTCCACAGCGTAATCAAAACCCTACACTACGATTTGATATTGACAGGCATGCAGGCAGGCGACGACGGCAACGCAGAAGTCGGACCAATCCTCGCTGAAATGCTGGGAATCCCGCACGCCACGATGGTCAAAAAACTCGAACTCGCAACTGGCACAGCGAAGGCTAACCGCGAACTCGAAGGCGGCCTAGAAGAACAGCTAGAAGTAAAAACACCCGCACTCTTCTCCGTGCAAACAGGCATAAACGAGCCAAGATACGTTTCAATAATGGGCATCAGAAAAGCCATGCAGAAAGAAATCAAAGTCATGACACTCGCAGACACAGGACTAACCGAAAACGACGTAGGCACGGCAGGCAGCTGGACAAAAATAGAAAAGCTGTACGTGCCGCCAGTCGAAAAACAGGCAGAATTCCTCAAAGGCACACCAGACGAAGTCGCAGCAAAGATTACCGAAATCCTGAAGTCAAAGGGGCTGATCTAAAATGGCGAAAATCCTAGTTCTAGCCGAACATCGGCAGGGAGCGATCAGAGACATAACCTACGAAATGCTCACCAAAGCCCGAGAACTAGCAGAAAAAACCAACGCCGAACTAACAGCCATCGTATTGGGCAAAAACGCTAAGGAACTGGCAAAACCCCTAACGGAATACGCAAAGACCATCATCGCAGTTGAAGACGGAAAGCTGGAGAATTTCAACTCAGAAGCCTACAAAAAAATCCTCACGAAACTAATCACCGAACACAAACCCTCACTCGTACTCATGGGACACACCAGCTACGGCATAGATCTAGCCCCACGCCTCGCAGCCGCACTGAACCTGCCACTCGCGACAGACCTCATAGATCTAGCCTTCGAAAACGACACATTGAACGTAACGCGACAAATGTACGGAGGAAAAGTAAACGTCAAAGCCACAGCACGCAAAGCCGAAACCTACATTGTAACCATCCGCCAAGCCACATTCACCGCCAAAAAGCCAGAACCTCCGGCAGACGGGCGAATCACCGAAGCCCCCTCACAATTGACAGAGGAAATAGTCGAGAAACGGTTCATACAGTACGTTCTGCCACCGCCAGGCGGAGTGGACATAACCGCCGCAGAAAAACTCGTAGGCATAGGCCGAGGAATCAAAGACCATGCCAACATACCCCAAGTCGAAGACCTCGCAAAAACCCTCGGCGCAGTACTATCATGCTCAAGACCAATCGTTGACAAAGGCTGGCTTCCAAACGACAGACAAGTAGGCACCTCGGGAAAAACAGTCAAACCCAAACTCTACCTGGCTCTAGGCATAAGCGGCGCCTTCCAACACGTCCTCGGAATGAAAAGCTCTGACTTAATCATAGCCGTAAACAAAGACCCCGAAGCACCCATCTTCAGCTTCGCCGACTACGGAATAGTCGAAGACCTGTTCAAAATAGTTCCCTCACTGAAAAACAAAGTTAATGAACTAAGAACACAGAAAACATCCACCTAAAAGGAGAAAGAAAAAGATGGAATTCAAACTAGACGAAGAACAAACAGCCATAAGAAAAGCCGTCCGCGAATTTGCCGAAAAAGAATTTACACCTGAACTCGCGCTTGAGTTTGACCAAAAAGAAGAATTCCCAATGGCTCTCTACAAGAAGGCCGCGCAACTCGGATTCACAAGCATGCGCATCCCGCAGGAATATGACGGACAAGGCTACGGCGTACTCGAAGACTGCTTGGTCGTGGAGGAAATGTGCCGAGTCGACCCAGGCATAGGCGTAGCAATATCGCTTGGAAACCTCATGATCCCAGACGTGCTCCTGAAACATGGAAACGAAGAACAAAAGAAAAAGTACATCCCGCCGCTAGCCAGAGGCGACAAGATAGCCGCCGCAGCCTTCACCGAACCTGAACATGGAAGCGACATAACATGCATGAACTCAACCGCCGTCAAAACAGGAAACGAATGGACAATAAACGGAGCAAAGGAATTCATAACCAACGCAACCACCGCTGACACTTTCATACTTCTCTGTCAAACCGACCCGAGCGCCCAGCCAACCTACAGAGGACAAAGCCTGTTCATCGCCGAAAAAGGCATGTGCGGACTAGACGCCACAAAACTGCACGGCAAAATGGGAATAAAACCGTGCGTCACAGGCTCACTGTCGATGAGCGACTTGAAAGTCACAGAAGCAAACGTCGTCGGCGAAGTCGGCAGAGGCTTCTACTACACGCTTGAACTCTTCGACGGAACCCGCATAACCGTTGCAGCCCAAGCCGTCGGCATGGCGCAAGGCGCATTCGAAAAGGCGCTGGCATACGCGAAGACACGCAAACAGTCCGGGCAACCCATCATCAACTTCCAAGGCATAAGCCACAAACTCGCCCAAATGGCCATAAAAATCGAATCCGCACGCCTGTTGATGTACAAAGCCGCGTGGCTCTACGACAAGGAGAAACCCAACCCAGTCGCAACCAGCATGGCAAAAGCCTACGCAAGCCGCGCCGCCATGGAAGTCACAGACGACGCCATACAAGTCTTCGGCGGATACGGCTACCTAGCAGACTACCACGTGGAAAGATTCCACCGATGCGCAAAAATAACTGAAATCTACGAAGGCACAACCGAAGTGCAGAAAAACACTATCGTCGGCTACCTCATGAAACAACCATAAAACCATCAACCTTTTTCTTTTCTGTCTGAAACACGAAAGTTGAGTCAGCGTTCAAAAGTTTTATTACCGTTCATCATCAAGCATTAAGCATCAACAAGGAGGAACAAGCTTTGACAGCCGAAAAACTCAAAAAAGTCGCAATCGTGGGCTCAGGAGCAATGGGCCACGGAATAGCAGAACTACTCGCCATGACAGGCTACGAAGTTGTAATGATAGACATAAACGACGAACTGCTCCAAAAAGGAAAAGAGAAAATCAAGTGGAGCCTAGACAAGTTCGTCGAAAAGAAAAGAATCAGAAAAGAAGATGCTGACGCCACGCTGGCAAGAATAAGCACGACGACCAGCTACGAGCAGGCAGGCAGAGACATAGACCTCGCCATCGAAGCCGTGCCAGAAAACATGGAACTGAAAAAGAAAGTGTTTTCCACACTTGATTCAGTGGCACCGCCAAACGCCATACTCGCATCCAACACCTCAACGCTTAGCATAACGGAAATGGGCAAAACCACAAAACGCCCAGACAAAGTCGCGGGAATGCACTTCTTCAACCCGCCCATAATGATGGCCCTAATCGAGGTCATAAAAGGCGACAGCACAAGCCAAGAAACAATCAACACGCTCGCCGAACTAGCCAAGAAACTTGGAAAAACCCCGATAATCGTGAGAAAAGACGTGCGAGGTTTCATTGTTAACCGCGTGCTCGGAGCCGTGTTCAACGAAGCCTTCTGGGCCTATCAGAGAAAAGAAGCCACCATGGAAGGAATAGACGCCTCCGTAAAGTACACAGGAGGCTTCCCAATGGGATGGTTCGAACTGGCAGACTTCGTCGGACTTGACATAGCCTACGACGTCGGCAACATACTGTACCAAGCCTACGGCGAACGGTTCAAACCATGCGTCGAAGTAATCGACCCGCTCATAAAGGAAAAGAAGTTCGGCCAGAAAACAGGTGTCGGCTTCTACGACTGGACCAAAGGCAGACCGAGAATACCGTTCAACCTGCTCGACGAATACGATGTTGACAGGTCCTGGGCAGTTGCCGTCAACGAGGCAGCTTGGCTCATTCATGACGACGCGGCCAACCCCGCAGACATCGACACGGGCATGAAGCTGGGCACTTATTGGCCTCAAGGCCCATGCGAGTACGCTGACCGAACAGGCTTAGACATCGTGCTGAACAAGCTTAAGGAGCTTCACGCCAAGTACAACATGGAAATGTATAAACCCTGCCCTCTGCTAGAAGAATACTTCTCGAAAGGTCGGACGGGGAAAAAGGCTGGAAGGGGGTTCTACTAGATGAAGTTCGAACTAACTGAAGAGCAAGCTGCAATAAAGAACGCCGTGCGGGAATTCTGCCAGAAAGAGTTCAAACCAGAACTGGCTCTGGAGCTCGACAGGAAAGAAGAGTACCCCATGGAGCTTTACAAGGCCGCCGCGAAACTGGGCTTCACAAGCATGAGCTTCCCACAAGAATACGGTGGACAGGGCAGCGGACTCCTCGAAACGTGTTTAGTCATAGAGGAAATGTGCAGAGCTGACTCGTCACTGGGCGTGGCAGTTTCAAGCGGAAACTTTGGCAGCGAATTTCTCATAACGCTGGGCACCAAGGAACAGAAAGAAAAGTATTTGCCGCCGCTGTGCAGGGGCGACACCATATCGGCTGCTTGCTTCACAGAGCCGAACGTAAGCGGAAGCGACATCACAAAGATGGAGACAACCGCCACAAAATACGGCAACGAATGGTGGATAAACGGCACAAAAACCTTCATCACCAACGCCACCACCGCCGACTTCATGGTGGTGCTGGCGCAGACGGACACCAAAATCAGACCGACCTACCGGGGCGAAACACTCTTCATAGTCGAAAAAGGCGCGCAGGGACTCGAAACGTCGAAACTCCACGACAAGATGGGCATACGCTGTTCAGTAACGGGCGAAGTGCGATTCGAAAACGTCAAAGTGCCAGACGCGAGCATAATCGGCGAACTCAACAAGGGCTTCTACTACTCTATGGAGTTCTTTGACAAGACACGCGTAGGCGTCGCAGCCCAAGCCGTCGGCATGGCCCAGGGAGCATGGGAAATAGCTTTCAAATACTCCAAGCAACGCGAAGCCTTCGGACAGCCACTGCTGCAACACGAGGCAATCGGCATCGGACTGGCTGAGGCCATGACCAAGATTGAAGCAGCAAGATGGCTCATGTACCGCGCGGCTTGGCTGGTTGACGAGGGCAAGATGGACCCGATGATCACAGCCATGGCGAAACACTATGCAGCGCGCGTGGCCATGGAAGTCACGGACTTCTCAATACAAGTGCTCGGCGGCTACGGCTATTTAGGCGACTACCGCGTCGAGCGGTATCATCGAGATGCGAAGATAACCGAAATCTATGAGGGCACAAGCGAAGTGCAGAAACTGACCGTGTTGAAGTACTTGTTGAGAAAATTCTAGAACATCGTTGCGTAAGTCCTTTCTTGCATCCTTTCTTTTTTCAATCATACGTCTGCAAACAGCTCGTTTTAGGAGGCAGCTCCACTTTTTCCCACCGGGTTTCATTTCAGCTCTTGATTTCGTTCACAAAAAAGCATATAGGCTCAGCGGTCAGACATAGGCGTGGTGAACAGGTTTGAGCAAGGAATATGAAACTTTGAAGATTGAGCGCGATCAGAACACACTGTGGATAATACTGAACAGACCGCACAGGCTGAACACTTTCAACGACGTCCTGATTGAAGAGCTTTCCGACATGCTGGACACGGCTGAAAAAGACCCAAGCATCAAATGCGTAGTAATAACTGGCGATGGCGACCGAGCCTTCAGCGCAGGCGCCGACGTGACCATGTTTCCAAAAGCGACCCCTGTCAAGGCTGAAGAGTTTTCAAGAGCCGGACAAAAGACATTCGGCAAAGTCGAAGAAATGACCAAACCCGTGATAGCAGCAATCAACGGTTTCGCCCTCGGCGGAGGACTGGAGCTGGCCCTAGCATGCGATTTCAGAGTAGCCGCAGAGCACGCTGAACTTGGAAGCCCAGAAATCGGACTGGGTCTCATACCGGGCTGGGGCGGCACTCAGAGACTAGTCAGAATAGTGGGTCTGGCAAAGGCCAAAGAAATGGTAATGCTTGGCATCAGGCTGAAGGCTGATGAAGCACTGAAAATTGGACTGGTGCACAAGGTCGTGCACTACGAGAAACTCAAGGAAGAAGTGCAGGCGCTGGCTACGAAACTCTCTGAAGGACCGCCGATAGCCATGAAATATGCAAAGCATGCGCTGAACTTCGGAACACAGGTGCCTTTGGATATAGGACTGCGGCTGGAAGCCGGACTGATGGGACTGGCGTTTTCCACTGAGGACCTCAAGGAAGGCGTTGAAGCCATGATGTCTAAGCGCAAGGCAGAGTTCAAAGGGAAATAGATTCAAACCCTTCTTTTTTAATCCTTCACGCTTTTATCTTTCAGATTTCAATAATGTACAGAAGGAGCATCGGTATGAGGAAAGTAGCAGTCATAGGTGTGGGCAACTCGAAATTCGGCGTCAGAAACGACGTGACAATCTCGGAACTGGCTTTTGAAGCTGTCAAGCCGTCACTTGAAGATGCAGGGATAGACGCGAAAGACGTTGAGTTCGTGGCTTTGGGCTCGGTTGGAGCAGGAGCATGGTATGAAGAGCTGCTGCCTGCTGTCGTGACAAGCGAATACTGTGGATTGACGGGAGCAGGACTGGTGCGCTGCGAAGCGGCATGCGCAAGCGGAAGCGCCGCGTTTTTCACGGCCTACGCCGCAATCGCAAGCGGACACGCCGACATTGCTATGGCACTTGGCGCCGAAAAGATGAGGGAGATTGACACCCCGACTTCTATGGAGTGGATTGGAAGGGCAGGATACTACTTCTGGGAGTTCCACAACTTCGGTTTGACCTTTCCGGGATACTACGCGCTGTATGCGAATGCCCACATGGCCAAGTACGGCACTACTGAAGAGGATTTGGCTTTGGTGGCCGTCAAGAATCATAAGTACGGCGCAATGAATCCGATTGCCCAGTTGAAGAACAGGATAACTGTTGATGACGTGTTGGCTTCTACGGTGATTGCTTCGCCGCTGAAACTGTACGATTGCTGCCCGATGACGGATGGCGCTGCCTCGATTGTGCTTGCTTCTGAAGAGAAGGCGAAGGAGCTGAAAGTTGATACGCCAGTGTGGGTTGCGGGAATCGGCTATTCCTCTGGAACAGCGAACCTCAGCAGGAGACCTGACTACGTGGGTTTAGAAGCAAGTGTGCTGGCGTCACAGAGAGCTTACAAGGCTGCGGGAATCACGCCGAATCAGGTTGACTTTGCGGAAGTTCACGACTGTTTCACCATAGCGGAGATACTGGCTTACGAAGACATTGGATTATGCGCCAAAGGCGAGGGAACCAAGCTAATTCGAGAAGGGCAGACCGAAATAGGCGGAAGGATACCTGTGAACATGGATGGTGGGCTTAAGTCGAAAGGCCATCCGATAGGCACAACAGGTTGCTCAATGATTTACGAGTTGACCAGACAGCTCAGAGAAGAAGCAGTTGAGAAGAGCAGACAGGTGCCGCTTAAAAACTATATTGGACTTGCCCACAACGTGGGCGGAACAGGACATTACTGTTACGTAACGATTTTGAAGAGGTGAATTGAATGTCGTCAATATCTATGCCTGTGATAAAGTCTAGGCCTATAACGATTGCGCCGGAAATTCCAATAAGCAAGACCCTGAAGTTCTGGGAAGGATTGAAGCAGGGAAAAGTCTACGCGACCAAATGCAAAGGCTGTGGGAAACTGTACTTTCCACCTTCGGCTGACTGCCCACACTGCCTGTCAACAGAACTGGAATGGATTGAGCTTAGCAATGAAGCCGAAATCGAGACATTCACGCACGTCGTGATAAGGCCGACCACGTTCCAACAGAACAAGCCCTACACCGTCGCGATTGGAAAGCTCAAGGAAGGCGTGAAAGTGCTCGCTTGGCTGACTGGCTTCAAGCTGTCCGAGATCAAGGTAGGCATGAAAGTCAAGCTTGTTGCCAAGGTCACGCCAGAAGGAAACCCGACGTACGAGTTTGTGCCGCCATAATCCCGATAGACGCTGATTTGACAACTGTCTACTTCCACTTGTTTATCCAGTCAATCGTTTTTGCAATCAGCTCTTCCTCTTTTCCTTTGTAGATGTGGTCGGCAGAATCGATTATCAGCAAGCTCTTCGGTTCATTGGCTGAGGCGAAGTTTTCCTGTGCTTCGTCCACGCCTACGATGTTGTCGTTGCTGCCTATCACGATAAGTAAGGGAACGTTATGCAGTTTTGACAGGGCTTCGCTCTCGTGCAGTTTCATGAGTTTTTCTCTGACATACCTTGGGCGCAGGTTTACTCCATACACTTCAAGCGTGAACAGCCTTGAAACGTCAAAGACCTTGTCCAAGTAAGAGAAGAAGAGGAATAAGCATATGCCAAGCTTTCCTCTCGTGCGTCTAACGAATTTTTAACATTGTAGTCATGGTTCTTTGGGGTTGACCACAGGACTAAACCCTTGACTCTTTTCTCGTTTTGGACTGCATAAATGGAGACTGCCCCGCCCAAGCTGTGGCCGACGATGAAGACTTGGTTCGGAGCGACTTCAGGTCTGGAAGCCAAGTAGTCTAATGCGCATTTGACGTCTTCCTGTTCGCCAATACCGTAGTCAAAATTTCCTGCGCTTCTTCCGACACCCCGAAAATCAAACATGAGCGAAACGAACCCGCTTCTACACGCGGTTTCAGCTAGCCGAGCGTAAAGTCTTAAGCCGCTTGAGCCTCTGGCGTTAAGGCCGTGACAGATTAGCAGCCCAGGAGCAGGAACGGCGTCTGGAATGTATAGTTGGCCGTAGAGTCCTGTTTCTCCACATTGGATTGAGGTTTCCTCGATCTTCACAGGCGACCTGTCCGTAGAAAGTATTATTTGTTAGCTTGGATATTTAAAAACAGGGTTAGGATTATGCCGAGAAGAAAGAAAACTGAAAAGGAAACGGGTCAGCGGTCTGAACAGCTTGAGAAGCCTTGGTACAAGTTTTGGCCTGAGGGAGTTCCGAAACACATTGATTATCCCGAAATTCCGCTTTCCGACATTCTGAAGAACACAGCCGAAAGCAATCCAAACCATGTGGCGATTGTTTATTTTGACAAGGAAATGACCTACAGGGAGCTGAATCTCGCTTCTGACAGGTTTGCAACCGCGCTTGCTGACTTGGGTGTGAAGAAGGGTGACAAGGTTGCGCTCTTCCTGCCGAACATTCCGCAGTTCGTGATTTCCTATTACGGCGCGATAAAAATCGGGGCAATCGAGACGGCCATAAGTCCGCTGTACAAGGAGCGCGAGGTTGAGCATCAGCTGAACGATTCCGAAGCTGAAACAATAGTCGTCTTAGACTTGCTGTATCCGATTCTGGAGAAGATTTTGGACAAGACCAGAGTGAAAACAGTAATCGTGACAAGCTTGAAGGAGTACATGCCCTCTGCCAAGGCGTTTCTAGGGTCTTTGCTGAAGAAGATTCCTTCACACAAGGTTGAACGCAAACCGAACACCTACTTCTTCCAAGAACTACTCAGCAAGTATGGCGCGAACCCGCCGAAAGTCGACATAAACCCGAAGGAAGACCTAGTGGCCCTGCAGTACACGGGCGGAACCACAGGGATCTCGAAGGGAGCCATGCTGACGCACATGAACCTTGTTTCGAACGCTGTCGCCTGTGACGCTTGGCTCAGAGGCACGAAAGGCGGGGAAACCTTCCTTACAGTGCTGCCGCTGTTCCACATTTACGGCATGACAACAGGTATGAACGCGCCTATATTCCTAGCTGGAAAAATGGTCATGCTCCCAAGGTTTGATGTGGTGAACAGTTTCCAAGCCATCCAGAAACACAGAGTGACCGTCTTCTGCGGGGCGCCGACGATGTATGCGATGTTGCTGGCTCATCCAGACTTGAAGAAGTACGATTTGAAGTCGATTCGCTTCTGCATTTCAGGTTCAGCTCCGCTTCCGCCTGAGGTTCAGAAGAAATGGATGGAAGTGGCAGGAGGAGTTCTTGTTGAAGGATACGGGCTGACGGAGTCTTCCCCCGTTACGCACTGCAACCCGCTTGACAAGTCGATGAAAACTGTGCAGGTGGGCTCAATAGGCTTGCCTTGGCCTGACACTGACGCGAAGATTATGGATATTGAAACTGGCGAGAAGGAGCTGGGCCCGAACGAGGACGGGGAGCTTGTTGTTAAAGGGCCACAAGTTATGAAGGGTTACTGGAAGATGGCTGAAGAGTCAGCTTCTGTCCTCCGAAACGGGTGGCTCTACACTGGCGACATTGCGAAAATGGATGTCAACGGGTACTTCTACATCACTGACAGGAAGAAGGACTTGATCAAATACAAGGGCTACAGCGTCTACCCAAGAGAGATCGAAGACGTGATCTACGAGCATCCCGCCGTGAAAATTTGCGCGGTCATTGGTAAGCCAGACCCAGTGGCAAGCGAGATACCGAAGGCTTTTGTGGTGCTGAAAGAGGGAAAAACCGCTACGGAAGAAGAGATTAAGCAGTTCGTGAACAGCAAGGTTGCGCCGTACAAGGCGGTCAGAGAAGTTGAGTTTCGAACCGAGCTACCGATGACTCTGGTGGGCAAAGTACTCAGAAGAGTCTTGCAAGAAGAAGAAAGACGGAAACTGGCAAAAGCCTAACTCAATGACTCTATCCTCTTTCAAGCGTCACTCAGTGCTTTGGGTTTGTCTATCATGCCGGTTCGCTGATTTTCTTTCCAGTCTTTTTCGTCCATTCACTGATTGGTATGGCGAATTGTTTTTCCACGTTTGGTCTGTGTATGCTGTTGTATGTGCAGAAGCACCTTATCTTACCGTCAGGCGTCACGTAGTGAATCGCGCATTTCTGAACCCTGTCCAAGTCGAAGTTCCACACGTCCTGAAAATGCATAATCCCAATCATCACAGTCCTCCGCATGAACTGTCCCAAAGCCTCGTAGCTTCCCTTAATCACAACGTCCTTAATCAGATTCCTCACCAAACCCGACTTGGCCATCGGCAAAAGTCTAGCCAGCTTCAGCTGTGCCATCCTCTTCGAGCCCTTCGAGCCTGAATAGTAAACGCTCCAGAAAACATCCGCAAACTTGTCCACGTCTACATACTTCGTAATCGGTTTGTATGAACTGTCCTTGTCAACTACAAGAAACGTCGCCGCACCGCACATCGGATGCATCGTAAAATCAGGATAGACCTTGTTCTTGATAACACCCATGCCCTTAGTCATCGGCACAGGCCAGTTGACAGGCCTCCAGTCAAACCTGCCAACCGCACCGTTGGTCTGCTCCTCAATCTCCTTCATCGTGTCAGGAATCGTGATCCTCATCTTCCGCAGCTCATCCTTCCTAGCCCTGCCAGCCATCGAAACCGGCTGAATATTCACGCAACGGACAACATCATGATTCTTCACAGCATAATCAATAATCGCGCCCAAGTCCTTCTCATTCACGCCCTTCGCCAAAGTAACAACCAAAACAATCGAATCCAAACCAATCTTTCTCGCGTTGTCAATGACCTTTTGCTTGATCGGGACAAGATCAGCCCTTGCACGAGTCTTCTTGTAGATGTCCTCCCTCAAACCGTCAAACTGCAAATAAAGCGTGCTCAGACCCGCGTCAAGCAACTTCTTGAAATATTCAATATCTTCAGCAATACGCAAGCCATTAGTGTTAACCTCAATGTGGCTGATCCCAGCCTTCCTTGCTTCGCGAATCAAATCTGGCAAATCATTCCGAACGGTCGGCTCTCCACCACTGAACTGCAAGGCGTTACAGGCCCAAGGGCGATTGGCCCTCAAAACCTTAAACATATCCACAATCTGCTCAAACGAAGGCTCATAAACGTAGTTCGACGCCCCCGCATAAGCAAAACACACTGGACAAGCCATGTTGCACCTGTTGGTAACGTCTATGATTCCCAGAATAGTGGGCGTCTTGTGCTGCGGACATATCCCACAGTCAAACGGGCAACCCTTAACGGTTTCAGTCTGAGGGTTCTGCAAACCGCTGCCCACGTACCTGGCGTTGTACCAGTTGTCGTAGAACCACTTGAAAAGCTCAGCGTCTCCCCAGTAAACATCCTCAAACTTTCCATGTTCAGGGCAGGTCTTCTCAAGATAGATTACTCCGTTTTCTTCGTAGATTCTCATAGGAATCCTAGTCATGCATTCTGGGCACAGACTTGTTGAGTACGTTTCGAACTTGGCTGATTCTTGTTTCGAGGCTTCTTGAAGTTTCGACACGTAATCATTCTCCATGAATCGGAGCTATTAATTGTACACTAGATTTAAAAATTAAACCATATAAACCTTGTAGTAACCATTCACACACCGAGTGTGTAAGCATGAACCCAAAAGCAGTATTGAGCAACGAGCTTCGCAGATTCGTAGAATCGCGGTTGAAAATAAACCTTGACGGCATAGAGGAAACACTCAACGAGATATTCCAAATCCAAGGACTAACCTTGGAAGATCTGAAAGAAACCATACAGGCACTTGAAGAAAGCTTCACCTTGCTGTCTCAAAAATGGAGCCTCCAAATACTCTACATACTATTCCTCAAAAAGTCAACAGGCTTCGGAGAACTCAAGAAGATTCTAGGCGTGAACTCACGCACATTGTCCGACAAGCTGAAAAGCCTAGCAAAAGGTGGATACGTCGGCAGATCAGTGGAGCAGGGACCACCTCTGCGCGTAAGATATTCGCTCACTGCACGCGGACACGACACAATTCTGCTTGCACTGCCATTCCTGTACTACAGCAGCGGAAGTCTCGCGTAGAAAGTCAAAAACTATATGAAACGTCCCCCGCTTCTAGATCGCAAGAGATGCACAAGAGTGCGCGTAAAAGTCAAAGTCACAGGCATAGTTCAAGGAGTAGGCTTCCGCCCCTTCATCTACCGAACGGCAGTAAAAAACAAACTGAACGGCTACGTCAAAAACATGGGAGACGCAGGAGTAGAAATACTCCTAGAAGGCAACGAAAACAACATCAAGAACTTCCTAAAAGACCTAAAACAAAACAAACCGCCCCTCGCGCAGATTTACGAAGTCATCACCACGAAAATTTCAGGAAAAAACGAATACGCAGAATTCACTATTCAAAAAAGCTCAAAAGAAGCGGAACTCTCCGGCTCAGTCATCCCGCCTGACATCGCCATATGCGACGAATGCCTGAAAGAGCTGAGGGAAACAAAAGACAGGAGACACGACTACTTTTTCATCACGTGCACAAACTGCGGCCCAAGATACACAATCATTGACCAACTGCCCTACGACCGAGAAAACACGACCATGCGAGACTTCCACGTGTGCAGTTTCTGCCAAAACCAGTACACCGACCCAGCAGACAGGCGCTTCCATGCACAGACAGTCGCGTGCCCAGTTTGCGGCCCCAAAGTCTATTTGACAACGAACAACGGCGAACTAATCCAGCACAAAGACCCCATCAGAGAAGCAGGAAGACTCCTCTCAGAAGGCCACATACTCGCAGTCAAAGGCTATGGCGGCTTCCACGTCGCAACCGCAACCACGAAAGACAAGCCGCTGATGAGGATTAGAGAGGTTAAACACCGAAGCCAAAAGCCTTTCGCCATCATGGCCAGAAACTTGGAGACGACGAAAACCTTCGCCGAAGTAAGCAGGAAAGAAGCAGAGACTCTGACTTCCTTTTCGCGTCCAATAGTGCTGCTCAACAAAAGTGAGGATTATTACCTCTCGGAGCTGGTGGCGCCGAACCTGCACAACGTCGGCGTCATGCTGCCCTACACGGGATTGCATTACATGCTGTTCGATGGCGTGGACGAACCTGCCTTTGTCATGACAAGCGCGAACCCGCCGAACCAGCCCATAATAAAGGACAACGAAGAAGCTTTGAAAACGCTCGGAGGCACCGTTGACTACTTTCTGTTCCACAACCGCCAAATAGCTCACAGATGCGACGACTCAGTCATCCGCATCCACGATGGAAAAAGAGTGTTCATAAGACGCTCACGAGGCTACGCACCAGCCCCAGTAATGCTGAGAGCAAAAGCTAAGCGCTGCATAGCGGGGTTGGGCGGAGAACTGAACAACACAGCCTGCGTCCTGCTCGGAAACAAGGCGTTCATCTCCCAACACGTAGGCGACGTGGAGAACGTGGAAACAAGAGACTTTCTCGAAAGCGCGGTACAGCACCTTATCCGCCTGACCAACGCCAAAGTTGAAGCTGTGGCATGTGATTTGCACCCAAAATTCACTACAACGCGACTCGCCCAAGAACTGGCCGAGAAAAATGGTTGGCAGACCGTTCAGGTACAACATCACTACGCGCATATAGCCGCGCTCATGGCCGAACACGACGTGAACGAGATTGTCGGAGTCTGCTGTGACGGTTACGGATATGGAGTTGACGGTGAAGCTTGGGGCGGCGAAATCCTCCTTTGCAGTAGAGAAGAATTCGGTTTCAAACGCGAGGCTCACCTCGAAAAACAGCCGCTCATAGGTGGAGACCAGGCCACGCGGTACCCACTGCGAATTGCGGCAGGAATACTTGCCAAGAAGACAGATGTAAGAGAATGGCTTCAGCAGAACGCGCAGCACTTCCCACACGGCGAAGAAGAGGCCCAAGTCGTCCTACACGAAATTCAGAGAAAGAACAGCTTGACCTCGACAACCAGCTGTGGAAGAGTCCTAGACGCTGTTTCAGCCGTTCTGGGCATATGCTACGAACGCACCTACGAAGGCGAACCCTCAATGAAGCTTGAATCAGCCGCCATGAAAGGAAAAAACGTGCTCAAACTGAAACCCATGATAAAGAACAATGCATTGGATACGACGCAACTGCTTCTGGAAATATTCGAAAACCGAGAAAGACACTCCAAAGCGGACTTGGCTTACTCGGCGCATGCTTACTTGGCTAAAGGCTTGGCCGAATTGGCAATTGAAAAGGCAACGGAAAACAGCGTAAAAACTGTCGGCTTCTCAGGCGGAGTCGCATGCAACGAGATTTTCACCTTGACTATGCGAAGAATCGTGGAAACCGCTGGCTTACGGTTTCTGGTTCACGAAGCAGTTCCGCCAGGCGACGGAGGTTTGTCTTTCGGTCAGGCCGTCAGCGTTGGCTTTTCCAGTTTCTGAACCATAATTGATTTATCCTTGTGCAATTTTTGGTTACATGCTGATATGCATGTGCTTGGCGATTCCCGGCAAGGTCATAAGCGTCGAAAAAGACAAGGCCAAAGTGGACTTTGGCGAAGGCGTTTTGAGAGAGGTCAACGTGACACTTGTGAATGCCAAAGTAGGCGAATACGTTCTAGTGCACGCTGGCTACGCCATACAAGTCTTAGACGAGAAGGAAGCCTTGGAGACTCTGAGCTTGTGGAACCAGATTCTGGAAGCAGAACCTACAACCCGCAAATAGAAAAGTTGAGTGGAAATGACTGAAAAGCTGAAGTTCAGAGACCCAGACTTGACCAGACGCGTAGCAGACAAAATCAGGAAACTTGCGCCAAGCAAGGGCACTGTCAAGATTTGCCACGTCTGCGGCACACACGAGTGGACCATCACACATTACGGATTGCGCAGCCTCCTGCCTCCAAGCGTAGAAGTCATAGCAGGGCCAGGATGCCCAGTCTGCATAGTACCGGCCTCTGAGATCGACGAGGCTGTCCAGCTTGCCCTGAAAGGCATAGTTGTCGCCTGTTTCGGCGACGTCCTGCGCGTTCCGGGCTCCAAAATGTCGCTTCTTGACGCTAAGGCAGAGGGGGCTGACGTCCGAGTCGTTTACGGCGTTGGCGACGCGGCGAAAATAGCGAAAAAGAAAAGAAGTAGGGAGTTCAGTTTTTTTGCCGTCGGTTTCGAAACCACAACGCCTTCAACGGCAGTTGAGATAACAAGCAAGCCGCCTTCAAACTTGAGTTTCCTGATTTCTCACCGACTCATACCGCCAGCCATGAAAATGCTCGTCGAAATGAAAGACTTAAACCTCAACGGCTTCATCGCTCCGGGCCACGTTAGTACAATCATCGGGCTCAAACCCTACGAGGATTTCCCCAGCGTTTATCACATGCCAACGGTCGTCGCAGGCTTCGAACCACTAGACCTTTTGTTCGGCATTTACATGATTCTGAAACAGTTGAAGGAAGGCAGACCCCGCTTGGAAAACGAGTATGTGCGAGCCGTTCATTGGGAAGGCAATCCTAAAGCCGCAGAGCTAATGGAAGAAGCCTTTGAGGTTACTGATGGCAACTGGCGAGGGCTTGGCACGATTCCATCTTCCAAGCTCAAGCTCCGTGATGAATATGCGACCTACGATGCACATTTACGACACGGCGTGAAAGTTGAGCATGGCGTTGATTTACAGCCAGGTTGCAGGTGCCATTTGGTCGTGGTCGGCAAGATCAAGCCTACAGAGTGTCCACTATTCATGAAGACTTGCACGCCACAGAAACCCGTAGGAGCTTGTATGGTGAGCACTGAAGGAACATGCCGTATATGGGCGAAAACAGATACTAATCAACTTCGTTCTTCCTCTTAGTCTCGAGGTAAAGCTTTTATCCAAAAAGAAAGAAACCGTTCTGTGAGGCATTATTAAATGGATTTAGAAATGAGCAAAAACTTGGGCGGCATAGGAGCATTACTGCTTGTCATTTCAGGCATAGGCATGTTTGGAACAGTCTACGTGGGGTTACTAGGTCTTATTGGCATAATACTTATACTAATCGCGATGAAAGGCTTATCAGACTACTACAAGGAAGGCGGCATATTCAACAATGCACTCTACGGGTTCATCGTAACCATCGTAGGAGGAGTAACTTGCGTTGGCGTCATGGTGGTGACAATTATCACGGCGATTTCGACCTTGGGCATCACCGATTGGACTGACTGGGCAATGAGAATTCAGCAAAACGCTATGGACTGGAACGCCATGTGGTCCCTGATTGGACCTATCATCTGGGCTGCCATCGCGGCCTTGGTCGTGCTGTTCATATTCGCTATTATTGCAGTGATATTCTACAGAAAGTCCTTATCTCTTCTCTCCAAAAAGTCTGGCGTAAATATGTTTGAAACCACAGGACTCCTATTGTTGATAGGCGCTATCTTGACCATAATCTTGGTAGGTTTCATATTGATCTGGATTGCTAGCATACTGCTTACTGTGGCATTCTTCTCGATTAGGACTCAGGCCGCTCAGCAACCGGCAACAGCTCCGCCACCTCCACCCTCACAATAGAGACAACGGGTGAAGATTCCTTTATCCTCATTTTTTCAAAATCATAAATCACCACGAAGGAACAGTCTTGCTTGCTCCTCATTCAGTTTACAGAAGCCTAGTCAGACTGTTCCCGACGAGTTCCTCAAAAGATAGTCACAGCAACATTGACCGACTTGTCTCTATCAGCATATTCTCGGAACAGGATCTCCAACCGGCCTTGCCACTATCCTTTTTCCGCCGACAACCGTCTGCATGGCCACGCCTGCAAAATCTGCAGTTGCTTCACCTATTATTTCGGCTTCTTTTCCCTCTTTCGTCTTTCTAAGGAGTTTGAGAGTTTCATCGGCTTTCTCCTTCACTACGCCGATAATCACTTTTCCTTCGTTGCCAACCTCAAACGGATCCAAACCCAGCATTTCGCATGCTGCTCGCACGTCTTCCCTGATTGGAATCTTGTCTTCGTGAAGAAGTATTCCAACTTTGGATTTTTCGCTGAACTCGTTTATCGCATCAGCCAATCCTCCTCTGGTCGGGTCTTTCATGGCTACGATTCCGCCGACTTCGCCGAGCAAGCGCTGGATGAGGCGGTT